>Ga0209758_1000845_pt1 | contig 42737 bp, 35 predicted proteins | sample AraplaMF_Col_mMF_FD_184258 | JGI IMG/M metagenome (GOLD analysis project Ga0209758, IMG submission 184258) | Arabidopsis root microbial communities from the University of North Carolina, USA - plate scrape MF_Col_mMF (SPAdes) (version 2) | ecosystem: Host-associated > Plants > Roots > Endosphere... | reverse complement strand
TGTCGTTCCTCGGCTCGGGCATGCCCGAGACCATGCCGTCGCTCGGCACGCTGATCCGTATCGGCAACGGTTATCTGTTCGCAGGCGAATGGTGGATCGTCGCCTTCCCTGGAATCGCGCTCGCCGCGTTGATCCTCTCGATCAACCTGCTCGGCGACTGGCTGCGCGACGCCCTCAATCCCAAACTCCGATGAGCATGCAGCGTTCATGACCGAACCCGTCCTCTCCGTGCGCAATCTCCAGGTCGAGTTCGCCTCTCGCCGCGGTACGCTGCGCGCCATCAACGGCGTCTCCTTTGATATCGCCAAGGGCGAGGTCCTCGGCGTGGTCGGCGAATCCGGCGCCGGCAAATCCGTCACCGGACTCTCGGTGATCGGCCTGATCGATCCACCCGGCCGCATCGCGGGCGGAGAGATCCATCTCGCGGGCCTGCGCATCGACAATCTGCCGCCGGAGGAAATGCGCCGCATCCGCGGAAAACGCATCGGCATGATCTTCCAGGATCCCCTCACCTCGCTCAATCCGCTGTACAAGGTCGGCGACCAGATCGTGGAGACGATCCGGACCCACCTCAATCTGTCCGAACAGGCAGCGCGCCGCCGCGCTATCGACCTGCTCGCCGAAGTCGGCATCCCTGCCCCCGAAAAACGCATTGACGGATATCCGCACGAATTCTCCGGCGGCATGCGCCAGCGCGTTGTGATTGCGCTCGCGATCTGCGCCGAGCCGGAGCTGATCATCGCCGACGAGCCGACCACCGCACTCGACGTCTCGGTACAGGCGCAGATCATCTCGCTCATCAAGCGGCTCGGGCGTGACCACGGCACCGCCGTGATGCTGGTGACGCACGACATGGGCGTGATCGCGGAAACCTCCGATCGCGTCGCGGTGATGTATGCCGGCCGCGTCGCCGAGATCGGTCCGGTGCAGGACGTCGTGCGTAACCCGCTGCATCCCTATGCCAAGGGCCTGATGGGCGCGATCCCGACTCTTGCCGGCGACGACAAGCGCCTCGTGCAGATCCCCGGCTCCATGCCGCGTCTCTCCGCGATCCCGCGCGGCTGCTCGTTCAATCCGCGCTGCGCTTTCGCTTTTGATCGTTGCCGTGCCGAACGACCAGAGCCCCTGGCGCGTGGCACACAATCGGTCGCCTGCCATCTCTACGATACCGCGCCGGCGGAGACCGCGGCATGAGCACGCCTTTCGTCCAGGCTACAAACCTGCGCCGCGTCTTCGATGTTTCGAAACCCTGGCTCAATCGCGTGCTTGAAGGCGGGCAGCTCGAATATCTCAAAGCTGTCGATCACGTCAGCTTCGACATCAAGAAGGGCGAGACGTTTGCGCTGGTCGGCGAGTCCGGCTCGGGCAAGACCACGGTGGCGCGCATGGTGGTCGGCCTGTTGCCGCCGAGCTCCGGGGACGTCCTGATCGACGGCGTTTCGATGACCGACCCGCGGCAAGGCCAGGCGCGCCGAAAGCTGCGTCGTCGCATCCAGATGATCTTTCAGGATCCCTATGCCAGCCTGAACCCGCGTTTCCGCGTCGATGCCATCATCTCCGAGCCGATCCGCGCCTTCGATCTGATCCAGGGCGAGCGTGACATCCAGGCCCGCGTTGGCGAGCTGCTCAGCCTCGTCGGCCTGCATCCCGACGACCGGCTGAAGTTTCCGCACGAATTCTCCGGCGGCCAGCGTCAGCGCATCGCGATCGCGCGAGCCCTCGCCTCCGACGCCGAGTTTATCGTCTGCGACGAGCCGACGTCGGCGCTCGACGTGTCCGTGCAGGCACAGATCCTGAACCTGATGCGCGACCTCCAGGACAAGTTCGGGCTGACCTACATGTTCATCAGCCACAACCTCGCCGTGGTCCGCCACATGGCGAGCCGGGTTGGCGTAATGTATCTCGGCCGGATCGTTGAGATCGCGGAAGGGCGCGAACTGTTCGCCAGTCCCCGCATGCCCTACACCAAGATGCTGCTGGGCGCCGTCCCCGATCTCGCCATGAGTGGCCGCCAGCGCATTCCGGTGAAGGGCGAGATCCCGAACCCGATCAATCCCCCGCCCGGCTGCGCCTTCAACCCGCGCTGCCCGCTGGCGTTTGATCTTTGCCGCAAGGAAGCGCCGGAACTGATCGACGGCGTCGCCTGCCACGCCGTAAACACCGCATCGGTCCCGGCGTGACGCGCGCGTGCCATGCTGGCAGCGCATTGGCGGCTCGGCATCGCCTGTGATCAATTGCGCGCGCCGCAAATGAGGTAACCCATGGCCAGCAATGTCAATCCCGATCCCTTCACGACGCGCCCGGAGATCGAGGGGACATTCGGGGTTGTCGCGAGCACGCACTGGATCGCGACCGCGGTCGGCATGGCCATCCTGGAAAAGGGCGGCAACGCCTTCGACGCCGGCGTCGCTACCGCCTTCACGCTTCAGGTGGTCGAACCGCATCTCAACGGTCCCGGCGGCGATGTGCCCATCATCGTGCATGACGTGAAGCGCGGCCGCACCGAGGTGATCTGCGGCCAGGGCCCGGCCCCGGCGCGCGCCACCATCGCGCATTACAAGAGCGAAGGCCTCGACATGGTGCCCGGGACCGGCCTGCTCGCCGCCTGCGTGCCCGGCACCTTCGAATCCTGGATGATGCTCTTGCGCGACTACGGCACCATGCGCGTGCGCGACGTGCTGGAACCCGCGATCTCCTACGCGCGCGACGGCTACCCACTGGTCGAGCGCGCCTGCGCCACGATCCAGACCGTCGAGCAATTGTTCCGCAAGCATTGGCCGACCTCGGCAGCCGTCTACCTGCCGAATGGCGAGGTGCCGAAGCCCGGTTCGATCTTTACCAATAAGACCTTGGCCGCGACCTATACCCGTATCCTCAGCGAGGCCGAGAGCGGTGGCGGTGGTCGCGACGCCGAGATCGAGCGTGCGCGCAAAGCTTGGTCGCAAGGGTTTGTCGCGGAAGCCATCGACGGATTCTGCCGAACCCAGGAAGTCATGGACGTCAGCGGCTCGCCGCATCGCGGCGTGCTTTCCGCCGACGACATGGCGCGCTGGCAACCAACGGTCGAAACACCGCTCACCTACGACTATGGCCGTTACATCGTCTGCAAGGCCGGCGTCTGGAGCCAGGGGCCGGTGACGCTGCAGCAGCTCGCGCTGTTGAAGGGTTTTGCGCTCGATGGGCTCGACCCGACCGGGCCGGAATTCATCCATCTCCAGATCGAATGCGCAAAACTCGCGTTCGCCGATCGCGAAAAATTCTATGGCGATCCAAAGTTCTCCGACATCCCGATCGCGACGCTATTATCGGATGCCTATAACGACCAGCGCCGCAAGCTGGTCACCGACAAGGCCTCGCTCGATTTCGTACCCGGCACGGTCGAAGGCTTCGGTGGCGTGGTCAATCTGCGCCGTGCCGAAGGTCAGCGCGAAGCAGTCGGCGCCCTCGGAGCAGGTGAGCCGACGGTCGGCCGCTTCGGCGAAGTGCGCGGCGATACCGTGCATTTCGACATCATCGACAAGGCCGGCAACATGGTGTCCTCGACGCCATCGGGCGGCTGGCTGCAATCCTCACCGATCATTCCGGAACTCGGCTTTTGCCTGGGCAGCCGCGCTCAGATGTTCTGGCTGGAGGAAAATCATCCCGCTGCGCTCGCGCCGGGTAAGCGGCCGCGCACGACCCTGTCGCCGACCATGGCGCTGCGCGACGGCGAGCCGTATCTCGCCTGGGGCTCTCCCGGCGGCGACCAGCAGGACCAGTGGATCACGCAGTTCTTCCTGCGCCACGTCCATTGCAACCTCAATCTCCAGGAGGCGATCGATGCGCCGGCCTGGCATTCCGAGCACTTCCCGATCTCATTCTGGCCGCGCACCGCACGCCTCGGCGTGCTCGTAGTCGAGAACCGCGTGCCCAAAGCGACGATCGAGAATCTTCGCGAGCGCGGACACATCGTCGAAATCGGCCCCGATTGGTCGGAGGGCCGCCTCACCGCGGCCTCACGCGTCGGGGTGCGCCGACGCGCCGCCGCCAATCCGCGCGGCATGCAGGGCTACGCCGCGGGACGCTAAGAGCAGCACATGACCTGGTCGATCATCGCGCGAGACCCTGCCACCGGCCAGTTTGGCATTGCGGTAGCTACGCGCTTCTTCGCCGTCGGCGCCCGTGTGCCCTACATCGCGGCTGGCTTCGGTGCGATCGCGACCCAGGCCTTCGTCAACCCCTATTACGGCATCGACGGCGTCAAGTTGCTGCGCGAAGGGCTGAACGCGCATGACGTGCTCGCTGCTGTTCTGGCGAGCGACGAGGGCCGCGAGAGCCGCCAGCTCCACATCATCGATGCCGGCGGCGCGATTGCCGCACACACCGGTCGCGATTGCGTCGACTGGTGTGGGCATATCGCCGGCAGCGGCTTTTCGATCGCCGGCAACATGCTCGCAGGTCCCGACGTGCTCGCCGAAACCGGGAAGACCTACCTCGCCAATGACAGCCTTCCCTTCCCGCGACGCCTGCTCACGGCCATGCGCGGGGGCGAAGCCGCGGGCGGTGACAAGCGCGGCAAGCAGTCTGCGGCGCTGTTGATTCATGGCGAGGAGGAATGGCCCGCGCTGGACATCCGCGCCGACGATCATGCCGATCCACTTGGCGAACTCGAACGGCTCGAACGCGTCAGCCACGAGCTCTGGGTCCACTTCCGCGCCTCCATGCCGACGCGGCAGAAGCCGGCCGGCAACACTGATCGCAGCGTCATCGAGGCCAGCATCAAAGCGGCGCAGGCAAGACAGGCATGACCGCGAGCCCTCTCATTGAGATCAAGGATCTGCGCATCCGCTTTCACGGCGACGACAGCCGCATCACCCACGCGGTCGACGGCGTCGATCTCAGCGTTGCCAATGGCGCGACGCTCGGTCTGGTCGGCGAATCCGGCTGCGGCAAGAGCGTGACCTCGCTGGCAATCATGGGGCTGCTGCCGAGGCGGACGACGGAGATATCAGGCGCGATCCGCTTCGACGGTTTCGACCTGCTGACGACGGCGGACCAGACCCTGCGGGACCTGCGCGGCAACCGGCTCGCGATGATTTTTCAGGAACCGATGACGTCGCTCAACCCGAGCTTTACGATCGGCGACCAGATCACCGAGACCATTTTGCGGCACCGTGGCGGCTCGCGGAAGGGCGCGCGCGAGCGCGCAATTGAGCTGCTGCGTCGCGTCCACATCCCTTCGCCCGAGCGGCGGATCGACGAATATCCGCACAAGCTCTCCGGCGGCATGCGCCAGCGCGTGATGATCGCGATGGCGTTGGCCTGCGATCCGCAGCTCCTGATCGCCGATGAACCCACGACCGCGCTCGACGTCACGCTACAGGCCCAGATCCTGGAGCTGATGCGCGAGTTGAAAGCCGCGAGCGGCGCCGCGATCATCTTGATCACTCATGACCTTGGGGTCGTCGCCGAGGTCTGCGACGAAGTCGCAGTGATGTATGCAGGGGAGATCGTCGAGCGCGCGCCGGTCGATGAGCTGTTCTCCGCGCCTCAGCATCCCTACACCGTCGGCCTGCTCGGCTCGATCCCGCGCCTCGACCATCGCGCCGAGCGGCTTGCGACGATCGAAGGCATGGTCCCGAATATGGCCCGGCCACCCGCGGGTTGTCGCTTCGCCGCGCGCTGCCCGTTCGTGCTTGAGGCCTGCACCAAGGCGCGGCCGCCGCTGGTGGAGGTCGGCCCCGGCCATGTCACGCGCTGCATCCGCGCGCCGCTCGAACTCCTGGTGTCGTGATGCCGTTGTCCTCTCCGCTCGTGCCCCGGGCGCGGTGCAGCACAAGCGAAGCGCGGTGGTGCACCGCTGAACCGGGGCCCATGCGGCGGCAATCTGGGTCCCGGTTCAGCGTCGCAACACTTCGTGCTGCGCCGCGCCCGGGACACAAGACCGATATTCGCAAGGAGCAGAAGCGGTGATGGCACTGCTCGAGGTCGAGGGCCTGGTCAAGCACTTCGTCGCCGAACGCTCGTTGCTTGGTCGGGCACGGTCGCATGTCAAAGCCGTCGATGGCGTGTCCTTTTCGCTCGAGGCCGGCAAGACCCTCGCGTTGGTCGGCGAGTCCGGTTGCGGCAAATCGACCGTCAGCCGCCTGGTGCTGCGGCTGATCGAGCCCGATGCAGGCAGCGTGCGGTTCGACGGCCGCGACCTGCTCTCGCTTGATGCCGACGCGCTCCGAAAATTCCGCCGCGAAGCGCAGATCATCTTTCAGGACCCTTATGCCTCGCTCAACCCGCGCATGACCGTCGGCCAGATCCTGACTGAGCCGCTGGCGCTGCACGATCTCGTACCGACCGCACAACGGCGTGAGCGGGTTGCGGAACTGCTGCGGCTGGTCGGGCTGGAACCGCCGCTGGCCCGGCGCTATCCCCACGAGTTCTCCGGCGGTCAGCGCCAGCGCATTGCCATCGCGCGCGCCCTCGCGGTCGAGCCGAAGCTGATCATCTGCGACGAGCCGGTCTCGGCGCTCGACGTCTCGATCCGCTCGCAGATCCTCAACCTCCTGCGCGAGCTGCAGCACCGGCTTGGGCTGGCCTACATTTTCGTGTCGCACGACCTCGCGGTGGTCAAGCATATCGCCGACCGCGTTGCGGTGATGAATCTCGGCTGCATCGTCGAGGAGGCCGATGCCGACGAGTTGTTCGCCCGGCCCCGTCACCCCTATAGCCGCGCGCTGCTGTCCGCGATCCCACTGCCGCAGCCTCACGCCAAGCGGGCCAAGGTCGTGCTGCAAGGCGAGATCCCGAGCGCGCTCAATCCTCCGGCCGGCTGTCGCTTTCACACCCGCTGTCCCTTCGTGATCGACCGCTGCCGCACCGAAGCGCCGGTGCTGACGGCCGATCGCGCAGGCCACGCCACCGCCTGCCATCGCGTCAACGAACTTCCGCCGGCCGACACCATCCTGCCCGCAGCGGCCGGATTCGCCCCAGCGCTGGCAAAATTAGTCGCGGCTTTCAGCCGAAAGACGGAAGGCGCGAGCCCGGCTGGTGTTGGTATACAGAGTACAAGGCCTACACCGACCTAGCCGGAGCAATGGGGACTGTCCGATGAAGATGTTTCGCCTGGCCGCAACGGCCGCCGCATTCCTGCTGTCGCTTGGCGCCGCCCAGGCTCAGACCACGCTGCGCATTGGTCTTGCCGAGGACCCCGACATCCTCGATCCCTCCATGGCGCGCACCTATGTCGGCCGCATCGTGTTCGCCGCGTTCTGCGATAAGCTGTTCGACATCGACGAAAAGCTCAACATCGTGCCCCAGCTCGCCCTTTCGAGCGAAACGGTCGATGAGGGCAAGGGTCTCGTCATCAAGCTGCGGCCCGGCGTGAAATTCCACGACGGCGAGCCGTTCGATGCGGAAGCCGCCAAATTCTCGCTGGAGCGCCACCTGACGCTTCCTGGCTCGTTCCGCAAGCCGGAGCTGGCCTCGGTCGACCACATCGATATCGTCGATCCCCTCACCATCAAGCTGGTGCTGAAGTCGCCATTCTCGCCGCTGCTCGCCCAGCTCACCGACCGCGCCGGCATGATGGTCTCGCCGAAAGCAGCCAAGGAAGCCGGCGACAAGTTCGGCCTGCATCCGGTCTGCGCCGGCCCGTACAAGTTCGTCGAGCGCGTGCAGCAGGACCGCATCGTGTTCGAGAAATTCGCGGACTACTGGAACAAGGACAACGTCTTCATCGACAAGATCGTGTTCCAGCCCATCGTCGACGCCACGGTGCGGCTGGCGAACCTGAAATCGGGCGGCCTCGATCTGATCGAGCGCGTGCTCGCGACGGATTTGAAGGAGGTGCGCGCGGATCCACGACTGAAGGTCGCCACCGCCATCGAGCTCGGCTATCAGGGCATCACGCTCAACATCGGCAAGGACAAGGCCAAGGGGCCGCTCAGCCAATCCGCCAAGGTACGGCAGGCGCTCGACCTCGCGATCGACCGCGAGGCGATCAACCAGGTCGTGTTCAACGGCGAGTTTCAGGTCGGCAATCAATGGGTCAATCCCGATCACCCCTACTACCAGAAATCACTTCCGGTCCGCGGGCGCGACGTGGAGAAAGCCAAGGCGCTGCTGAAGGAAGCCGGCGTGAAGCCGCCGGTCAGCGTCGATTTCCTGGTGCCGAAAGGCGCCGAAAACGAAACACCGGCGCAGGTGATCCAGTCGATGGCCGCAGAAGCCGGGTTCGACATGAAGATCCGCCTCACCGAGTTCGCGACCGGGCTCAAGCAGGCCGAGGCCGGCGATTATCAGGCCTTCTGGCTCGCCTGGAGCGGCCGCATCGATCCCGACGGCAACACCTTTATCTTCCTGCACAGTGGCGCGCCCCAGAATTACGGCGATTGGACCAATGCTCAGGCCGACAAGGCGCTGGAAGACGCGCGGCTCGTGACCGATTTCACCAAACGCAAGGCCAGCTACGAGACGCTCGCGAAGCTGGTCCAGGATGAGGAACCCATCCTTTATCTCTACCACCGCCGTATCATCATCGCGCATACGACGAAGCTGGAAGGCTACAAGCAGATGCCGGACGGACTCGTGCGCGTCGTCGGCCTCAAGCTGAAGTGATGCCACAGGGATGCTGAACTTCCTCGGCCGCCGGCTTGCCCAGATCGTGCCGACACTGTTCTTCGTGTCGGTATTGATTTTCTCACTGCAGCAATTGCTGCCGGGCGATCCCGCGCTGGTGATGGCCGGCGAGGAGCGCGATCCCAATGTGATCGAGCAGATCCGGCACCAGTACCGGCTGGATCAGCCGGTGCCTGTGCAATACGCCTACTGGATCAAGGGCGTGCTCTCAGGCGATTTCGGCGAGTCGCTGCGCAACAAGATGCCGGTGCGCGAACTGATCGCGCAGAAGCTGCCGGTGACGTTGCAGCTCGGTTCGATGGCCATCATCATCGCGTTCCTGATCGGCATTCCCGCTGGAATTATCGCAGCCGTGAAGAAAGGAACAGCGTGGGACTATGGCGCCAATTTCTTCGCGCTGTGGGGCATCTCGACGCCGAATTTCTGGCTCGGCATCATGCTGATCTTCCTGTTCTCGATCGAGCTCGGCTGGCTGCCGGCCTCAGGCTATGTGCCGCTGACCGAGAACTGGCGCGCGAGCCTTGCCGCCACCATCATGCCGGCCTTCGTGCTCGGCAACGCCATTGCCGCGGTTCTGATGCGTCATACCCGCAGCGCCATGCTGCAGGTGCTGGAAAGCGATTATGTGCGCACCGCGCGCGCCAAAGGCCTGTCCGAGCGGACGGTCATCCTCAAGCATGCCATGCGCAATGCGCTGACGCCGATCATCACACTCGGCGCGCTCGAGCTCGGCACGCTGCTGTCGGGTGCCGTGCTGACCGAGCAGATCTTCTCGATTCCCGGATTCGGCAAGCTGATCGTGGACGCCGTATTCAATCGCGACTATGCCGTCGTGCAGGGCGTGGTGCTGGTGACCGCCACGATCTACATCACGCTCAATCTGGTTGCCGACGTCGCCTACATCCTGGTCAATCCAAGGCTGCGGGGCTGATTGCCATGACCGATGCCGCCTTGTCTGGCCCGCATGCGCAAGCCGACGAGCTGGACAGCCCGGCGCGCCGCGCGCGGCGGCGGCTGTTCAAGCGCAAGGCAGCGGTGTTTGGGCTCATCGTGCTCACGATGTTCATCTTTGTTGCAGTCCTGGCACCACTCATCGTGCCCTACGATCCCATCGCGACGAGCTGGAGCCTGGTGCGCAAGCCGCCCACGGCCGCGCACTGGTTCGGCACTGACGAGCTCGGCCGCGACATCCTGAGCCGCATCGTCTACGGCGCTCGCGCCTCGCTGCTGGCCGGCCTGATCTCGGTCGCGATCGCGCTTGGCATCGGCGTGCCGCTCGGCCTGCTCGCCGGCTATCGCGGCGGCTTCGTCGATGCGCTGATCAGCCGGATCACCGATGCCATGCTGGCCTGTCCGTTCCTGATCCTGGCGATTGCACTGGCGGCGTTTCTCGGTCCGAGCCTTGGCAATGCCATGATCGCGATCGGCATTTCAGCGACGCCGGTCTTCATCCGCCTGACGCGCGGGCAGGTGCTGAGCGTCAAGGCCGAGGACTATGTCGAGGCGGCACGTGCACTCGGCAATCCGCCTTGGCGGATCGCGTTCTCGCACATCCTGCCGAACATCCTGCCCGCACTGCTGGTCCAGGCAACGCTGTCGATCGCCGCAGCCATCATCGCGGAAGCCGCCCTGTCGTTCCTCGGCCTCGGGCAACAGCCGCCGGCACCATCCTGGGGCAGCATGCTCAATGCGGCGCAACGCTTCCTGACCCAGGCGCCCTGGATGGCGATCTGGCCGGGGCTGGCCATCTTCCTCGTGGTGCTGTCGCTGAACCTGCTCGGCGACGGCCTGCGCGACGCGCTGGACCCGCGCCAGCGTTAGATGACCACCTCGCGCATCACCCGGCGGCAATCCATCTCGTATTCGAGGTCGACCACGGGCGGTCGCGCGAAGTGCCAGGTCAGGCCGGAACGCAGCGCGCCGCGACGAACCAGCTCGTCGGCCAAAACGTGGTGGAAATCGCGGATCGAATAGGCTTGCACGCCCGTGGTGTCCTTCCAGCCAAAGCCGAACGCCGCCATCCGGCCTTCCATCTGCGAGGTCGTGAACCGAACCTTCTCGCGAAGTCCGTCCGGACTGAGATCGCGGTAGCGCACGGTACGTTCCACATAGCTGCCGCCGCCCTCCCGCGCTTCAGCGCCGCCGGCGATCACGAAGGTGGGCGTCGTCGCACGCGTCGGGCGGGTGAAGGAGAACGCATAAAACGACGGTTCCGAGGGCGGATCGATCTCGGGGCAGACATTACTGCGCGCCACCGGATTGGTGGTGCCGTCGAAGATGCCCCACTCTGACAGAGTTTTCACGTAATGCAGATTGAAGGTACGAAAACCTTCCTCGGTGAAGGCCGCGGGCGAGCGCAGCTCGCAGGCGCAGAAGGCCGTCAGCGGGCGCCCCGCCTCCTGGATGAACTTCGCTGCGAGCGCAAATCCCTCCGCGAGCGGCACGAGACGATCGAACCGGACACGCTCGATCTCGTAATCATCGTCCGCGACGGCACCAGCCGAATATTGGAACACCGACGGAATGAAACGATAGTTGCCGGCGGCGAATGCTTGCGTCATGGCGGCCTCCTAGTCCAGTTGCATCCGGACGCCTTTGGCGCCGTTGAGCAGACGCTTCAGGTGAAAGCCGGCCAGGGGATCGTCGGCATGCATGCCGACCAGCGCGGCAAAGGCGGGCATGGCGGCGGCATCGCCAGCCTCCATCTTGGCGAAGGCCTCGGAATAGAGCGCAGTTGCCGGCGCCTCGAATTTGGCCTGTGGCAGCGGCTCAAAGGCGCGCAAGGCTTCGCGGCGCCCGCGCAGCACCAATTCGCCGACGGGGCGCCCCTGAAAATTCCCAGCCCTCTCGGCAACGCTGGAGCTGACGCAAATCCTCGTACCCAAGTGCTTGTTGGCGGCCTCCAGCCGTGCCGCGGTGTTGATCGTGTCGCCGTAGGCGGTGTAGTCGAAGAAGCGGTTGCCGCCGAAATTGCCGACCAGCGCCGGTCCGGCGTGAATGCCGATCCTTGTGGTGCCGAAGTTCACGCCCCTCGCCTTCTGGCGCGCGCAAAAATCCTGCGCCCAATGATCGAGGTCGTGCGCACAGGCGACGGCACGCGTCGCGTAATCCGGCTGATCACCCGGTGCATTGAACAGCACCTGGATTGCATCGCCGATGATCTTGGCGACCGTCCCCTCATGCGCGAACACCACTTCGGTCATCCCGCCCACATACTCGTTGAGGAGCTCCCCGAGCGTCTCGGGTGCCGCGCTCTCGACCAGCGACGTGAAGCCGGTGATGTCGGTGAAAATGGTCGCGACATCGCGCCACTGGACTGCGATTCCCTCGCCCTCACCACCTGCCGCCAGACGCTTGGCGAGTTCAGGTGAGAAATGGCGCGACAGCGCCGCATGCGCGCGCTCGGCTTCCATCTGGCGCCGCCGCACCTCGCGAAGCATCTCGATGTGACGAACGGTCTTCTGGATCGTGGCTTCAAGGTCGAGGAAGTCGATCGGCTTGGTCAGAAAGTCGAACGCGCCGCGGTTCATGGCGGTGCGGATGTTGCTCATGTCACCATAGGCGGACACGATGATGGTCGACTTCTTGTCCTCCGCCTCCTGGAGCTTCGCGAGCAGCGACAGCCCGTCCATGCGCGGCATGTTGATGTCCGAAACCACGAGGTCGACAAGCGGGTTCTGCTCGATCGATTCCAGCGCCTCGACGCCATCGCGCGCGAAGATGAAGTTGACCAGCCCATCGCGGATCTGCCTGCGGAACTTTTGCAGGATCAGCGCTTCCAGGTCCGGCTCGTCGTCAACGAAGAGGATGGTCGGAATCATGCCGCCTGCTCGAGCCTCGTGTCGATCTCCTGGCGCAACAGGGCAAAATCGATCGGCTTGGTGAGGAGCCCTGTGGCGCCGCCTTCGATCGCCTTCCGGCGCGTCTCGACGTCGCCATACGCCGTGATCATGATGACCGGGACATGCGGATGCTCGGCGCGCACCTTGGGCAGCATGTCGAGCCCGCTCATGCCGGGCATGTTGATATCGGACAGGATCAGGATCAGCGAAGGATCCCGCACCTCGGCCGCGCGCTTGATCGCATCGGGCGCCGAGAGCGCGAATTCCATATGGAAGCGGCCGGCGCGCAGATCGCGCCGGAACTGTTGCCGGAACAGAGCCTCGACATCGGGCTCGTCATCGACGACCAGAATGTAAACGTTCAAGTCTTCCCTCCGGAAGGACCGCCAGCCGCCATCGCGCGCGGCAGGGTGATGATGAATTCAGTGAATGCACCGGGTTCTGTGTTCACGGCGATCGTGCCGCCGTGCTGTTTCACGACGATGTCGTGGCTCATGGAGAGGCCGAGGCCGGTTCCCTCGCCGGCCGGTTTGGTGGTGAAGAAGGGATTGAACATCTTCTCCCTCACCTCCTGCGGAATACCCGTCCCGTTGTCACGGATGCGGATCTCCACCCTGCCACCGAGATTCTTCGTCGCGGCCCTCAAGGTCGGCTCGAACCCTTCTGCGGCACTCTCCTTGCGTTTGGCTGCCGCATAGAAGCCGTTCGAGATCAGATTGAGGAAGACGCGGGTAATTTCCTGCGGGTAGATGTCGGCCATACCAGCGGTCGGATCGAGGTCGCGCTCGAGCGTCACATTGAATGACGGCCTTTCGGCGCGCGCGCCGTGATAGGCCAGATTGAGGCTCTCCTCGACGATCGCATTGACCTCGGTGGCGCGATGCTCGCCGGAGCCTTGGCGTGAATGCAGCAGCATGTTCTTGACGATGGAATCGGCGCGCTTGCCGTGCTGCACCACCTTCTCCAGGTTTCCGCGCAGCATGCCGGTCAGCTCGTCAACCTCGTTCTTCGTCTTGCCGTCGAGAGTAGCCGTTTGCAGAACCTCGTTGAGCTCGTCGATCAGCTCGGTCGAAACCGAGGAGAAATTATTGACGAAGTTGAGCGGGTTCTTGATTTCGTGGGCAATGCCCGCCGTGAGCTGGCCGAGCGATGCCAGCTTCTCGGTCTGAACCAGGCGGTCCTGTGCCGCGCGCAGATCGTCGAGGGATTGCCTCAGTTCTGCGGTCCGCTGCTCGACCTTGTGTTCCAGGTCGGCGTAGGATTCCTGCAAGCGCTCGCCCATGTGGTTGAACTGGTTCGCGAGCTCCTCGAGTTCGTCGCCGGTCTTGATCGAGATGCGCTGGGCGAAATCGCCTCCGCCAATGCGCATCGCGCCCGTGCGTAGCGCCTGGATCGGGCCGACCATGCGGCGCGCGAGGAAAATTCCGGCAAGCACCGCGAAGATCGATGCTCCAAGCAGGACAATCGCGAGCCGCTCCAGCGAGGCATAGAGCGCGGCATAAGCCTCCTCGACCGGCAGCTCGACGAACATCGTCCAGCCGAGCGGGCTGATCGGCGCCGACGTCGTCAGAACTTTCTGTCCCTGGATGTTGGTCGCTTCCTGCAAAGCATCCGGCATCGCACCGCCGCCAGCCAGCGCGGCGCGCACTTGCGCCAGGCCGGACAGGTCCGTATTGCGCAGCACCAGGCTGATATCGGGATGCGCGATCAGGCGCCCCTCCGGGCCGACCACATAGGCGTGTCCGTGCTCGCCGACCTTGATCTGGGACACGACGTCCCAAATCAGCTTCAGATTCACCTCCGCGATACTGACGCCGGCATCCTTTCTGGCGCCGGCAAGCGCCAGCGTCATGTACGGCTCCGACTCGCGGCGGAAATAGACCGGCCCGTAATAGATCTTGTGCGCAACGGCCTGGGTAAATTTGGGATCGTCCGACAGGTCGATGCCGCTGTCGATCGCATCCATCGCCAACCGCGAGACACGAAGGCGCTCCCTTCCGGTCGCGTCGACCTGGGCGAGTTCGGTGATCGCCGGCACCTGACGCAGGAGCCGCAGCGCGTCGAACCGGCGCGGCTCGATCGAGGATTGGTCGGTTTTGTCCGGCTGGCGGACCGCCGGCCACGGCAGTTGCGTGGTCCAGCCCAGCTGACTCTCGATCTCCTTGACGAACTGGCTGATCTTCGCCGCGGCCGCCTCAGCCTGCTCGTGCTGGACCCGGATCAGCGCGGCCTTGTGCTCCCGATAATAGAAGAAGACCTCGAACAGCCCATTGGCCAGCAGGGCGACGGCGACCACAGACACGAACAACGCGACATATTTGGTGAACAGCCGGGTTCTGATGCCCGCTCCCATCTCCTCGGACAGGACGCCGTCCCCTGCCGTACGTGGCAGGGTCCCGGTTTGCGGGGTGTCGGAATGGACGGAAATGCTCATTCCCTCAAGCCTAGCAAGAAGGCCGAACCTTGTCTTCCGCCGCAGCGGACAGGGTTACTCGATGACCTCGTCGGCAAGGGCCAGCAAGGTCGGCGGGATTTCCAGTCCGGTCGCCTTGGCCGTCTTGAGATTGATCACCAGGGGATAGCGGGTCGGCAGCTCGAACGGTAGATCGCCGGGTTTGGCTCCGTTGAAAATCCGGGCGACGAGCGCTGCAGCCCGCTCGAATGATTCCGGCACATCCGCTCCGTAAGACATCAGTCCGCCGTCGCGGGCAAGGTCAGCATTTTCGTAGATCGCCGGCATCTTCCGGACGGCGGCGAACTCGAACACCCGCTTGCGGTTGAGAATGGTAAGCGCATCGGCCACCATCAGGATGCCGTCCGGGGGATCGCCGTTCATCACCGAGAACGCCTCATCGAAGTCGTCAGGCTCGCGGACGCCGAGCGCCTGTACGGTGAGGCCGAGCGCCTGGGCCGCCTTCGCGGAAGCCTGATAGCGCGTGGTCATGCCGAGGTCGTCCTTATTCCAGAGCATTGCGACCTTGGTCAGTTTCGGTGACATGTCCTTGAGCAACGACAGCCGCTTGGCGCTGAGCGTTGCCGCGACGTCCGAAATTCCCGTGATTTGGCCGCCCGGATGCGCCAGGCTCTCGATCAGCTTGGTTTCGACGGGATCACCGATGCCGCTTGCCGCCACGGTCGCAATGCCAGCCGCCTTGGCGGCCATTGCCGTCGGGTAGCCCACAATCACCACTGCATCGACGTTCCTGGTCTTCAGCTCGGCAATCAGTGCGGGCAGCTTGGCGACATCGCCTTGGGCGCCGCGCGCTTCAAAGGTCAAGTTCTGACCGATCTTGAAACCGCGCTCGCCGAGAACCTTGATCAGGATCTTGCCGCCTGGACTTGTGTCCGTAATTGGCGTGATCGGAGTCAGGGTGCCCAGATGGAACGTTCGGCCGCCCTCAGCCACAGCAGGGCGCGGTCCCAACAGCGACACACAACCGAGCCCTCCGAGGAATTCACGCCGCCTCATCGTATCTTCCCTGATATTTTCCCGGTACTGGCGCGATAGCGCGCCGGACAAGTCTAGCACGGGACAAGAAAAAAGCGGCAATGGCGAAAAGCCATTGCCGCTTCGCAATCTTCGCTTCGGACGATCTCAGGTGGGTCGTAACGCCTTGCCACTGAGGTCGAGTTCGTTGACCTGCTTGTTGCGCTCGGAATCGGCAGCCGCGCGATGGTCGGTCGCCAGGACGACGTAGACGGCCGGCAGCACGAACAGGGTGAACAACGTACCAATCGACATGCCGGCGACGACCACAAGGCCGATCGAGAAGCGGCTGGCCGCACCGGCGCCGGACGCCGTCAGCAGCGGGATCAGGCCGGTCACCATCGCAGCCGTCGTCATCAAGATTGGCCGCAACCGGATGCGGGCCGACATCTCGATGGCCGAGCGGCGATCAAGCCGCTCGTTGACCTGGAGCTCGTTGGCGAACTCCACCATCAGGATGCCGTGCTTGGTAATCAGGCCGACCAGGGTGAGCAGACCGACCTGGGTGTAGATGTTCATGGTCGCCGCGCCGAAGAACAACGGGATCAACGCGCCGACGATCGCCATCGGCACCGAGATCATGATCACGAGCGGATCACGCAAGCTCTCGAACTGCGCGGCCAGCACCAGGAAAATAATGATCAGCGCGAAACCGAAGGTGATCGCGAGCTGGTTGCCTTCCTGCACGTACTGCCTGGAATCGGCGAGGTAGGCGTGGCTGAAGCCCTGCGGCAGCTTCTTGGCCTCGCCTTCGAGGAAGTCCACGGCGGCGCCGACGGTCACGCCGGGCATCGGCACGGCCGAGAACGTCGCTGAGTTGAGCTGATTGTAGTGCGTCAGCGAATTCGGGTCGGTCTTGGTCTTGATCGAGACCACGGTCGACAGCGGAAGCTGCTGCCCAGTGTTGGTCGCCACGTAATAGCCCCCGAGCGATTCCGGAGAGAGGCGCTCGCTGCGCGGCACCTGCGGGATCACCTGGTACGAACGTCCCTGGAGATTGAAGCGGTTGATATAGTTGCCGCCGAGCAGAACCGCGAGCGTCGAGCCGAGATTTTGCATATTGACGCCAAGATCCTGCGCCTTGGTGCGGTCGATCGTGACTTCGACGTTCGGTTGGTTGTAGGCGAGGTCGCTGTCGGAGACGATGAACATGCCGCTCTTGCGCGCTGCGTCTTTCAGCTTCTCCATCTGCTCATAGACGGTCTGGAAGCCTGCGGTCGAGTTGATCACCATTTGCACGGGCAATCCGCCCGGCCCGCCCGGCAGCGGCGGCAGATTGAACGCGAAGGCCTGCACGCCCTCGATCTTGGAAAGCTCGGCCTGGACCAGAGGTTTCAGCGCGATCGACGAGCGCTTGCGCTCGTCCCACGGCTTGAGCAACATGCCGGCGATACCGCCCTGCGGGCCGTTGATGCCGTTGAGCACGAAACGCAGGTCGGTCTCGGGGAATTTCTGGAATGCCTTGTCCAGCTTGTCGCCGTAGAAATCGACATAGTCGATATTGGCATATTTCGGTGCCTTGGTGACCGCGAACACGATGCCCTGGTCTTCCTCGGGCGCCAACTCTTTCGAGGTGTGCATGTAGAGGAAGCCGACAAGTCCGAGGATCGTCACCGCGAACAGGCCGGTGATGGCCTTGTAGTCGAGCGAGCGGTCGAGCCGGCGGCCGTACCAACGCGTCACAGCGCCGAACACCCTGTTGACGAGCCTGGCGAACCGGCCTTCTTCGGTGTTCTTGAGGAGCACCGAGCACATCATCGGCGACAGCGTCAGCGCGATCACGCCCGACACGATCACCGAGCCCGCGAGCGTGAAGGCGAATTCGCGGAACAGCGAGCCAGTGAGACCGCCGAGGAAACCGATCGGCGCGTACACGGCGGCGAGCGTGATGGTCATCGAGATGACGGGACCGACAATTTCTCGTGCACCTTCTAGCGCCGACTGTATCGGCGTCTTCCCCTCCTCCAGATGGCGATGGATGTTCTCCACAACGACGATGGCGTCGTCGACCACGAGGCCGATCGCGAGAACCATCGCAAGCAGCGTCAAGAGATTGAAGCTGAACCCCAGCGCCAGCATCAAGGTGCAGACGCCGATCATCGACAGCGGAATGGTGACGACTGGGATGATGACCGAGCGGAGCGAAGCCAGGAACAGGAAGATCACCACAATCACGATGATCACGGCTTCGCCCAGCGTCTTCTCCACCTCGTCGATCGAGGATTGGATGAATTTGGTCGAGTCGTAGGCGACCTTCATTTTCATCGACGGCGGCAGGTTGCGCTCGAGCTCGGGGAACAGCGCGCGCACGCCCTTGACCAGCGTCAGTGGGTTGCCCTGCGGCGTCGCCTGCACGCCGATGAAGATTGCATGCTCGCCGTTGAAGGCGACGCTCGCGTCCGTGCTCTGGGCGGCAAGCTCGACGGTGGCGATGTCCTCCATGCGCACGAAGCCGCCGTCCTTGGCCTTGACGATCATCTTCTTGAACTGGTTGACGTCGGTCAGACCTGTGTTCGTCGAGATGTTCGAGACGATGAGGTAGCCCTTGGTCTGGCCGGCCGCGGACTGGAAGTTGTTGGCCGTGATCGCGGCGGCAACGTCCGCCGGCGATACGTTGCGGCCGGCCATCTTCACCGGATCAAGCCAGAGTCGCATCGCAAAGGTCTGACCGCCCAGGATGTCGGCCGAAGCCACGCCATCGACGGTCGACAGCACCGGCTGCACCACGCGTGTCAGATAGTCCGAGATCGCCGAGCCCGACAGCTCCTCCGAGGAGAAACCGAGATACATCACGGCCGTGGTCTGGCCCGTGGTCTTGGTGACGATCGGGTCGTTGGACTCCTTCGGGATCAGGTATTTGACCGAGTTCGTCTTGGCCAGCACCTCGGTGAGCGCCTGGTTCGGGTCGAAATTCAGCTTGATGTAGACCTGGATCGTCGAGGTGCCGAGCACAGAGGACGAGGTGATGTAGTCCACGCCCTCGGCGGAGGCGACGGCCTGCTCGATCGGCGTCGTAATGAACCCCTGGATCAGGTCCGCGGATGCGCCAGGATAGACGGTCGTGATGTTGATGACCGTGTTCGACAGTTTCGGATACTGCCGGATCGGCAGCACCATCGCCGCGCGCAGTCCGATCAGCAGGATCAGCAAGCTGACAACGACCGACAGAACCGGGCGCTTGATGAAAATATCAGTAAAGGCCATCGCGGCGATCTCGATTTCTATGTCTCAAGAAACGTGATCCGGCCAAGCCGGATCACGCACATGTATGCTCAGTAGCGCGGCGGCTGCGCCGGAATCTGCGGAGCCGGGTCGGTCGAAATCGCAACGGCAGCGCCCGACTGCAGCTTGAGCTGGCCGACGGCGACGACCTTGTCGCCCGCCGTGATGCCCTTGATGATCTCGACGCGGCCATTGACGCGGTTACCGGTCTGCACGAACGTGCGCACCGCGCTCAGGCTTGTCTTGCCGTCCGCTTCCTTCTTCTCGGTGATCACGAATACCGAGTCGCCGTACAGCGTGTAGTCGACCGCCGTTTCCGGAACGGTGATCGTGGCCGGCTTGTCCGGCAGCACCACGGTGGTGGTCACGAACATACCGGGCTTCAGGATCTTCTCCGGATTGGCGATCGTCGCCTGGACGCGGATGTTGCGAGTATCGGTCGCGATCTGCGGCTCGATCGTCGTGATCTTGCCGTCGAAGGTACGGCCCGGATAAGCGTCGACCTTCAGCCGGACCGGTTGGCCGACCTTGAGGCTCCCGGAGTCCTTTTCCGTCACCGTGAAGTTGGCCCACAGCTCCGACAGATCGGTCAACGAAACGATTGCCGTGCCGGCCGTCAGATACTGGCCGACCTCGACCTTGCGGACGCCGAGCTCGCCCGAGAACGGCGCACGCACCAGCTTCTGCGAGATCAGCGCTTCGGTCTTGGCGATGCCGGCCAGCGCCTGGTCGTACGCGGCCTGCGCCTGGTCGACGGTTGCCTGCGGGCCGAACTGGCGCGAGGCCAACTGCTTGGCGCGATCCAGCGAAAGCTGCGCCACCGTGGCCTGCGCCTTGTAATTGGCGAGGTCGCCCTGCTCCGGCGCGTCGAACAGCTGCACCAGCGGCGTGCCGGCCTCGACATGCGTGCCCGGCTCGAACTTGATCTCGGTGACACGGCCGTTGACGTCGGCGGTGACGTCGACCTGGTGCACGGCGGCGAGACCGCCGACCGCGGTGAGCAGGTTCGGCACCACCTCGGACTTGGCTTCCGCTGCGCTGACCAAGGTCGGCGGCGGCTTGTTGTTCGCGAAGAACTGCTTGATCATCTGGCCGCGGAAATAATTGAACCAGACGAGACCGCCAACGAGCGCGCCCAGGAGCGTGCCGACGATGACGAGCCAAAGCACCGGCCGGACCGGACGCTTGGGAGCCTTGCTGTCGATTGGTTCGCCCGAAATCTTGTGTTCGGTTACGATGTTCATTGTCATACGCTTTCTGCAATCGCCGTCTTGCCAGCACGAGCGGCCTGATCGCGGCCCAGATGCGAAGCAATTGCGGCGTCGTTAAGTCCGATGCCTCTGAGGAGAAACTCACAAAGCTGCCGCTCGAGATCGTTCGGCCCGCCATAGGCAAGACACGGCACCGAGGGCAGCCTGGTCAGCGCAGCTGTCATCATCGTATGATGCGCAAACCAGAACAGGTTGAGCGGTTCATTGCCACAGGCCCGCGCATCGCCGGCGGCGACGGCGCGCTCGAGCGAGGCGACGAAGATCGGGCCGATCAGCGTCTCGATCTTGGCATATAGCAAACGCGCGAACTCGCCGTCATCCAGATGACTGGTGGCCATCAGTCGAAGGCGCTGCGCCTCCTCCTGATCGGGGCCGTCGGCAATCAGCAGGAAATGCTCGACCATGCCGCGGATCAGCTCAACTAAGGTAGCCGTCGACGGCTCCCGCTCGAGAAGTTCGGTCAGCGCCGGGTCTGCTTCGCATTCGTCGCTGAGGATTTCGGCGTAGAGCGCCGCCTTGGACGGGAAGTGCTTGAACAGCAGCGCCTCGGAAATGGCAGCCGCGGCCGCCACGCTCTTGGTCGTGGTGCCGTTATACCCGTGTCGGGCAAAGCAGCGTTTCGCGGCACCGAGGATCAATTGACGCCTCAGGTCGCTCGTCATACGCAATGAGCTCATGCTAGTGAGTAAGCACTCACTAGCGCGAAAGTCAAGCACTATGCTGCATCGCAACCTGAGTGCGTTGTAAAATCAGTGGAAATAGGCCTCACCTACACGGCCTGCGAGCAGGACCGCGGCGACCTAGATAGGCTGAAAGCCGAGGTCCCCCCGGATCCGGTTGAGGATGTAAGTCCCGTCCCGGGTCGGCAAGATCCGCTCCAGATTGGCGCTGTCGATCTTCACATCGGCAAATCGCGGGCCCGCCGAGACGTCCTGGACGGCTTTGGCGAAGGCCTCCACCTCGGCCATCGTCGAGATCGCCCGGCTGTCCTTGATGCCACAGGCCCTGGCAACGCCGACGAGGTCGACGCCGGCAGAGGTGTGGCTGGTCTGGCCGCCGGTCTCACCATAGGCCTCGTTGTCGAGCACAGCGATCGAGAGGTTGGACGGCTTTTGAAGGCCGATGGTGGCAAGGCTGCCCATGCCCATCAGCATCTCGCCGTCGCCGGTGATGACCAGCACCGGCAGATTCGGCTGCGCCAGCGCGAGCCCGAGGCCGATCATCGCCGCGCCGCCCATGCCGCCCCAGAGATAGAAGTTGCGGGCGTGGTCGCCGGCGGCGATGATGTCGTTGGTCGAGGCCCCTAGGCCGCCGATCGCAACGACGTCCCCGCGGTTCGCAAGCAGCACGGAGACAACCTGGCGGCGGTCGAGGAGATTGGCCTTGCTCATTTGGTGAAAACCTTGGCGCCGATCAGACGCTGCGACAGCAGGACGGCGGTGGGCGTGAGGGCGTTGTAGGCCTGCGCCGCAGCCGCTTCCAGCACCGCCGGCACCTCGGCCGCGTTCGAGGCGCGCAGCACCTTGACGCCTGAGAGCTCGAGCACGCCCTGTGTCGTCGAGCCCATCGGCACCTGCCACGGATTGAACTCGCCCCACTCGCCGCGCATGGTGATGAGCGTGAGGAACGGAAAACGCAGGATCGGGATCAGCGACAGCATGTTGATGCAATTGCCGACGCCGCTCGACTGCATCAGCAAGACGCCGCGCTGGCCACCGGCCCAGGCGCCGGCGAGCAGCGCCACCCCCTCCTCTTCCGTCGTTAGCGGAATGCCGCGCATCGTGGAGGAGCCCAGCACGCGCTGGATCAGCTTCGCATGGCCGGCATCGGGCACGTAAGCCACCTGCCGGACGTCGAAACGTTGCAAGGTTGCGAAAATATCGTCTGGCCAGTTCGGGGCCGTATCGGCAGCGTCAGCGCGTGCGTGCATTTTCCTGTCCGGTCGGCTAGCAAGGTGCGCAGACTGTAGACGCGTGCACGCATCGACCAGAACAACAAAAACGGCATAACGGCTTTAACCGGCGAGTATAACGGGATGAACGCAGATGCGAAGGAGCTGGCGGCGAGCTTCGACCTCGAGCGGCTGACGCCGGAGTTCTACGACAATCCCTATCCGACCTATCGTGCACTGCGGGAGAACGAGCCGGTCAAGCGACTGCCGAACGGCACCGTGTTCCTGACGCGCTACGACGATCTCGTCACCACCTACAAAAACACGAAGTCCTTCAGCTCCGACAAGAAGAGCGAGTTCGCGCCGAAATATGGCGACACGCCCCTTTACGAGCACCACACGACGAGCCTTGTCTTCAATGACCCGCCCGCCCACACCCGCGTGCGCCGCCTGATCATGGGCGCGCTGTCGCCGCGCGCGATCGCCAACATGGAGGGCGACCTCATCAAGCTGGTCGACGGCCTGCTCGACGCCATCGTCGCCAAGGGCCATTGCGAGTTGATCGAGGATTTCGCCGCCTCGATTCCCATCGAGGTGATCGGCAATCTGCTCGATGTGCCACATGACGAGCGCGGGCCCTTGCGCGACTGGTCGCTGGCGATCCTTGGTGCGCTCGAGCCGGTGGTTTCGCCTGACGCGGCTGCGCGCGGCAACAAGGCGGTGACGGACTTCCTTGGCTATCTCGAAACGCTGGTCGCGCGGCGGCGCGCGAAGCCGGGCAATCCCGACCGTGACGTGCTGACGCGCCTGATCCAGGGCGAGGACAACGGCGAGCGGCTGACCGAGAAGGAGCTCTTGCACAATTGCATCTTCCTGCTCAATGCCGGCCACGAGACCACGACCAACCTGATCGGCAACGGCCTCGTTGCGCTGCATCGGCATCCTGACCAGAAGCAGCGCCTGATCGACGACCCCAACCTGATCAAGACCGCGGTCGAAGAGGTGCTGCGCTACGAAAGCTCGAACCAGCTGGGCAACCGCATGACCACCGAGCGGGTCGAGCTCGGCGGCGTCGTGCTCGAGGCAGGCACGTCGGTCACTCTGTGCATTGGAGCAGCCAACCGCGACCCCGCGCAGTTTCCCGATCCCGAAACATTCGACGTCGCGCGCACGCCGAACCGTCATCTTGCGTTTGCCACCGGCGCACATCAATGCGCGGGCATGGCTCTGGCGCGACTCGAAGGCGCGATCGCGATCTCGCGCTTCCTGGCGCGCTTTCCGGACTACGCCGTGAACGGGCAGCCGATACGCGGTGGACGGGTGCGGTTTCGGGGTTTCTTGAGTGTGCCTTGCGCGATCGGGTGAGGCCTCAAAGCAAAAAAGTCGAAAACAACCCCATGCACAGTAGACCGCGGGTTGGCCAAGGATGAGCTGTGGCTCGGCAGAACCATCTGACATTTCGAGCAAATCTGGCCGTGCCGCATCATTGGGCGTATGAAAGCTTCCGCACGTTCCGGCCGATACCCACATCAAGCTGAGCGCGGCCGGCGCAGTCGGCCAACGCTCGCGCGTAGCAATGGAGTGACGACAGATGAGCTCGTCGGTCATTGATTTCCTCGCAACGGAACGGCGCCTTGGCACCTACAATTACGAACCGATCGGGGTCGTCCTGTCGCGCGGCGAAGGTGTCTGGGTCTGGGATATCGAAGGCAACCGCTATCTCGACTGCCTCTCCGCCTATTCAGCGGTCAGCCAGGGCCACTGCCACCCCAAGATCCTGGCGGCGATGGTGGAGCAGGCACACCGGCTGACGCTCACCTCGCGCGCCTTCCACAACGACCAGCTCGCCCCCTTCTACGAAGAGATCGCGGCGCTGACCGGCTCCCACAAGGTGCTGCCGATGAACAGCGGCGCCGAGGCGGTCGAAAGCGCGATCAAGTCGGTCCGCAAATGGGGCTATGAGGTGAAAGGCGTGCCTGACGGCCAGGCCGAGATCATCGTCTGCGCCGACAATTTCCACGGACGCACGCTGGGCATCGTCGGCTTTTCAACTGACCCTGAGACTCGCAAGCACTTCGGGCCGTTCGCGCCGGGCTTCAAGATCATCCCGTTCGGCGACGCCGCTGCTCTGGAAGCAGCGATCACGCCAAACACCGTCGCCTTTCTGGTCGAGCCGATCCAGGGCGAAGCCGGTGTCATCATTCCCCCGGCCGGCTATTTCACGAAAGTGCGCCAGCTCTGCACGGCGAGCAACGTGATGCTGGTGCTCGACGAAATCCAGACCGGGCTCGGCCGCACCGGCAAATTGCTCGCCGAGCAGCATGAGGGCATCGAGGCGGACGTGACGCTGCTCGGCAAGGCCTTGTCCGGCGGCTTCTATCCGGTGTCGGCCGTGCTCTCGAACAACGACGTGCTGGGCACATTGAGGCCCGGGCAGCATGGCTCGACCTTCGGCGGCAATCCGCTTGCCTGCGCGGTCGCGCGCGCGGCGATGCGCGTGCTCGTCGAGGAAGGCATGATCGAGAACGCGGCCAGGCAGGGTGCGCGCTTTCTGGAAGGCTTGAAAGACATTCGTGCCAACACGATCCGTGAGGTGCGCGGACGCGGCTTGATGCTGGCGGTCGAACTGCACCCCGAGGCCGGCCGCGCGCGCCGCTACTGCGAGGCGCTCCAGGCCAAGGGCATCCTCGCCAAGGATACCCATGAGCACACGATCCGCATCGCCCCGCCGCTGGTGATCACCAGCGACCAGGTCGACTGGGCGCTCGAGCGGTTCGCCGCGACCCTGACGCAGGATTTCTCGTGAGGTTGCCTGCGTCGGAAAATCGCAATGCCGGCCGTGGCCAGCAACGAACGATTCCGTTCGCGGTGCGTTGAAACGTCGTGGGCAATTACGAGTTGGGAGCGACAATCATGCTTCCGCGTGGCGTTTGCTTTACGGCTGTCTTCGTTGGTATCTCGATGCTGGTGCCGGGCGTCGCGTTCGCCCAAGGACCAGGCCACGGAAGGGGCGGACCACCCGTAGCGCCAGCGGCCCGGCCCGCACCGCCACCCGCCATGGCTCGTCCGGCTGCGCCGCCAGCCATGGCCCGTCCGGCGGCCCCGCCCGTCATGGCACGCCCCGCCGCACCGGCGTTCCATCCGCCTTCCATGCCGCAGCGGCCGGCCATGGCTCCGCACTTCGCCGCACCGCAACCGCGGCCGGCCCCACACTTCGCGGCGCCCCCGCCGCGAGCTGCCCCGCACTTCGCTGCGCCCCGGCCTGAATTCCATCGGGCGCCGGCGGCGCCGCAGCGTCCCGCCATGATATCGCGGCCGTCGCATATCGCCGCCCCTTCGCGCCCAAGCGCACCGCCAGCCGCGACCGAGCGGCTGTCGCGACGGAATCAGATCGAACAGCGCGCGCAACAGCATCAGCAGCAGATCCAACAGCGACAGCAGATGGTGCAGCAGCGCCAGCGCGAGATGCTGTCGCGCCAGACCTCGGAGCGCCAGACCCGCATCGATCGCCTGCAGCAGCGTGTGCAGCAACTCCAATCGCAGAAGCCTGAGGGCGCGCGGGCGTTGCGCGAGCAGCAACGGACATTGCAGACGCAGAATCGCCTGCTCGAGCGTGAGCAGCGTGCGCAGCAAACCGATCTGGCGCGCCAACAGCGGCTTGGACTACAGGCTCCGGCCGGGCGCACGCCAGCAACTGCCGCGGCCGTGCAGGCCGCCGAGCGCGGGCGATTTACCGAGCCCTTCCGTCAGCAGACGACTGCGCAAACCCAGGCGGCGCTCACCACCCGCGAGAGCGGCTGGGCGCCGCGCGAGGCCTGGCGGCACCGCCATCCCGCGGTGTTCGTGGCATGGCTCGGGCCCGTGTTCTGGCCGTACGCCTATTCCGACATTTTCGACTACACGTTCTGGTCCTACGCTTACGAGCCCGACTACTGGGCGTACGCCTATGACGACTTCGTCGATACCGTGTTCTGGAGTGACCAAAGCCCCTATTCCGCCTACGCCAGCATCAGTCCGTATGACACTCCGCAAGCCGGCGGTGGTTCTCGCCCGCGCCAGCGCGCCAGCGTGAGCCCGCGAACGCTACAGCAGATGTGCGGCACCCCGGACAAGGGCGTCACCGCCTGGCCGCTTGCCGATATCGCAAGAGCGGTGCAGCCGACGCCGGAGCAACGCGCGCTGCTCGACGACTTGAAGGCGGCCGCCGCCAAGGCTGCCGACGTATTCAAGAACTCCTGTTCGGAGACCTATGCGTTGACGCCGCCCGGCCGCTTGCGGGCCATGATGAACCGCATCAGCGCGACGTTGGAAGCCGTCAAGATCGTGCGACCGGCGCTGGAGAATTTCTACAACTCGCTCAGTGACGAGCAGCAGGCCCGCTTCAACGCGCTCGGCCCCAATGTCGGCGACCGCTCGCAGCAGCAACAGCAAGCCAGCGCCGAGACCTGCAGCGCGCCGAAATCCGGCCTGACCCAATTCCCGGTCCAGAGGATCGAGGCTGTGCTCCACCCCGCCGGCAAGCAGAAGGACGCACTCGACCGCCTCGGTGAAGCGACGGCCAAGGGCGTCGAGGACCTGCAGGCAGCCTGCCCGAACGATACGCCGCTGACGCCGGTCGGACGGCTCGAGGCGATGCAGCACCGGCTCGAAGCCATGCTGACGGCCGCCAACCTGGTCGAGCCCGCGCTCGACGAGTTCTACGCCACGCTGAGCAGCGAACAGAAGGCGCGATTCAACACGTTGCAACAGGTCGCAGGGCCGTGAGAGCAGCGCGCGACTGAACCGTGGCGTGGACTCGTTCAATTAGCGCCGAACCTCAACCTGACCGACATGAGTCCTGTTGAAGAGCCGCTCAACTCGATTGCGAGCGCGATACAGCCAAGGACTGAAGCAAATCGCTTCCTTGCGATTGCTTTTCAGCGCGATGTCGGCTCATGCGCTTTTCTTGATCGCAAGTTCTCCATTCCAATCGGCGTCGTGGCCACGGCTCGCCAGCATTGTCGCGTTTGACCGATCTCGGACATCAGCCCTCTGGCACCCCAGCCAAGCGCAGCCCCTCATAGAAATCCTCCCGTCCAGCGACGTAAATCGGATTGTCGCTCGGCAGGTGGGTACGCGCACGGCGAATGGTGAAACCCGGGTTGAGAGCAAGTGCCGTCCGCGCCGCGCCCTTCGCCTCGTCCACCGCGCCGAGCCGCGCCAACGCCGCGGCGAGCCAAAAATACGCGAGCGGATGATTTCGATTGGTCTCAATGCTACGGCGTAGCCAAGCTACTGCCTCGTCGTCGGCGCGAAGGTGAAACTTGGCCAGGCCAGCGATCAGCAGCCAAATATAGGAGCGGGTATCGCGAGGGGACAAGCGGAGTGCCTCACGGACGTGTGTCTCGGTTTCGGCAGCATGACCGACATACACTTTGGCGAGCCCGATCCAAGCGTGAGCATGGGCCAAATTGCGATCCAGCGCCAGCGCGCGCTGACATTCAGCAATACCTCGAGCCGCGCGGCTCGTCAGAATCAGGACGATGCCCAATCGCAGGTGTGCCAACGCATGCTGCGGGGCCAGCGATAGGGCCTTGTTCAACGTCGCCTCAGCTGCCGCGAGGTTCGGGGCCGGATCATCGGTCAACAGGGCGGTGGCAGTTGCCTCATCCACGCCTGCTCTGCCTACCAGCGCCTCAATACAACCGGGGTCCAGCGCCAAAGCCCGTTCAAAGAAGCCGCGCGCTTGCCTCAGGTACTCTGGAGTGGTCCCTCTGTTCGCGAAAGCGATGCCTTGGAAATATAGGTCCATCACGTCGGGGTTTACAGAGTGTTCGGCTCGCCGCGCCTCGGCTGCAATGAGCTCAGCATCTAGCGCGTTGGCGAGCCGGGCAACGATCTCGTCCTGCATATCGAACAGGTCGGCGACGGGCTTATCAAACCGCTCGGCCCAAAGGTGATTGCCACTTTCGGCATCGACAAGCTGCACGTTCACCCGAAGCCGGGTGTTGTTTCGCTGGACCGAACCTTGGAGTACGTAGCGGACGTTCAACTCGCGCCCGATCTTCTTGAGGTCGACCGTCTTGCCCTTGTAAGCGAATGCAGTGTGTCGGCCGATGACGAACGAACCCGAGATGCGCGACAAGTCAGTGGTCAGACTCTCGGTCACTCCATCGACGAAGTAGTCTTGCCGGGGATCGCCGCTGAGATCGGCGAAGGGCAGCACAACGATGGAAAGATGAGGCGGCGCAGGCGGGCTCGGCTTCGCGCGGTCAGCCTGGAATGCAGAACCAGGTCCATCACGGACCATAGCGTAGGTTCGCACCGGGCGGGCAATATTCTTGAGGTTCTGCTCTCCCAGGTCGGCAAACTCCGCACCGACCTTGCCCTGGATACGATCGTAGGCCGAAGAGGAGATGTAGATGCTGCCAGGCTCCGCGATACTCTCAAGCCGTGCCGCAATATTTACGTCGTCGCCAAAAATGTCATGCGGCTCGACAATGACATCGCCGACATTGATACCGACACGGAAAGCAATACGCCTATCTTCCGCGTCCGCTTTTGTAAGCTCCTTGATGCGGGTTTGGAACTGCACAGCAGCCCGAACCGCCTCGACCGCGCTTGGAAACTCTGCCAAGAACCCGTCGCCGGTATTCTTCACGATGCGACCGCCGTGCTCGAAGATCGCGGGCGCGACGCTGCCGTCCAGGAGCGCAGTGAATTTGGCATGCGTAGCTTCTTCGTCATGGTGCATGAGTCGCGAATAGTCAGCTACGTCAGCAGCCAATATCGCCGACAACCGCCGCTCTATCCGGACTGGCCGCTCCTGCACCATGGCTCGCCATCCAATGACAGCACAGCGTACGACGGATCAGATGGCAATGCCAAACACGTTTTGACAGACGCCCGCCCAACCTGACGCCCGCTTGTGGCCCATCTGCGACACCAGAGAATGTTCGCGATCAACCTCTTACCGCTTAGACCACGGTCCTGTGGCGTTCGATGCATGTGCGCAGCACCTCGTCCATCGGTTTACTCCACCAGTCGTTGGAGAAAATCTCGATCTCCGAATAGCCGGCAAAGCCCTGCGCTTCGACTGCCGCGCGAACCGATTTGATGTCGATGACGCCGTCGCCCATCATGCCGCGGTCGTTGAGAATGTCTCTTGTCGGCACCAGCCAGTCGCAAACGTGGAAGGCGAGCAGACGATCCTTGCCGGTCCGCGCGATCTGGTCCATCAGCTCCGGATCCCACCAGATGTGATAGACGTCGAGCGCGACGCCGAGCATGCCGGTACGATCAGGGTCGAGCCGGTCGCAAATGTCGAGCGCCTGCTTTGTGGTGTTCACGCAGGCCCGGTCGGCGGCGTAAGCCGGATGCAAGGGCTCGATCGCCAGCGGCAGCTTTGCCTGCCGGGCGTAGTCCAGCATCTCTGCGAGCGTTTCCTCGACTTGCCCACGCGCCGCCGCGAGATCCTTGGACGCCTCGCTGCCCGGCCGCGAATATTGCGGCAGGCCGCCGACGACGAGCACGGCGCAGGGCGCGCCCAGCGCCTTGGCTTCATCGACGCAGCGCCTGTTATCGTCGCGCACTTCAGCGCGGCGAGATGCATCCGAGGTGAACATGCCGCCGCGGCAATAGCCTGACAGCTCGAGGCCGGCGTCGCGCACCGCACGCGCGGCGCGATCGAGGCCGACGGCAGCGACCTGGTCGCGCCAGGGATCGATGGCGCGAATGCCGTGCCTGGCACAGGCCTCGATGATCTCGACGAGATCACCTTGCTTGCGGACCGTTGCCGTGTTCAGCGGCAGCCAGCGGTGGTCGGAGGAAAAATCGCGCATCAAGGTTCAATACCGTGGGTGGCGAGCACGGCCTTCATCCGCTGGGTCGCGAGTTCGGGGTTGGCGAGCAGGCCGGCCTTGTCGGCCAGGCGGAACAGCTCGGCCAGATGCAACGTGGAGCGCGTGCTCTCCTGGCCGCCGACCATGGTGAAATGATCCTGGTGACCATTGAGATAGGCCATGAACACGACGCCAGTCTTGTAGAAGCGCGTCGGCGCCTTGAAGATATGGCGCGACAGCGGCACGGTCGGCCCCAGCACGTCGTGGAAGCCGGCCTCGTCACCAGCCGCAAGCCGCGACAGGGCATACGACGCTGCCGGCGCGATCGCATCGAAGATGCCGAGCAGCGCGTGCGAAAAGCCTTCGCTGTCACCGGCGATCAGCTCCGCGTAGTTGAAATCGTCGCCGGTATACATCCTGATGCGCTTGTCCAGGCGCCGACGCATGTCGATCTCGCGCTGCTTGTCGAGCAGCGAGACTTTCACGCCGTCGACCTTGGCGGCGTTGCCGTTGATGATGGCGACAGCAATATCCATCGCCTTGTCGAGATCTCTTGTGCCCCAATATCCCGTCAGCGCCGGATCGAACATGTCGCCGAGCCAGTGGATGATGACGGGCTCGCGGACCTGCGACAGCACGCGCTCATAGACTTTGGCGTAGTCGTCGGCATTGCGGCCGAGCTTCGCCAGCGCGCGTGAGGCCATCAGGATGATGCGGCCGCCGACCTTCTCGACCGCCGAGATCTGCTCCTCATAGGCGCGGATCACGTCGTCGATGCTCCTGGCGTCCTCGACCGCGAGGTGGTCGGTGCCGGCCCCAGAGAACACCAGCGCATTGCGGCGCTTGGCGGCGCCGACCGAGCGCGTGATCAGCTCCAGCGACGTCGGCCAATCCAGCCCCATGCCGCGCTGTGCGGTGTCCATGGCTTCGGCAACGCCGAGCCCGAGATCCCAGACGTGCTCGCGGAAGGCGATGGTCTTGTCCCAGTCGACGGCGACCGAAAGCCAGGGGTCGTTATCGGCAAGGGGATCGGCGACCGTGTGCACGGCCGAGAAGGCGACGCGGTTCAGCGGTCCTTCGAGCTTGGCGGGAAACGTGCGCGAGGCAGCCAACCGGTAGGTTTCGATCGAGCGATCGGCCTTCGGCAGCTTCAGCGACAAGGATGATATCGGCTGGACGGACTTGTTCATATGTCCCTCCTCATGCCTTGATCGGGGCGACGTCGATCCAGCGCCGCTCCTTCCAGCTCTTCAGCGCGCATTCGGCGAGCTGGACGCCCTTGGCGCCTTCAAGCAGGGTGAACTTGTAGGGTGCATCCTCATAGACGTGGCGGATGAACATCTCCCATTGCTCTTTGAAGCCGTTGTTGTAGGTGACGTTGTCGGGCAGCGTCTGCCAGTCGCCGTAGAAATCATGCAGGCGCTTCTCGTCGGGGTTCCACACCGGCCTCGGGGTCGCCTGCCGCGCCTGGATCATGCAGTCGCTGAGGCCCGCGACCGCCGAGCCGTGCGTGCCGTCGACCTGGAAGGTGACGAGGTCGTCGCGATAGACGCGCGTAACCCAGGACATGTTGATATGGGCGATGACGCCGCCTTCGAGCTGGAAGGTCGCGTAGGCGGAATCGTCCGCGGTCGCCTTGTACGCCTTGCCCTGCTCGTCAAAGCGCTCGGGAATGTCGGTATTGCCGATGCAGACCACGCTTTGCACGTTGCCGAAGAGATTGTCGAGCACGTAGCGCCAGTGGCAGACCATGTCCAAGATGATGCCACCGCCATCTTCGCTGCGATAATTCCAGGACGGCCGCTGCGCTTCCTGCCAGCCGCCTTCGAACACCCAGTAGCCGAACTCGCCGCGCACCGAGAGGATGCGGCCGAAGAAGCCGGAATCGCGCAGGAAGGCAATCTTCTTCAGGCCGGGCAGGAACAACTTGTCCTGCACCGTGCCGTGCTTGATGCCCTTGGAATTGGCGAGCTTGACCACTTCGAGCGCTTCCTCAAAGTTTGTCGCGATCGGCTTCTCGCAATAGACATGCTTGCCGGCATTGATGGCCTGGGTCAACAGGCCCGGCCGCGCCTGCGTGGTGGCGGCGTCGAAGAACATGGTGTCGTTCTCATCAGTGAGCGCGGCATCGAGATCGGTGGTCCAGCGCGTGATGTTGTAGCGCTTCGCGAGCGCCTCGACCTTCTCGGCGCTGCGGCCGACCAGGATCGGATCTGGCATGACGCGGTCGCCGTTCTTCAGGCGGACGCCGCCCTGGTCGCGGATCGCGACGATCGAGCGGATCAGATGCTGGTTGAGCCCCATGCGGCCGGTGATGCCGTTCATGATGAGGCCGAGGCGTTGGGTGGTCATGCCAAATACTCCTGAAGTGATCTTGGCTGTTCGAGCGGACGAAGCGTCGACCAGTCCGGATGGACCGACGTCGCAAAGCCCACTGTGTCGAGCGATCCGGTCAGGAGATCGCCATTGTGAATGCTGAGGCGGATGCCCTGCCCGGCATCGGCATAGAGATCGGGATGCGCAGCCGCGAAGGCCTGCACTTCGGCAGCCGGCGTTTCGCCAAAGCCGTCGACATAGTGGTGACCGTTGCGCTCGGCATGGGTGACGCCGATGAAGGCGCCGAGTGCGAGGTCCTGCTGCACGGCAAGACCCGCCTGGCAGGTCAGGTCCTCGCCAGTGATGAAGAACGTCTCGCCGCTGCCACTCCACTTCGCTGCACGGGTCGCATTGACGATGGACTTGTACAGGCCCTTGCAGGATTTCGCGGAAATGCCGTGATAACCGAGCGCCCGCGCCGCGGGGAAAGCGTCATAGGAATCGTCGGCCTCGTCGATGATGAAATCGCGCGTGGCCAGCGAGCCAAGCGGCGACTGCCGAGTGATGTCGCGCGGCATCGGCTGTTCGACATAGAGCAGGCGCGAGGCGATCGGCCGCAATGCGGCATCGCGATCGAGCCGGTCGATCAATGCCCGTAGCGCGGCGAGATCGGCATATTGCTCGTTGGCATCGAGGGTCACCTTGGTGTCACGCCCGAGCGTGTCGAGCTCCTTGCCGATGCGGATCAGCCGCGCCGCATCGGAGGCGGGATCGCCACTCAGTTTCAGCTTGAAAAACCGTGCACCGGCGTTCTCACGTCCGTCTGCAACACCGCCCTCGCCTTCGATGGTATCATCGAGGCCGACCGTATGCCTGATCGAAACGCGCGGCAGCGGTTTGCGGCCGGTGAGAAAGGTGGCGAGATCTGCATCCTTCAGATCGGGTGAAAGCCGCGCATCGATACCGGCAATGTTGCCCGCCATTCCATTGGAAAAGTCGGTCTCGGCCACACGCAAGAGCGCATCGAGAATGGCCTTGTCGATCTCCGCGGGGCCATAGACGCCCGCCAGCGCCGGAATGTTCTCTTTCGCGCACCTGTCGGTCTGCGCGCCGATACACGAAGCATGCAGCTCGAACGCGGTCATAAATCCGGTCGGCGCCAGGTAAAGCCCGCGCGCGATCTGAAGCGAACGCCGCAACCCGTCGACCGTCTGCGCCGGCGACAGCTCCGGCCGCTTGTCGAACCATTTCGGCACCAGCAGTTCGGCGCTGGCGCCGACCGCTACGCCCGTGCCCTCGACCTCGATCTCGACGCGCACGAACAACTGCGGCGTCGCGTTGATGGTCACAGCGCCAAAGCGGAACGGCCGCGCGAACTGCACGGGTCGTTCGAAGAAGGCGATGTCTCGCAGCTTCAGGCGCGGGGCCATGGCTTCAGTCTAGCGAACCTTGCGAGAAGAAATGCTTGCGGATGCGCTGCACCAGCTCGGTGAACGCAGGATCGGCCATCACGTCGAGCGAGCGCGGGCGCTGCAGCGGGACGTCGTAGATCGCGGCGATCGCGCCGGGGCGCTCGGTCATGACCAGCACACGGTCGGCGAGGAACACGGCCTCGGGAATCGAATGCGTGATCAGCAGCACCGTCTTCCTGGTTTCCCGCTGGATCCGCATCAGCTCGACATTCATGCGCTCGCGCGTCAGCGCATCGAGCGCACCGAACGGCTCGTCCATCAGCATGATCCTGGGATCGTGCACCAGCGCACGGCAGATCGAGGCGCGCTGCTGCATGCCGCCGGAGAGCTGCCAGGGCAGCTTCTTCTCGAAACCTTCGAGGCCGACGAGCTTCAAGAGCGATCTGGCACGATCGAGATATTGCTGCCGCGGCAGCTGCTTCATGTCGATCGGCAACATGACGTTGCCCAGGACGTTGCGCCAGGGCAAGAGCAGCGCGTTCTGGAAGACGATGCCGACATTGCCGTGCGGCGCCGTCACCTTCTCGCCCTCGACCAGCACCTCGCCCGTGGTCGGCGGCAGCAGGCCCGAGATCAGCTTGAGCAGCGTGGACTTGCCGCAGCCTGACGGCCCGACCACGACGAAGAACTCGCCGTCATCGATGTGGAAGTCGAGCGGCCGCAGCGACGGCACGTCGCCGTCGCGCGTCCGGTAGGTCTTCGAGACGCCTGATAATGTGATGCCCGACGTGTCGCCGGCCCGGTCGCTCACCAGGCGTAGATGAGCGGCGGGCTGCACGGTTTCACTCACGATCGACGCAGCTTTCACGTGCCACTCTTCGGCAGATAATCGTTGGTGTAGAAGGCCTTCGGGTTCTCCTTGGCCTTGGCATCGAGGCCGCCATATTCGACCATCAGGTTGACGCTGTCGGTCATGTTCTGGTCGGTGACCTGGAACGGCCGCTTGGTCTTGGTCTCCGCAGTCCGGTAGAGCGGAATGGTCAGCTCGAAGCCCTGCGTCAGCGTGTCGATCTTGCCGCCCTTGGGGTTGGCATCGAGGATCGACTGCGCCGCCGCCTTCGGATCCTTCTCGGCGGCTTCGACCGCTTTCGTCGTCGCCGACATGAAGCGACGAACGAGATCGGCATTGGCCTTGACGTAATCGGTGTTGGCGATGATGCCTGAGGAGACCATGTTGATGCCGTAATCGGCGAACTTGATCGGGTAGACGTCCTTGCCGGTGGCGTCCTTGATCTTCATGGACTGGTCCATGACGTAGCCGAGCAGGAGATCGGCCTGGCCATTGATGACGGCATTGAGCTTGGTCTGGCCGTCCCCGGCAACGGTCTTGAAGTCGCTCTCCTTCAGGCCGGTCTTCTTCAGGAACAGCGGCCAGATCTGGGTCATGGAATCCGCGGGCGTGATCGCCACCGTCTTGCCCTTGATGTCTTCGGGCTTCCGGATGTTCTTGTCGGCAAACCCCATGACGGACATCGGTGAGGTCTGCAGCAGCACACCGGTCGCGATGACCGGCGCCCCCTTGATCGCGGCGCGCATCATGGTGGGGACGTCGACATAGCCGAAATCGGCGGTCTTGGCCGCGACGGCCTGCGTGGTCGCAGCCGAACCGCGACCTTCCTGGATTTCGAGATCGATGCCCTCAGCGGCATAGATGCCCTTGGCCTTGCCGTAATAGAACGGCGCGTGCTCGCCATAGACGTACCAGTTGAGCATCAGCACGACCTTGTCGGCCGCCTGCGCCGGTACAGCCGCAAAGGCCATCAGCGTCACAGCTGCAGCCCCGATCCACCGCTTCATCGTCACTCTCCCTTGCCTCGTTATGTTTCGGCCGTTGGTGGCCGTTGCTTTGATCAGGATGCGAAAATCACGTCCTCGCGCTGGCTGACATGCCAGGGAATGACCAGCTTCTCGATCCGGTCGACGATCCAGAACAGGATGACGCCGAGCAGTGCGAGGAGCACGAGCGCTGCGAACATCGTCGGCAGATCGAACGTTCCGATCGAGCGCTGCATCACATAGCCGATGCCGGAATTGGAGCCGACGAACTCGCCGACGACGGCGCCGACCACGGCGAGCGTCACCGAGACCTTGAGGCCGGAGAAAATCGCCGGCAGCGCATGCGGCAGATTCACCGCGCAAAACACCTGAAAGCGGCTGCCCTGCATGGCGCGGGCGAGATCGACCATATCAGGGTCGACCGATTTGAAACCCTGCACTGCCGAGACGACGACGGGAAAGAAGCCGAGCAGGAACGCCGAGATCACCTTCGGCAGGATGCCGAAGCCGAACCAGACCACGAACAGCGGCGCGATCGCGATCTTGGGCACGGACTGGGAGAACACCAAGAGCGGATAGACGTAGCTCTCCACCGTCTTCGAGCCCGCGATCAGCATCGCCACGGGAATGCCGAACAGCGCCGAGAGCAGGAAGCCCCAGACGGTCGCATAGGTCGTCGGCCAGCACTGGCGCAGCAACTCCGGCCAATCGGAACGCAGCACAGCCACGACATCGGCGGGCGCCGGGATCTGGTAGGCGGGGATCCTGAACAGCCGGATCGACAGATCCCAGGCCACGACGATGAAGACGAGGAACAGAAACGGCCGAACCCAGGCCGCGTTCAGCATCTTGGACGCCGCACTTTGCGGCTTCGGCTCGGCCAATTTTCACTCCCGGCAGTCTTCTTCGTTGTCAGGAGAAATTAACCCGTTGGATAAATACTGTCCAGAGGATTCCCTGTGACGTTTTGCGGCGGGTTCCGGGGATTTGGTTGAGAACGCGGAGTCGACCGTCTCGTGTCCCGGACGCGCTGCAGCGTGCAACGCTGCTGCGCAGAGCCGGGATCCAGAGAGACGGGCTCTGATGGGCCCCGGCTCTGCAGCGCATCACTTACGTGCTGCGCTGCGTCCGGGGCACGAGGTCGCTACGCCGTCTGCGCCACCGCAACCCGCGACTTCGGTGCTTTCGCGATCCCGAACAACGCGGCCGACTGGCCCGTCAGCGCGGCGAGCACCAGACCGACCATGTGCGCGAGCCGTTCGTCCTTGGCGTCCTTGGCAAGCAGATCCCGGCCGAAGATCACGCCTAAGGTCGCCGAGTTCGAGAGATAGAAGAAGCTGAGCGCCGCGATCGAGATGTAGAGCTGCACCGGATCGACCGCGACCTGGAAATCGCCGCTCTCGACGCCGCGCCGCACCACGGTGCGGATCATCTCGATGAAGGGCGAGTGCATCGACTTGACCTTGGTCGAGCGCTTCAGGTGCTTTGCGCGCGCGAGGTTCTCGGTCTGGAGCAGCGACAGGAACTCGGGGTTGCGCAGGAAGTAATTCCAGGTGAATTCGATCAGGCGGCGGATCGCCTCGGGCGGATCGAGATGCTCGAGATCGAGCCCCCGCTCCTCGCTGCGGATCTTGTCGTAGGCGCCTTCGAGCACGGCGAGATAAAGCTCGTCCTTGTTGCCGACGTGGTAATACAGCATGCGCTTGTTGGCGCCGGCCTTCGCCGCAATGCGGTCGACGCGCGCACCGGCGAGCCCGTGCGCGGAAAACTCCTGCTTGGCAGCCTCGAGAATGCGCAGCCGCATCCCTTCAGGATCGCGCTGCCATTTCAGGGTTCGCTTTGCGGTTGTCTTGGCCAAACCGGGTGCTCGCTGGGTGCCTTCGGCCTGCCATGTACCACACGGGCAGACGGTTGAGAACGCTCCGTCATTCCGGGGTGCGCCCTCCTGGGCGCGAGCCCGGAATGACAGATTCAATCCACCGGCTTCGGCGAACGCTCCAGCAGCACGGTCTGGATCCCGCAGGTGCCGCTGCGTACCGTCATGATGCGCGTGCCGGGCTTGCGGCCGTTGCGAACCTCGCTGACGTTGAGGCCGGCGGCGATCAGGCGGGCGCGGGTGGCGTCGATGTCGGCGACACGCCAGCTCAGACCCCAGAGCCGGTCATGATCGGGATCGCCGCCCGCGACGGGGCGGCGCACCACCTCGACGATGAGATCGCCGCAGCGGAAGAACATCAGCTGGCCCCAGTCGTGATGGGAGCGGTCGAGCGCGAGATCGAGCCCGAGCCGCGCGCCGTAGAGCGCGGCTGCGCGATCGGAATCCTCCGACGTGATCACGACGTGATCGAGCCCGTCGATCGGTGCAAAGTCAGTTGCGACCGACTTCGGACGCTCCTCGGCAAGCTCGAGGAAGAACATGCGCACGCCGCGCGTCAATTCGGTCGCGGCGCGCGTGCGCTTCCAATGCAGCACCGCACCGCTCGCATCGTCGCTGCTCTCGACCTCGGTGACGGGATCCGGCTTCAGCGCCACCCGGTCCAGCCGCCGGTGCATCTTGCCGATGTCCGCAACACGAAAGCACAGGCTTGCGAGCATGCCCTCCTGGTCCTCGAGCAGGGCGCGCATCCGGTCCGCCGTCGCGGTGAAGCCGCTCGGCGCCATCAATTCGATGGTCATGTTGTCGAGGGTGAACAGCACGCGGTCGGCGCCCTCGCCGGAATTCTGCCACGCCGGGGCGCGGGCGAGGAGAGTCTGATAGGCCGCCTTGGCCGCTGCGATATCCCTGACCAGAACGACGATGTGATCGAGGCCGGTGATCATGTTCTTCCTTTTTGATCGACCTGGAACCCTGGCTGAAAAGCGGCATTTGTCCGGGCTTGGCATGGACCTGACATGGTCGTATTCCGGCCTCATACCGACCTCAAGCGCTCAGGGACGGTTTTGCGAATAATTTCAGCGTCTCCGGCACGGAACCGGTGCTAGAGTAAACCCGTCGGCCGGGACCACCACGCGCATCACGGACAAGCAATGCAGGCTCTCTTCATCGGACAGACTTATATCGACGTCGTCTTCATCACCGATCACATGCCGACTGGCGACGAAAAGCACGTGGCTTCCGACTACGCCGTGTCGTTCGGCGGCAATGCGGTGACGGCGGCGTTCTGCTGCGCCAAGCTCGGCATCGTGCCCGACCTGATCGCCACCGCGGCCAATGACTGGCTGGGACGCATGTTCCAGGACATGTGCGCGAAATATGCGATCTCGCTGCACGGCCGGAAGGTGAACCAGTCTTCGCTGTCCTTCATCATGCCGAAGGACGGCAAGCGCGCCATCGTCCGCTGCCGCGACGACGAGCACATCCACCCGTTCCCGATGCTCAATCTCGGCGGCTGCCGCGCGCTGCATGTCGACGGCCACCAGCCCGATGCCGCGGTCCACTATGCTAAAGTCTGCCGCGAGGCCGGCATCCTGACCTCGCTGGACGGCGGCGGCCTGCGCACCAACACGCACGAGCTCCTGGAATTCATCGACGTCGCCATCGTTGCCGAACGGCTGTGCGAGCAGATGGACCTGACGCCGGAGAAGATGCTCGACTACCTCAAGAGCCGCGGCTGCAAGATCGGCGGCGTCACCATGGGCGAAAAGGGCCTGCTCTGGTACGACGAAACCGGGACCGTGCAGGTGATGCCGGCGATGCCGATCCCGCGCGAGCGCGTGATCGACACCAACGGCGCCGGCGACGTCTTCCACGGCGCCTATGTCTATTCCTATCTGGCCCATCCCGGCAAAAGCTGGCGCGAGCATTTCGACTTCGCCCGGGCCGCCTCGACCTTCAAGATCCAGCGCCTCGGCAACGAAGCCGGCCTGCCGACCCTTGTCGACATTGCCAAAGTCAGGCACGAGTTCGAAGTCAGGGTCTAGGGATTCATCATGGGGCGCGTCTTCGTCGCCGGCAGCATCAACATGGATGTGGTGGCGACCGCCGATCGCCACCCCAGGGTCGGCGAGACCGTCGCTGGCCGGCAGGTGCTGTATTTTCCGGGCGGCAAGGGCGCGAACCAGGCGGTCGCAGCGTCCAGGCTCGGCGCGAAGACGACGCTGATCGGACGGCTCGGCAAGGATGCGTTCGGCGCCGAGCTGAGGACCTTCCTCGGCGCCCAGGGTATCGATCTCGGCTCCGTCCGCGAGGCTGACACGCACACCGGCACCGCGATCATCACGGTGGCCGCTTCCGACAATACCATCGTCGTCATTCCCGGCAGCAATGCGTTGGTCAGCGCGGATGACGTTGCGGAGGTGCCGCTGACGAAGGGGGATGTCGCGGTCAGCCAGTTCGAGATTCCCCTGCCGACCATTGCCGCGTTCTTCCAGCGCGCCCGGAGCGCTGGTGCCACGACGCTGCTCAACCCGGCGCCGGCGCAACAGATGCCCGGCGAGCTGCTCGCGCTGGTCGATATTCTCGTGCTGAACGAGACCGAGCTTGGGTTCCTGGCCGGTGTAGAGCTCTCCGACGTTGACGAGGGCGCAAAGATCATCGCGGTGGCGCGACAGCTTCAGGCGCGGGCGGACCAGACCATCTGCATCACGCTCGGAAAACGCGGCGTGCTCGCTCTCGCCGGAAACGAGGAATTTGCCGTGCCGGGCCGGGTGGTGAAAGCGGTTGATACCACCGGCGCCGGCGACTGCTTCGTCGGCGCGCTGGCCTCGCAGCTCGCCAATGGCGTGCCTTTGCGCGCCGCCCTCGCCTTCGCCAATGCCGCCGCCTCGATCAGCGTGCAGCGCATGGGCGCCGGGCCGTCGATGCCGACGGCCGCGGAGGTGGCGACGGTGCTCGGCGCCGGCTGATCAGGCCAGCGCGCTCTTGAGATCGAAGCTTTCGTCCGCAGCCTGCTCCGGCGTGATCTGGCGATCCATTGCCTGCAAGCGGCGGCCGAACATGTGATCGCCGGCGCGGTTGATCGATTCGATGCCGAGCAGTCTATCGCCGTGATAGCAGAACGCGGAAAACGCCTTCCTGGCGGGATCGCCGCGCAGCACGACGCGGTCGTAGCCGGTGGTGAGGCCTGCGATCTGGAGTTTGTCGTCGCCCTGGTCGCTCCAGAACCAGGGATGGCCATCATACGGCTTCTTGTCGCCGGTCAGCCGCGCCGCGAGGCAGCGGGCGTGATCGGTTGCGTTCTGCACTGACTCCAGCCGCAGCGAGCCGCCGAAGCGCGGGCTTGCGAACAGAGCGCAGTCGCCGATCGCCGCGATGTTCGGATCCGACGTCGACAGATATTCATCGACGATGATGCCGGCCGCGACCGGCAGCCCCGCCTCGGCCGCAAGCTCGATGTTCGGCAGCACGCCGACGCCGACCACGACGAGATCGGCTGGTAGATGGCGTCCATCGCTCAAGGACACGCCGGTGACCTTGCCGTTCTCGGCCTCGATCGAGGTTGCCTGCACGCCGAGATGGATGCGAATGCCGGCCTCGCGATGGCGCGCCTGGAAATAGTCCGAGACCTCCGCCGTCACTGCGCGCGCCATCACGCGCGGCGCGAGCTCGAGCACGTCGACCTCGAGACCCTTGATGCGCGCGGTCGCGGCGAATTCGAGGCCGATGAAGCCCGCCCCGATGATCACGGCGCGCGTCTTGGACGGCATGATCTGTCGCAGCGCCTCGCTCTCGTCGAGGATGCGCAAATATTTCACGTCGGGCAGATTGGCGTTGGGCAGGTCGAGCAGCCGATTGCGCGCGCCCGTTGCCAGCACGAGGTGGCCGTAGGCAAGCGTCTCGCCGGAGGCGAGCAGCACTTTTCGCGCCGCGCGGTCGATCGAGACCGCCCGGCCGGCGATCAGCTCGATCTTCTGGTCCTGGTAGAATTTTTCGGGACGGAACATCAGGCTCTCCGGCCCGGCCGAACCCTTGATATAGGCCTTGGACAAAGGCGGCCGCTGGTACGGCAGATGCGCCTCGTCGTTGATCAGGCAGATCCGCTCGGCAAAGCCCGCCTGGCGCAGGGACGCCGCGACCTGGTAGCCGCCATGACCGGCCCCGACAATAATCACGGGACCTTCCGTCATTGGATAGCCCATTTCTGCGAGACACGAGCGTAACCCATGTTGCCTCCTCTCTCCTGGTTTTGGCTTGGCCTGCCTAGGAGGAGCCGGCGCTCGTGTCCGTCCCTAAACGAAGGCGCCTGCATATGAGCCTATCGTTCCGCCCGACGCAAGAGCGGGGAGCGGGGCACTGCCGGCCAGGGATTGTCACCCCCCGCCTTCTGCGATTTAGTTGCAGCAACGAACCTCGAGCCGAGGATATTCCAGATGCCAGCTCCCGTCTCAAAGCCCAATGATCCCGCGCTGCTGCGGATCGACGGTGCAATCGCAACCATCACGCTCAATCGCCCCGCCGCGTTCAACTCGGTCAACCTTGCGATCGCGCAGAAGCTCGAACAGCTCGCGGCGTACATCGAGGGCGACGACACCATCCGCGTCGTCGTGCTCGAGGGCGAAGGCCGCGCCTTCTCCGCCGGCGGCGATCTCCAGACGATTGGGGCCGCGGCCGAAGCGGGCACCGTCACGCCCGTCGTCGGCGAGCTGCTCAAGCACTATCATTCCTTCATCGAGATACTCAGGCGGATGCCAAAGATCTCGCTGTCGAGCGTGCACGGCTCGGCCGCCGGTGCCGGCATGGGCCTCGCCTTCGTCACCGATCTCTGCATCGCCGCCGAGGATGCGAAGTTCACGCCCGCTTACGCCAAGATCGGCGTGTCGCCCGATGGCGGCTCGACGGTCGGGATCGTCGGCACGGTCGGCTCCCGCCGCGCGCTGCAACTCTTTCTCGCTGAGGACAATTTCACCGCGCAGCAGGCCTATGAATGGGGCCTGGTCGCCAAGACCGTTCCAGCGGCCGAGCTGAAGGCCGCGACGCGGCAGCTCGCCGAGCGCCTGGCGCAGAACCCGCCGGCAGCCATCGCCGGCACCAAGTCGCTGGTTTATCAAGCCGCCACCACGCCGGTAAAACAGCAGCTCGACGCCGAGGAGC
>Ga0209758_1000843_pt1 | contig 42750 bp, 36 predicted proteins | sample AraplaMF_Col_mMF_FD_184258 | JGI IMG/M metagenome (GOLD analysis project Ga0209758, IMG submission 184258) | Arabidopsis root microbial communities from the University of North Carolina, USA - plate scrape MF_Col_mMF (SPAdes) (version 2) | ecosystem: Host-associated > Plants > Roots > Endosphere... | reverse complement strand
CGTTGCGGGCAATGCCATCCTCATAGAGAAGCTCGTCTCCGCCGATTGCCTCCAGGACATCGGGTGTCGGGCTCACCAGCCAGTAGCTGGCATCGGGATAGCGTTCGCCCCAGAGCCAGTGCGGATCGGGACGGAAGAGGATGCGTTTGGCATCATTGTCGAATTCGACATGGCCGCTCGTATCATATTCCCGCTCTCCGAGAACAAGATGGCCAAAGACGAGGAACCGGCAGGGCTTGCCCTCGACGGAGACTGCCCATTGCATCGCGGCATCTTCGCCGGCCGCCGCGGCTGTCACGGTGATAGTGCGATCGGCAAGACGATAGATCCAGCGGCAGTCGCTGAGGCCTATCTCGAAGACGGAGGGAACACCGAGAAGCTGCCAGCCCTGGCCTGCGTCGGTCAGGATGCGCAATCCGGTGGTCCGCGTCAGGTTATAGGGATCGCGGGAGACGGAAAACAGCTTATGGAAGGACGTGTTGCCGATCGTCAGCTGTGCGGCAAAAATACCCTGCATCCAGCAGGTCGAGGCCAGTGTCACGTCGTCGAGCAGCATATTCTGGCCGCTGCGCACGATTGCGCCGTGGCGGCGTGCGACCCGCAGCTCCTTCTCCAGCAACACGACGTGGCGGTTGAGTGCACCTTCGGGCACGAAGAAGGAGAGGAGCTTTCCATCCACACGCTCTTCGAGCATGCGCTCGGGATAGAGGCGGGCGATCGCCTTGTCGTCGAGTGCGTCGACATCAAGAAGTGCTGCATCCTGCAGGATGCTGCGCGGCGGCATTCGCTCTGCCGGTCCGGAACCGTTCTTTTTGATCGTGGTCAGATGGTCGAGGCGGGAAAGATCGGCATCATCAGATGCCGCCTGATGATCATTAAGGAACAAGCCGAAGAAAGTCGCCGTCACGCCCTCGGCAGATACGGAGAGCGGCTTTGATTGAAGTGCAGGGCAGGCCATTTCATGCTGACGGCGCTGGCTCGGCAGGTCCGTGCCGAAGGGGCCAACCAGCAGATCGTCGCTCCGGGCGGCCGATTGCACGAGCTGGATTGCGTCGGTGGCATAGGCGGTGACGCCTTCGAGACAGCCCTGCGCGAGCCATGGATTGCGCCCGCCGCCCTGCTTGAGGTTCTGCCTGTTCATCACAACAAAACCGAATGCCGGATGCTCGGCAATATGGTGGTCGATATATTGCGAGGCATAGGCTTCGCTGTTCATCAGGAAGCCACGATCGCCAAGGCCGATATCCTGAACCAGCACGAGATCGGCCGGCAGCGTCTCCTTGCCGGTATGCGTCAGCGTAACCTGCCAGAACCAGGTCGTCTCGGAGGGGGTAAGCACGAGGCTCACCTGATAGTGGACATCTCCGACATCGCCGCTCCAGGAAAAGCCCGTCTCACCGTGGCCGAAGCGACCTCGCGCCCGAGGCCCGACGATCTCTGCAACGGCAGGCTTCATGCCACCGATCCGCAGATATAGGCGCCCCACGCCACCGGAAAGCGGCGATCCCTGGATCTGGTTGATCTGCACCGATCCGAGGCTATCGACATAGTCGATGGAAAAGAGCGCGCCAGTCGGCAGTGCCGATATGGAGAGGCCGGAATCATTGGCGATTGTCAGAAGGCCAAGGTCATCGCGGCGGGGCATTTGCAATTTGCGATTCAGTCTCGAAGACATGTGAGATCTCGTGTCGCCTAACAGGGAATCGGAGAATGACGCAAAATGTTTGGGCCAAATAATATCCGTTGTCACTGAGTTAGATCAGGGACGTGCAGAATGCCTGCGGCAATCCCGGTCGATGCGCTGCTTACCCTGATCCTTTGTTGATTAAATAACGGCTCTAAACCATGTCCAGATAACAATTTTTCCGAGTCCTTGGCGCCTTTAGGCGCCGATGGCGGCAGGCAAATTGTCCTCTGTCTTTAGACGGCAAGCGGCAAAAACGTCTCCGACACCGATCAGCACGGGCCTGTCGAAGCCCATATCCGCCATGGCGGTCGCCAGATCCTCCAGATTGCCGCTCCAGCGCCGCTCGTCGGCATTGGCGACGGAGCTGACAATGACGACCGGCGTCTTTGCATGCAGGCCTGCTTCGACCAACTTGTTCTGGATGGCGCCGGCGGTTCGCCCGCCCATGTAGAAGACCGTCGTCTTTTTCCGTTCGGCGAGCGCCTGCCAGTCGATCGCCTCGGGCAGGTCGCCATGGCGCGAATGGCCGGTGACGAACTGGACGGCCTGCGCGTGATCGCGGTGGGTCAGCGAAACGCCGAGCCGTGACGCCATGGCGCTTGCGGCCGTGATGCCGGGTATAACTTCGACCGGGATATTATGCTGCTTCAGATAGGCGATTTCCTCGCCGGCGCGGCCGAAGATCATCGGGTCACCGGATTTCAGCCGGGCGACATTCTTGCCGGCCTTGGCGAAGGTCAGCATCATTTCGTTGATATCCTCCTGCCGACAGCTTGTTCGGCCGCCGCGCTTGCCGACGAGCAGACGTTTTGCCTCGCGCCGCGCAAGTTCAAGAACCTCGTCCGACACGAGATCGTCGAACAGGATGACATCAGCGGCCTGCAATGCTCGCACTGCCTTCAGCGTCAGATATTCCGCATCGCCGGGGCCGGCGCCGACGAGCGTTACTCGTCCAACGGGGCGTGTCGGAGCTGGCCGTTCCATATCGACAAGCAGGTCGCGTACGCACGCCTCAGTCGGCGCAGTTGCAAAGGCACGATCGACGAAGTGCTCCCAGAAGGCACGACGCTCTGCTCCGGGCTTCAAACGAAGGGCAATCTCCTCACGCAGCGACTGGGCGAGGGCCGCCCAGGATTTGAGCGATGCCGGCAACAGTGTTTCGATGCGGCGGCGAATGGCCTGCGCAAGGATGGGGGCTGCGCCATCCGTCGAGATCGATACCACGACGGGCGAGCGGTTGACGATGGAGCCGAACTGGAACTGGCAGAAAGCCGGCTTGTCGATCACGTTGACCGGAACCCCGGCCCGCTGTGCGGCCTCGAAAAATAGCCTGGCCTCGGTCTCGTCATCGCAGTCGGCCACGGCAATGGCTGCCCTCGCAAATGCATCCTCGTGCCATGCCGCGGGGCGATGGATGAGTGCGCCTTTCGGATGCGTGGATCCTTGTTCGACGAGAGTTGTACAGGCCTCGCCGAGCTGTTCGGCATAGATCTCGACCGTCGCGCCGCAGGCCGCGAGCAGTTCCGCTTTCCAGGCGCAGGCATCCGAGCCGCCGGCGACAATCACCCGCTGTCCGGCGAGCGACCAGAAAACCGGCAGTTTGGCGAGCGGTGCCATGCGGGCGGGCGTCCGCTCGGCAATCTCATTCGGCAGCGTCTGCAACACAGGCATTGATGATCCCCCTGATTTCGGCGCGGCAGGAACCGCAATTGGTACCGGCCTTGATTTCGCTGCCGATTGCCTCGACGCTGCGGCAGCCGGAACGCACGGCCGCAACGATCTGGTTGACGCCGACGCTGAAGCAGGAACAGACCGTCGCGCCCGGATCCGGCATGTCAGCACCCGGGCGGCCGGCGATGACGGCAAAGCGGCGGCGTAGGTTGCGGTGGTCGGCGGTCAACTGCGACACCGCCCAATTGCGGGCGACGGCAACCGGCTCTCGTGCAAGGAAGAGCGCGGAAAGCAGTTCCCCTCCATCGAAGAAGGCAAGGCGCCGGTCACCGGATTGACGGTCGGCATAACCTAATGGTTCGACATGGTCAGGGATGGCGAAGGTCTGCCGGCACCATGCCGTCCAATCTTCGAGTTCATTGTTGAAAGCGAGTTCCAGCCTCCAGCCACCATCCGCCTTTGCAAGTGCCCAATAGTCTGCATCGGGAGCCTCGGGCCTCGCCATGCTAACGGCAAAGCCATAGTAGTCTGCGCGATAACGGCTGACGGCGACTGCGACATTCTTGGAGGCGGGCTGACCCGAAACGGGATCGGTCGCCGGTTTTACGACAGCGCCGATGCGTCCCTGTGCGGAATTCTGGTCGCCCCAGTGCATCGGCACGAAGACGCTGCCGCGTGCCTGCCGGTCAGTTACAAGTGCGCGGATGACGGCTTTTCCGTAGGCGCTTTCGACCTGGACCAAGGCGGCATCGGCTATGCCGAGTTCCATCGCATCGCGCGGATGGATTTCCGCGAAGGGCTCGGCAATGTGGGATGATAGCCGCGCGCTCTTCCCCGTGCGCGTCATTGTGTGCCACTGGTCGCGGATGCGGCCGGTGTTCAGCGTAAAGGGATAGGCGCCATCTGTATTGTCGGTTGCCGGCGCCTCGACGGCTATGAAGCGCGCCTTGCGATCGGGATGGAAAAAACCACCTTCGGCGAAGAACCGCGTTTCTTGCTTGTCCGTCCCGGAAGGCTGAGGCCACTGGAACGGTTTCAACGCTTCATATGCTGGAGTGCGGGTTTCGGCGTAGGCGCCGATATCGAAGTCGCGGCTGCCGCCATTCTCGAAGGCGGAAAGGGCTGCGTGTTCGGCAAAGATGTCAGCCGGCGATGGATAATCGAAGGCGGCGGCAAAGCCCATTCTGCGTCCGACTTCTGCCAACTGCCACCAGTCGGCACGTGTCTCTCCCGGTAAATCGAGAAAGGGGCGCTGCCTGGATATGCGACGCTCCGAATTGGTGACCGTACCATCCTTCTCGCCCCAGCCGAGCGATGGCAGGAGCACATGTGCGTGCCGTGTCGTGTCCGTCTCGTGCAAGATGTCGGACACGACGACGAAGGGGCAGGCAGCAATCGCCGCCTCGACCCTGGTGGTATCGGGCAGGGAAACGACGGGATTGGTCGCCATGATCCAGAGTGCCTTGACACGCCCCTCCTCGACGGCGCGGAACAAGTCGACGGCTTTCAGACCGGGCCTAGCGGCAATATTGGGCGCATTCCAGAAGCGCTGCACCCGGTCGCGATCATCAGCACTTTCGATCGCCATATGAGCGGCGAGCATATTCGCGAGCCCGCCGGCCTCGCGCCCGCCCATGGCATTCGGCTGGCCCGTCAGCGAAAACGGCCCCATGCCGGGTCGGCCGATGCGCCCCGTCGCCAGATGGCAATTGATGATGGCATTGACCTTGTCGGTGCCGGACGCAGACTGGTTGACGCCCTGGCTGTAGCAGGTGACGACCTTCTCGGTCGTCTCGAACAGCCGGAAGAATTCCCTCACCTGCATGGCCGGCAGGCCGGTGCGCTCAAGCAGGTCGTCTACCGTCAGTGCGGCGGCAGCGGCGAAGGCTGCACCAAAACCTTCCGTATGGGCGCCGATATAGTTCTGGTCGATGGCGGGGCTCGCCGCGAGATGGGCGAGCAGTCCCATGAAGAGCGCCACGTCGCCGTCAGGCCGGATGGCGAGATGCAGGTCGGCGATATCGCATGTCATCGTCCGGCGCGGATCGATGACGACGATCTTCAGGCCCGGCCGGGCAGCCTTGGCGGCAGCGAGCCGCTGGTAGATGACGGGATGGCACCAGGCAAGGTTGGAGCCGGTCAGTATGACGAGATCGGCAAGTTCCAGATCTCCATAGAGGCCTGGCACCGTATCCGAACCGAAGGCGCGGCGATGGCCGGCGACTGACGAAGACATGCAGAGGCGCGAATTGGTGTCGATATTGGCCGATCCGATGAAACCCTTCATCAGCTTGTTGGCGACGTAATAATCCTCGGTCAGCAACTGGCCCGAGACATAGAAGGCGACAGAGTCCGGCCCGTGTTCGGCAATTGTCTCGGAAAAGCGCCGCGCAACGAGATCGAGTGCCTCATCCCATTCTACCTGCTTGCCGTCGATTTCGGGATGGAGGAGGCGGTCATCGAGATCGATCGTTTCGGCAAGCGCCGAACCCTTGGAGCAGAGCCGGCCGAAATTGGCCGGATGCTCAGGGTCGCCTTTCACGGTCACGGCGCCGGCCTCGTCCACCTTGGCGATCACGCCGCAGCCGACGCCGCAATAGGGACAGGTGGTCTTGACCTCCCTTTCCATCATTCGGCCGCCATCATCAGGCTTTCAAGTGCGATATAGAGCGTGCCGCCCTCGTTCTTGAGGGGAATCGTGCGCACCGCGCCGTCATCGGCACCGAGCGCTTTGCCGGTCTCCAGCGAAATCACCCAGTTGTGCAGCGGGCAGGTGACGGCATTGCCGTGTACGATGCCTTCCGAAAGCGGCCCGCCCTTGTGCGGGCAGCGGTTTTCGATTGCATAGACTTCTTCCTCGCTGGTGCGGAAGACGGCAATGTTCATGTGTGGCGTCTTCACGCAGCGCGAGCCGCGTAACGGAATATCGGAGATGTCGCCGATCGGGTGCCAGTTCATGGTGGTTCTCCTCACTCGGCTGCCTGATTGAAGCCGATGGTCGCCATCGGCCGGAACTCATGCTTGTCCTTGCCGGAGACACGCTCCGACCAGGGATCGACCTGTGCGAATTTCTGGGAAAAGACAAAGCGCTCGTAATAGGCCTTGCGCTTGTCGTGATCCTCCATGATCTGCCGACGGATCTCATCGAGGCCTATGCGCTTGGCCCATTTGTAGATGCGCTCAAGATAGCGGGCCTGTTCGCGGTACATCTGGGTCAGCGCCACGATATGTTCGAGCGCTTCGTCCTCGGTCCTCACGAGGCCGAGCACCTCCGTGCCCTTGATGTCGAGACCTGCAGCACCAGCGAAATGTATTTCGAAACCGGAATCAACACAGATGACGCCGACATCCTTGCAGGTCGCCTCCGCACAGTTTCGCGGACATCCGGAGACCGCCATCTTCACCTTGGCCGGCGTCCAGGAGCCCCACATGAATTTCTCGATGCGGATGCCGAGACCGGTGGAATCCTGCGTGCCGAAACGGCACCAGTCGGAGCCGACACAGGTCTTCACCGTGCGCAGCCCCTTGGCATAGGCCTGGCCGGAGACGAAGCCGGCCTTGCCGAGATCGGCCCAGACGGCCGGCAGGTCTTCCTTCTCGACGCCGAGTAGGTCGATGCGCTGTCCGCCAGTGACCTTGACCATCGGAATGGCGAACTTGTCGACCACGTCGGCGATGGCGCGCAGTTCGCCGGAATTGGTCACTCCGCCCCACATGCGCGGCACGACGGAATAGGTGCCATCCTTCTGGATATTGGCGTGGACGCGTTCGTTGATGAAGCGCGACTGGTAGTCGTCGGCATACTCATCCGGCCAGTCGCAGACGAGGTAATAGTTGAGCGCGGGGCGACATTTAGCGCAGCCACAGGAAGTCTTCCATTCGAGCTCCTGCATGATGGCGGGGATGTTCTTCAGCCCCTTCGCTTTGATCAGCCGGCGGACATCGTCATGGCCGAGTTCGGTGCAGGTGCACATCGGCTGAACGGCTGCCGGATTGTAGACGTCGCCGAGCGTCAGCGCCATGAGTTGCTCGACAAGCCCGGTACAGGAGCCGCACGAGGCGGATGCCTTGGTGTGGGCGCGCACGTCGTCGAGCGACGTCAGTCCCTTGGCGGTGATCGTCGAGGTGATCTTGCCTTTGCATACGCCGTTGCAGCCACAGATCTCCGCGTCATCCGGCAAGGCTGCAACGGCCGCCATAGGGTCCAGCGGCGACCCTCCCTGATAGGCCTGTCCGAAGATCAGCGTCTCGCGCATCTCGGAAATATCGGTCGCTTTCTTCTTCAGATCATTGAACCAGGCGCCATCGGCAGTCTCACCGTAAAGCACCGTGCCGATGATCTTGTTGTCCTTCAGCACCAGACGCTTGTAGACGCCGGCTGAAGCATCGCGCAGCACGATTTCCTCGCGGTCGTCACCGTCTGCGAAATCGCCGAGCGAGTAGAGTTCGATGCCGGTAACCTTGAGCTTGGTCGGCGTATCGGCGTGAACGAAGGCAGGCGAGCGATCGCCCGAGAGATGCGCGGCGGCGACACGGGCCATTTCATAGAGGGGTGCAACCAGGCCGTAGACCATGCCGCCCACCTCGGCGCATTCGCCAAGCGCAAAAATATCGCCGTCCGAGGTTTGCATGCCGGCATCCACGACGATGCCGCGATTGACCGCAAGGCCGGCATCTTTTGCGAGGCCGACACTGGGGCGAATGCCGACGGCCATGACGACGAGCGTTGCCGGGATGATGCGGCCGTCGTCGAGCTCGATGCCTTCGACCTTGCCGTTGCCGACGATCGCCTTGGTGTTGGCCTTGCAGATGACCTTGATACCGCGTTCCTCGACTGCTTTCTGCAGCAGATAGCCGGCGGCAGGATCGAGCTGGCGCTCCATCAATGTCGGCATGACGTGCAGCACGGTGACGTCCATGCCGCGCTGGGCAAGGCCGGCCGCCGCTTCGAGGCCAAGCAGGCCGCCGCCGATGACAACGGCCTTTTCACGCGACTGGGCAGCAAGCAGCATGGCCTGCACGTCATCGAGGTCGCGATAGGTGATAACGCCGGGCAGATCCTTGCCTGGGACCGGGATGATGAAAGGCACGGAACCGGTAGCGATTACCAGCTTGTCGTAACTTTCGACGACGCCGTGGTCGGAAGTGACGGTCTTGGCGTCACGGTCGATGTTGACGATCTTGTGGCCCTTATAGAGCGTGATACCGTGCTTGATGTACCAGCCGTCACCGTGGATGATGATCTGCTCGTAGTCTTTTTCTCCCGAGAGAACCGGCGACAGCATGATACGGTCGTAATTGACGCGCGGCTCGGCGTTGAAGATCGTGACGTCATAGCGTCCGGGCGCCCGTTCGAGGAGGTGCTCCAGCATACGCCCGGGCGCCATGCCATTGCCGATGATGACGAGTTTTTCGGTCATGTTTTACAAGTCCCTGGATCAGGTTGCAGCCACGGGTGCGGAGTGCCCTTGGCGCGACAGTTGCTTTACGGACAGATGCATCCAGATCAGCGAGATCGCGACGATCGCGAAGAGCAGCAGGAAGCAGCTGGACCAAAGGCCGGTCATGTCCTTGAGGAGACCGAAGGCGATCGGCAGGATGAAGCCGCCGAGACCGCCCATCATCCCGACAATGCCGCCGACTGCGCCGACGCTCTCCGGGTAATAGGCCGGAATGTGCTTGTAGACGGCAGCCTTACCGAGGCTCATGAAGAAGCCGAGCACGAAGATGACGACGATGAAGATGACGGGCGTGATGGTGGCTGCCGGCAGCGACAGGATAAGGGTGGCGACTGCCGATACGGCAAACATTGCGTACATCACGCTGCGCGCGCCCTTCTTGTCCGAGAGCATGCCGCCGAAGGCGCGGAAGATGCTGCCCGGGATAGAATAGGCGGCGGCGATCATGCCGGCAGTTTCCAGGTTGAAGCCGTAGACGCCGACCAGATAGCGCGGCAGCCACAAGGACAGGGCGACGAAGCCCCCGAAGGCGAAGAAATAGTAGAGTGAGAAGCGCCAGACCTGGATGTTCTGCAGCGGCGCGAATTCCTGGGCGAGGCTCTTGGAGGCGACGCCGCGTTCACGGCGAAGACGGAAAGCCGGATCATCGGTCGTGGTGAACCAGAAGACGATTGCCATCAGCGCCAAGCCGACAGCCCAGATCTCGGCGACCGCCTGCCAGCCCCATGCGAGGAGCACGAAGGGGGCCGCGAACTTGGTCACGGCCGCGCCGACATTGCCCGCGCCGAAGATACCGAGCGCCGTTCCCTGCTTCTCCGCCGGGAAGAAAGGCGAGACGTAGGCGACGCCGACCGCGAAGGAGCCGCCGGCAAGCCCGACACCGAGGCCGGCGATCAGCATCTGCGTATAGGTGTGGGCGTAGGAGAGCAGAAAAGTCGCCAACGCGGCGGCAAGCATCGTGAGCGTATAAACGAGACGGCCGCCGTAACGTCCCGTCCAGATGCCAAGGACGATGCGCACGAGCGAGCCGGTGAGCACGGGGGTGCCGACCAGCAATCCGAACTCGGCCTCGTTCAGCCCGAGTTCCTGCTTGATGCGAATGCCGATGATCGCAAAGATCGTCCAGACGGCAAAACAGAGAGTGAAGGCGACCGTGGAGATCCACAGTGCTTTGGCTGGTTCGCCGGCGGACATGGGCTGCGCTTTCTCGATGACAGACATGGTTTCTCCATGGCCCGACCTAGGTCGTGCCGATCCATCGCTGGGGGTTAAAACAAAAAAACCGCTGGTCAGGACGCGCATGCACGAGCTGCGCGAGATGTCCTGATCAGCGGCTTTGCTGGTGGCGCCCGTCGTTGGACGCCGAGTTCTTGGGCCTAGTGGCCCGTCTGCCTCAAACAATCCGTAGCAGATTGCTCAAGAGTAATTCTGTGTTTCCGATGAGCGCCTATCGCGCCCACATCCTGCCCCGATCGCCCTTGACCAGTGCAATTTAAGCCCTGCAAGCATCGTGCCAGTTTGTTGCGGTTGCTGCAGGATACTGAAATAAAAGGAAAATTCTTCGGCTTGCGCCCACTGCTGCTTTTCGAAGCATGAAATCGGTCTGCAAAACTTTTGTGCGATTGCTCAGTTGCGGGTCGAAATGCTGCAAGCGATTTATGCAATGCAGCAACCCTTTCAGGTCTCATCAGAGTGCGGAATGAAGGGCAGATCGCGCTTCACCTCAAAGCCCGCAATATAATCCGGCAGTTTCGATGGATCGAAAACGTGACCGTCCATGAAGCGGTCATTTTCGTCGGCGCCTTCGATGCGCACGTCGGCATCGATGGGCGCGCTGCCCTCGCCAAGGGCTGCACGATAAAGGTCCGGGCGATAGGCGGAAGCGGCTGCGCGTGCGGGGTTGAGTCCGAGTTCGGCCTGGCCCCAGCGGATCATCTGACTGTAGATCCAGAGTGCTTGGCTCGTGCGAGGATAGTTGGCAAAACCCGAATGGAACATGAAGTAATTATCGATGACGCGCCGGTTGCCCTTTGCGTCGAGGCTGAACTCGCCGGCCAGTACATGACGGATGATGTGAACCGGTGCTGCGATATAGCGGGCATCCGCCAGGGCTTCGGCAAGCGCATCGTGGTTTTCCGGCCGGTCGCACCAGCGTGCCGCTGCGTCGAGAGCGACGATCAGCCGGGAGACCGTTTCCGGATGGCTGTCCGCCCATTCCGGGCGCATGCCGATCACCTTTTCCGGCGCAGATGGCCAGATATCCTGTTTGGCAGCGACGATACGCCCGACACCGCGCTCTGACGCCACCATGTTCCAGGGCGCGCCGACGCAAAATCCGTCGATCGCCCCGGCGGCCAGTGCATCTGAGGTCAGTGGCGGCGGCACGACGACGAGTTTGACGTCCCTGTCGGGATCGATGCCGCCGGCGGCGAGCCAATAGCGGAATTCGTAGTTATGCGAGGAAAAGGGATAGGTGACGCCGAAGGTCGGCAGCGGCTCGCCGCTTGCCTTCATTTCCGCCAGCACTGTTGAGAGCGCCTTGGCGTTTTCCAGTGCACTGGCAGTTTCGGAAAGCCCGGTCGCATTTCGCATTCTGTCGAACAGGCGGGTCGAGAGCGTGATCGCGTTGCCGCCGCGTCCGAGGGAGAAAGGCGTGATCGTCGGTGAGGGGTTGGAGCCGAGGCCGAGCATGGAGGCAACGGGCATTGGCGAGAGCATGTGAGCAATATCGAACTGCCGGAAGGCAAGGCGGTCGCGGACATTGGCCCAGGAGACATCCTTGACGAGATCGAGCGTCAGGCCTTCCTTCCGGGCGAAACCGAATTCTGCGGCAGCGACCAGTACGGAGGCATCGACAAGTGGGATGAACCCGGCTCTCAATGTTCTGTCGCCTTCGCCATTTTGCCGTGCGGGGGCGGGCAGGCTGGCACCGGGGCCGAAGTTTGTCGTCATCATATTCACTCCGGCTTCCTCCGGACATCAGCACACGGAGCCGCCATCACATCAAAAGCCCCGCCGCGGTGACGACGCTCTGGGCGATGTCGGACATCTTCTTCTTCTCGTTCATCGCCGTCTGGCGCAGCAGTGCAAATGCCTCTTCCTCCGACAGTCCACGCATCTTCATCAATATGCCCTTGGCGCGTTCCACCACTTTGCGTTCTTCGAGCGCCGATTTGGCGTCGGCAAGTTCGCGCTGTAGCCGGCTGAAGGCATTGAAGCGGCTGACCGCCATATCAAGAATGGGTTTGACGCGCTCCTTCTTCAACCCGTCGACGATATAAGCCGAAACGCCGGCATCCACCGCGGCCTCGATGGAGGCCGTATCGGAACGGTCGACGAACATGGCGATCGGCCGGCCGACGGTACGGGTCAACTGGAACAGATGCTCCATCATGTCGCGATTGGGGTTCTCGATATCGATGATGATGACATCGGGCCGTAGCGTATCGATGATGCGCGCCACGCCCTGAACCTCGTGAATGACAGTCACGCGCGCATGGCCAGCCTCCCGCAGCCCCTCTTCGATGATGGAGGCGCGAATGGTATTTTCATCGATCACTAGAATGGTCAGATCGAGCCGGCTCATTGCGCATTTATGACGCAGCGCAGCAAAGTGCACAAGCTAAAAAGGCAAAATTTTAGGCATAAATATATAATGATAAAAAAATGATCATTTTGCTTTATATCTGTGCAACATCTGATCCGCGTATGGGCTTTTGAAAGCTTTTGAAAAGAGGCCGCAACATCCATGCCCTTGTCGGCCACTGCGCTACCTATGCCTCAGTATAATGCACGGCCCGATCCATCGCTGTTATCGTTGGGTTATCTTGAAGACGGAGAGCGAAGATGAGCGACGAACGTCCTGATGGTGTTGAGGAATACGGGCGTCCCGCAGGGGGATGGGACGCGCTGAAGGCGGTGGCAAAGACGCTGAAGCATCAGCAGATCGTCGCGCAGGGCAGCGTCACCCTGCTCAAGGCAAACCAGCCGGAAGGTTTTGATTGCCCGGGCTGCGCCTGGCCCGATCCCAAGCACACATCCTCTTTCGAGTTCTGTGAAAACGGCGCAAAGGCGATCACCTGGGAATCGACCGCCCGTCGCGTCCCGCCGGAATTCTTTGCCGAGCATACGGTCTCCGAACTTTGGGAATGGATCGATCATAAGCTCGAGGATCAGGGTCGCCTGACGCATCCGCTGAAATACAACGGCGTCACCGACAAATATGAGGCCATCGACTGGGACGACGCTTTCAGCCTGATTGGCGCCGAGCTCAACAAGCTCGCAAGCCCGGACGAGGCCGAATTTTACACATCCGGCCGTGCTTCAAACGAGGCGGCTTTTCTTTATCAGCTTTTCGTGCGCGCCTATGGCACGAACAATTTCCCCGATTGCTCGAACATGTGCCACGAAGCGACCAGCGTCGGCCTGCCGTTGTCTCTCGGCGTCGGCAAGGGCACGGTGACGCTTGAGGATTTCGATCGTGCCGATGCCATTTTCAGCTTCGGTCACAATCCCGGAACAAACCATCCGCGCATGATGACGACGCTGCATGAGGCATCTCGTCGCGGTGTACCCATCGTCGTTTTCAATCCCCTGAAAGAGCGCGCGCTGGAACGTTTCGCGGCGCCGCAGAATCCCGTTGAGATGGCGACCTTCTCTTCGACGCGCATTGCCTCGGCCTACCATCAGGTCCGTACCGGAGGCGATCTCGCCGCCCTCAAGGGCCTGATGAAGCTGATCTTCGAGCGGGATGAGGTCGATCTCGCCGCCGGCGGCGAAGGCGTTCTCGACCGGGCTTTCATTGCCGAACACACTGTCGGCATTGATGCCCTGAAGCAGGACCTCGTCAATACCAGCTGGGCCGATATCCTGAGCTGTTCCGGCCTCACCATGGAAGCGCTGAACAGCGCTGTCGATGTCTATCTCAATGCCCGCAACGTCATCCTCTGTTACGGCATGGGCATCACCCAGCATGCCAACGGAACGGCAAATGTCCAGCAGCTTGCCAATTTCCTGATGCTGCGCGGCCATGTCGGTCGCCCCGGCGCCGGTCTCTGTCCTCTGCGTGGTCACTCCAACGTTCAGGGCGACAGAACCGTCGGCATCACCGAAATTCCGAACAAGGCGTTGATCGACGGCATGGAGCGTGCCTTCGGCTTCCGTCCTTCTGCAAAGAAGGGCCATAATGCGGTCGAGTCCATCGAAGCGATTGCTGCCGGCAAGTCCAAGGCGCTGGTCTGCCTCGGCGGTAATCTGGCCGTTGCCATGTCCGATCCTGACGTCACCTTCGAGGCGATGCGCAAGCTCGATCTTGCCGTCCATATTGCGACCAAGCTCAATCGCTCGCATCTGCTGACGGCAAAGACCTCGATCATCCTTCCCTGCCTCGGGCGGACCGACCTCGACACCCAGGCATCAGGCCCGCAGGCGGTAACGGTGGAAGATTCCATGTCGATGGTACATGCATCGCGCGGCTTCCTGAAGCCGCCGAGCAAGCTGCTGAAATCCGAGCCTGCCATCATCGCAGGCATTGCGATGGCGACGCTGGGTACAAAATATGGCATCGACTGGACCGGGCTGATCGCCGATTACGACCGCATCCGCGACAAGATCGAAGTGGTCTTCCCCGATTTTCGCGAATTCAACAGCCGTGTTCGCGTTCGCGGCGGTTTCCGGCTCGATGTTCCGGCTTCCTACCGCGTCTGGAGGACGGCCAGCGGAAAGGCAAACTTCCTCGTCGCCCCCGGTCTCGATGAAGATCCCCGCTTGAAGGACCCTACGACGCTCGTACTGACTACGCTGCGAAGCCACGATCAGTATAACACGACCGTTTACGGCCTCGACGACCGCTATCGCGGCATCTTCGGCCGCCGCGATGTGATCTTCATGAGCCGCCAGGATCTTGCCGAAAGAGGCCTGCGTGATGGAGACCGGATCGATATCCGCTCTGCCACGGGCAGCGGCGGTGAGAAATCCGTCATCGGCTTCACGGCCGTCGAATACAATATCCCCGTCGGTTCGGTGGCCGGCTATTATCCGGAAATGAATGCGGTGATCGCGCTTGACCACTACGACCGCAAGTCGGGTACACCGAGCTACAAAGGTGTTCCGGTCATGATCGCCAAGAGCGAGGCTCAGGCTACGGCCTAGTGTGACGCCATGTCGTCAATAGGTACGCCCGTGCTCTCGCGGGCGATGACCTCGAAGCCGAGGTCGATCTGGTGCGGCGGCTGCCGACCTGTCGAGTCGAGGGCCGCCAGTACCTTTTCGGCTGCGAGCTTGCCTGTCTCGAAACGCCTTGTCACGATCGACGAGAGGGACGGCGACGCACACGCCGAAAATTCGAGATCATGAAAACCGATGATGGCGATATCGTCTGGCACGCGGATGCCGCGCTTGCGGCACTCCTGCATGGCGCCGAGCGCCACGTTGTCGTCGGTGCAGAAGATCGCTTCCGGGCGATCGCCACGTTCATGCATGAAGGCCAGGAGGTCGGAGCCGAGCGCAACCGAGCTGTGCCGCGGCCGCTGGGTGACGATCTCAAGGTTCTCCAGGCCCGCTTCCTGCATCGCCAGGCGATAGCCGTCGAAGCGGGACTGGGAACGATGGTCGAGATTACCCGCCAGAAAGGCAATACGGTTGAAGCCGCGGTCGATCAGATGCTGCGTTGCTGCCTGCCCGGCGCGATCTTGCAGCATGCCAATATTGAGGTCGATCGGATCGGGCGATAATTCGAATGTCTCGACAACGGGCAGATGCGCCCGCATCAGAAGCTGATGGGCAAGCGACGTATGATGAATGCCGGCGATGATGATCGCTTCGACCCGTTGGCCGAGCAGTACCTTGATGGCATTTTCCTCTTCCTGTTCGGAATATCGGCTGTTGACGACGATGACTTGAAAGCCTGCCCCGACAAGCACGTCGTGCAGAGCGAAGAGATATTCGGCGAAGATGACGTTATAGAGGGTCGGCACAATCACGCCGATTGCATGCGTGCGCGACGAGGCAAGCCGGCTGGCCGCAATATTCGGCACATAGCCGAGTTCCTGGACGGCGGCATTGACACGCCGCCGCAGCGCTTCCGAGACCGCATCGGGTTTGCGAAGTACGCGTGAAACTGTGATCGGACTGACGCCGGCCAGAGTTGCCACATCATCCAAAGTTATTCTTCGCATTGTCGTCTCGCTTTATACAGCAAATTCATGCCGATCTGTAATTTATCTCGCAATTGCGAAATATTTCATCACGATGATTGCAGTTGACAGCGCTAGCAAATCCGATTTGACAGCGCTGTCAACTATGTTAGGCTCAAATTGCACCGGAAAAGGATGGGATGGAGCCTTCCGGGATCAGCATGCCAATAAGATTTTGTGGAGGGGCGGCCTGGTCCGCCTGAGGAGGAGACATTCAATGCTTAAGGTGAAGAAAGCGAAGATGGCCCGTATCGCCGCGTTTTCCGCGTCGGCGCTTGCTCTGCTCTGCAGCACGGCCATGGCGGCGCCGAAGGTCGTGCCCGGCCCCGCCGCCGATCCGAACTGCATGGTTCCATGGTCGGCCGAAACCCAGTTCCTGCAATATCCGAAGAAGGATGGCCCTTATCGCATAGCGCTTGCCAACGGCTATATCGCCAATACCTGGCGCATCCAGATGGTGCAGACGGCGAAAGCCTATGCTGCCCAGCCGGATGTCGCCGCCAAGCTGAAAGAATTCAAGGTCGTGTCGACCGGCGAGGACGTTCCGGCTCAGATTTCGGCGATCAACAACTTCATCGATGCTGGCTATGATGCCATCGTCGTCAACGCCCAGAACCCGACAGCCTTTGGTCCTGTCATCAAGCGCGCCAAGGAAGCCGGCGTCGTTCTCGTCGCCTTCGACAACATCCTCGACACCAAGGACGCGATCAATGTCAACGTCGACCAGAAAGGCCTTGGCGTCATCTGGGCCGACTGGCTGGTGAAGCACCTGCCGCAGGGCGGCAAGATCCTCGAAGTGCGCGGCGTTGCCGGCACGTCCGTCGATACGGATCGCCATAGCGGCATTCATGAGACGCTGGACGCTTCCGGCAAGAAGTTCACCGTTACTGAAGTCGTCGGCAAGTGGGATGATGGCGTAGCGCAGAAGGCGACAGCCGATGCGATCGCCACCAATGGGCCGTTCGATGGCATCACCGCGCAGGGCGGTGACACCGGCGTCGTGCAGGCGATGATCGATGCGAAGCATCCCTTCGTGCCCTTCGGCGGTGAGACGGAAAATGGCTTCCGTAAATTCTGCGCCGCCCATGCGGGAGATGGCCTGAAATGCTCGTCGGCAGGCACCGGCCCGGCGCAGGTTGCTGTTGCCATCAAGACGGCCATTGCGGCTCTTGAAGGTCAGGTCGTTCCTCAGGCCGTCAAGCTGCCGACGGCACTCGTTTCCGATCCCGATTTCAAGGCAGGCGAGGATTATTACCCCAAGGAATCCGACAACTTCTTCGTCGGCAACTCCTTCCCGACCTGCGGCATCAACTTCTCCGCACAGGAAATCATGGGGCAGACCAAGGAAAACCAGTAAGCACCACCATCCGGACCTGACTGCGGGCGCTCGCGCCCGCAGTCTCGATGTCGACGCGACCGAATGGAGGCTGGATGCATGACCCTTTCCGAACCGCTTTTGCGCCTGGAAGGCATATCGAAGCGTTATGGCGGCGCGATTGCGCTGAAGGAAGCCAATATCGCTGTTCGACCGGGCGCGATCCACGCCGTGCTCGGCGAAAACGGGGCCGGAAAATCGACCCTTATCAAGATCATGGCCGGCGTGGTGGCGCCAGATGAAGGGCGCATGCTGCTGGAGGGAAATGAGGTTTCCTTCGCCTCGCCAGCTGCTGCCAATGCTGCCGGTATCGTCTGTGTCTTCCAGGAATTGTCACTCATTCCCGATCTTTCGGTGGCCGACAACATTGTCATCAGCAATCCGCCGCTGCGTTTCGGCATGATTGACCGCAAGAGGCAGCGCCAGATTGCCGAGGAAGCACTTGCCCGCGCCGGCGCTGCCGATATCCATCCATCATCCATGGTGAAGGATTTGCCGCTTTCTCGTCGGCAGATGGTAGAGATCGCCAAGGCGCTTGCCCGCAAGCCGCGTCTGATGATCCTCGACGAGGCGACCTCGGCGCTGACCCAGTCGGACGTCGAGAAGGTCTTTGATGTGCTGAAGCAACTCAAGGCCGAGGGCATGGCGCTGATCTACATTTCGCATCGCATGCATGAGATTACAGAGCTCGCCAATGACTGCACTGTCTTCAGAAACGGCCGCAGTATCGAATCCTATCCCGCCGGCACCAAGACCGACCAGCAGGTGGTGGAGTTGATGATCGGACGCGAATACACCAACGTCTTTCCGCCCAAGCCACAGCAATCGAGGGCGGATGCGCCGGTTCTGTCCTGCCGCGACCTTTCCTGGGGAGATCGGCTCTCGGGGATCAATTTTGACGTGCGCCCTGGCGAGATTATCGGTTTCGGCGGCCTGGACGGGCAGGGGCAGCGTGAATTGCTGCTGGCACTATTCGGCGTGCTGCGGGACCTCAAGGGCGAGGTGACAGTCGATGGCAGACTGGTAAGGTTGAAGAGCCCCGGAGCGGCGAAATCCGGCGGCATCTCCATGGCGCTCATCCCGGAGGACCGCAAGACCGAGGGGCTGATGCTGCCGATGACGGTGCGCGAAAACCTGTCGATCGCAGCTCTCGATCGTGTTTCGCGCAATGGCGTGATCGACCGCGCAGCCGAGCTTCGGGAAATCGACGAACTTCTGAAGCTGCTCGCGATCAAGGCTGCGACGATCGACATGCCCGTCGCCTCATTGTCCGGCGGCAACCAGCAGAAAGTCGTGATCGCCAAATGGCTGATGAACCGGCCGCGCATTATTCTGCTCAACGATCCGACCCGCGGCATCGATGTCGGCACCAAGCAGGAAATCTATGCCCTGCTGCGCAAGCTTGCCGATGCAGGTGCGGCCATCATCTTCTATTCGACCGACTATGACGAATTGATTGGCTGCTGTGACCGTGTGTTGGTCATGTATGATGGCAGTATCATCCGCGTCCTCAAGGGAGACGAGATCAACGAGCATGAGCTTGTCAGCGCCGCCCTCAACATCGGCGCTGGCGAGGCGCAGCAAAGGATGGCCCAATGAGCAGGCAGGTGACTGGTGAATGGCGCTACCGGTACGTTCAGCAGAAGGGCACGCTCTTTGCGGCGCTCCTCTTCATTCTGATGTTCATCATCTATGTCTCGAACCATCCCGCCGGCTTCACGCCCAATGTGGTGCAGACGGCCTCCAACAAGGCGACATTGCTCGCCTTCGTGGCCATGGCGCAGTGTTTCGTGGTCATAACGGCGGGTATCGACCTTTCGGTTGGCATGATCTTGATCCTGTGCAATTGCCTCGCCTCGTGGCTTGTCGTCGGCACGCCGCTGCAGACGGCGTTGGGTGTCGTGGCCGTGCTTTTGGCCGGTCTCGCCTGCGGCCTGCTCAATGGACTGGTCATCATTTTCGGGCGGCTGCAGCCGATCGTCACAACGATTGCGACCAGTGCGGTCTTTTACGGACTGGCGCTGCTGTTGCGGCCCACACCCGGCGGCTCGGTCAATGAAGATCTCGCCGATGTTTTTACCTCGAAACTTCTCGGCGTCATCCCTGCAAGTCTTGTCGTGCTCGCGTTTGTCGTCCTGGTGATCTGGGTGCCCTTCAGTCGTTCGGTGCTCGGCCGCACCGCCTATGCGGTCGGATCGGCGGAAAATGCCGCCTACATGTCCGCCATGCCGGTGAAGCGGGCAAAGCTTGCGGCTTACGCGCTGGCTGGCCTGCTGTCAGCGATCGGCGGGCTTTATCTGACCTTCTTCTCCTATACGGGCGAGGCGGCCTTTGCGAGCGGCAACGCCTATACGCTCTATTCGATTGCGGCGGTGGTGCTCGGCGGCGTTTCTCTGGCGGGCGGCAAGGGAAGCGCTGTCGGCGCCGTTTTCGGCGCACTGGCCTTCCGCACCATCGGCGATCTTCTGTTCGTCTTCGATCTCGATCCGCTCTGGCAGCCGCTCTTCCAGGGTGTGGTGCTGATGCTGGCAGTCAGCATCGGCTGCATCGGCCTGTCGCGGGTTCGCAATCGTCTGGAGTGGTTCCAATGAGCGAGGATGCTTCCGCCATGCGGCAAATTCCCGTACCTGCCCGGCTGCGCGGCGTCGATCCGGCTGTGGCGATCGCCTTCGGCTGCATCATCCTGCTGCTTCTCGGCGGTTCGCTCTATTCCTCCAACTTCCTGTCGCCGGATTACTTGCTGCAGCAGTTGAAGGTGGCCTCCTTCCTCGGTGTCATTGCAACCGGCATGATGGCGGTCATCCTGCTTGGACAAATCGACCTGTCTGTACCCTGGGTGGTGACGACTGGGGCGATGATGGCCTGCGCCGCCACGGCTTACGGAGCGACGGGTGCAGTCCTCGCAATCCCCTTCGGTATTCTCTGCGGCGCCGCGATCGGCCTCGTCAATGGCATCGCAGTCGCCTATCTGCGCATTCCCTCGATGATCATCACGCTTGCGACCAATGCAGTCGCGCAAGGGTTGATGGTCGTCTACACCGGTGGTTTCTCGCCACAGGATTCGGCCTCTGCAGCCATGCGCTTCCTGGCAACCGGCTACGCCATTCCGCGGCTTCCAAATGGTGTTCTCGTCTGGCTCGCCGTCGGCCTGCTCGCGGTCTTCCTGCTGACACGCACCACCTTCGGCCGGTCGCTCTATGCAATCGGCAATCGCGAGCGCGCCGCGTACATGTCCGGCATCAATACCCGCAGGATCACGTTGCTGGCCTTCATCATGTCAGGCGGGCTCAGCGCGCTCGGCGGCGTGCTTCTCGCCGGCTACGCCTCGAAGGCATCTCAATCCATGGGCGACGCCTATCTCTTGCCATCGATCGCCGCCGTGGTGCTTGGCGGCACACATGTGCTCGGTGGCAAGGGTTCCTATCTCGGAACCGTTGCCGGCGTCATCCTGATCACCCTTCTCCAGTCGATCCTCTCGGTCATGCAGATCGAGGAGGCCGGCCGCCAGCTCATCTATGGAGCAGTCATCATCGGCATGCTGCTGCTTTACGGGCGGCAGAAGGTCTCGTGACGAAACTCGGTGTTTTGCCTAGTTCTGGCCGTCGATTGCCCTGACATTTCGACCGATAGACCATTCGGGCCGAAGCTGGGGGCGAAATACTTATCGACGATCGCTTTGGCGAGTTCGGGGCTGGCCACGCATGCATCCACGGTGATGATGTCTTGGTGGCGCGCTCGGCAGAATAGGTATCGTCAGTCAGCGCCGCCGGATGCTTATTGGCAAAATCTACACGCCGGTGACCGTTCCTCAGAAGAGCGGGGCGCGATCATGCTCGCCGTCGATAGTCTCTTTGCGCCACGTCGGCATGATGTTCCACACGCCCTCATTTCCGCTGCGCTGTCGCTCTTCTCCCTGAAATTGCTGGCTTTTTTCGGCCCCGTTCCTGGCTCTCGGATACCCTGACATTTACATGATTGTGCGTCACTTGACATTTGTCGAATAGAATTCGAATATTGTCAGCATCGATATTCGGCGGAGGTTTCCGGATGTCGAATGGCGCGCTGGAACGTGCTCGCCAAGTGCATGCGTGGAGGAGACGGACGTGGAATTTCTGCTGGAAGTGGAGGGGCTCAAGAAGTCCTTTGGTGGTGTCGCAGCCCTGCGTGACGGCCGCTTCCAGCTTCGCGCCGGCTCGGTCCATGCGCTGTGTGGCGGCAATGGTGCGGGCAAGTCGACCTTCCTGAAAATTCTGATGGGCATTCACAAGCGCAATGCCGGCTCGATCCGCCGACGCGGCCGGGAGGTGGATTTCTCCAGTCCTGCTGATGCGCTCGCATCCGGTATTGCCATAATCGAGCAGGAGTTGAGCCCGGTTCCGCACATGACGGTCGCCGAGAACATCTATCTCGGCCGTGAGCCATCAGCCCGTTTCGGCGGGATCGATTTCCGCACCATGAACCGCGCGGCGCAGAAGCTGCTCGATGGACTGGAATTCGATATCCGCGCAAACCAGTACATGATGAACCTCTCGGTCGCGCAGATGCAGCTTGTGGAAATCGCCAAGGCGCTCAGCCACGATGCCGAAGTCATCTTCATGGACGAGCCGACATCGGCGATCGGCGAGCGTGAGGCCCAGCAACTCTTTGCTGCGATCCGCCGCCTTCAGGCGCAAGGGCGCGGTATCGTCTACGTCTCGCACCGCTTGTCAGAAATCTTCCAGATCGCTGATTCCTACACGGTCTTCCGCGACGGTTCCTTCGTCGGTGCCGGGGCACTGTCGGAGATCGACCGGCCGAGCCTGATCCGCATGATCGTCGGACGGGAACTTGCCGAAGAGTATATCAAGACCAATACGCCGACGTCGGATATCGGTCTCGAGGTCAGCGCGCTCTCCTGCCCGAACAAGATCGAGGATATTTCCTTTGCCGCCCGTAAGGGCGAGATCTTCGGCATTTACGGGCTCATGGGCTCCGGCCGCACCGAGATTTTCAACTGCCTCTTTGGTCTCGACAAACCGTCTGCGGGGAGCATCTCGGTCGATGGTGCGGCGATCTCGGTTGCAAAGCCATCGGATGCGATGGCCCATGGTCTGGCGCTGGTCACTGAAGACCGCAAGCAGACGGGCCTCAATCTCTCGGATTCCGTTCGCGCCAATATCTGCATGGCTAGCCTGCCCGAACTGAGCCCAGCCTTTTCCATGGATCATGCGAAGGAAGTGGATGCCAGTAAGCGCATGCGCGAGCAGTTTCAGATCAAGGCAGCGCGCGACACCATGCCGGTGTCGGGCCTTTCCGGCGGCAACCAGCAGAAGGTCGTTCTCGGCAAATGGTTCCTGCGCAACCCCAAGGTCCTGCTGCTGGATGAGCCGACACGCGGCGTCGATGTCGGCGCCAAGCGGGAAATCTATCGCATCATCTGCGACTTCGCCGAAGGCGGCGGCACGGTGGTGATGATCTCATCGGAAATCGACGAAGTTCTCGGCATGTCGGACCGCATCATGGTGATGCGCGGCGGCAGGAGCGCCGGAATATACAGCCGGGAGGAGACGAATGCCCAATCACTCGTCCACTTATCAACCTGACCAGGGTCAGCGCGTTCGTCCGGCAGCAGAGGAGCAGGCAGTGTCAGTGAGTGAGAACAAGAGTGCGGGCGGCTGGTTCAAGACCGAGCAGCGGCGTTTGATCGTGCAGGAATACGGCATCTTCCTCGCCTTCCTGCTCCTGGTCATTATCCTGTCGTTCTCGAACGAGTTCTTCCTGACCGGCGGCAATATTTCCAACGTGCTGCTGCAGACGTCCATCAACGGCGTGCTGGCGATCGGCATGACCTTCGTGATCCTCACACGCGGCATCGACCTGTCGGTCGGCTCGGTTGTGGCGCTCGCCGGCATCGTCAGCGCCAGTTTTGCCACCACTTCGGAAACGGCCGGCGTTATCGGTTCGCCCTATCCGGTCGCTATCGGCCTGCTGGTCGGCGTCCTTGTCGGTATTGTCTGCGGCTCGATCTCCGGCGCGATCGTCTCGCGCTTCTCGGTGCCTGCTTTCGTCGCCACACTCGGCATGCTTTCGGCTGCCCGCGGCATGACGCTGATCTACGGGGGCGGCCGCCCGGTTCCGGCGCTGACGCCCGCCTTTCGCTGGATCGGCACCGGTGATGTATTCGGTCTTCCTGCTCCCGTCATCGTGCTTGCGGTCGTCTTTGTGGCTTCCTGGTGGGTGCTCAACCGTACGCGGTTCGGCCGCTACATCTATGCCGTCGGCGGCAATCCGCATGCGGCCAAGACCTCGGGCATCAACACCGACCGAATCCGCTTCACCGTTTACGTCATCTCCGGCAGCCTGGCAGGGCTTGCAGGCATCCTGCTCAGCGCCCGCACCGGTTCGGGCCTTCCGCAGGCCGGCGTTGCCTATGAACTGGACGCGATTGCCGCGGTGGTCATTGGTGGGACGAGCCTTTCCGGCGGCATGGGCCGCGTGACGGGAACGCTGATCGGCGCCCTCATTATCGGCGTCATGAACAATGGTCTCGATCTGATGGGTATCCAGTCCTACTACCAGCAGGTCCTGAAGGGTGCCCTTATCGTCGGCGCCGTCATGCTAGACCAGAAACGAAATTTCGGAGCCTGAGCTCATCAGCAGAAATTCGGGGCAGGCGCTTCGTTCGCCCCGTCCGACAGGCAAGCCATGCCGGCAGCCTAAACCCAAGGTGGAGGAAATTTACAATGAAAAATCTTCTGATTGTGCTTGCTTCGGCAACAGCGCTGCTGGCGACGTCTGCCGCAGCCCAGGAGAAGATCAAGATCGGTGCAGCACCCTACGGCCTGAACGCGGAGTTCATGCAGATCTGGACCGCGGCACTGCAGGATCACCCGGCCGTTAAGAGCGGCGAGGTCGAACTGACGGTTTTCGACGGCCGCTATGACGCACTGGTCCAGCAGGATCAGTTCAAGACGATGATCACGCAGAAATACAATGCCATCATCTTTGCACCGATCGATGTCGATGCAGGGGCATCTGCCGTTCAGTCCGCGGTCGATGCCGGCATTCCGGTCATCGGCTCCAATACGCGCGTCAATTCCGACCAGCTGACCTCCTATGTCGGTTCCGACGATACGGTATCGGGCTATCTCGAAGCCAAGAGCGTTCTGGACAAGATCGGCTGCAAGGGTAATGTCGTCATCATCGAAGGCCCGGTCGGCCAGTCGGCGCAAATCCAGCGCCTGCAGGGCAACAAGAAGGCGCTTGCCGAGTGCCCGAATGTGAAGGTTCTCGAAGACCAGACAGCGAACTGGTCGCGTGCGGAGGCTCAGACGCTGATGGAAAACTGGCTGACGTCTCACCCGAACCAGATCAACGGCATTATCGGCCAGAACGATGAAATGGCGCTTGGCGCCATCGAGGCGATCAAGGCTGCCGGTCTCGACGTCAAAAGCTTCGCCATTGCCGGCATCGACGGCGTCACCGATGCTCTGCGCGCAGCCAAGGCCGGCGAGATGACCTCGATCCTTCAGGATGCCCGTGCTCAGGCTCAGGGTGCTCTGGATCTGGCGATCTACAATGCCAAGAAGGGTAACTACAAGCCGGAGTCCGATATCTGGACCACTTACAAGGACATGCCTTGGAACGATGGCAAGGACAAGACGTACAATGTTCCGTGGACCCCGGTGACGACTGAAAACGTCGATCAACTGCTTTCCACCCGCAAGTGATCCTCTCTGGGGCGGGATGAGGATCCCGCCCCAAATCCCGACAGATCGAGAAGAAAGCCATGACTGACTCCAAACAGGTTGATCTGAACTTTTCCCTGAGCGGCAAGGTCGCTCTGGTCACGGGCGGCGCATCCGGTATCGGCAGCGCCATTGCATCCGCCATGGCTGCCAAAGGCGCCGTCGTTGCCGTCATCGACATCAATGAATCGGTGGCACAGGCCAAGGCTGAAGAGCTCGGCAATGGTGCGAAATCCTTCGTCTGCGACGTGTCCAATCCGCAGTCAGTCGAAAAAGTGGTTGTCGATGTCGAGACTGCGTTCGGCCACATCGATATCGCCGTCAACAGCGCCGGCGTCGTCATGCTCGCCCCTGCAGAAGAACTCAGCCTCGATGCATGGGACAAGACCATCGCCATCAACCTGAAGGGCACGTTCCTGGTGTCCCAGGCTGCCGGTCGCGCCATGATCAAGGCGGGCAGGGGCGGCAAGATTATCAACATGGCTTCCCAGGCCGGCACTGTCGCCATCGATCAGCATGTCGCCTATTGCGCATCGAAGTTTGGGGTGATCGGTCTTTCCAAGACGCTTGCCGCCGAATGGGGAAAGCACGGCATCAACGTCAACACGATCTCTCCAACTGTCGTCCTGACCGATCTCGGCAGGAAGGCATGGGATGGCCCGCGTGGTGAGGCGCTGAAACAGCGCATCCCGTCCGGACGCTTCGCGTTCCCCGAGGAGATTGCGGCGGCAGCGGTGTTCCTGGCTTCCAACGGCGCCGATATGATCAATGGCGCGGACCTTCTGGTCGACGGTGGCTACACCATTATCTGACGCGCGGTAGATAGGAGTTATAATGCAGCGGTTTATCAACAATCCGGATGAAGTCGTCGAGGATACCGTCAAGGGCTTCGTCAAGGCCCATGCCGACATCGTCAGGCTGTCTTCGGAAAATCCCCGTGTCATCGCCACCCGTCACGCGCCGGTCTCCGGCAAGGTCGGCGTCATCACCGGCGGTGGTTCGGGTCATGAGCCGGCCTTCATCGGTTATACCGGCCGCAACATGCTGGATGCTGTCGCTGTCGGCGAACTTTTCTCTTCGCCAACCGCAAAAAGCTTCCTGGATGCGGCGCGCGCGGCCAATGGCGGCAAGGGTGTCGTCTGCCTCTATGGCAACTACGCCGGCGACAACATGAATGTGAAAATGGCGATCAAGCTTGCGGCGAAGGAAGGCATCGAGATCGCCACCGTCGTTGCCAATGACGATGTATGTTCGGCAGGCCTTGAGGAGCGCGAAAAGCGCCGCGGCGTTGCCGGCGAAATCTTCATGTGGAAGTGCGGTGCGGCAAAGGCTGCCGAGGGCGCAAGCCTGGAAGAGGTGCGGGCGACCGCGCAGAAAGCAATCGACAATTGCCGCTCGATCGGTGTTGGCCTCGGCCCCTGTACGCTGCCGTCTGTCGGCCATCCGAACTTCACCATCGAGCCTGGCACGATGGAGGTCGGCATCGGCCATCATGGGGAGCCCGGCGTGCGCGTCGAACCGCTGAAATCGGCCAAGGAAGTCGCCGAAGAGATGGCGAAGATCGTTCTCGACGATCACCAGCTTGCGGCCGGAACCGAAGTCGCGATCATCGTCTCCGGTCTCGGCGCCACGCCGCTCAACGAGCTCTATATTCTTCATGATGCGATTGAATCCGAGATCACTGGACGCGGACTGAAGATCCACAAGGTCTATATCGGCAATTATTTCACATCGCTGGAAATGGTCGGTGCAACGCTGACCGTGATGGCACTGGACGACGAACTGAAACGGCTTCTGGATATCGACGTCCAATGCCCGGCGATGCTCTGAAGGGAGGCAGGCGGAATGCAGCAATTTCAGAATGCCGGGTCGGGCGATATCGTTCTCTCGCTGGCCGACAAGATCATCGAAAATCGCGCCTATCTGAGCGAAATCGACGGCAAGATCGGCGACGGCGACCACGGCGTCAACATGGCCAAGGGGTTCGGCATGGCTGCCGAACGCATCAAGGGGGCGGACATGTCGCTGGCGCAAGCCTTCGACACGCTTGGCACGGTCCTGATGACGGAGATCGGCGGTTCGATGGGGCCGCTCTATGGCGTAATGTTCACCCAATTCGCCGAAACCATTGAAAAGTCTGATGCGATCGACGCCGCGACCTTCAGCACCATGCTGCACAATGGCCTCGACGGTATCAAGGCGATCGGCTCGGCCAAGGTCGGCGACAAGACGCTGCTCGATACGCTCGTGCCGGCAATCACGGCATTCGACACGGCTGTCGGCAGCGGCAAATCCTTTGGCGCTGCGCTTGCGGCCCTCGTTGCGGCCGCCGAAGCCGGACGGGACAGCACGCGCGATCTCGTCGCCAAGATTGGTCGCGCCAGCCGCCTTGGCGAACGGTCGCTCGGCGTGCTTGATGCGGGCGCAACCTCTTGCGCATTGATCCTGAAGTCGCTGGCTGATGGCGTAGAGACAAGGCTCCAGCCCGCCTGACAGATCGGGCTTTGGTGAGAGCCCGTGATCCTCCCTTGCATCACCATCCCGGCCGCTGCGACGGCCGGGAACAATCAGGGGAGGGCACGTTGAAAGCTGGAGCTTTTACGCTCATCTTCGCCGTCGATTTGGATGAGGGAAACCAGGCAGGATGACCGCTAAGACATCATCGGCACGAAAGAATGGTACGGCTGATATCGCGGCCGAGCCCATTCCGTTGCGCTACGGGGACGATCCCTATGTATGGGCGTGCTGGCTCTACTACGAAGACGGCATGACTCAGGGCGATATCGCCGAAACGATGGGCATTTCGCGCGCGACGGTGAACAGCTACCTCGCCGATGCGCGTGCCCGCGGCATCGTCAATATTTCCATCGAACCAGCGCGGTTAAGCTCACTGACCATCGCCCAGGAACTGAAGCGGCATTTCGGCCTGCGCGACTGTCTTGTCGTGCCGAGCGACGACAATACCCGTCCATTGATCGAGCGGCTTGGCTCTGCAGGCGCCCAGGCCCTGCAGAAGATCCTCAAATCCGGCGACACGCTGGCGGTTGTCTGGGGGCGCACGATCATGGCGGTCGGCGAGCAGGCTTCCATTCCTGGGCTTCAGGATATGACTGTCGTGCAGGCGACGGGCGGAACGAGCGCGACTTTCACCTTTACGCCGGAACTCTGTGCCGCGGCCTTTGCGGATGCGGTCGATGCCAAGCTCATCAATATTGCAGCGCCTGCCATCGTCTCCAGCCCCGCGGTTCGTGACGTGTTGCTGCGCGAACCACTGATCGACGGGCAGTTCGAGGCGCTTTCACGGGCGAACAAGGTGATCTTCGGCATCGCCTCCATGCGGCCGAATTCCACCATCCATACAAGCGGCTTTTTCGATTCCGTATCGCTGCAGGACTATCTGGCTAAGGATGCGACCGGTGTGGTGGCGGGCCGCTTTATCGACGGTCACGGACGCCCTGTCGCGGGACCGCTGGACGACCGCACGGTCGGCATATCGCTCGATCTGTTGAAGAAGATCAACACGCGCATCGCCGTTGCAGGCGGTTTCGACAAGGTGCCGGCCATTCTTGCTGCACTCCGTGGTGGCTATGTCAATGTGCTCATCACCGATGCCGCGACCGGCCGCGGCATTCTCAATGCCGATGGCGTGACGGAGGTCGATCAGAAGCTCTCGCAGCGCCCGAAGGTGGACAGCGAGATCACCACACCGCCGACTGGCTTCCGAACTCATATCAAGAAGTTCCTGAACAACCCCGACGATGTCGTGGAAGAAATGCTCGATGGCGTCGTCAAGGCACATGCGAGCTACCTTCGCCCAGTCGACAGTTCCCACCGTGCGCTCGTTGCCCGTTCAGGTCCCCGAGCCGGCAAGGTCGGCCTGGTCGTCGGGGGTGGTACGGGGCATGAACCCGCTTTTCTCGGCTATGTAGGCAGGGGGCTCGCCGATGCGGTCGCGGTCGGCAATATCTTCTCCTCGCCTCCGCCGGGGCCGATCCTGCAATGCGCCAAGGCGGCATCGGGCGGAGCGGGGGTACTCTTCGTCTATGGCAATTACGCCGGCGACGTGATGAATTTCGAGATGGCCGCCGAGATGGCCGCGGAGGACAATATCGAGGTCCGCACGGTCGTGACGACCGACGATATCTCCTCCTCGCCCTTGGAGGACCGGGATGGTCGTCGCGGCGTTGCCGGCAATTTCTTCATCTTCAAGATCGCCGGTGCTGCCTGCGACCGCGGCATGTCGCTCGATGCCTGCGAAGCCGTAACCCGTAAGGCCAATGCACGGACCTTCACCATGGGTGTCGCGCTTGAACCCAGTTCGCTGCCGCAGACGCGTCGCCATAATTTCGAGATCGGACCTGATGACATCGAGATCGGCATGGGTATCCATGGCGAGCCCGGCGTGATGCGTGAGAGGATGATGAGCGCCGATGCCGTCGTCGATGTCGTCATGGACAGGATTTTCTCGGAGATGAAAGCCGTGTCGGGAGATCGTGTCGCCGTGCTGGTCAATTCCTTCGGCGGCACGCCGCTGATGGAACTCTACATTCTCTTCAGGCGCGTGGAACAGCGGCTGAGTGCAAAGGGCATCAAGATCGAGGCGAATTGGGTGGGGCATTATTGCACATCGCTCGACATGGTCGGCGCATCCATATCGGTCCTGCATCTCGATCGGGAACTGACGGATATGCTGCATCATCCTTGCGATACGGCATTCCTCAGGGTCGTAGACTGAAAAGAGAAGACAGCATCCCAGGGGCTGGGCTGCATGAATTGGGAGGATACGCATGTCGGCAAACGCGGCCCGCCGCCTCAGCAGGATGTTTCACCGGATCTCGGTCGCGATTTCGGCTGAGAAGGACTATCTCTCCGACCTGGATGGCGCGATCGGCGATGCCGACCATGGCATCACAATGGCACTCGGTTTCCAGGCGGTGAATGGCGAACTGGCAAAGCGCGATCTCGATGAGATGCTGCCGTCTGAAGTGTTTTCGGTTGCCGCTTCCGCCTTTCTCGATGCCGTCGGTGCGTCGACGGGACCTCTCTATGCGACGGCCTTCCGTAAAGCGGCGCAGGCGCTGAAGCAGGACGAAGCGCTCTCGGCTGCCTGCCAGGCGGCTATCGTCGAGGCGATGACATCAGGTATCAGGGAACGCGGCAAGGGACAGCGCGGCGACAAGACGATGCTGGATGCCTGGATCCCGGCAAGCGAAGCGGCAGCCGCCGCACGCGACCGGCAGACGAGCGTTTCGGCCATGTGGGCCGAGATTGTCGAGGCAGCCGATGCCGGCGCGCGCTCGACAGGCTCCATGGTCGCCACCCGCGGCCGCGCCGTCCGTCTCGGCGAACGATCGCTCGGCCATATCGACCCGGGTGCGGCATCGGCGGTCGTCATCATAAAGGCAATGCGGGACACGTTCACAGAAAATGAGCCGGCGGAATGATCCGCCGGCCCTAACGACTTGATTATTTGCCTGCTGCTTCGGCAGCCTTCTCGATGACGTCCGCGACCTTTTCTGGCTGAGAGGCGAAGACCGCATGGCTTGCCTTGATCTCGGTGACATCGCTTCCTGCCCGCTTTGCCATGTCTCGTTCGAGGTCGGGATTGATCGACCGGTCTTCCGTGGCGACAATCGTCCAGCTCTTCTTTGTCTTCCAGGCGGGTACGCCGACTTTTGCCGAGAAGGCTTCCTTGGACGCGAAAACCTGTGATTTTGCTAGGAAGGCCGCTTCGTCTTTCGGCAGATCGGCGGCGAAGTCGTTCGCGAAGGCGGCTGGGTCGAGATAAAGATACTTGCCGTCCTTCGTCTCGCGGATATTCATGCCGCCGGCAGGCTTCGAGCTCGCAAGGCTGATCAGGCTTTCGCCCTTGTCCGGCTGGAAGGCGGCAACATAGACGAGGCCTGCAACATCGGGATTGTTGCCGGCTTCGGTGATCACCATGCCGCCATAGCTGTGGCCTACGAGCAGGGTTGGGCCGTCCTGCAGATCGAGCACGCGGTTGGTTGCGGCGACGTCATCGGCGAGCGAAGTGATCGGCTCCTGGACGATGGTGACGTTGAAGCCGCGGCGTTCGAGGATGTCGGTTGCCTGGCGCCAGCCGGATCCATCGGCCAAGGCGCCATGGACGATCACGATATTTTTCACCTCGGCTGCCTGGGCGGCAAAGGCGATAACGCTGGTGGCGAAGGCAAGGGCGAGGGTAGAAAGATAGCTGCGTTTCATGGTGGTTGCTCCTGTCGTTTTGAGGTTGGGATGAGAGGATAATTGGTTCAGCCGAACGTAAAGGCGTAGGCCTGGACGCCAGGATCGAGGAAGCGGATCTCGAAGTTGCGGGCTTCCACGTCGCCGGACTGGCGCACCAGTTGGTAGAGCTTCGTCGAAGTCACCGTGCCGTTTCCATCGGCATCGATATCGCTGCCATGGTCGGCACCCGGCGCCTTGCCGTCGACCGTCACCTGGAAGCGGATCGGTTTGCTGTCAGCACTTGGACCAAGAACGAGATGTAGGTCGCGGGCGCTGAAGCGGTAGGCGATGCCACCGCCTGCCTGATCCAGCGTCGCCTCTTCGGCACCGACAGTCCATTTACCCGCAAGACCCCACTGGTTGAGACCCGGCTGCTTGACCGAATAGTCCCTGGTGGCATCGGCGCGCATGCTCTCATTGGACGCAAAGCCGGTGGCCTGCTTATAGCCGATATAGGTCTCGCCAGAGCCGATGTCCTTCAGGTCCGGGCTCACCTCGGCGCCCTTCGCATCCGGCACGACCGGTGCGCTTGTTGCCATCTCGCTGCCGGCTTCGCGCAACAGGTCCTGGATCGCCTGCTCAGTTTGTCGGTAGTTTCCTTCGCCGAAGTGATGTTCGCGGATCTGGCCCTTGGCATCGATCAGGTAATGGGCCGGCCAGTAGCTGTTATCGAAGGCACGCCAGATCTTGTAGTCGTTATCGATTGCGACCGGGTAGCCGATCCTGAAGTCGCCAATGGACTTTTTGACATTGTCGATCTTCTTCTCGAAGGCGAATTCCGGGGCATGCACGCCGATCACCACCAGGCCCTGGTCCTTGTACTTTTCGGCCCAGGCACGGACGTAAGGGATGGTGCGAATGCAGTTGATGCAGGAATAGGTCCAGAAATCGACGAACACGACCTTGCCGCGGAGCTGTTCCATGGTCAGTGGCTGCGAATTCAGCCATTCGACGGCGCCATCGAGCGATGGTGCAGGACCTTCGACCGGCAAATCGCTATGGAAGGGTTTCTTCGCATCGACAAGACCGATCGTTTTGTCGTTGCTCGCGACTTCGGACGATCCCCCATCGGTTGGCTTTACATTCAGCCTGTCGAGAACAGCCTGCTCGAAGGATCCGGTGCTGGCATAGGAAAGCCGCGAAAGCAGGCCAGTGTCGAGACCAAGTGCGATGACGGCGACGCCTGCGAGCACCGCAGCGCCAAGGCCTTGGCGAATCCGCTCGCTGACGCCAAGCGACTTCTTCATGCCGGCAAAGATCTTGCCGCCGACGGAAAGCGCAATAGCAAGTGAAGTGGCGGCACCTGCCGCATAGGCAAGCAACAGGAATGTCGTCTGCAGATTGGCGCCCTGAAGGGCGGCACCCGTCAGCACAAGACCGAGGATCGGCCCGGCGCACGGCGCCCAGAGCAGGCCGGTTGCGACGCCAAGAATGAGCGCGCTGGCCGCCGTCGGTGCAGAACCGGTCTTGCCGGAAGCGTTCAGCAGCCGATTGCCGAAATCGACGACCGGCTGGGTGACGAAGCTTGCGACGCGCGGCGAAATCAGGCTGACGCCGAAGACGGCAAGCAAAGTCAGTGCGGCAAGGCGGCCATATTCATTGGCATTGATCGCCCAGCTCCCGCCAACAGCGGCAAGGGTCGCGACAAGCGCGAAGGTGGCGGCCATGCCGATCAGCATCGGCAGCGTGCTGCGCATGAACGGCTGTCCGGCGCGGGCGAAGACGAAAGGGAGGATTGGAAGGATGCAGGGACTGAAAATGGTCAGCGCCCCTCCGAGATAGGCAATGATAAGAAGCGTCATCATCGTTTCCTTTGAAACCGGTTGGGTTCTGGACGGCGATGCGGCTCGGCCAGCAACGGCGCTAATCTGTTGAGGCCATGTATCTCGTATGTGTCCGGGTTCGCGGCAATATGTACCGAAGTGTAGGAAGCATCCTCGTCAGAGCTGCGCTATCGTCTCTCCATCGCCGCCCATCTGACGTCGATCAGACACGGAGAATGTAAAAATGGTCAAAGCGGAAGCCATAAAGCTAAAGCGCGCATATTCGGCCAAGGCGGATACGGATGGTATCCGGCTTCTGGTCGATCGAATCTGGCCGCGTGGCCTGAGCAAGGAGCGCGCTGCCCTCGATGCCTGGTTGAAGGATGTCGCGCCGAGCACCGAGCTGCGCCACTGGTTCAATCATGAACCGGGCCGCTGGGAGGAGTTCTGCAGGCGCTACAAAGCAGAGCTTCAGCAGAAAGAGGAAGAGCTGAAGCTCGTGACCGATTTCATAAAGAAGGGCTCGGTCACTCTGCTTTATGCCGCCCGCGATGATGAGCACAACAATGCCGTCGTGCTTCGTGATTTCCTCATCAAACGGATTTTCGATTAAGAAGGCAGCCAATTGTATCAGAACGTATCCGGACCGCCGGATGCTACATCCGCATGCAATTGAAGCGGATGCCCGAAACATCCGCGATACATGCGAGCTGTTTTCTCCCTGTCATCAACTTGAAACGGAGAAAGCCAATGTCCAGCGAAGTCAATCTTCAGCGTCGTCGTTTTTTTGGTGTTGCGGCCATGACCATGGCGGCGGTCGAATTCGGCCTTACCAGCGCCGCTGGTGCCCAGTCACAGGCTACCGCGCCCGCCACCAAGGCAGGCTCGCATACGTCCTTTGCACCGCTGAAGCAGATCAAGGCTGGCGTACTCAATGTCGGCTACGCAGAAGCCGGTCCCGCGAATGGCCCGGTTGTGCTCCTTCTTCATGGCTGGCCCTACGACATCTACAGCTTCATCGATGTGGCGCCTGCGCTCGCCGATGCCGGCTACCGGGTACTGATCCCCTATCTGCGCGGCTATGGCTCAACCGAATTCCTCTCCGCAAAGACACCACGCAACGGTCAGCAGGCTGCCATCGCCACCGATATCATCGCCTTCATGGATGCGCTGAAGATCGAGCGCGCCGTGGTCGGCGGTTATGACTGGGGCGGCCGCACCGCGGACATCCTGGCCGCTGTCTGGCCGGAACGCTGCAAGGGCTTGGTCTCGGTTAGCGGCTATCTGATCGGCAGTCAGGAGGCTAATAAGAAGCCGCTTCCGCCGCAGGCCGAGTTATCCTGGTGGTACCAGTTCTACTTCGCCACTGAACGCGGCCGCGAGGGCTACGAGGCCAACCGGCATGATTTCGCAAGGCTGATTTGGAAGCTTGCCTCGCCGCAGTGGAAATTTGATGACGCAACCTTCGACCGCTCTGCGAAAGCCTTCGAAAATCCCGATCATGTGGCAATCACCATCCACAACTATCGCTGGCGGCTTGGCCTTGCCAATGGCGAAAAGAAATATGACGCGTTGGAAAAGAAGCTCGCTGCTTTTCCTGTCATCACCGTACCGACCATCACTATGGAAGGCGATGCCAATGGCGCACCACATCCGGAGCCTTCGGCCTATGCCAAGAAGTTCACCGGCAGGTATGAGCACCGCAACATCACTGGCGGCATCGGCCACAACCTGCCGCAAGAAGCACCACAGGCCTTTGCGCAGGCCATTCTCGATGTCGATCGCTTCTAAGGCCTGCCTCGGTTGCCGTAAACGGAATTCCCTGTTTCGCGGCAGCCAGTTCAGAGTCAAAACAGTAGGCAGAAAATCGGCGTCTGAGATAAAGATTCTGCAGCGCGCCAACAGGCAGAGGATCCGAAAGTCCCGAGATGGAGCATGTCGACCATATCCTGATCGTCGATGACGATCGTGAAATCCGCGAGCTGGTTTCAAGCTATCTGAAGAAGAACGGGCTTCGCACGTCAGTCGCCGCCGATGGCCGCCAGATGCGCAGCTTTCTCGAAGGCAATACGGTCGATCTCATCGTGCTCGATATCATGATGCCGGGCGATGACGGGCTCGTGCTCTGTCGTGAGCTGCGGGCCGGCAAGCACAAGGCAACGCCGATTCTGATGCTGACGGCCCGCAGCGACGAGATGGATCGCATCATCGGGCTGGAGATGGGCGCCGACGACTATCTGCCGAAACCCTTTGCCGCACGCGAATTGCTCGCACGCATCAAGGCCGTCTTGCGGCGCACCCGCTCCTTGCCGCCAAATCTGCAGATTTCCGAGGCGGGACAGTGGCTTCGCTTCGGCGACTGGCGACTGGATACGGTCGGCCGTCATCTTCTCGACAGGCAGGGAACCGAGATTGCGCTGAGCGGCGCCGAGTATCGGCTGCTGCGCGTCTTCATCGACCATCCGCAGCGGGTGCTCAACCGCGACCAACTGCTGAACCTCACACAGGGCCGCGATGCGGAACTCTTCGACCGCTCCATCGACCTGCTCGTCAGCCGGGTTCGCCAGCGATTGGGGGATGATGCCCGCGAGCCGACCTATATCAAGACGGTGCGCAGCGAAGGTTACGTCTTTTCCGTTCCGGTGGAGATTGAAGAGGCCAGATCATGAGTGTGAGGGCTGCCCGTCGCTCCGGTTTTTGGCCGAACACGCTCAGGACTCGGCTTTTCCTCATTCTGCTGGCGGGCCTGGCGATTGCCTATGCCCTGTCCTTCACAGTCCTCTTCGTCGAGCGTTCCATGTCGGCCAAGGCCATCATGCTCGGCACACTCGAAAGCGACGTCGCGACCTCGATCGCGGTTCTCGACCGCCTCCCGGCAGATCAGCGCGCTGATCTGCTGGATCGCCTCAGCCGCGGCAATTATCGTTTCGAACTCGGACCGGGGCTGCCGGGCATGCCCGATAATTCCAGCAAGGGCCGGGAAATCGGCGGCAGGATCGAAGAAGCGATCGGCGGCACCTATCCGATCCGAATGGAATCCATTCCCGGCGATATCAGTCGGTTGCAGGCGCATTTGACGCTGAGCGACGGAAGCCCCCTGACGATCGACATCACGCCGCGGCCCCCCATGCCCATTGCGGCATGGCTGCCCTATGTGCTCGCCATCCAGATGGTGCTGCTGGTGCTTTGCACATGGTTTGCCGTCCGTCAGGCGATCCGTCCGCTCGCCGCGCTTGCTGACGCGGCCGATGCGCTCGATCCCAACAAGAAAGGCCCGCCGCTCAGCGAGCGCGGCCCGAGCGAAGTTGCGCATGCGGCGCGCGCCTTCAACGCCATGCGGGAGCGAATTGCGCATTATCTCGAAGAGCGCGTGCAGATTCTGGCGGCAATTTCCCACGACCTGCAGACGCCGATCACCCGCATGCGCCTGCGCGCCGATATGGCCGACGATTCTCCCGAGAAGGACAAGCTGGTGCGTGATCTCGGCGAGATCGAGCGGCTGGTGCAGGACGGGATCGCCTATGCCCGCAGCGCCCATGGCAATGGCGAGAAGTTTTCGCGCATCGACTTGTCATCCTTCATCGACAGTATCGCCTATGATTATCAGGACATGGATAAAGCCGTCGCCGTTATAGGCCTCGTGCAAGGTGTCGCATCGACAAAGCCCCATGCGCTTCGACGCATTCTGACGAACTTCATCGATAATGCTCTGAAATTTGCAGGCGCCGCCGAAATCAGCGTCGAGCGGAAAGACGAGGCGGCTATCGCCATCACGGTAATGGATCGTGGCCCGGGCATTCCGGATGCCATGCTGGAAGCAGCCATGCAGCCTTTCTTCCGGCTGGAGCAATCGCGTAACCGGGAGACCGGCGGCACGGGGCTTGGCCTTGCTATCGCCCAGCAGCTGGCCGCAGCGATCGGCGGATCGGTGCGGCTCTATAACCGCGAAGGCGGCGGGCTGGCGGCCGAAGTCACCATCCGCGCCAACTGAGCTTTTCGCTGTTATTGTATGCGAAAATGTCCGGATCGGCCGGCGCTACGCTTTGTTACATTTCGGCCGATTTGAGAAACATACAGGATACGTCAGACCGTCAAAAACCACTCCGTCACCAGATGTCGCAAGCAGCGACAGGAAACCAAGGAGTGCTCACATGACGACGATTGAAAAGGTTCTCTACACCGGCAAGACCCACACCACCGGCGGCCGCGATGGTTTTGCCCGCAGCAGCGATACGCAGCTCGATATCAAGCTTTCGCCTCCGGGCAGCGCCCATGCCGGCACCAATCCTGAACAGCTCTTCGCAGCCGGCTGGTCGGCCTGCTTCATCGGCGCGATGGGCCTGGCTGCCGGCAAACGCAAGCTGAGGCTTCCCGCTGATACCGCTGTCGATGCTGAAGTCGATCTCGGCATGACCGGCGACGCCTATTTCCTGCAGGCGCGCCTGAACATCAGCCTGCCGGGCCTGGAACCGGAAGTGGCCCGCGCCCTCGTCGAGGAAGCCCACCAGACTTGCCCCTATTCGAAGGCGACGCGCGGCAACATCAATGTCGAGCTGAACCTCGTCTAAGGCATCAAGGATAAACGGGACGCAGACTTGTTGCGTCCCCGGAGGCTTCGATGAAAAGGATCATCATCTGTATTCTGGCCGTAACCGTTTTTGCAGCACCTTGCATCTACGACGTGTTCTCTAACGAACCATCGCCTTTGCTGGGTTTGCTTGCCGCAGCCGCTGTTGCGCCCGGATCCCTATAATTTTCGCGATTTCATGTCGCGAAAGGCAAACAGACAAGGCGCCCGCCGAAAGCGGGGCCTTGTTACTTGAATGGCTGATTTCCAGGCATGCTCATCACGTGACCAGCTAATTCGCTCTTTTCGTTGGACGGACGGTGCGCTGTTCGATCCGGCCAGCGACGGAGAAAATCAGCACATCGACTTCGGCGTCGATTGTTGTTCCATCCAGAAGCCGGACGACGTCATCTATTCCCGACACCGGCTGACCGCCGATTGCGAGCAGGTAGTCGCCTTCACGAAGGCCGGCCCTTGCGGCGGGGCCGCCGTCTTCGACACGGCGCAGGCGCACCGTCGTCCGCTGCGGAACGCCCGCCTCAAGCGCAATGCGCCGATGCAGATCGACCGTATCGGCCGCAATGCCGATATATCCGCGCCTGACTTCTCCGAAGCGCAGAATGTCCGATACCACGTGCTTGGCGGTATTCGATGCAACGGCAAAAGCAATGCTTTGCGCACCCTGGATGACGGCGGTGTTGACGCCGATCACCTCGCCCAGGGAAGAGACCAAGGGGCCACCCGAATTTCCGGGGTTAAGGGCAGCGTCAGTCTGGATGATATCCTCCATCAAGCGTCCGCTGGCTGCTCGCATCGAACGCCCGAGGGCAGAAACGACGCCGGCCGTGACAGTCCATTCGAAGCCGAGCGGATTGCCGATGGCAATCGCGATGTGTCCCCGTTTCAGCTTTTTCGAATCCGCAAGCTGCGCCCAGGCGCCGGACCAATCATTGGCCCTGATAAGGGCGAGATCGGTGTCTTCATCCCGGCCGAGGACCCTGCCTTCGACAATCGTACCCTCAGGTGTCTTGATGGTGACGGCCTTTGCATCGCCGACCACGTGGTTGTTGGTGACAACGAGGCCATCGGGAGAGATGGCAAAACCGGAACCATGGCCGGCCCGCCCACCGACGCGTTCGATCCGGCTGACAGCCGGACCGACCGTGTCGACGGCATTTGACACCGTTTCAGAATAGGCATCCAGCAATCCGGCGTCTGATGACGGCTGAATGTCACGATCAATGAATCCCATGAAATCTCCTCCGACGCGTGATGCGTCGACATTGAGGACCGGCAGCGACTGCGGGAGGCAAAGGGCTGTCAGTTCGACAGGTGGACAATGGAGGATATCAGGTGAGACTTGCGGTGACGTCTTTCAAGGGATGCGGCCGGCTGTTCACGGGAGGAGTGTGTGAGACGCACGCCTCCTGCATGGTCCTGTTCGGAGGAGGCGAGGCGGGAAGCAGCGGCCTTGCATGCGGCAAGCGCTGCCGCGCCGGCATCGAGGCCTCTGACGATGGCATCGATATAACCGCCGGCAAAGTAGTCGCCCGCTCCCGTCGTATCGCGTACCGAGGCGGTTGGCGGCACCTCGACGAGGATAGAGCCCTGCTCGCTGATGATCTCGATGGGCTGTGTGCCACTCGTCAGGACCAGCGTTTCGAGCCGCGGCGCGGCTATCTCGGCGGCTGCCTGCCAGGCGGTTTGCGCTCTAAATATCTGTCAGTAGTTGCGTCGTTTTTATCAAGTAATACATCCGGAATTTCCGGATGTATTTTGTCGGCGGGTAGCTTGCCGCGTTTTTCGAACTCAGGCCGCTTATGCGGCCTGCTGGTATTGCGAAACAATTCCGTCCGAATAGACCTGCCGACCCTGGCAGAAGGTGGCTCGCACTCGCGGAAGACGGCCACGCTCGGCGATGATGAGATCGGCACGCAGCCCAACCTCGATCTCACCACGATCTGTCAGTCCGAGCGCCCTTGCAGGATTGGCACTGACAAGCGCGACAGCGGCAGGCAGCCCGCCCGATCCGGCTTCGGCAAGCGCGATGGCGGCCGGCAGCATGGCGGAGGGGTGATAATCGCTCGCCAAGATGTCGAGAACACCGCTTTCATAGGCTTGGCGGGCGGAAAGATTGCCCGAATAGGACAGTCCGCGAAGCGCGTTCGGCGCACCCATGGCGGTTGCAAGTCCGAGCTTGCGGGCCTCCTGTGCTGCGGCCATCGTCACCGGAAACTCGCTGATGCGCGCGCCCAGCCCCTCGACGATTGCAACCTTTTCTATGCTGTCATCGTCGTGGGAAGCGATGATGACGCCATGGTCGCGCGCCGTGGCGGCAATGCCCTGCAGATTGTCGACAGCATCATTGTTCTGAGCGCGGTTTTCCATACGTTCACGCACGCGATGGGCAGCCTGTTCAACAGTGATCTTGTTGTTACGCGCGATCGTCTCGATATGGCGCTCGACATCGCGATACTGACCCTGGCCCGGCGTATGGTCCATCAGCGAGACGAGATCGAGAGCACCGGCCCGCAGCAGATCTTCGATCACGACGCGGGCATGAGTGAAGGTGATTTCGAAGCGCGCATGAACTCTGTGGTCGATCAGGAGATCATTCTTCCTGAGATCAACGAGTGTCTGGATGATTGAGCGCGAATGCTCTTCTGACCGGATGTGGCCATAGCTGCTATTGGCATGGAAGGACAGAGCCGCATAGGCGGTGGTGATGCCATTGCCGGCAAGCTTCTTGTCGAGTTCGAAGATGCCGAGCTCGAAGGGGAAACGTACATTCGGCCGAGGTTCGATCTCGCGCTCGATCATATCGCCATGCATATCGATGAAGCCCGGAAGCAACAGCCTGCCATCGCCGAAAATATTGGCCGAAGCCACCGGCTCCTCTTTGATTTCAGTAATCATGCCGTCTTCGATCCTGACTGCGCCGCGCGGTATGGTTCTATCGCGCAGCACGATTTCGAAATCACTCAACCACATCATCTGCTCCATCGGGTATCTCACGGGTTTAAAGGCTGATTTCGCGGTCGATGAGAGCCGCGACATCGTCGGGATAGACGGTGACATCGATGCCGCGCGGCGCCTGCACATCGCCGAAGCTCTTGCGGATGCCGTTCATCGTCAGGATGGGCGAGGCTAGCATCAGCAGTGGCGGCTGGCGCTCAGATGCCGAGAGATTTGCGGTGGAAAGGTTTGCGGCATTCATTGCTCGATTCTGCCCTGCTTGTAATAGGTTTCGCCGATGGCGATAGTCTCGCCGTCCCGCTTGCGGATATGCTTGACGCCATACTGGCTGTCGGAAACCTCGAAGCTTGAGGAATCATCTTCCTGCGGCAGTCCGTTCATGAAGTAGCCTGTTACGCCGCTGCGGTGACAAATCTTGTCAGCCTGATCCTCGACACGATAGGGCACGTCGTCAAACACGAGCGGTTCGACGCGCATTGACGGAATCGCCGGCGCCCTGGTCGATGACCTTGACGACAGAGGTCGGCTTCAAGAGCGTCAGCGTTACCTGAAGGCCGCCAGTTCCACAACCGCGAGCAATCGGCACTTCGCGGCTGGCATAGGGCACCTGATAGCCGGGAATGGCAATGGCCTTCAGGATGCGGCGGCGCATTTCGCGCTTGGCGGATTCATCCAGGTTGCGCGGGAGTGAAGCGAAACTCAAACCGCGCAGGGATTTTCTGCCGGCGTCGTGAACCAATGTGGTCCGTCTTCGGCCATGTAGATATGATCTTCGAGGCGGACGCCGAATGTACCGGGGAAGACGATCATTGGTTCGTTAGAAAAACACATACCCGGTGCCAACGGCGTTTTATTGCCTCGGACGATATAGGGCGCTTCGTGGATTTCGAGGCCAAGACCATGACCGGCGCGATGCGGTAGGCCGGGGAGGCGGTAGTCAGGGCCGAGGCCATGGCGCGCAAAACTGTTGCGGGCAGCTGCATCCAGGCTTTCGCAGGGTGCGCGGAGTTTTGCCGCATCGAAAACGACCTGCTGGCCCTCGCGCTCGACCGCCCAGGCGCGTTCAAATTCGCCATTGCCCTCGTCGAGCATATAGGTGCGCGTCAGGTCGGAATGATAGCCGTCGAGGCGGCAGCCGGTGTCGACGAGAATGACATCGCCCACCTGCAGGATCTGTTCACCATCTGCACCATGCGGCAGCGCGGTTGCCTCACCGAAGGAGACGATGCAGAAGGTCGAGCCGCCGTCGGCGCCTGCCGCCCGATGCTGCTGATCGATGAAGCGAACCACGTCCGAAGCCGCGGTGCCGGGTGCGAGCGTATCGCGGACCTTGCGGTGAATATTCAGCGTGATGCCCATCGCATACTGGATGAGGGCAATTTCTGCCGGCGATTTGATGGCACGCAGCACGCGGATGAGAGGGCCGCCGTCGATGAGACGCGCAGCGCCCATCTGTTCGGTAAAGGCATGATAGAAGGCAAGCGGCAGTGCTTCGTCGAGGGCGAGTTTGCCTGATGGGCCTACCAGCAGCGAGACGAGCGCCGCCGGGCTTTCCTCTTCTTCCCAGACGGCGATCTCACCCGGCAGATGCGGCAGCGTCTCGACGCGGCTGCGCTCGAAACCGGGCACGATATAAATCAGCTTATCGTCAGTCACGAGCGCGCCGAGCAGGCGTTCGCTCAGGTGCCACACGAGGCCGGTGAAATAGCGTAAGCTCTCGGTCGGGCCGAGCAGGATGGCAGCGATGCCTTGCGCCTGCATGCGTTCGCGCAGGCGCGACAGGCGGCTCTGCCTTTCTTCATCTGTGATGGCTGCGACGGGATGGGACCAGGCTGGGAGAGACACGTTATATATCCGTGATTTTTGCCGAAATTAGATGCTTGATTCCAACATAAGGCAATTGTAGGCACTGTGTCGACAAACAATCTACAGGATTTGACCATGCTCGTCAGCGAATATACGATCCCCGGCGTCCATGTCCGCGACCATCTCGTCGACGTGCCGCTCGACTGGAAAAAGCCGGATGGCGTATCGATCAAGGTCTTTGCGCGCGAGGTCTGCGATCCCACGCGTAAACAGGAAAAAC
>Ga0209758_1000838_pt1 | contig 42919 bp, 34 predicted proteins | sample AraplaMF_Col_mMF_FD_184258 | JGI IMG/M metagenome (GOLD analysis project Ga0209758, IMG submission 184258) | Arabidopsis root microbial communities from the University of North Carolina, USA - plate scrape MF_Col_mMF (SPAdes) (version 2) | ecosystem: Host-associated > Plants > Roots > Endosphere... | reverse complement strand
AAATGGGCGCGACGCCATCAGGGGTCAATCCCATCTGCTCTGGCGCCTTGGCAAAGTACACATCCGCCAAAATCCAGATTATGACAATCATTGCGAGGCCAATCGCCACTGTGGCCCAAGGAAATCCAAACAGCCCTATCGTGGCGACCCAGAGCGGTGAGAAGACGACGCCACCAATGCTTGCCCCATTGTAGGCTGAGGATAGTGCCGCCGGTCGCGTTCGCACGAACCATGGCGCAATGATTGCGTTGACTGCGGCAGCGCCCATGGCCGCCCATCCGACGCCGCTGACAAGTGTCGCGGCAAAAAGCTGCCAGGGTTCTTTAGCTAACGCCCAGCCCGCGACGCCGACCGCAAGCGCGATGGATCCAGCCTTTGTAATACGCGACACGCCGAAATGCCGGTATAGCTTCGGCAGGTTCGCGACCACAATTGCACCAAACAGAAAGTGGACCGTCACCGCCATGGAAACGGCATTCAGCGACCATCCGCGCGTTTCCTGAACGGTGTGCAGGTAGATGGGGGGTCCAAAAAAGCCGACTCCCCAGCCGAACGTCGCAAGCACGAATACGGCTGCAACGACGCGCCACCCATAGAAGATATCTGTTTTTCTACCGCCCGCCCGCCATGTCTGCATGGCGGTACAATGGATGCCTGCGCTTTGGTATGCTACGGAAGCGGCCGAAGCATCGAATGGCGAGCGCGCCATACCCTTGGCGGTTGGAGGTGCCAAAGGTGGCGAGCAACGGATTAGTTGCCAAGGTTGCCGCTTTGGCAGTCGACCCGGTGCGCGCCAATATGCTGAACGCGCTTATGGATGGACGGGCGTTAACGGCAACCGAATTAACCAAAGTTGCAGGCATTGCTCCGCAGACGGCAAGCGGTCATTTGAGCCGGATGATCGGCGCCGGTACTGGTAACCCCGTGAGAGGCTTGGCGCAAAGCCACCCACCTGGCTGGGATGCGGCGCTGTTTTGATCCGGGTCTGAGTGCGTGATCCCGAAAAGTGGCTGCCGGTTTTCGAATAGGATCACGCCCCGTCGAAAGACAAACCTGGAGGCTCATTCGGCCTTGTCGTATTGGCCTCTAGGTTCGCATGCCGGCCATTTGCGGTACGGCCGGATCGACATGGTCCCAATCCCGCGCGCGGGTTGCCACCGCGCTGTCAAGCCGATCCGCCCCCGATTTTCGCCAGACGCTTCGGACACGAACGTAACAACGCGCCGCGCGCATGCGGCATAACGCGTACGGGTTGTTCCCCCGCAGGAGCGCGCGACGCGTCTCGAAAGAACGTTCCGCGCCGGTCTGGTGATCGGCGCGCGTCTCATCATGGCAGGCCCTTTGCTTGCCGAAACGAGGACCAGGAAGCCATGGCGGAGAAGACCAGCATGATGGAACTGACGAAGGGTGCCGCGCCAGCGGCCGGGCGCGTTGCGCTCGCGGCCACTTGGGAGGCGAAGGAAGGCCAGGGCGACGCGGTGGCGGAAATCCTGCGCTGCATGGCCGAGGCAGTGAAGACCGAGCCGGGCACGCTCCTGTTCTGGCCGCACCGGTCCTCGGCGGACGACCGCGTCTTCTTCCTCTATGAGCTGTTCGCCGATGATGCCGCTTTTGCGGCGCACCAGCACACGGACGCGTTCAAGACGCTGGTCGTCGGCCAGGCTCTGCCGAAGCTCGCGCGCCGCGAGCGCGTGCAGCTCACGCCATTCCAGCATGAAAGCACGATAGCGCCGTAGTGCGAAATCCGGAAAAAGCGCGCCCCGCCCCTATGGATCGGCCGCACTGCCATGTCGCGTGTCGCCCGTGACTCTCTCCACGCCGGCGAGAATGGCACTGTTTCGGGTCGGCATCTGAGGCCGGGGACCGGGGCCGACAGCCGGCGACCTCTACAGCCGCGGCCGCGCGCGCCCGTGAAGCAGCGGCCATCATAGGCCCGGTTTCGGCGGACCAGAGCCTGCTCACACTCAATCGGGTCCAACATGTCAAGCCCGGATTATGGAGTCCGTTTCCCGCGAGCGTATTCGATTCAGTGAGCGTACTTTTCAAGCGCGAAATCAGCTCCGGCAGAAGCAGCCATGTTCATCCCCTTTCAGGTCGACCCGTCCTGGTACGAGAAATGTTGGTGGCGCGAGCCGGCGCCGGACCGAACGGCGTATCGCCGGCGGCGTTTTGTCCGGCGGTTTTGTCGAGCCTGCATGCCGGATCGAGAGCGCCTGCTGCGCGCTGCAGATGCAATGAAAGTAGCCAAAAATCCGTTTGCTAAAATCCTCTCAGTTGCACTGAGGGTGCGCCATCGTGGTGCCTATCGATGATAGTGATGCACAGAGCATCGGGCTGTCTCTGGATTATCCGGATCGCGGGTCAATACTTCCGTTGGCAGGATCGTTACCTGGCCAACAACAAGAGGAATTGAGAAATGCGCGTTCTCATCGTTGGTGCCGGGGCCATTGGCGGATACTTCGGCGGCAGGATGCTGCAAGCCGGCCGCGACATCACCTTTCTGGTGCGGCCGCGCCGTGCCTCGGAGCTTGCCGCCGCAGGCCTCGTGATCAAAAGCCCGAACGGCGACGTAACGCTGAAGAATCCACCTGTCGTCCAGGCCGACACCGTCAGGGACAAGTTTGACGTCGTACTGTTGAGTTGCAAGGCCTACGATCTCGACGATGCGGTCAAGTCGTTCGCGCCGGCGGTAGGTGAGAGGACCGCAATCATCCCGCTGCTCAACGGTATGCGTCATCTGGACGTTCTCGACGAAAAAATTGGCGCGAGCCACGTGCTCGGAGGGCTCTGCCTGACTGCGGTGACACTGAACGAGAAGCATGAGGTGGTCCAACTGGGCCCCGTGCAGTCGCTTGGTTTCGGCGAGCGCGACGGCAAAATGTCAGACCGGGTTCGCGCCATCGCGGACGTCGTCAGAAGCTGCAGTTTCGGCGGCGCGGCGAGCGAGACCGTCCTGCAGGACATGTGGGAAAAATGGGTTTTCCTCGCGTCGAGCGCGGCCTCGACCAGCCTGATGCGCGCCCCGATCGGCATGATCCTGGCGGCGCCCGGTGGCAAGGACTTCCTGCTTGGCATTCTCGACGAATGCAGGTCGGTCGCGACCGCGGAGGGCTATCCGCCCCGCGCGCCTGCGCTGGAACGCGCGACCGCGATGTTGACCACGGAAGGATCGCCGCTCACCGCATCGATGTTTCGCGACATTAAGGCGAGCCAACCGGTCGAAGCCGATCATGTGATTGGCGACCTGATTGCGCGCGCTGACACCGCAAAAATTCCGGTGCCCCGGCTGCGCACGGCCTACACGCATCTGAAGGCCTACGAGCAAACGCGCGGCTGATCGCGCGCCTCAAGATTTGCGCATGATCTTTTCGAACGACCGCTGCACACTTTCGCGGAGCATGCGCCAAAGATGAGTCGGGTAGTGGGCGAGCGCGGTGATCTCTTCGTCGCCCAGGGGGTATGCTCGAATACGCCCTGCCTTGTGCACGCTTTTGGAATCGAACCACGGGCACCATGGGATCGAGAATCACGTGAGTAACGCTGTGAGGACCGGCGCGGACTGTCTTCCCCAGCCCTCACGTCCGTTGAACTACCGAAGGCTGTTCGATTCCGGCCAGCGTGGGGGTCGTGTTCGAACCGCGACATTCCCATTAGCACCTTCGATGTAATCAACTGAAACCTGTTAGAGCCACGATGGATTCCGTGAAAAATCGGAGGGGAAACGCCAAACGGTGGATTTTGGTGATGGAAGGTCGAAAATGCTTTATCTTTCAATGGGGATTAACTGGCACTCTCTCCGCCCGTTCGCGAAGAAGCCGCCACTTCCGAAGACTTGCACGGCATCAATCAACAGGCGGCAAAGCAGTGATCATGCGATTGTGAAATCGCCGCGGCAGCGGAACAACCATGTCAGCGGCAGAGCCTGATCGTCAGTCGACTATGCGTCGGCTGCCGATTGGGTGTCGCGCACCGTGGGCGTGCGCTCGGTATTCAAGGAAGAGCAAATCATGATGGTCACCCGACGCGTGTTCTCGACTGCCATGGCCGCTTGTGCGGCGGCCTCATTGACCGTAACGCGCGGTTTGGCGGCGGTGCCCGCCAAGGCGCGTAACGTTGTGTTGGTGCATGGTCTATTTGCCGACGGCTCTTGCTGGTCCGAAGTGATCGCCCGATTGCAGGCGGCGGGACTGAATGCCACGTCCGTGCAGAACCCACTGACCACTCTGCCGGAGGCCGTCGCGGCGGCCGAACGCGTGCTGGCGCGGCAGGACGGCCCGACCGTATTGGTAGGTCATTCATTCTCAGGAATGATCGTCACGGAGGCCGGCGAGCACCCGAACGTCTCGGCGTTAGTCTACGTGGCGGCCCGCGCACCGGATGCCGGGGAGGACTACACGGCGCTGGCCAAGACCTATCCGACGCCGCCGGCGACGGCCGGGATCGTCTTCGACGGTGACGAGGGGCGCCTCTCAGAGGAAGCGTTCCTGCGCGACTTCGCCGGTGACCTGCCGGAGGCCAGGGCAAAGGTGCTCTATGCGGTACAGCAGCCGTTTCAGAAGACCCTGTTGACCGGCAAGACCACCCGCGCGGCCTGGCGATCGAAGCCGAGCTATTATGCGGTCTCCACCGAAGACCGCACTATCAACCCGGATCTCGAGCGCTTCATGGCGAAGCGGATGGGCGCAAAGACCATCGAGGTGAAGGCGAGCCACCTTTCGCTGATTTCCCGTCCCCACGAAATCGCGGGCCTGATTCTCGAAGCGGCGGGACAGGCCTAGCCCGACGGAAGGTGGGCCGCGACGCGGAACACCGAAGCGACTTCTCGATCAAGGTGTGACTGGTTGAAACATCGCCAGTCGCAACCAGACATCCGCCGCGCGATCGAGCGCCTTACATATCGCCAACCACCAAGCTCGATTTGCTCGCTGTCGATCGAACCAAATCATTTTCAGTGGACCGGAACCCGGGCCACGCGGTTCAGCCTCAAGTCCTGTCCAAACTGCATTGGTGCAGGCGAGACGCCGGCGCGTCCTTGAGTTGCAGCCCGTGCCGTGCGAATGCACATCGCACCGGGGCCGCGTGCGTTTTCATCCATATCCCCCGGGCTGCCTTCAGCCAACCTTGCCTGATCAGGCCCGTGCCGTGCGCAACTCACACTCGAAATGGGTTGACAATGATGCTTTGGGCGAAAAGCTTCCGGATGAGCATGCTGGTAAGTTAGACTATTATATTTTGAGACGTTATTGAGGGGACGGACGCGATGGCGCCCGAAGCAGGCCAAAGACCTGTGTACGCTTCTGCCGGATGGGAAATTGATCTGGCTCGGCGAGAGCTCCGTTCGATGGGGCTGCCGGTGCCGCTGGGCGGCCGTGCATTCGAGATCATTGCGGAGCTGGTCCAGGCGGCAGGAGAGCTCGTCTCGAAAAACGATCTTTCGGCACGGGTCTGGCCCGGCGTTTTCGTCGAGGAGAGCGCGCTTCGCGTTCATATCGCGGCCATCCGCAAGGCTTTCGGCCCCGATCGCGACTTGCTCAACACGACGGTGGGGCGCGGCTATCGGCTGCTTGGCGCGTGGAAGATTCGTCAGGTCGACGCGCCGGCCCGGCCAGCGGTCGCGACCTTGCGTGAGGCGGTCGGAATGCCGTCGACAAATGTTCCGGCTCCGGCCTTCGATCTCATCGGACGCACCCCCGCCATTGCATTTCTTCGCGACCTGTTGTCCGCCTATCGGATCGTGACCCTCGTCGGGCCCGGCGGAATCGGCAAAACGGCCCTTGCGCTCGAAGTCGTACGTTTGCTGTCGCGGGAACTGGCTGCCGACAGCTTGCTCGTCGAATTGGCATCATTGTCCAACGAAGCCCTCGTGCCGCCGGCAGTGGCCAGTGTGCTCGGCATCAAACTGGAAGGCGAGGAGATTTCGCCGGAATCGATTGCGCGGGCGATCGGGACGCGGCAACTTCTGCTTGTCGCCGACAATTGCGAGCACGTTGTCGATGCCGTGGCCAGGCTTACCGAGACGATCGTCAGCCGATGCCCCGGCACCACGGTCCTTGCGACCAGCCGGGAAGCGCTGCGCGTCGACGGTGAGCACGTCTACCGCGTTCCGCCGCTGAGCGTGCCGCCCGAGATCCGGATGTCACCGAACCTCGCGCTCGGCCACACCGCGGTCGAACTCTTTGTCGCCAGGGCGAGGGCGCTGGGCTCCAACATCGCGCTCGATGAGGAAAACCTCGCGGCGATCGCCGCGATTTGCCGGCGGCTGGATGGCATTCCGCTGGCGATCGAATTCGCAGCGGCGCGCTCGGTCTTGCTGGGCCCACCGAAGATCGCATCGCTGCTGGATGATCGCTTCAAATTCCTGACCACCGGCCGTCGAACGGCCTTGCCGCGGCATCAGACGCTCCGTGCCGTGCTTGACTGGAGCTATGATCTGCTGCCCGACGCCGAGGCGAGACTGCTTCGGCACCTTGGGGTTTTTGCCGGCGACTTTCTGCTTGAGGCGGCGATCGCCGTGGCCGGCCGCCATGCCGCGTCGGACGTCACCGAGCATCTGGCCAGCCTGGTGGCGAAGTCGCTTGTGGTTGCCGATCTTCGTGGCGAGATTCCGTACTACCGGCTGCTGGACACCACGCGGGTATATGCGCTGGAAAAGCTGCGTGGCGGTGGCGAGTATCGCGAGGCGGCGCGTCATCACGCCGAATACTATCGGAATTTCTTCAGCCATGCCGAGACAGAGAGCGAGGTCAAGCCGCAGATCGAGTGGCTTGCCACCTACGGCCGGCACATCGATAGCGTGCGCGCAAGCCTTGACTGGGCCTTCTCGACAGAAGGCGAGTCTCAAATCGGCGTCGCCTTGACTGCGGCCGCGGTGACGTTGTGGGTCCAGCTGTCGCTGCTCGGCGAATGTCGCGAGCGGGCAGACCTCGCGCTGGCAAAGCTCGACGAAGCCACCCCGGACGGGCCGCGGCTGCGCATGCAACTGCTGGCGGCGCGCGGCTGGTCGCTGATGTATGGCGTTGGCCGGGCTCGCGAAGCCGGGCCTGCCTGGGCGGCGACACTGCAGCTTGCCGAGCAACTCGACAACCGCGATTATTTGCTGCGTGCGTTGTGGGGATTGTGCATCGATCAGTTCAACAACGGCGAGTTTCGCAAGGCGCTCGAATTCGCCCGTCGGTTTGCCGATGTGGTGGCCAGTTCCAATGACACGATCGACTTGATGATGGCGGACCGGCTGCTTGCGACGACGCTGCACTATCTGGGTGATCAGAACCTTGCCTATCATCACATCGTGCGCGCGTTGTCCCGGCTGGCCGACCTCACTCCGAAGCCGCAGACGATTCGCTTCCGATTCGATCTGCGGGTCTCGGCGCACTATTTCCAGGCCCGTATTCTGTGGCTGCTGGGGCTTTCCGACCAGGCCTTGCGCGTCGTCGAACGCAATATCGAGGAGGGACGCGCCAGCGGACATGCGCTGACGTTCTGCAGCGTGCTGGGTCAGGCGGCGTGCCCGCTCGCCTACCTTGCCGGGGATTTCGACGCCGCCGAGCGCTACTGCACGCTGCTCCTCGAGCATACCGAGCATCACCCGATCCGCCTGTGGAATCTGTGGGCGCGCGCCTTCAAGGGAATGGTGATGACAAAGCACGGCCAGGTTCGGGACGGCCTCGCCGTTTTGCGTGGCGCTCTGGAGGATGCGGGCGAAGCCAGGTTTCTGCCGCGCTTCCTGCTCCCCCTTGGCGAGTTCGCGGCCTGTCTCGGCGAAACCGGTGAAGTCGCACAAGGACTTGCGACGGTTGACGCCGCTCTTGCACGCAGCGAGGCGCGAGATGAACGGTGGTATTATGCCGAGCTCCTGCGCATCAAGGGCGAGTTGCTGGTCCGGGACAGCGAGTACCAGGCATTTCCCGCGGCCGAGCAATATTTTTCCAAGGCGCTCGACGTGGCGCGCCGCCAGGGAGCGCTCTGCTGGGAACTCAGGAGCGCGACCAGCTTGGCGCGGCTGCAGGCCGGCAAGGCCCGAGGTGATGACGCGCGCGAGCTGCTGGCGCCGGTGTACGAGAAGTATAGTGAAGGTTTCAACACGTCGGATTTGCAAGCCGCAAAGGCATTGCTGGCGCAGCTCTCGGCTGGCTAGGCCCCACCGGGCAGAAAGGCGGGGCGCCCCCGCTATGGGCGCCCCTGAAGGGCCGGGGTTCCCGGCATGACCGCGAATTGGCGATGATCCGGACCTCGGGCTCGGGGAGGAATTGATCCGATTCGGTAGGCCTAGTGTGCGCCGTTCGCCTGGCATGCGTCTTTCATCGCGGGCTTGTATTATCAAATTCGCACGACGCGGTGTGCTGCCCAGCAGGGACGTGCATTTCTGAAAATCTTGCTGCTTCCTGCAAGACGCTTGCCTTGCGTTGCATCATGCTGCGGTTCGATACGATGACCATCATGGCGACGCATGAGCACGGAAGCCTGACACGCCAGCACGCACTTCTTCGCCCGCAAGATGGCTGTCAATGCCGGTTGGATCTGTGTCGGAGGAATGTCGTGGCGGATGGTGGCGATTATGTCGAATACAAGAGCAGCCGGACCCATGCTGAAACCGTCGAGCGGCTTGTCGAGACGATCGAGAAAGTCGGCATGAACGTATTCGCCAAGATAGACCACGCCGCCGGTGCCAGGGAGGTCGGCATGACCATGAAGCCGTCGGTGGTGCTGATCTATGGCCACGCCAGGGGCGGCACGCCCGTGATGCAGGCCGCACCGAAGATGGCGCTGGATCTGCCGCTCCGCGTGCTGATCCGCGAGAACGACCGTGACGAGACTGTGATTGCATTCCATCCGGTCAGGCAGATGCTGGTGTCCTGTAGCGTGCCGGCCGAACTGGTTGATCGGCTGGCCAAGGCTCAGCAGTTGCTTGTCGGAGCGATTTAGGCCCCGTCTCAGCCGCCGGGCGCAGTGCAATCCTGCAAAGCAGTGGAATCCTGAAAGACCGGTCTTTCGGGAGTGCGCAGCATGCAGCGCCGAGAGGCGTTGGATGGGCGGCCATGTACGTGAAGTATCGCACTCAGATCGTTGGACATTCTGAAATATTTTACCGGGAAGCCGGGCCGCGGGATGCGCCCGTGATCCTGCTGCTGCACGGCTTTCCGACCTCAAGCCACATGTTTCGGGATTTGATTCCCGAACTGTCGCACCGCTATCGCGTGATTGCGCCCGATCTGCCGGGTTTCGGGCAGACCAGGTCGCCGCCGCGCGGCTCGTTCGACTACACGTTCGACAATCTGGCGCGCGTCATGCAGCATTTTGTCGATCAGATCGGGCTCGATCGCTTCGCCCTGTATGTGTTCGACTATGGCGCTCCGGTCGGGTACCGGATGGCGAGTGCGCGGCCTGAGCGGATTCGCGCCATCATCAGCCAAAATGGCAACGCCTATCTCGAGGGTCTGAGCGATGCGTGGGAGCCGTGGCAGACCTACTGGCGGACTCCGACCGCCGCGAATCGCGAGGCCTGTCGGGCATCCTTGTCCGCAGAGGCTGTCCGCGACTGGCAGTATCTGCATGGCGCGGACGCCAACCGGGTCTCTCCCGACGGCTACATGCTGGACCTGGCCTATCTGGCGCGACCCGGAGCCGAAGAGATCCAGCTCGACCTGATCCTCGATTATCGCAGCAATCTCGATCGGTACCCGGAGTTCCAAACCTATTTCCGCACTTGGCAACCGCCGTTGCTGGCGGTGTGGGGCAAGAACGATCCCGCTTTCCTGCCGGCAGGCGCGGAGGCCTATAAGCGAGACCTGCCGAATGCCTCGGTGCATCTGCTCGACACCGGGCACTTTGCCGTCGAGACGCACGCGCCGGAGATTGCCGCGTTCATGCTGCGATTTCTCGACGAAAACCAGATCGGGTAGTCGGGCGCCACTGCGGCGCGATCGATTCGGAGAATGCCGTGGCGGTCGACGGATCGGACGCGGCAAGCCTGGTTGCGCCAGCACGACACCGCAAATGATCCATCAGCCAAGTTTGGCCTCTGAAGAGAATTGCAAAAATTGTAGGCAAGTCGCCGCCGCGCGATCCACCCTTGCCGTTGCCGCACTGCAACGTTAGGGTTCCTTTCCGGCAAGGCGCCTAGCATGAAATAATAACCTGCAGCGCGGAAGGCGGAGATGCAGGATCAGCGGCACAAACGCCTGTATCGTTCAGGCCATCTTGAAATCGATCTGAATCGTCGTGAGCTTCGCCGTGACGGGCAACCGGTCGCGATCGGCGGCATAGCGTTTCACATTCTCGAGGTCCTGGTTCTGGCGCAGGGCGAACTCGTCGACAAGCGCAGCCTGGCCAGCCGGGTCTGGCCTGACGCCCAGGTCGAGGAAAATACCCTGCACGGCCAGATCTCCGCGGTGCGCAAGGCGCTCGGGACGGATCAGGGCCTGCTCAAAACGGTCTCCGGTCGAGGCTATCAACTGCTTGGCGACTGGGTTCCCCAGGGGACCGATCATGTGGCGCGATCTGCCGGTCAGGCGCTGCCGATGCGTCCGCCGGTTGTCTCGACGAACCTTCCCGTCGTCGCCCAGATGCTGGTCGGGCGTGCCGATGCCCTGCAAGAGCTGCGCGACCTGCTCTCGACGTCCCGGATTGTCACGCTCACCGGACCGGGCGGGATCGGCAAGACATCGCTTGCGCGGGAGCTCGCGCGGCTGTCGCTGGTGGATTTCAACGGCGACGTCCGTTTCATCGAACTCGCGTCGCTGTCCAGCCCGGATATCGTTCCGTCAACGATTGCGACCGCGCTTGGCCTGAGTACCGGCGGCGACGACATCTCGGCAAGATCCGTCGCCGCTGCGATCGGCGAAAGGAAGGTGCTGATCGTGCTCGATAACTGCGAGCACGTTGTCGACGTCGTGGCGTCGCTGTCGGAGACGGTGGCGCGCATGTGCCGGCATGCGACCATACTTGCGACCAGTCGCGAATTCCTGCGTATCGATGGCGAACATGTCTACCGTGTGCGCCCGCTGGATGTGCCGGAGGCGGAGCAACTCGAATTGAGCGCAGCCCTGCAACACAGTGCGGTGGAGCTTTTCATCAGTCGGACCAGGGCGCTTCTTTCGGACTTCGCGCCCGAGGCGCAGAATCTGCCGACCATCGTTTCGATTTGCCGGCGTCTTGACGGCATCCCGCTGGCCATCGAATTTGCCGCTGCCCGTGTCGCGACATTAGGCCTGCAGCAGGTCGCGGCCCGTCTCGACGACCGCTTCACGTTCCTCACCAGCCGCCGGCGCACGGCGCTTGACCGGCACCAGACGTTGCGCGCGGTGCTCGACTGGAGCTATCGGCTCCTCGCCGACAACGAAAAGCGACTGTTGCAGTGTTTGGCGGTGTTTGCCGGCGGCTTCACGCTGGAGGCAGCAGCGGCCGTCATGGGCGATTCGGAGAGCGGCGCGACCGTCACCCTGGACGACATCGCCGGCCTGGTTTCAAAGTCGCTTGTAACTCTGGACAGCCTGGCATTTGGCGATCGCTGGCGCCTGCTCGACACGATTCGCGCTTATGCCCTCGAAAAACTGGCCGAGCGCGCGGAAGCGGCGGAGGTGTCGCGACGCCACGCCGATTTCTTCCGAAAAACCCTCGTTGGGGCGGATCTCGGCTCGCGGATCAGGCCCGGCACCCCGGATATTTCCAGGTTCGAAGGTGAGATCGACAATGTGCGGGCGGCGCTGGACTGGGCGTTCTCGCCGGCGGGCGATCCCGCAGTCGGCATCAATCTGGCCGCCGCGTTCATTCCAGTCTGGCTCCACGCGGGCCTGCTTCTCGAGTGTCGCAACCGGATGGAGCTGGCGCTGGATCGCGTGGGCGACGAGTCCCGCCTGGACGATCATGTCCGGATGCGCCTCTACCTCGCATTGGGTTACACCATGGTCTTCACCATGGGCGATATCGGGCGGACCAAAGCGGTGCTGGCCCGCGCCATCGAACTGGCGGAGCGTCTCGATCATGTCGAGGGCCAGATGAGCATTCTGGCCGGATGTGCCGCCATGCAGTTCATGAACGGTGAGAGCGGCGCGGCGCTGGCAACCGCGGAGCGCTTCCTTGCCCTTGCGCGACGCACCGGCAATACGACCGCATCGCTCATTGGCGAGCGTCTGTCGGGAAATTCACTGCAATTTTGGGGGCGACAGCTCGAAGCGCAGGTCTGCCTCGAGAACATGCTCAGATTTCCCGCGCGGGCGGGCGAACGCGGGACGCGGCTGTTCCGCTACGACCAGCACGCTTTGGCCAACGCCATGCTGGCAAGGGTCCTGTGGCTGCGCGGATTGGCGACCCAGGCCAAAGTCCGTGCCCAGACCAGCCTTGAGCAGATCCGAGCCTCGAACGATCAACTCTCCCTGTGCTGGGCTCTGTACTACGGCGTCTTCCCGGTCAGGTTCCTGACGGCCGATTTCGCCGGAGCAGAAGAGGCGGTGGCGATGCTGGTTGACCCGTCCGTCGGACTGCCGACCGGTCTTTGGCGGACCGTGGCGCAGCTGCTGCGCGGCAAACTCATGGTGGCAGATGGTGATCGCGGCCAGGGTGTTGCCCTGCTTCGCGCGACGATGGAGGCAAGCGACCGAAGCGGCTGGACCCTGTCATATCCCGAATTCCTGTGCTCGCTGGCGGAAGGGTTGGCCGGCCTCGGCCGGCCTGACGATGCGATGGCGGTGATCGAGCGAGGCGTGGCGATGAGCAGCGCCGACAGGGAGCAATGGTATCAGCCCGAATTGATGCGGACGAAAGGCGAGCTGTTGCTCGGCCGGCCTGACGATGATTCGACAGCGGAAGCTGCGCAGTGCTTCAGCGACGCGATCGATCTGGCGCGCCTGCAGGGCGCGTTGTCCTGGGAATTGCGCGCGGCACATAGCCTTGCGCGCCTGAAGCGATTGCATGGCCGTCCGGATCAGGCCCGCCAAGTCCTTGAGCCCGTCTACGACAAGTTCACCGAAGGTTTTGAGACCTCGGATCTGGTTTGGGCAAGAGCCACGCTGGAGTCGCTGACGGCACCCTGAGCGGCGGACCGTTCGAAGCGTTAGCGCGCGGCATTTAATGCCCGTTAGGCCGACTCGCGGCAACTACATTTAGTCATGTTTTTCAAATGCTTGCGGCGGTGTCCGTGACCTCGCAGTGTGAAAAAACCTGATTTCACACCTCTTAACTCGTCCCTTGCCAACCGATCGCTAGGATCGCCAGCATCGAGGCGATCCTGTGCGCGCCACCATTGGCGCCATCGAGAAATGCACCGGGAATCGGTCGCCGCTGGAGGACGGACATGGCAAGCAACGGCACATCTTGGTCTGATCATCATGGCGCGAGTGCAACCGAGCAGCGGCGCATCGCTTTTCTGCAAGGTGTCCTTGCACGCACGCCGTTCAGCATCCCCGACACCGAATCAAGCATGTTCGAAGAGAGCCGGTGGCGTGTGCCGGGGACCCGGACGTCCGATTTGGCCGGCGAATCGGATGTCAGGGTGTCGCGCTGGACCGCCTCGTTCGGCGAGCCGCGGAGCGAGCGTGCCGTCACGCCCGATCGCTGCCACATCGTGACAGTGGCGCTGAAGGCCTCACAGCTGTCGCTCTCGGCGAATTCCAGGCCGTTGTTCGAAGGATCGATGCTGCCGGGTACGATTCACGTCAGCACGCCTGGCGAGGAATTGACGGCGCGTTTCGTGCCGCCTTTTGATTTTCTCCATCTCCATATCGACAACGACTTCCTGTACGAAGCGGGTCTCATCCTGGATGAGGCAAGCGGCGGCGTCTACGGCGGCGAGACCCGGTTGTTCCGCGACAGTCTGGTCGAGGCGCTCAGCCGATCGTTGCTGGATCATGCCGGCGACCACTGCGGTCCGCATTATGTCAGGAGCGCCGGCAAGGCGATCGTAATGCGCGCCATGGCGCGCCAGCAGAGCGAGCGCCGCTGTCGGGCGTTGCCGAAGTGGCGAATGAAACGGCTGGAACAGTATCTCACCGCCAACATCGACAAGTCCGTCAGCCTGCAGGACATGGCAGGCGCGGCCGGCCTCTCGAAGATGCATTTCGCTGCGCAATTCCGTGCCGCCACGGGCTTCCGGCCGCATGAATATCTCCTGCTCAAGCGTGTCGAGCAGGCCAAGACCGCGATGACGGAAACCACGATGCCGCTGGTGGAGATCGCGTTTTCCGTCGGTTTCAATGCGCAGGCGCATTTTTCGACGGTCTTCAAGCGCTTCACCGGAAAATCGCCGGCACAGTGGAAGCAGGAGTTTCACAGCGCGAGGCAGGCCTAGGCTGGAGCACGCAATTGATTGCAACCCGGAGGGCAGAGGGAGGTCACCGTGAAATACGTCGCATGCGCAGCTCTGATATCGGACATCGCGGCCGAATTCGCTGTGTCATCCTGGAAAGACGGGCTGTTACGGGTCGTGCTGGCTTTTGTTCGAAACTGTTCTGTTGCGATCGTCATCGCTGTCTTCCTTACGGCTGCCCGCAGTCCGCCCCATTCTGCGCGGCCGGATCTCCGCGTGGCGCTCACCGACCAGCATTTTGATGCGAACAACGTCGGCGATCGGGGTGGCGACGGCACGTTGCCGCCATCCCGGCGCCAGTGAGGCGTGAGGGCCAACACGCAAAGCGAGCGCAAAGAGCACCAGGTTCACTCGGCAGTGTGATTGCCATCATTTTGCGCAAAATGCATTCCATATCGCGCCTGTTCTCGTGAATCTGTGGAGGCCGCAAGTCGTATTGACGGCCGTGGCAAATTCTTGCGAATGGACGTTGTAAGGCGGTATCATTTGACGACCGTCTCTCGGAAAACAACATGCCATTGCTTTCGCGGCGACAACTCCTTGAACGGGCTGCCGGTGCGGCGGCGCTGGCCGCGACGCCGCACGATGCACGATCCGACGAATACCCGTCTCGCCGCATACGGCTGGTGATCCCGTACACAGCCGGTGCATCGGGCGACCAGATCGGCCGCCCGTGGGTTGAAAAGATGGCATCGCGTCTCGGTCCGACCTATGTCGAGAATATCGCCGGTGCCGGCGGCGCCATCGGTAGCGCGACGGTCGCGCGCGAAGCGCCCGACGGCTATTCGCTGCTGCTTGGAAATGGCAGCACCCAGGTGATCATTCCGCTGGCCTCGGCAAATCCGGCCTATTCCTTCCGCGATTTCCGCGCCATCTACCGTCTGATCAGGAGCGCGCTTGTTTTCGCAATCCATCCCTCGCTGCCGGTCCATAACCTGCAAGACCTGATCGCCTACGCAAAGGGCAACCCCGGCAAGCTTTCCTACGGAACGCCCGGCATTGGCACCGGCAATCATCTCGTCGGAGAAATGTTCAAGCTGCAGTCGGGCGCCAGCGATATCGTGCACGTGCCATATCGGGGCATGGGGCCGGCCACCAACGACCTGCTCGGTGGCGAGATCACGCTGATGATCGCGGTGATGTCGGTCCATTTGCTGCAGCTGAAGCAGGCGGGCAAGCTCCGGCTGCTCGCGGTCACCACCGACGCGCGCCTGAATGGCGCACCGGACATCCCGACCGCGATCGAGTCGGGAATGCCGGATCTCTGGTATGAGGGATGGTTCGGCCTGTTTGCACCAAGGGCGACCAGCGATGTCATCGTCGATCGCCTCGTGCAGGCCACCCGTTCCGCCATGGCGGATCCGGCAATGCAGGAAGGCTATCGGTCGCAGGGCATGGAGCCGGACAGCGATTCGAACGAAGACAAATTTCAGCGGGTCGTCGAGAGCACACTGGCGAGTCTGGCTCCGGTCATCAAGTCGATCGGACTGAAGCTTTGAGCCGGATGCCAGCCGTGGAATTTGATCGCCGAGAGCGAGGCGCGCAGCTTTCGCGCGCGCCCCAGCGCTCTCAGATCGATTGACGGAGTGGCCTGAACGCCGTGCGCAGCTCGGCGCTGAACAGAGCTGGCTGCTCCCAGGCGGCGAAATGCCCGCCTTTTTCCAGCCGGTTGTAATGAATCAGCCTGGGATAGGCCTTCTCGGTCCAGCTCCGCGGGGCTGCGTAGATCTCGTCGGGAAAGACGCTCACGGCAGTCGGGACCGGGACACCCTTCGGCGCGAAGAACGGCAGCTTGCTTTCCCAATAGAGGCGGGCTGAGGAGACCGCGGTGTGCGTCAGCCAGTAGAGCGTGACGTTGTCGAGGACATCGTCGCGGCTCAGGCCTTCGCTCCGGCCGGCAAAGACGCGTGCGATGAGCGCCTGGCTGGCGGTGTCGTGGTCCAGCATCCAGGCGGCGAGACCCACCGGGGAATCCTCGATCCCGTACAGCGTCTGCGGACGGTTCGCCATCTCCTGCGCATAGCCCAGGCCGTGCTTATAGAAAAAGTCGAGCTGATCCCAGGCGCGCTTTTCGTCCGCCGAAAGTCCGGAAGGAGGCGCTTCGCCGAACTGAAGGGCCTTGGCAATGTCGGCCGGGACGGTGGCCGGCATGTTGGTGTGGATGGCGATCAATTCGGGCGGCGCCTGCAGCGCCATCTGTTCGGTGACGGCATTTCCCCAATCGCCGCCCTGCGCCGCGAATCGCGTGTAGCCGAGGCGTTTCATCAACGTCGTCCAGGCGCGGGCGATTTGGATCGGGTCCCATCCGGTCGTGGTTGGTTGGCCGGAAAAGCCGTGTCCGGGCAGCGACGGGATCACGACGTCGAATGCGTCTGATGCGCTTGCGCCATGGGCGGTCGGATTCGTCAAGGGATCGATGATCTTCAACTGCTCGATGATCGACCCAGGCCACCCGTGCGTGACGATCAGCGGGAGTGCATTCGGATGCTTCGAACGAACGTTGATGAAGTGAATGTCCAGCCCATCGATTTCGGTGACGAATTGCGGCAAGGCGTTCAGCCTCGCCTCGACCTTGCGCCAGTCGTGATCGGCCTGCCAATAGCGCGCCAGCTCGCGCATCGTCGCGAGCTGCACGCCCTGCGTTGCATCCGCCACCGTTTCCCGCCTGGGCCATTTTGTCGCCGCGATCCGCCGGCGGAGATCGGCGAGGTCTTTTTCGGGAACGTCGATGCGGAACGGCCGGATTGCGTCGCTTGGCCCGGCGGCGCGCGCCGGCAAAGGAAACAGGCTGGCGGCGCCCGCGGCTGCAATCCCAAGCGCGGCAGCGTGCAACAGATGCCGTCGATCCTGGTCGATGACTTCCGATTTCAGCGGTCGATGCATGACGAATCTCCTCCTCGTTAAGTTGCGTTGACCGGCACGGGGCTCGGCTCGCCTGATGAGGTTCGTCCAGAAGCCGGGCGATTGCTCGCTAAGTGTTGTTATGAGTCGTTAGGTGTCGCAAGCCGCCGTGGTCCAGCGATCAGGAGAGCCGGGAGGGGCTTCCTTTTCCTGCAATCCAGGTCGCGATCACCTCGAGCTCTCGTCCCAGGGCGACGATGTCTGCCCTGGCGCCGACGCTGAGCGTGCCGCGATGCTGCTCGATGCCCAGAAACGTCGCCGGCGTGAGGGATGCCGCACGAAGCGCGTCGTCGAGCGAAATCCCAATGAGACTGGTCGCTTGCCTCACCGCGGATGCCATGTCGAGATGAGCGCCGGCAAGCGTTCCATCCGTCGAGGTCAGCCGCCCGTCTTTCAACCGGATGTGCCGCCCCATCAGGTCAAAACCGTCTCGCTCCGCTCCGACGGTTGGCATCGCATCAGTGACAAGCGCAACTTTACGCCAACCCTTCGCAGCAAAGGCGGCGCGCGCGACCAGCGGGTCGACATGGATGCCGTCGACGATGAGGCCTGCCGTCAGACGCTGATCGGCCAGCGCGACACCGACGATGCCGGGCTCGCGGGCGCTCATCGCGGGCATGGCGTTGAAGAGATGCGTTACACCGCTAAGCCCCTCGTCGATTGCTCTCAGCAGGATCTCCGAACTGGCCTCGCTGTGACCGACACAAATGCGGATACCATTTTCTGCAAGGGATTTGACAAATCCCGTAGGCACGCATTCCGGCGCCAGGGTGATGATCGACGATCCGGGCGTGGATAGCTCGCCGAGCCATTCCAGGTCACTTGCTGTTGCCGGCAGGATATGGTCGCGGCGGTGGATCCCAGGGCGCGCCGGGCTGATGAACGGCCCCTCGAGATGCACGCCGAGAATTCCATCGGCGCCGTTCTGCGATTTTGCCGCGGCAATGGCTGCCTTCGCTTTCGCGGGGGTGTCGGTGATCAGGGTTGGCAGCAAGCCGGTCGTGCCGTACTTGCGATGGGCACGCGCGATCGCGCGCATGGCTTCAGGCGTGGGATCGTCATTGAGCAGAATTCCGCCGCCACCGTTGACCTGCAGGTCGATGAATCCGGGTGCGAGCATCGTGCCCGCCATGGCCTCGATCGGCCACCCACTCGGTGTCTGGCCCTGAGGGGCGATGCCGTGAACCCGCCCACGATCGACCAGAATGACCCCGTGATCGTGCCATCGATGGCCATCAAAAATGCGATCGGCCGAAATCGCAAACCGCTCAAGGAATGGGGCTCGCTCGGCCGGCTCCGGATCCATCGACTCTCGTCCTGCTTGCTCGCCGTCGCGGCCGATGATGGTTCCGTCATCGGTACGGTGGGTGACGGCTGGAATCCAGCCACATTATCGTCAGGGTGGAACTCGTGGCCGGGGCAAACGTTTCGGAGGTGCCGCCGCAACATCCGCGCCTCGGGTTTTGTCGTGACCCCGGCCAGGTGACTGCATGAAACAGCAAGATACGCCGGATCGGGCCCTGTTTTACATCGGGGTTGATGGGGGCGGAACGAACTGTCGGGCCCGCATCGAGGATGCTGGGGGCTGCCCCCTCGGTCGAGGTGTCGCCGGACCCGCTACGACCCGCATCGGGCCCGTGAAGGCGATGCAGGCGGTAACCACGGCAAGTCTGGCGGCGGCCATCGACGCCGGCCTGCCGCCCGATGCGCTTGTGCAATCGATCGCCGGCGTCGGCCTCGCGGGAATTGATCGCGAGGGCATGTTCGAGGTGGTTCTGCGGCAACCGCACCCGTTTCGAAACATGGTGTGCTCGACGGACGCCAATACCGCCTGCCTCGGAGCGCACAGCGGTTGCGACGGTGGCATTGTCATTGCGGGAACGGGCAGCATCGGCTTTGCCCGGGCAAGCGGCCGCGAGCTTCGAATTGGGGGGTATGGATTTCCGATCTCGGACGAGGGAAGCGGCGCCGACGTCGGCTTGCAGGCGGTGCGGGTGGCGCTGCGCGCGCACGACGGCAGGATGACGCCGACCGGCTTTTCGCGCGAGATCATGCGGCGGTTGGGGCCGGAACCATCTACCGTGGTGGCGTGGTCCGAGCAGGCGACAGCGACCGACTATGCGCGCCTGGCGCCGGTGGTTTTTGACCATGCGGAGGCCGGCGATCCGCTCGCGCAGGATATCGTCGTGGATGGTGCGCGGCAGATCGACAGGCTGGTTCGATCACTCCTGGAATTTGGCGCGCCGCGCATTTCGCTGCTGGGCGGGCTGGCGTTGCCTTTCATGCGGTGGTTGTCGCCGGACGTGCTGCAAGCTCTCTCGCCGCCCGAAGGTGATGCCGTTGCCGGCGCCCTGCTGTTGGCGCGCGGTGCGATGACCCTGGCTCCGGACCATCAGACCGGCCGGACATGGAGCAGTACGAATGCCGACTGAACACATAAGCCCGCGCTTCGTCGACCTCGACTCATGGTCGACCGGCGACATGATCGAGGCGATGTATGAGGGGCAGTTGGTGGCTTGCGCGGCTGTCCGGCCGGCGCTGCCGGCGATCAATGCCGCGGTCGATGACGCCGTGCCGGCGCTGCGGCGTGGCGGCAGGCTGGTTTATGTGGGGGCAGGGACCTCCGGCCGCATCGCGGTTCAGGATGGCTCGGAGCTCCCTCCGACATATAACTGGCCTCACGATCGTCTGCTGTTCCTCATGGCCGGCGGAATGAAAGCGCTGGTGCAAAGCGCTGAAGGCGCCGAAGATCATGACGCAAAAGGCGCGGAGGCGATTGCCGAGGCCAATGTCAATAGCGACGATGTTGTCGTTGCCGTCGCAGCGAGCGGCACGACACCCTTCACTGTTGGTGCCTTGCGTGCCGCGGGCGCCCGGGGTGCTGTCGCCATTGCCGTCGCCAACAACCCCGGAGCGCCGCTTTTCGATGTGGCGCGCCACCGCATTCTGATCGAAACCGGGACCGAGGTGGTCGCAGGCTCGACCCGCATGCAGGCTGGAACCGCGCAGAAGATCGTCCTCAACCTGTTCTCCACCGCGGTGATGGTCAGGCTCGGCCGCGTCTACCGTGGCCTGATGGTGAACATGCGGGCGCGCAATGCCAAGCTGCTGCGCCGCGCCGAGGTCATTGTCAGCCAGATCGTGGGGTGCGAGGCCAGCGATGCCGCCCGGCTGGTCCAGCGCGCCGAAGGCGACGTCAAGGTTGCCATCCTGCTTGGCCTCGGATGGGAGCAATCGGAAGCGAATGAGGCGCTGCTCAGACACCAGGGGAATTTGCGGTCGGTGATCGGCGAAATCGTGCCCGAAGCAAACTGATCGGGAAGCGGGCCTTCCGATTTGTATGCCGAACCATCGATGCTATGGTTTCTCATCGCCGGTAGCCGGAGCTTTCCTCCCGTGTACATCCTTGCAGGTCTTTGTCTCGCGCTGTTGATAACTTCACCCGCATCGGCGCAGGTCGCTCCGACCGAGGCCGAATTGCGCGCTTATGGCGGCCTGCACGCCGCCGCCGTCCGCGGCGATGTCGTCGATATCGAAAAGCGTGTTGCCGCGGGCGAAAACAAGGAGGTGACTGACGCGCGCGGTCGCACGCCGCTGCATGTCGCCGTGTACCAGAAAAGGTACGATGCCGCCCGCGTCCTGATCCGGCTCGGTGCCGATCCGAACAAGCTCGAGATCGACCGCTACGATATCGTCACGATCGCGGCGGTCGCCAACGACGTTCCGATGCTCAAGATCGCGCTGGAAGGTGGCGGCAATCCGGCGGCTGTCACCAGCCGTTATGATGGTACGGCGCTGATTGCGGCAGCCCACCTCGGTCACGCCGACGTCGTGCGCATGCTGATTGCCGCCGGGGCGCCGCTCGATCACGTCAATAATCTGAAATGGACCGCGTTGATCGAATCCATCGTGCTCGGCGATGGCGGGAATAATCATACGGAAACCTTGCGCGCGCTGGTCGGCGCCGGCGCCAGCGTCAACATTGCCGACGGTCAAGGATCGACGCCGCTCGATCTCGCGAGAAGTCGCGGCTATCGGGAGATGGTCGGGATCCTGGAAAAGTCCGGGGCGAAGTGACCAGGAAATCCCCGCACCGCGACGTCGCCGGGATCCGAACGAGGGCAATGCCGATGCGGCCGAAGGCAAGATCGTCCTCGAACCGCCGGCGGAAGGCACCATCCTGCGCATCGCCGAATTTCCGCCGGACACGGCCTGGCGCGGGAGCGCCAACGCCAAGACGGCGTTCGCCTCGATCGGCGCCGATGGCGCGCCGGACCACGACTCGAAGGATCCGATGACCCACACCGCGGCCACGGTGGACTATATCATCGTGCTGAAAGGTGAGATCTACGCCATCATGGACACTGAAGAGACGCTGCTCAAGCAGGGCGACATCCTGGTTCAGCGCGGCACCAACCATTCCTGGAGCGTGCGTGGCTCCGAACCTTGCATGGTGGCCGCGATTCTCGTCGGTGCCAAGCCGACCGGTAGGCTGACGCACTGACCTCGATGTCAGTCCGGCGGAGCTTCGTGGGCGAGTATCCGTTCGCCCGCATGCTTTGCCGCGTCATTGCGCTTGAGCCGCATTGTCACGCCGCCGGCAATGCCGACGCCGAGCACATACATCCAGCCCTCGACGAAATCGAACAGATGCGAATTGAACAGCGAACTGACCATGTTCTGCACCACGACCAGAAGTCCGATCCAGGCCGCCATGGTCGCACCACGAAACAGCAGCAGGTGAGACAGCCACATCGCATAGAGCAGGATGACTCCCGTCGTGCCCCACTGTATCGCGACGCCGAGCGTCTGGTTGTGTGGGTTGTCGACCACCGCGGCGGCGAGATTCTCCTGGCCGACGGCGTCGCGCTCGAACAATGATCTGATCGAGCCCGTGCCGTTGCCGATGATCGGCGCGGCGCTGACGTACTTCAGCGACTTTCGCCAGTATTCGATACGCAGGCCGGTGGCATTCGGCAGATATTCGGGGACCGGCGAGGTGGGGGACTGATAATACATCTGGTCCTCCTGGTAGTGGCGATAGTCGGTCGCGGTCTGGGCGATCCTGTCGCGGAGGTAAGGCGATCCGAGCCAGGTCAAGGCCGCCGCGACGGCCACGGCCGCGAACACCGTCAGCGCCGCGCGCCGGCTGAGTTGCCGGATCGCGAACAGCGCCAGCAACACCGGGATGCAGACCAGCGCGGTGCGCGCCGTCACCACGAACATCATGTTGGCGAAGAAGCAGGCCATCAGCGCCACGCAGGCCGACGCCCGGCCGAAGCGCCTCTGTCGAAACAGCACCATCGCCGGCCAGGCCAGCGCGAAGATGCAAAACGCAAATTCCTGGCTCTGGTCGACATAGCTCTTCACCGCGACGCCGGCCGCCACGGCGCTTCCCAGTTTCCACGCCGGTTGAAAAAATACGACACACGACAGGATCATCAACAGCGCGCATGAGACCACGAACGCGGCGAGTACCCACAGGGCGCGTTGCGATCGCTCGAAGTGGTAGAGCAGCAGCGGAATCAGCAGCAGCTTTGCAACCGGATTGGTGCCGTGCAGCCGCGACGGTCTGGGAGCATCGCTCCACAGCATTCCCAGCACCGCAAGCGCAAACAGGGCGAGGGGCAGGATCGAGGCCGGCTGCCGGACGACGCGAAGCAAACGCGCTGGATCGATCGTGAACGACACGGCAATGATCCACAGCACCACGGCGATGGCGACGCCAGTCGTCGTCCACGGCAGCAATGCCGCGATCAAGACCGCGACCATGTCGACGTTGAACATGCGCGCCGCCGGGTCGTGCCGCGCCGACATCACCAATGAGACAAACCCGGAGCGAGGCGATGATCGATCAACCGGGGTCGTCACGCGCTGCACCTGCTCCACTCACCGTGTCATTGCTCAGTTGGCCGGCGCGCCGGCGAAAGGCTGTTTATCATTGACGCCTGCGGTAAAGAAGGGGATGACCGGTCGAAAGCACGGTGAAATCACCAGCGGCGGAATGGACATTGGATGAACAAGGGCGCGTTGGCTCTGCTGGTGCGCGGCACCACCGAAAACTGGTCGCCGGAGCGATGGAAGGGACGTTTTCTGCAGGTGTTCGCAGACCGGCGCGTCGCACTGCTGCCGGACGAGCTGATTGATCCCGCCACCGTACATTACGCGGCGGTGTGGAAACCGGCCGAAGGCGCGCTCGCCGCGCTGCCCAATCTGCGCGTCATCTTCAATCTGGGCGCCGGCGTCGATGCCCTGGTTGCCGACGCCACGCTGCCGAAGGTGCCGATCGTCCGTGTCGCGATTGACGACCTCACCGGACGGATGACGGAATACGTGGTGCTGCAGGTGCTGCTGCACCATCGCCAGCAGCTCTATTTGTTGGATCGCCAGCGCGCGAAGGCTTGGCAACCGAAATTCCAGTGGGCGGCGAGCGCGATCCGTATCGGCGTCATGGGGCTCGGCGTGCTGGGTCAAGATGCCGCGCTGGCGCTCAACCGTCTCGGCTTTCAGGTGGCAGGCTGGAGCGGCAGTCCAAAGGATATTCCGGGCGTCGAATGCTATTCGGGTGAGGATGGGCTCGCCCCGTTCCTGAAACGCACCAATATTCTGGTCTGCCTGCTGCCGCTGACGCCGCAGACCCGGCATATCCTCAATCGCACGACGTTCTCGCAGCTCGATCGCACCAGCCCACTGGGAGCGCCGGTTCTAATCAATGCCGGGCGCGGCGACCTGCAGCTCGAGGCCGATATCCTGGCCTGCCTGGATGACGGCACGCTGGGCGGAGCATCGCTTGATGTGTTCGAGACCGAACCATTGCCGCAGGCGAGTGCGCTATGGCACCATCCCAGGGTGGTGGTGACGCCGCACAATGCAGCGGATACCGATCCGGTCGCGATATCGATATTCGTCGCCCGCCAGATCGCGCGTCTCGAGGCGGGCGAAGCACTGGAGAACGTCGTCGACATGGGCCGGGGATATTGAAAAAAATATCCCCTGGTCGTCCCGGCCTTGCGCCGGGACCCAGGACCCCTGGCGTTGGCAGTGAAGGAGGGTAGTGACCACACTGCCAAAACCGAGGCCTCACGGCGTATGGGTTCCGATGCAAGGCCGCGGTGACTCGTTGAAGCCTTACGCAATCGTCTTCAGATACAGGCTCGGATCGAAATACTTGCTGGCCGGCGTGAAGTCCTTGATGTTGGCGTTGGCCATGAAGAAGTCGGTGGTCTGTTGCAGCCAGTTGGTAACGGTTCCGTCGGAATACATCCGCTTCCATTCCTTGGAGGTGAACATCTTCTGGGCCTTGAACTGCTCCTGGATGTCGGCGAGCGGCGCCTGGCTGTAGTGCGCCTTCTGCAGCGCCTCGATCGCCTCGGCGCTGTGTGCGACGATGTGGTCGTTGGCCTCGGCCCAGCCCTTGATCAGTTTCGACAGCGTCTCCTTGTTGCCCTCAAAGTAGTCGTTGCTGGCGGCCCAGCCGCCGATGATGGCGGCCTGCGGGTAGTAAGCCGATGCATCGGCGAGCTTGACCGCGCCCGGCACCTTGTCGCGCACGGTGATGTTGAACGGCACCCACAACGCCACGGCCGGCACCGCGCCGGAGATGAACGACGTCACCGCCGCCGGCATGGTCTGGTTGAGCAGTTCGACCTCCTTCGGATCGACCTTGTTGGCGCGCAGCGCCTTGTCGAGGAAGACGTGCGCGGTGGTGCCGGTCGCGGTGGCGATGCGTTTGCCCTTCAGGTCCTCGAACGACTTGATGCCCTGGTCGCCGCGCACCCAGAGCTGGGCCGTGGCCACCTCGATGTCGTTGATCAGGAAGACCTTGCCCTGTCCGCGGGCCGGAAAATTCGACAGCACCGCGCCGGTGGAGAGCACGTCGAGGCTGCCGCCGATCAGCGCCTGGAAGATTTCCAGGCCGGTGTTGAACTGGCGCAGTTCGAGATCGAGGCCCTGCTTCTCGAACATGCCCCTGTCCATGCCTGTCCAGATCTGGCCGTCGACGGCGACCGTATGCAGGTAGCCGACGCGCACCTTTGTCTTGGCTTGAGCGAGGGCGGGGGCCGCGACCGAACTCAATGCGAGGCCTGCGGTCGATGCCAGAAATTGTCTGCGGTCCATGCGGTGTCCTCCGGTTGGTTTTGATTATTCCGAAAATGAGGCAGGGCGGGCCTGCGCCTGCTGCAGGCGGTATTCGTTCATCACCAGATCGCGGATCCGGCTGCGCAAATGGGCATACTCCGGGCTTTCATGGATCGATTCGTCTCGCGGGTAGGCGAACGGGACCTCGATGATTTCCTTGATGCGTGCCGGACGCGCCGTGACAACGACGATCTTCGAGGCCAGATAAATCGCCTCCTCGACCGAATGGGTGATCAGCATGACGGTCTTGTTTTCCGCCGCCAGCACCTCGAGCAGCAGGTTCTGCATGTTGGATCGCGTCTGCGCGTCGAGCGCGCCGAACGGTTCGTCCATCAGCAGGAATTGCGGCTTGACCGCGTAGGCCCGTGCGATCGCCAGCCGTTGCCGCATGCCGCCGGACAGATGTTTCGGATAGGAATTGGCAAAATCCGACAAGCCCATCAGCGACAGGTAGTGGTCGCAGATCTGCGTCTGTTCGGCGTCGGAGACGCGGTTGGCCTTCAGCTGCAATCCGAAGGCGATGTTCTGCCGCACGGTGAGCCAGGGAAACACGCCATACTCCTGGAAGATGACGCCACGTTCCGGACCAGGGCCCGCGACGTCGCGACCGTCAAACAGAACCCGGCCGCTGCTCGGCCTCTGGAATCCGGCCAGCATGCTCATCATGGTGGTTTTTCCGCTGCCGGAGGGGCCGATCACGGCGACGAAATCACCATCATGGATGTCGTAGCTGACGTCGTCGACCACCTGCAGCTTGCCCTTCGGGGTATCGAACGACAGCGATACCCGGTCGAACTGCGCGCGGCGCGGCCTTGGATTGGCGGCCTCGCTCATGCAGCGGCTCTTTCCTGCCAGATCAAGAGCCGGGCGCTGACCTTTCGCAGCACCAGGTCCATGATCAGCGCGATGCATCCGATACAGATGATGCCGACATAGATCGTGTCGAGCAAAAAGTAAGTCGAGGCATTCTGGATCATGGCGCCGAGGCCGCGCTGCGCCGCGATCAGTTCCGACGCCACGAGCGTGGCCCAGGCCACGCCGAGCGCGACGCGCAGCGCGGTGAGAATGTGCGGGACCGTCAGCGGAATGATGACTTTGCGGAAAATCTCGAATTCGTTGGCGCCCAGGGTCTTGGCGACGCGGATATAGAGCGGCGTGATCTGCGAGACGCCCTCATACATCACGATAACGCCGGAAAAGAACGAGGCGTAGAACAGGATCACGAGCTTCGCCATTTCATCGACGCCGAAATAGACGATGACCAGGGGAATCAGCGCGATTGGCGGCAGCGCCCGGAAGAAGTTGATCATCGGATCGGCGAATGTACGCGCCGGCCGGTACCAGCCGAGCAGGAAGCCCACGGGAACGGCGACCGCAATGCCGAGGATGACGCCGAACAGAACGCGGCGCGTCGAGGCGAAGATGTCGACCAAGAGGCCTTCATGCAGCAGCAACTCGACGAACTTGGCCGCCACCTGATGCGGCGCCGGGATCAGCGAGGCGTTGACGAAGCCGCTCCAGCGCACCGCGTACCACAGCAATAGCGCACCAAGCCATGGCGACAGCCCCAGCAGGAAGCGCCTTCCGGCACGTCGATCCATCCCGTCCGCTCTCAGCAATAAAAGTTGCTCTCGTTGGCCAAGTCATACTATAAATAGGATGACCATACAAGGCCGCGCATGCGCGGCGGATCGTTCGGACTTCACGCATGTCATCGCCGAAATTTGTCGTTCGCAACGTGCAGGCCTTCGTCTATCGCTATCCACTGTCGACACCCGTCGTCACGTCATTCGGACGCATGCTCGACCGTCCCGCGGTGTTCGTCCGCATCGAAGACGGCGATGGCCATGTCGGATGGGGCGAGGTGTGGGCGAATTTTCCCGCACCGGGTGCGGAACATCGCGGCCGCATCGTCAACGATATTCTGGCGCCGATGATCGAAGGCGCGGCAGTCGAAAGCCCGCAGGACGTCTTCGAGCAATTGACGCAGCGCACCGCGGTACTGGCCCTGCAATGCGGCGAGCCGGGTCCGTTCGCGCAGGCCATTTCGGGGATCGACATCGCGCTGTGGGATCTGCACGGCAAACGCCGGGGACTGCCGCTGTGGCGGATGCTTGGCGGCGAGCAGCCGACCATTCGCGTCTACGCCAGCGGTATCAACCCGACCGGGTCCAAGGCGATGGCCGAGGCCGCGCTGGCGCGTGGTCACCGCGCCCTGAAACTCAAGATCGGGTTCGACGTGCCGACTGATCGCGCCAACCTGGACGCGCTACGCGGCCTGGTCGGGTCGGGCTTTCTCGCCGTCGATGCCAACCAGGCGTGGTCGCTGGAACAGGCGCTCGCGCAGATGCCGATGCTGGAAGACTTCAACCTCGGCTGGCTGGAGGAGCCGATCCGCGCCGATTGTCCGTGGCCGCAATGGCAGGCATTGCGGAAGGCCACGCGCGTGCCGCTGGCGGCAGGTGAGAACTTGGCTGGTCATCCGGCCTTCGCACAGGTCATTGAAAATGACGTGCTGACTTTCGTGCAGCCCGACGTCGCGAAGTGGGGCGGCGTCACCGGCTGCGTCGAAGTCGCGCGAAAAGTTCGAACGGCGGGCAAGACCTATTGTCCGCATTACCTGGGCGGTGGCATCGGCCTGCTCGCTTCTGCGCATTTGCTGGCCGGTGTCGGCGGCGATGGCCTGCTGGAGATCGATGCCAACAACAACCCGTTGCGTGACAATCTATGCGGGCCGGTGGCGCAGGTGATCGCCGGTACGGTGACGTTGACGGAGCTGCCGGGATTGGGCATCGCGCCGGATATGGCGGCCATTGAATCCTACCGGACATCGTAAGCTCGGGATTGGCGGATGACGGCGACCGGATACGACTACATCATCGTCGGCGCGGGTTCGGCGGGCTGCGTTCTGGCCAACCGTCTTTCCGCCGATCCGGCGTGCCGGGTGCTGTTGCTGGAAGCCGGCGGCTCGGACAGGAATTTCTGGCTCAGGCTCCCGGTCGGCTATTACCGCACCATGGTCGATGACCGCTTCGCCCGCCGCTTTGTCACCGAGCCGGGCGAGGGCAGCGGCGGCCGTTCCATCGTCTGGCCGCGCGGCCGTGTGCTCGGCGGCTCCTCGTCGATCAACGGGCTGATCTTCATCCGCGGCCAGCGCGACGGTTTCGACGACTGGGAGCGGATGGGCGCCAGCGGCTGGAGTTACCGCGAGCTTTTGCCGTATTTCCGGCGTTACGAGCGCTACAGCGGCGGCGAGAGCCAGTATCACGGCGGGCTGGGCGAATTCGAAGTATCCGAATTGCGCACCGGCAATTCGGCGTCGCATGCCTGGGTCGACGCCGGCGTCGAATTCGGCCTGCCGCGCAATCCGGATTTCAACGGCGAGACCACTCTCGGTGTCGGCAGCTATCAGCTCGGCATCGGCCGACACTGGCGCTCCAGTTCGGCATCGGCATTCCTGCGCCCGGCCATGCCGCGGCCGAACCTGACCGTCATCACCCACGCGCAGGTCAGCCGGGTGGTCTTCGAAGGCACGACGGCAACCGGCGTCAGCTGGGTCAAGGACAAGCACAGCCATACCGCCCATGCCGACCGCGAGGTGATCCTGTCGGCGGGCGCGCTGCAGTCGCCGCAATTGCTGCAACTGTCCGGCGTTGGTCCGGCGGATCTGTTGCGCAAGCTCGGCATTCCCGTCGTCGTCGATGCGCCGGAGGTCGGACGCAATCTGCAGGATCACTACCAGGCGCGGATGATCGTCCGGCTCAAGAAGCCGATTTCTCTCAACGACCAGGTCCGCCACCCGGTCGAACTGGCGCGAATGGGCCTGCAATGGATGTTCGCGGGCTCGGGTCCGCTGACGGCCGGCGCCGGGCAGGTCGGCGGTGCCGCCTGCACGGAATATGCAGTGGGCGGCCGTCCCGACATCCAGTTCAACGTCATGCCGCTGTCAGTCGACAAGCCCGGCGAGCCGCTGCACACCTATTCCGGCTTCACCGCATCGGTCTGGCAATGCCATGCCGAGTCGCGCGGCACGCTGGCGATCCGGTCGACCGATCCGTTCGAGCAGCCGACGATCGTGCCGAACTATTTCGAGCGTGAACGCGACCGCAAGACCATGATCTCGGGCCTGCAGATCCTGCGGGAGATCTACCGGCAGAAATCATTTCGCGACCTGTGGGACATCGAGGTGTTGCCCGGTGAGGCGGCAAACACCCCGCAGGCGCTGTGGGAGTTTGCGCGCAACACCGGCGGGACCGTGTTTCACTGCGTCGGCACCTGCCGGATGGGCAATGATGCCGGCTCGGTCGTCGATCCCACCCTGCGGGTGCGCGGCACCGAGCGCCTGCGGATCATCGACGCCTCGGTGATGCCGCTGGTCACCTCGGCCAACACCAACGCCGCCAGCCTGATGATCGGGGAGAAGGGGGCTGCGCTGGTGACGGCTTCGTGAAAACAATGTCGCGGGAGCCACCGCACCGGCGTCGGATGAAATCATGGATTTGAGCAGCGACAGCCACGTCCCGAAATACGCGCAGATCGCCGACATCTTTCGCCAGCGCATTTCGCGCGGAAAGTGGCCGCAAGGCGTTCGCCTGCCGGCCAATGAGGTTCTTGCCGATGAATTCGGCGTCTCGCGCGTCACCATCCGCCAAGCGGTCGATCTTCTGGCGCGCGACGGCCTGATCGAGGCGCAGCAGGGCCGCGGCACCTTCGTCACCGGCAAACCGGTCAAGGACCGCTGGCTGCAGGTCGAGACCACGCTGTCGGAGCTGGCGGACTTCTATCGCGACACCTCGCCCGAGATCATCAACATCTCGGAGAGCCGCACCGACGCGCCGCTGCTGGCGCAGGACGGCACGCCTGCGGCGAAATATGTATTCATGCGCCGTCTGCATTCGATGAAAGGGAAGCCTTACTGCGTGATTTCGATCTATCTCGACGAGAGAATTTTTCGGAAATCGCCAAAGTTGTTCCGCAAGGAGACGGTTATTCCCATTCTCAACGACATGCGCGATCCAAAGATCACCGGCGCGCGACAGACCCTGACCATCGGAACCGCCGATCTCGAAGTTGCAAGACTGTTGAAAATTCCGCTGAACTCGCCAGTGGCGGAAGTGCGCCGGGTTTTCACCACCGCGGATCGCATCGTGGTGTATCTGGCGGAAGTCACCTACCGTGGCGACTTCATCCGGATCGAGATGGACATGCGGCCGTAGCTCACCGCGAGAACAGTTCCTGATTGCGCCGCTCCAGCTCGTCGCGATAGGTCCGCAGCACATGGGCCTCGGTGACGGTGCCGATCGCGGTGCGGTCGTTCGCATTGTCCAGCACCACCAGCGCGTCGCTTTCGGTCCGCTCGAATGCCGCCATGATGGTGCGGATGGTCTGGTCCGGCAGCAGGAATTCGTCTTTCTGGACGACCAGTGAGTCCAGCGTCATCTCACCCTTGGTCGTCACCGAGTGCAGATCGGCAGATGACGCCAGTCCGGCATAACGTCCATCGGGATGGCGTACCACGATCTGCTTGACGCGCCCGGGCGGAAATAGTGCCTGGGCTTCCGCGATAGGCATGGTTGCCGACGCGGTTTCGAAATCCGAGCGCATCAGCGTCGTTGCGCTCAGTTGCCGAACCCAGCCGACGTCTTGCGGGCCGCGAATGACCTCGCCGCGCAGATGAAAGCGCCAGGTCGCAAAACTATAGCCGAACAGTTCGCGGACGATCAGCGCGCTCACCGTGGAGGCAACCACGGCGCCGACGGTCACCGAGAAATCGCCGGTGATTTCCAGCGCCAGGCAGACCATGCTGAACGGCGCGCCGAGCACCCCGGTGCCGAGCGCCGCGAGCGCCGCGATCGCCGCGGTGCCGGGCTGCAAGGCATTGACCGGGAACGGCACGCTCATCAGCGTGCTGTAGAGCTGCCCGGTCAGCGATCCCAGCAACAGCGATGCGAAGAACAGGCCGCCACGGAACCCGGAGCCAAGCGAAATCGCCGACGCGATGGTCTTGAGCAGGATGGTGGTGGTCAACAGCAGCCAGGCCGGGTTGCTGACCAGCAGGATCTGCATCGCGCCATGTCCTGCGCCGAGTACGGTGGGCGTCAGCAGGGCCATCGACCCGAGAAGCGCGCCGCCGATCACTGGCCGCAACGCGCCGCGCAACCATGTGATGCGCTGAAAGCAGCGCTCGGAAAACGCCACGGCCAGCATCACGATGATGCTGGCGAACGCACAGATGATGCCGATCAGCACGCACTGGCCGATCATCTCGACAGACACCGGGGAGGGAAATCCCGGCACCATCAGGAAGGACTGATGCGCGAGATGGCGGGCGACCAGCCACGCCGAAACGGCGCTGGCGATCACCGGCACCAGACCCGCGGAAGTATAGGCGCCCAGCACGACTTCGAAGGCGTAGAATGCGCCGGCGAGCGGCGCCGAGAATGCGGCGCTGATGGCGCCGGCCGCTCCGCACGCCACCAACAGGCGCATATCGTTGCGCCGCGCCGCGAGCCTGCGGCCGATATGCGAACTGAACGCCGAGCACATCTGGGTGTAGCCGGCCTCGAGCCCGACCGATCCGCCGAACCCGTTCGACAGCAGCGTCTGGATCGAAATCAGCAGGCTGCCGCGGAACGAGACGCGGCCGCCATAAAGCGCATTGGCTTCGATGGCGTCGGCAAGCTGTCCCTTCAGTTTGCCGGCCGTGATCCAGCCGATGACGGCCAGCACCACGCCGCCGCTGATCGGCACCAGCAGGGTTCGCTGCCAGGAGATCACACCAGTGGCGCTAAGGTGAGCGTCGTAGGGAATATCGAACAACAGCGCGTGCGCGATTTCGCTGAGGCTGCCGATGAGCGCGACCAAGAGGCCGCTGAGCAGGCCGATGACAATGCTGACCAGCACCAGGCCGGTTTCGCGGCTGCGCACGAAATTGCGCAGGCACGCGGGCAGGAGCCAGAACCCGGTTCCCGGTGCGGCCTTGGCCGGCGCTGGCCCAGCTGTCATGCCTGCTTCCGTGTTGCTGCCCCGGGGGGCGACCGTGCGACACGAAAACCGATATTGCTCGACGAACTGTCAAACGTATTCGAACTGCGGGCCGCGACGCGATACCGATCGCAATAGGATTCATGGCACAGAAACGAACCGCCGCGCAACGCCCGGCGTGCCGCGGGCGCCGTCATTTGCGGATCGTGCGGCGCCGTCTCCGCGTGATACGACGCCGAGAAGCTGTCCTCGCACCATTCCCAGACATTGCCGACGACATGATGCAAGCCGTAACCGTTCGGTTGATAGGTATGCACGGGCGCGGTTCCGAGATAGCCGTCGTCTATGGTGTTGATGGCGGGAAACTGTCCTTGCCAGATGTTGCAGCGGTGCTCGCCGTCCGGAAGCAGATCGTTTCCCCATGGATAGAGCGCCTGTTCCAAACCGCCGCGGGCTGCGAACTCCCATTCCGCCTCCGTCGGGAGCCGTGTTCCGGACCAGTGGGAGTAGGCCTTCGCGTCATTCCAGGACACGTGCACGACAGGATGGTCGAGACGCTGGAGCACGGAGCTGTGTGGTCCTTCGGGCTGCGCCCAGTAGGCCCGCGGCACCGCCACCCACCACGGTGTCTCGGAGCTTCGCTGTAAACCCGCTTGTTGTAGCTCCGGCGGCAGCAGGCCTTCGAACACGAACGACCAGCCATGACGTTCCGCGTCAGTGGTGTATTGGGTCTCGCGCACGAAGTCGCCGAACTGCGTATTGCTGACGGCGTAGCAGGCGATGGCGAATTCGCTCAGCGAAACCTGACGCACCGGGCCTTCGCCATCGTCGGGAAAACGCGCGGGGCGCGATGATCCCATCATGAAGCTCCCGCCAAGCTCGCGGCTCCAGCGCCGGCGGATCGTCTGCGTGCTCGGCGCGAACGCAAATCGGCCAGCCGGCTCGACCGCGGCGTCGCGGTTTGCGTGTCCGCAGCAGTCGGCATGGCCCCGTGTCATCGCCTCTCCGTATTGTCTAGCCGGCTTTTTCGTCTTCTTCTTCCCAGAACGCGGTCTCGCCCTGCGCCTTCATCAGTTCGAGGATTTTTTCGCGCGGGATAACGCCGCAGCGGTCGGCCCATTGCTGGTATTGCACGAGCATTTCCCTGACCCGATCCGGATGCCCGGCCGCCAGATCGTTCATCTCGGTGCGGTCGATCTCCATGTCATAGAGTTCCCACGGACCGGGATACTTGCGGACCAGCTTCCATTTTCCGACCCGCACCGCGGCATTGCCTTCATGTTCCCAGAACAGCGGGCCGCGGGCGTTGTAGGCGGCGGCAAACGACGGCACCAGGCTTTCGCCTTCGCATGGCAGGATATCGTGGCCGCCGTAAGTCTTGGGATAGGTCGCGCCGGTGACGTCCAGAATCGTCGCCATCACGTCCGGCAACTGGCCGGGATTGTGGCGCAGCCCGCCCCTTTCCTGGATGCCGTTCGGCCAGTGCACGATGAATGGTGTTGCAATGCCGCCCTCGTGGATCCAGTGCTTGTAGAGCCGGAACGGAGCATTCGAGAGGTTGGCCCACGCCACGCCGTAGCTCTGGTAGGTATTCTCGCCGCCGGGCATCAGCGTCGGATCGTTGCCGAAATGCACCGGCTCGCCGGCGCGGGTCTTCTCCTTGGCGATCATCAGGTCGTGCACGAGTGTCTGGACGTTGACGCCGTCGGGAATATCTTCGGCGCAGGCGCCGTTGTCGGACAGAAAGATGATCAGCGTGTTGTCGAGCTGTCCGGTGTCTTCGAGCGCCTTGAGGATTCGTCCGATGCCCTGGTCCATGCGGTCGATCTGCGCGGCATAGACCTCCATGCAGCGCAACAGCCACGTGCGGTGCTCAGCGTCGCTCCACGGCGGCTGGGTCGGATCGCGGTCGGTCAGCTTCCACGCCGGATGGATGATGCCGTCCTTGACCAGCCGCTCCAGACGCCGTTCGCGCAGCGCGTCCCAGCCGGCGTCGAACCGGCCATTGTATTTGGCGATGTCTTCGTCATGGGCGTGCAGCGGCCAATGTGGCGCGGTGTAGGCGACGTACTGGAAGAACGGCGCGTCGGGATTCTTGGCCTTGTGGTCGCGGATATAGGCCGCGGCCTGGTCGCTGATGGCGTCGGTGTAGAAGAACGCCGGGTTGGTCTCGGCCTCGTGCTCGATGTTGTCGTTGCCGCGGGTCAGCGTGTTCGGGTTGTAGAAGCTGCCGGCGCCGATGATGGTACCGAAGAAATAGTCGAAGCCGCGCTGCAGCGGCCAGGAGTCGGTGGGCGTCGTCAGGCTGCTGGAGATGTGCCATTTGCCGCTGAGATAGGTCTTGTAGTTCTTCTGCTTCAGCACCTCGGCGACGGTGACGCAGCTCTTGTTCAGGTTGCCGGCATAGCCTTCCGGGCCGTTGCTGTAGGTGAGGATGCCGATGCCGGTCTGGTGCGGATGCAACCCCGTCAGCAGCGAGGCCCGCGACGGGCTGCAGCGCGCGGTGTTGTAGAATTGCGAGTAGCGCAATCCGTCGCGCGCCAGCCGATCGAGGTTCGGCGTTTCGATTTCGCCGCCATAGCAGCCGATATCGGAAAAGCCCATGTCGTCATTGAGGATGAGCAGAATGTTCGGGTTGTCGCGTGTTGCGCCATTCTTCACGGTCTTGAATCCTTCAGCTTGGATGCAGAACATTGATTGCCGACAGCGTCAGGCATGTCGCCGGGTGAGGTTGATGCTGAGACGGAAATATTCCGGCAGATACACCGAACGCAGCAGTTCCAGCGGCCGGCCGTCGGCGTTGATGGTCAGGCGCTCCATGGCAAGCAGGGCGCTGCCGGTCGCGACGCCGAGCAACTTGGCGCTGGTGGCGTCGGCCAGCGAGGCGCTGATGGTCTGCATCGCCTGCTTGATATCGAATTTCAGCTCTTCCTCGAACACCCGGTACATCACGATCGAGATCAGGTCGCGTTTTTCCAGTTCGAGGCCGATATCGGGAGGATAGAAGGCGTGCTCGATGGCAATCGGAATCTCGTCGGCGAAACGCAATCGCTTCAATTGCCAGACCGCGCGTTCCCGGATCTGCTCGCGGACCCCGGGGTCGTGCCGGTTGGTCATGCCTTGCTGCAGCACCTTGGCGCCGGGTTGGTAGCCGGCGTCGCGGATGGTTTCGGAAAAGCCCATCAGCCGGCCGACCCAGTTTTCCGGCTGGTTGGTGCGCAGAAACGTGCCTTTGCCACGCTCCCGTTCGAACATGCCTTCGTCGACGAGCGGCTTGATCGCGTTGCGAATGGTGATGCGGCTGACGCCGAAATGCTTGCCGAGCTCGGCCTCGGTCATCAGCCGGCCGGTCTTGTCGATCAGTTCGCCGTCCTTGACCTGGCGGCGGATCGTTTCCCGGACCTGGATGTGAAGGGGTGTCGAATTCCCTTCGGTCACGCGCTGCGGCTGTCGCATTTCGGCGGCTCTTCTCTTGCGGGCTTGGGTGGGACGAGATCCGGACATTACAAGCGCTTGCGGGTGGTGGCATCGAACAAATGGATATCCTGCGGGCGGGCCGTCACGGTGATGGTCTGCCCTTCGCGCGGAATGTCGCCGTCGCTGACGCGGGCGCGGATCGGTGTGCCGCCGCAGTCGAGATCGAGAATGACGGAATCGCCGAGGTCCTCGATCAGTTCGACGGTGGCCGGAATACCGTCGGGCACCATGCGAACCGCGCCCGGGCGAATGCCGACCACCAGATCGCGCTCACCGCCGACCTGCAGCGTCGTCTTCAGCCGCTGGCCGGAAACGATGACGTCGCCCTCGGCATAGCGCGCCGGGATCAGGTTCATCGGCGGGCTGCCGATGAAGGCGGCGACGTCGATCGAGTTCGGTTTCGCGAACACCTCGGCGGGCCGGCCGATCTGCTGGATCTCGCCGGCCATGAACACCGCCATGCGGTCGGCCAGCGTCATGGCTTCTTCCTGGTCGTGGGTGACATAGACCGCGGTGACGCCAAGCGAGCGCTGCAGCTTCTTGAGCTCGGCGCGGGTCTCCAGCCGCAATTTGGCGTCGAGATTCGACAGCGGCTCATCGAGCAGGAACAGCCGCGCCTTGCGGACGATGGCGCGCGCCAGCGCACAACGTTGCTGCTGGCCGCCGGACAATTGCCCCGGCTTGCGGTCGAGCAGATGGTCGATCTTGACCTTGCGCGCTGCGTCGGTCACCGAGGGAGCGATTTCGGCTTTCGACAACTTGGCCATTTCCAGCGGGAAAGCGATGTTCTCGAACACCGTCATGTGCGGATACAGCGCGTAGCTCTGGAACACCATGGCGATGTCGCGATCCTGGGCGTCCATCGCGGTGACGTCCTGACCGTCGACGAACACGCGGCCGGACGTCGGCATGTCGAGGCCGGCGAGAATACGCAGGGTCGTGCTCTTGCCGGAGCCGGACGGGCCGAGCAGGGCGAAGAATTCGCCGGGCTCGATCTCGAAATCGACGCCCTTCAGCGCGGCAAACGAACCGTGCATCTTCACGATTCCGTCGAAACGAACTTTTCCGCGCGTGCTCACCGGCGCCCTCCACCCTTGACGGCCCCGACGGTCAGACCCTTGACGATATGTTTTTGCGCGACGATGCCGAGAATGACCACCGGCAGCATCGCCAGCACCGACACCGCGGCGAGCTTGGCCCACAGCGTCTGTTCGACGGAGACGAAGTTGAACATCGCCACCGTCACCGGCCGCACCGTATTGCCGCTCAGCACCACGGCGAACAGGAACTCGTTCCACGCATTGAGGAACACGAACACGATGGTGACCGCGATGCCGCCGCGAACCTGCGGGATGATGATCCGCCACAGCGTGCGCAGCCGGCTGGCGCCGTCGAGATAGGCGGCTTCCTCCATCTCGAACGGGATGTCCTCGAAATACGACACCAGCAGCCAGATTGCGAACGGCAGCGAGAACGACAGATAGATCAGGATGATGCCCTGGTAGGTGTCGATCCAGCCGATGTTCCGCAGAATCAGGAAGTAGGGAATGATGATGCCCACCGGCGGCAGCATTTGCGTCGCCAGCACGTAGAAGCCGGCGAAGGCCTTGCCGCGGAAGCGCAGCCGCGCCAGCGCATAGGCCGCCGGCACCGCCATCAGCATGGTGATGACGGTCGTCCCGATCGAGATGATGAAGCTGCTGACCAGATTGGGCAGGATCGACGCCGATCCGAACAGCACGTCGCGATAGGCGTCGAGCGTCGGCGCAAAAATCAGCTTTGGCGGATAGGCCAGCACGTCGCCGTCGGTCTTCAGCGAATTGAGCACGCTCCAGACGATCGGGAATATCCAGGCGGCCAGGAACAGCACGGAGATGGCGACGATCGCGATCAGGCGAAACTGCTTGCCGGTCATTTGGCCCTCCGCAGCGCGAACAGCCCGCCCGAGATCAGCAGGGTGACGATCAGCAGCGCCACTGCCAGGGCTGAGCCATAACCGATCGAGAGCTCGGTGAAGGACTTTCGATAGGCGTAGAGGTTCAGGATCTCGGTCGCGGTGCCCGGTCCCCCCGCAGTGACGGTAAAGATGGCGGCGAATGCCGTCAGCGCCACCATGGTGCGCATGATCACCACCATCACGATGGCCGGGCGCAGCAGCGGCAGCGTGATCCGGACGAAGCGCTGCCAGGCGCTCGCGCGGTCGAGCCGCGCCGCCTCGTAGATGTCTTCGGGCAGCGAGGCGAGGCTGGCCAGCAGCACCATGAAGGCGAACGGCGTCCACTGCCAAGTGTGGATGACGATCACCGAAATCATCGCCAGCGTGGGGTCGCCGAGCCAGTTCTTGCTGCCAAGGCCGGCGTTGATGGCGAGATAATCGATGATGCCGAATTCCGGCGCCAGCATGAAGGTGCGCCAGATCATGCCGACCACCGCGGGCGACAGCACCACCGGCAGGATCGCGATGACGCGAAACAAGCCCTGGCTGCGCTTCAGATCCATCACCAGTAGCGCCAGCGCAAGGCCGAGCGCGACCTGCAACACCACCGTCGAAGCCGTATAGATCAGGCTGACCGACAACGATGACCAGAACCGCGGGTCGGCGAGCAGGTCGCTGTAATTCCGCAGTCCGACGAACCCGTCGGCGAACGGCATCGCGAGATCCATGCGGAACGTGCTGGTCCAGACCAGAAACATCAGGGGAAAGGTCGTGGTCGCCAGCAGTGCGAGGAAAGCCGGTGCAAGGAGCGCCGCGGCAAAGCGGCGCTCCTTGCGGTCTTTCGCGCGGTCGAGGCTGTTGGGCCCCGCTGCAAGGGCGACGCCGGACACCGCTTCGCTGGTGGTGGCCGAACCGCTCATGTCAGCCGCGCATCATCGGCTCGACGCGGCGCTGCGCCTCGTCGAGCGCCGCCTTGACCGTGGCCTGGCCGGACAGCGCCGACTGGATCGCGGTGGCGACGGTGTCGCCGATCGCCGGCCATTGCGGCACGCGCGGACGCCAGTCGACGTCGGTGTCGCTCTGCAGCGCCTCCATCGTGGCCTTGACGAAATTGTCGCCGAAGCCGTCCATCAGCTTGGTGTAGGCCGGATCCTGCCAGACCGACGTGCGGTTGACGCCGGAGCGCTTGGCGGGACCGTCGAAGGCATAGGAAGTGCGGATCTGGGTTTCCGCGCTCGCGGCCCACTGGATGAACAGCCAGGTGGCCTTCTTGCGCTTGTCCGGCAGCGCGGCGTTGATCGGAAAACCCCAGTTCCAGATCGAGGAGACACGCTTGCCCGACGGACCCATTGGCCAGCGCGCATAGGCGACCTTGCCGATGACCTTGGACTTCTCCGCGTTGTTGACCACCGAAGCGGAGGAATGCGCGTCGATGTAGCTGGCGACGGTGCCTTGCGAGAACGCGTCGGCGATGTCGGGCCAGTTCCAGTTCGACGCCGCGGCCGGCGCATATTTCTTCATCAGGTCGACATACCAGCCGAGCGCGGCTTCGGCCTCCGCGCCGTTGACCGTGAGCTTGCCGTCCTTGAACCAGTTGCCGCCGAATTCGCGGAAGATCGAGGAGTAGATGTAGACGTTCTGTCCGGCACCGGCGACACCGCGCAACGCGGTGCCCCAGACCCGGTTGTCGGGTGCATGCAAGGCCGCCGCGTTCGACACGAAGCTGGTGAGGTCATCGGCGGGCTTCAGGCCCTTCGCGTCGTAGAGGTCTTTGCGATAGACTTGGACGGTGACCTCGCCGTCATAAGGCACGCCATAGAGCTTGCCGTCGAGGCTGTTGGCGGTGCGCCAGCCGGCGATGATGTCGTCGAACTTGAACCAGGCGGCGTCGGTCAGCGCCTTGTCGTTGAGATAGGCATCGAGCGGCTCGACCCATTTGTTCGCCGCGTACAGCGAGTAATACATCGGGTCCGCGGCGTGGGTGGCGTAGGTGCCGGTCTTCGAGGTGAGGTCGATCACCGCCTTCTGCCGGATCTGGGCCGGTGGAATCTTTTCGAAGCGGACGTTGATGCCCGTCAGCGCCTGGAACTGCGGCGCCAGCGCGATCAGATTGTCGAAATAGCTGGCGGGGATGACGGCGACCGTGATGGTTTCGCCGGAGAACTGCTGCCAGTCGATCCCGGCGGATTTGTACGGCGCGAGATCGGCGCCCTGCGCCAGGGCCCCGCGCAGCAGCGCCGGCGATGCGACGGCCAGCGCAGAGGCTGCCGCGCCCGCTTTGAGAAATTGCCGCCTGTCAGTGTGTCGTCGGGTCATCGTTCGTCCTCCCTGGCCTTCGGCTTTTGCCGATTAGTTAGAACATTTGACCAAATGTTATAACATGTCAAGGAAGGCGCGACTGGCCGGGAATCTCATCAATAAAGCGAATGAAATCGGGACCCGGTCGATCCATCGGCACCCGCCGGCCGAACTTGCGCTATCGACGGTTTCGGATGTTGAAGGAGCGTTCGAGGCCGCTGCTACCGCGGCTGTGACTCGCCACGCTGGTCGATCAGCCGGCGTGCCTTGAGGGTCTTGGTCGGTTCGTAAATCTCCCCGGGCGCCGTGAAGCGGATCTGCGGCCTCACCATGACCAGCTTTTGCACCAGTTCGGGGAGCGACGCCGACAGCCGGGAATGCTCGGCTGCGTCGGCCTCGATGCGCACTTCGAGCACGTCGGGAGAATCCGGATCGCCCGCATCTTCCTTGCGCACCGCCAGCTGGAATTCGACGATGCCGCGGTCCTCGGCCAGCTTCTCGAAGATCAAGGCGGGGTTGACCAGCATGCCCTTCACCTTCACCAGCGCGTCGGTCCGGCGCGGTCGCTGCAGCAGCCGTTCTCCGAGCACGCCCGACTGCGGGCAGGTCTCGAGTTTCAGTGTCACCACGTCACCGACCAGATAACGCAGCATCACCGTGCCGCGGCGGTGAAGATGGGTCAGCGCCAGCGCGCCTTCCTGGCCCTCGGGCATCCGCCTCCCGGTGTCCGGGTCGACCACTTCGAGGAAATAGATTTCGGGGGTGACGTGCTGCAGGATCGCGCCGTTATGGCTTTGCACCATGCCGCCCTGCATTTCGGTGAACGAATAGCGCAGCCGAAGCTGCGGGTCGTCGCAGCCGAACGCGGCCAACTGCTCGATAAATTCGAGCTGCAAGGCGTCGCTGACCGGTTCGCCGGTCGTAATTGCCATCCGGGCGCGGGGAAAAGCCACGTTGCGCTCCCGCGCGCGGCGGAAGAAGCGCCGCATGAAGCTTGGAATGCCCCAGAGCACCGACGGATTGGTCGCCGCCACCGCGTCGATGGCGTCGTCCAGCCCGCGATGAATCGGGTAGTGCGGATTGCGCGCGCCGGTCAGCGCATTCATCACCGGAATGCCGAAGGCTTCGGCGGTACGGTTGACCACCAGAAAGCCGCCGGTCGGCATTGGCGGCAGCGGAATCAGATTGGCCATGACGTCGGTGTGGCGCAGGCCCTCCACTTTGGCGCAGCGCCGCGCCTGCAGCATGATGGTGTACTGGTCGTGGGTGGTGTTGAAGAACGGCGACGGCCGGCCGCTGGTGGTGCCGGTGGTATAGGCAACATTCCACAGCGTGCGCTCTTCCAGGCTTGCGTCCGGCATGTCTTCGGCGCGAAGGCGGAATTGTTCCGGGTCGGCCATGTACTCGGCCTTGCGGGTCAGCGGCAGCTTTTCCAGATCGTCGGTGGTCCTTATGTCGCCGGCGTTCAGCCCGAGGTCGGCGAAACGCCTGCGGTAGAACGGATGCGCCTGCACGCAACGCTCGACGGTGCGGCCGAGACGTTCGTTGCGCAGGCGGCTCAGCGATTCCCGCTCGGCGGTCGGCGACATGATCGATGATCCGCTCAGCTCTGCGGCTTGCGCTTGAGCAGAAAAGCCTGGACGCCTTCCTGGACTACCTCGCCCCGCTGGTTGATGACTTGCAACTCGCGCTTCATCACGCCGCGATCCGCGCGCGACGTCTCGCGGGTCTCCAGCACCTTGACCTTGGCGTGGATAGTGTCGCCGATCTTCACCGGCTTGGTGAAACGCAGGCTGTCGAAACCGAGGAAGGCGATCAGCGTGTCGTCATAGAGGTGAAGCTGGAACAAGAGGCCGGCGGCGATCGAATAGATCAACGGACCGTGGGCGATGCGCGTTCCAAAATCGGTCTTCTTGCAGAACTCCTCGTCGGTGTGCAGCGGATTGTAGTCGCCGGATAGTCCGGCAAACATCACCACGTCTGTCTCCGTGACCGTCCGGGCGGCAGTGCGGAACTCCGCACCGACGGTCCACTCCTCCCAATATAGTCCCACCATTTTGTCGATCCTCTGTATGACGCCGGAGTCCGGCATGTGTTACGGCAGCTTGAGACCGCCCTGATCGATGATCGCCTTGTACATCGGGATCTCGCGAGCGATGCGCTGCTTGAGAACCATGGGCGGTTCGGCCAGCACGTCGAGGCCGGCCTTGAGATACTTCTCGCGGATGTCCGGCCGCTTAAGGATCTCCATGATCTCCTTGACCAGCCGGTCGACCACCGGCTGCGGCGTGCCGGCCGGCGCGAACACGGCCTGGAACGTATCGGACTCGGCGTCCTTGATCCCGAGTTCGCCGAAGGTCGGCACGTCAGGCAGCCCGGCCCATCGGGTCGGACCGGTTTGTGCCAGAGGCCTGTAGGTCCCCGACGAAATCTGTCCCATTACCGAGCCGAGGCTCGCCGTCATCATGTCGACATCGCCGGACAGCAGCGCTTGCCCGGCCGGCGCCGCGCCGGGAAACGGAATATGCTCGCCTTTGATGCCGGCGCGCAGCTTCAACACCTCGCCGGCGAGATAGGGGGTGCTGCCGACGCCCGGGCTCGTCCAGTTGGTCTTCTCGGGAGTGGCTCTTGCCTTGGCGATGTACTGCTCGAGCGTCTTGATCGGCGATGTCCCGCTGACCACCACCACATTGGGCGAAGCGGCGATCGTCACCAAGGGGATGAAATCGTTGTACGGATCGTACGGAACCTTGGCGTAGAGGCTCGGATTCACGACATAGGCGCTGGTACACAGCAACAGCGAATAGCCGTCGGCCGGCGCGCGGACCGCGGCGCTGATTCCAAGGTTGCCGCCGGCGCCGCCGCGGTTCTCCACCACTACCGGC
>Ga0209758_1000835_pt1 | contig 42973 bp, 33 predicted proteins | sample AraplaMF_Col_mMF_FD_184258 | JGI IMG/M metagenome (GOLD analysis project Ga0209758, IMG submission 184258) | Arabidopsis root microbial communities from the University of North Carolina, USA - plate scrape MF_Col_mMF (SPAdes) (version 2) | ecosystem: Host-associated > Plants > Roots > Endosphere... | reverse complement strand
CCAAGATCCCCATGGGCCGCCTGGGCGAGATCCACGAGAGCGCCGCCATGGTCTGCTTCATGGCCTCCGAGGAATGCAGCTTCACCACCGGCGCAACCTTCGACACCTCCGGCGGACGCACCACGTTTTAAGGAACAGCGGAGCGATGACCTATCTCGGCCCGATCATCGACCCGCACATGCACCTGTGGGACCTGGACCGGCACTATTACAGCTGGCTCCAGGACACCCCGCTGCCGAACAACCCGGCCGGCGACATGTCGCCGATCGCCTACCGCTCCTACGGGCTGGACGACTACCTGGCCGACACCGCCGGCTGGAACGTCGTCCAGACCGTCCATGTCGAGTGCGGCCTGCCGCCCGAGGACCAGCTGTCGGAGACCGACTGGCTGCAGGGCCTGGCCGAGACGCGCGGGGTGATCGGCGGGATCGTGGCCGGCGCCAACCTCGACGACCCCGGCGTCGAGCCCCTGCTCGAGGCCCACGCGGCGCGGACCCATGTTCGCGGCGTGCGCCAGATCGTCAACTGGCACAAGGATCCGGCCAAGACCTACGGGCCGACCGACCTGCTGCTGAGCGACGCATGGCGGGCCGGCTACGCCCTGCTGGCGAAGTACGGCCTGTCGTTCGACCTGCAGCTCTATCCGTCGCAGATGGCGAGCGCCGCCGAGCTAGCCGCGGCCCAGCCGGACATTCCCGTGATCGTCAACCACGCCGGCATGCCCACCGACCGCGACGAGGTCGGGCTGGCCGCCTGGCGCCAGGGCCTGGCCCTGCTGGCCGAGCGGCCGAACGTCAGCTGCAAGATCTCGGGCCTGGCCATGATCGACCGAGCCTGGACCGTCGACAGCCTGCGCCCCTTCGTGCTGCGGGTCATCGAGACCTTCGGCCCCAGCCGGTGCATGTTCGCCAGCAACTTCCCGGTCGAGAAGGTGCATGGGTCTTTCGGCGACTTCTACGCCGCCTATGACGCGATCACGGCCGATTTCGGCCCGGCCGAGCGGGACCTGATGTTCGCCGGGACGGCCAGTCGAATCTACCGCCTGCCGCCGACGACGACCTGACCAACGACAAGAGCAAGAAACGGGAGGATACGATGAGCAAAGACCAGGACCGGCCCCTCGCCTTCCGCATGCAGCTCAAGCCCGGCGTCGCCGCCGAATACGAGCGCCGCCACGACGACCTGTGGCCCGACCTGGCCGACGCCCTGCGCAAGGCAGGCGTCCACGACTATTCCATCTTCCTCGACGAGCAGACGATGAGCCTGTTCGCCGTCCTGCGCCTCAAGCCCGACAACACCAAGGACGCCCTGCCGCTGGAGCCGGTGATGAAGCGCTGGTGGGACTACATGGCCGATCTGATGGAGGTCCACCCGGACAATCGGCCGGTCGAATGGCCGCTGAAGCCCGTCTTCTATTTCGAGGGCTAGGATGACCCGCCTCCCCCCCCGCGCCCGCCTTCTCGGCCTTGGATCCCTGGCCGCGGCCCTGCTGGCGACCAGCGCCCCCGTTCAGTCGTTTGGGGCTGATCCCGTACGCTACACAATGACGGCGTTCACCAACGCCAGCCAGTCGAACATGAGCGTCTACGACTCGGCCGACGCCACGCGCTTCACCCTGAGGAAGCCGCTGGCCTACACCCCGCCCCAGGGGCTGATCCGCGATCCCAGCGTGATCAGGCATACGGACGGCTGGTACTACGTCGCCTACACCACCGGCTGGACCGGAAACACCATCGGCCTGGCCCGTTCCAGGGACCTGACCGACTGGACCTTCCTGCGCGACGTGACCATCAAGCTTCCCGGCGACGCCCCCGACCCGACCAACAGCTGGGCGCCGGAATGGTTCGTGGACCAGGACGGGTCGGTGAACCTGATCCTGTCGGTCTCGACCACCGGCATCGCCGGCCAGTTCCGGCCCTATCGCATCACCGCGACCGACGCCTCGCTGGCGACCTGGTCCGCGCCCAGGCCCCTGGCGGGCCTGGGCCCCAACTTCATCGACACCTTCGTGGTGCGCGAGGGCGGCCTCTACAACGCCTTCGCCAAGAACGAGACCAGCAAGTTCATCGAGCTGTGGACCGCCCCCTCGCTGGACGGCCCCTGGCAGGCCAAGGGAACCGCGGACTGGGCCGGCTGGGGCAAGGGCGTCGAAGGCCCCGCCATGGTCCGCACGCCGGACGGCGGCTGGCGGATCTATTTCGACGAGTATTCGGCCAAGCGCTACTGGTTCAGCGACAGCAAGGACGGCTTCCGCACCTGGACGCCGAAGGCCGAACTGCCGGCGCTGTCGGGCACGGTGCGCCACTTCACGGTGCTGAAGGAAGGCGGCGACGCTGCGGTCGCGGCCAAGCCCGCGCAAGCTCACCAGATCACCTGGGACAGGTACTCGCTGAAGGTCGACGGCGAGCGGGTCTTCTCGTGGGGCGGCGAGTTCCATCCCTTCCGCGTACCCAGCCCCGACCTGTGGCGCGACATCCTCCAGAAGATGAAGGCCAGCGGCTACAACACCGTCGCCATCTATTTCGACTGGGGCTACCACTCGCCGAAACAGGGGGTCTACGACTTCCAGGGCGTGCGCGACATGGACCGCGTGTTGACCATGGCCAAGGAGGAAGGCCTCTACGTCATCACCCGCGCCGGCCCCTATGTGAACGCCGAACTGACGCGCGGCGGCTTCCCCGGCTGGCTGGTCAACCAGCAGGCCCGGGCCCGCACCGACGCGCCGGAATACATCGCCGCGGCCGACGAATGGCTGAGCCAGATCAACGCCGTCATCGCCCGCCACCAGCTGACCACCGGCCAGGGCACGGTGATCGCCCACCAGATCGAGAACGAGCTCGACGTGGTCGGCGCCCCGCAGCAGCGCTACATGCAGTGGCTGGACGACAAGGCCAAGGCCGACGGGATCACGGTCCCGATCTTCCACAACGACAAGGGCCGCAACGGCTACTGGGTCCCCAAGGGCTCGAACGTGCCGGGCACGGTCGAGGGCCCCAACGACCTCTACGCCTTCGATGGCTATCCGGGTGGCAGCTGCAAGGTTGACTCCACGCCCTCAAGTCCCGGTGTCGCGCCGGACTGGGGCCTGTACGGGCCCGGCGGTGCCAAGGGCGGGGCCTCGGCCAGCCCTAACACCCCCGGTTTCGCGGCCGAGTTCGGCGGCGGCTGGTTCGACTACTGGGGCAGCAACGGCGACTACGACTGCACCGCCCTGCATCGCGGCGTCGGCTACCAGCGAGTGTTCTACGGCACGAACATCGCCAACGGCCTGACGATCCAGAGCTTCTACATGACCTATGGCGGGACCAGCTGGGGCTGGCTGCCGGCCCCGGTGGTGTTCACCTCCTACGATTACGGCTCGGCGATCGACGAGGCCCGCGGCCTGCGCGACAAGGCCCGCGTGATGAAGCAGATGGGCGAGTTCGTCGCCGCCGTGCCGGACCTGCGTCGCATGGACAAGGGCGAGGCCGTCATCCCGTCCAACGACAAGGTCCGCGTCTATCACGACGTCAACGCCGAGACCGGAAGCCACCTCTACGTCGTGGTCCACAACCCCAGCAGCGCCACCGGCGACGAAGCCTTCACCTTCAAGGTCAAGACCCGCGACGGCGAGTACGAGGTCCCGTCGCGGATCAAGGGCCAGGACAGCAAGATGCTGATGGCCAGCTACGACCTGGGCGACCAGCGACTGGTCTATTCGACGTCCGAGATTCAGACCCAGCTGAAGTGGAACGACGGCGACCTGGCCCTGCTGTACGGCCGGGCCGGCGAGGCGGGCGAGACCGTGCTACGCTACGCGTCCGCGCCGAAGGTCGAGGTGATCGAGGGCGAGGTCGCCTCGGCGTTCGACGCCGCCAAGGGCGACCTGAAACTGACCTACGCCCATAAGGGCCTGGCCCGCGTGCGGATCACCGGCGGCGGTCGCCCGCCCCTGACCCTGCTGCTGGCGGACGCCGAGACCGGCCAGACCTTCTGGCGTCGCGATGCCTCCCATGGAGCCCTGCTGGTGCGCGGCCCGGGCCTGGTGCGCGGCGACGCGACCAGGGGCGGCGTGCTCAGCCTGACCGGCGACACCGAGGCCGACAGCCCGCTGGAAGTGTTCGCGCCCAAGGGCGTGACCGCCATCCGCTGGAACGGCGCCAAGGTCGCGGCCAAGGCCACGGCCTCAGGCAGCCTGCTGGCCGAGCGGCCGCTAGCCGGCCCGGCGGCGGTGACCCTCCCCGACCTCGTCAAGCTCGACTGGAAGACCGCCTCCGGCTCGCCGGAAGCCGACCCCAAGTTCGACGACGGCGCCTGGCTGAAGACCGAGGGCCGCCGCGGCGGCTCGACCGTGCGCGGTCCTACGGGCCAACCGGTGCTGGACATGAGCGCCTATGGCTTCCACCAGGGCGACGTCTGGTATCGCGGCCGCTACCAGGGCAAGCCCGACATCGACACCCTGACCCTGCACTACGGCGGCGGCGGGGCGGGCATGCTGCAGGTCTGGCTGGACGGCCGGTTCCTGGGCCAGCACGAGCTGGACGGCGGCCTGCCGCGCCCGATCACCATGGGCGTGGCGACGTTCAAGCTGCCCGAGGACCTGCACGGGACCGGCGAGCACGTGATCTCGGTGATGGTCCGCAACAACGGCCACAACTGGGACCTGGACGCCGACGACTTCCACAAGGAGGCCCGTGGCCTGGTCTCGGCCTCGCTGTCGGGACCAGGCAGCTACAGCTTCGCCGTTCCGATCGCCTGGAAGATCCAGGGCAACCTGGGCGGCGAGGACATCCAGGATCCGGTGCGCGGCAACGCCAACAACGGCGGCCAGTACGGCGAGCGGATGGGCTGGCACCTGCCGGGCTTCCCGGACGCCTCCTGGACCACGGCCGACATGGCGGCGACCACGCCCTACGCCGGCACGACCTGGTACCGCACCCGCTTCGACCTGGACCTGCCCAAGGACCAGGACACCACCCTGGGCCTGACGATCGGCGATCCGGACACGCCGCGCTCGCCGGGTCGCTACCGGGTGCTGATCTTCGTCAATGGCTGGAACATGGGCCAGTTCATCGCCCATGTCGGCCCGCAGCGGACCTTCGTCCTGCCGACCGGCATCGTCGACCTGCATGGCCGCAACACCCTGGCCCTGGCGGTGACCAGCGACGGCGCGCCCGGCGACGCCCTGGAGGCCGTCAAGCTCGTCAACCTGCGCACCGTGCGTGGCGGCCTCCCCGTCGCCCGCGTTCCCGCGCCCGACTTCAAACCCTGACCGGACGCTCCCCCGTCCGCGCCTGAAAGACTTCCAAGGAGACTATCGTGCCCAATCTCGCCCACGGCCTCGAGGCCAAGGACATCAAGGCCAAGATCGCCCTGCTGATCAGCAACCTGGTCGACATCCAGGACGAGACCGGCGAGTTCCTGCTGCGCCTGGACGACGGCCGGGTGATCGACACCAAGGGCTGGAACGACTGGGAATGGACCCACGGCGTGGGCCTGTACGGCCTGTGGAAGCAGTACGAGATGACCGGCGACCCACGGGCCTTCGAGATCATGACGCAATGGTTCGCCGACCGCTTCGAGGCCGGCACCCCGACCAAGAACATCAACACCGTCTCGCCGTTCCTGACCCTGGCCTATCTCTACGAGGCCACCGGCGACCACACCTACCTGCCCTATCTGGAGACCTGGGCCGACTACGTGATGTACGAGGGCCCGCGCACCGAGGAAGGCGGCTTCCAGCACATCGTCTTCAACAGCGAGAACCCCCAGCAGCTTTGGGACGATACGCTGATGATGAGCGTCCTGCCCCTGGCCAAGATCGGCCTGCTGCTGGGCCGCGACGACTTCGTCGAGGAGGCCAAGCGCCAGTTCATGGTGCACGTCAAATACCTGGCCGACCGCAAGACCGGCATGTGGTTCCACGGCTGGACCTTCGAGGGCCGGCATAACTTCGCCGACGCCCTGTGGGCGCGCGGCAACTGCTGGGTGACGATCGCCATCCCGGAATTCATCGAGCTGCTGGACCTGCCGCCCGGCGACGCCCTGCGCGGCTTCCTGATCGATACGCTGGAAGCCCAGATCAAGGCCCTGGCCCGCTACCAGGACGCCGAGACGGGCCTGTGGCGGACGCTGGTCGACGACGAGACCTCGTACCTGGAAGCCTCGGCCACGGCCGGCTTCGCCTATGGAATCCTGAAGGCCGTGCGCAAGCGCTACGTCGGTCGCGAGTATCAGGAAATGGGGATCAAGGCGCTGAAGGGCGTCCTGGCCAACATCGACGACAAGGGCGAGCTGCAGCAGGTGTCGTTCGGCACCCCGGTGTTCGACACCCTGCAGGGCTACAAGGACATCCCCCTGACCTCGATGCCCTACGGCCAGTCGCTGGCCATCCTGGCCCTGGGCGAGTTCCAGCGCGCCTTCATCTAGCTTCGGCGGACTTGACCCGATCCGGTCGCGAGACCGGATCGGACGGGGCGACAAGACCTCTCTTCACTCGGGAATGACACGCAGATGGCGACGCCGGATCTCCGCACACCCACTTGGATCAACTACTGGGGCTGGGGTTCCGGCGACATGCTGGGGGCCGGCGCGCAGGCCGTGATCACCGGCTGGCTGGCCTATTTCTTCATCACCTTCTGCGGCCTGTCGGCGGTCGAGACCGGCCTGATCCTGGGCCTGCCCCGGCTGCTGGAGGCGATCACCTGCCCGCTGATCGGCTACATTTCCGACAACCTGCGCCACACCTGGGTCGGGCGTCGGATCGGCCGGCGCAAGATCTTCCTGATCATCACCATTCCGCTGCTGCCCAGCTTCGCCCTGATCTTCGTCACGGGCCAGACCTTCGCCTACTACCTGACGACCTTCGTCTTCTTCGAATTCCTGTACACGATGTTCCTGATCCCGTGGGAAACCCTCGCGGCGGAAATGACCAAAGATTACAAGAAGAAGGCCAAGTTCGCCGGCGCGCGGATGCTGATCGCCCAGAGCTCGGCGATCCTGGCCTCCTACCTGCCGACGCTGATCATCAACCACTTCGGCGGCAAGGACTCGTCCGGCACCTTCCTGATCATGGCCGCGATCTTCGGCGGCCTGTTCAGCCTGGTCGTGCTGCTGGTCGTGCTGTTCACCTGGGAGCGCCCCTACACCGAGGCCGAGACGCGGATCCAGCCCGAGCCCATGGACTGGACCAAGGCGGCGCTGATCCCCGCCAACATGTTCCGCGACCTGTTCTCGACCCTGCGCATCAAGGCCTTTCGCCAGCACCTGTCGCTCTATCTGGGCGGCTACATCTCTCAGGACATCTTCAACACCGCCTTCCCGCTGTTCGTGGCCACGGTGATGATGGGCGCCACCCTGGTGATCTCCCAGCTGATGACGACGATGTACCTCGCCCAGCTGATCTCGGTGATGATCGCCATCAACGTGGTCATCCGCACTGGCCCGACGGCCGCCTATCGCATGGCCATCAGCTTCGTCGGCGCGGCCCTGCTGCTGTTCCTGACCTTTTACCTGATCCGGCCGGCGGGCTTCGCCAAGGGGCTGGCGGCGCTGGGCGGCGACACCTTCGCGGCCTTCATCCCCACCAGCGCGGCGTTCAATCCGATGGTGGCGTTCTGGCTGTTCGTCCCCATCGTCCTGGCGGGCCTGGGGCGCGGCACGCTGAACTTCGTGCCCTGGAGCGTCTACAACTACCTGCCCGACATCGACGAGGCCGTGACCGGCCAGCGTCGCGAGGGGATCTTCGCGGGGGTGATGACCTTCGTGCGCAAGATCGCCCAGTCCGGAGCCATCGTGGTCACCACCTCGCTGATCGGCCTGGGCGGCTATGTCTCGGCCGACAAGGCCCACCCCGGCGTGGCCGTGGTCCAGTCTCCCGAAGCCGTGCGCGCCGTGGTGCTGGTGATGGTGGGCGGACCGATCCTGGTCATGCTCTGGGGGCTGTGGATGTCGTGGTCGTTCCGCCTCAACGCCAGGACCCACGAAGTGCTGATCCACGAGGTCGAACGCCTGCGGGCCGGCGAGACCGAACCGGAGAGCGCCGAATCCAGGGCGATCGTCGAGAACCTGACCGGCTGGCGGTTCGAGCGGCTGTGGGGGCGCGGCTAACCCTGCCCGGGGATCGGCAGGCGCTCCATGATCTCCACCGACTCGCCGGGAAAGATCGCGAAGTGCGGATGGTCCTCGAACATCGCCGCCGCTGCCTCGTGGGACTCGGCCTGGACGATCACATAGCCGGCCACCCGGTTGCGGAGGTCGCTCACGCCGCCGGCCGCCGTCTTCTTGGTCTTGCCCAGCGGGCCTCCATGGTCGACCACCGCCGCGGCGTGATCGGCCATCCACCGGCTCCAGGCGGTCATGCCCCTGTCGATGGTGGACTGGTCGAGCGAGCTCGGATCCACCGGCGTCTCGGATCCCATGTAGAGCGCCAGGAACGTCTTCATCGCCATTTCCTCCTCGGGCCGCTTCAGGGGCCGTTCAAGCGCGACGACCATACGCTCCCAAGGAAACGCTGGCGATCATCGCCGACCCTCGGCTAAATACTCAGACAAAATAGATTGAGGGGGATGCGAATGGCGACATCGAGAGGGGGCGCGCGGCTGGCCCTGGCGCTGTGGGCCACGACCGCCCTGGTCGCGCCACCCGCCGCGGCGGCCTCGCCGAAGCTGGACGCCCACGCCATCGCCGCGGCCCGATTCGGCGCCGACGCCGCCTGGTACGAAGGCAACATCCCGCTGTTCGAATCCTCGGACCGGAAGCTGGACCAGATCTACTACTATCGCTGGAGCGTGTTCCGCGCCCACCAGCGGGACCTGGGTCCGCGCGGCTACATCACCACCGAGTTCCTGGACGACGTCGGCTGGCAGCGCGAGCCCTACGCCAGCCTCAACGACGCCACCGGCTTCCACATCCAGGAGGGGCGCTGGCTGCGCGACCGGCGCTACGCCGGCGACTATGTCGACTTCATGTACGACGGCGGCGGCAACGACCGTCACTTCGCCGAAGCCATCGCCGACGCGACCTTCGCCCGCTTCCTGGTCGACGGCGACCAGGACGCCGCCACCCGCCACCTCGGTGCGATGAAGCACATCTACGCGCTGTGGGACGACCACTACGACTTCGACAAGAAGCTGTACTGGATCGAGCCGCTGCTGGACGCCACCGAATACACCATCAGCTCGATCGACGCCTCGGGCGGCAAGGACGGCTTCACCGGCGGCCAGGCCTTCCGGCCCTCGATCAACAGCTACATGTACGCCAACGCCCGGGCGATCAGCCGGCTGGCGGCCCTGACCGGCGACGCGGCGACCGCCGCCGACTACGCCGCCCGCGCCGACGACCTGAAGGCCCAGGTGCAGAAGAGCCTGTGGAGCGGCGACTTCGCCCACTTCATCGACCGCTACAAGGTCAGCAACGAGCACGTGAAGTACTGGGACCCGATCCGCGGCCGCGAACTGGTCGGCTACGTGCCCTGGACCTTCGGCTTGCCCGACGACGCCCCCGCCTACGCCCAGGCCTGGAAGCACGCGATCGACCCCAAGGAACTGGCGGGCCCCGCCGGCCTGCGCACGGTCGAGCCGTCGTACCCCTACTACATGCGCCAGTACCGCTACGAAGGGACCGCGCCCGAGTGCCAGTGGAACGGTCCGATCTGGCCGTTCCAGACCACCCAGGTGCTGACAGGCCTGGCCAACCTGCTCAACGACTATCGTCAGGACGTGGTCACGCGCTCGGACTACGCCCGCATGCTGGCCCAGTACACCCAGCTGCATTTCAAGGATGGCAAGCCGAACCTGGAGGAGGACTACGACCCCGCCACCGGCAAGGCCATCGTCGGCCTGGCCCGCAGCCACCACTACAATCACTCCGGCTACGTCGACCTGGTGATCAGCGGCCTGGTCGGCCTGCGGCCGCGCGCCGACGACGTGCTGGAGGTCAATCCGCTGGCCCCGACCGACCCGGCCGATCCCAACTTCCTGAGATATTTCAGCCTGCAGGACGCGCCGTACCACGGCCATCTGGTCGGGATCGCCTGGGACGCCGACGGCTCGCGCTACGGCCGCCGGGGCCTGGTCGTGACGGTGGACGGCCAGGAGGTGGCCGCCTCGCCGACCCTGGCCAGGCTCACCGTCCCGCTGGTCCGCAAGCCCGCCGCGCCGATCGCCCGGCCGATCGACCTGGCGGTCAACCTGGTGCGCTCGGACTATCCCAAGGGCTCGGCCTCGGCCGGCGACGATCCCAAGACCGTGCACCAGGCGCTGGACGGGCGGGTGTGGTTCTTCCCGGAGATGGCCAACGGCTGGTCGCCGGGGACCGGCGCGAAACAGCCCTGGTTCGCGGTCGATTTCGGCAGGCCGGTGTCGGTGCGCTCGGCCGAGCTCAGCTTCTTCGCCGGCGACAAGGCCTTGGCCGGGCCGGCGCGCTATCGGCTCGAAGCGTGGCGGGACGGCCAGTGGGTGGAGGTGGCCAAGGTCCCCGCCCCGCTCGCCAACGGCGTCGACCGCACGGCCTGGACCCCGGTCACGACGTCAAAGCTGCGGGCGGTGTTCGACCTGGCGCCCGGCAAGGACATGCGGCTGGTCGAGATGAAGGTGTTCTAAGGCCGCCAAACAAATCGCCCGCCCCGGCGAACGCCGGGACGGGCGGAATTCTGGAGCCCGGTCGGGGACGGGCCCGTGGGCCTGTCCCCGTTCAGCCTAGTTCAGGTCCAGCACCACCACCGACTTGCTCGGCAGGGTGGCGGTCAGCACGTCGCCCTTGATCGAGGCGGCGGTGAAGGCCGCCGGCTTGACCGCGTTGGGCGCGTCGAAGGTGTTGTGGGCGGCCATGGTCGAGGCCGTCAGCACCCTGCCCTTGGCCGTCTTGCCGGTCAGGCCCGTGAGCTTGACCGTCACGGTCGCCGACTTGTTCGGATCCACGTTGACCAGCGCCAGGTGCACCACGCCCGCCGTGTCCCGCGCCGCCGAGGCGCTGACCGCCGGGACGCTCGACTTGCCCAACGTATAGTTCGGGCTGTTGACCTCCAGCGGCAGCGAGGTCGCGCCCTGGAACGGCTTGTAGAGGTCGTAGACCCAGTAGGTCGGGGTCAGGACCATCTTTTCCTTGTCGGTCAGGATCATCGCCTGCAGCACGTTGACCATCTGGGCGATGGCGGTCAGCCGCACCCGGTCGGCGTGCCGGTGGAAGATGTTCAGGTTCACGCCGGCCACCACCGCGTCGCGCATGGTGTTCTGCTGGTAGAGGAAGCCCGGATTGGAACCCGGCTCGACATTGTGCCAGATGCCCCACTCATCGACATAGAGCCCGACCTTCTTCTCGGGATCGTACTTGTCCATGATGGCGCTGTGCTTGCTGACGAGCTCTTCCATCTTCAGGGTCTGGACCATGGTGTCGGCCCACAGCTGCTCGTTGAACTCCGTCGCCGAGCCCTTGTCCTTCCAGTCGCTGGTCGGGATCGTGTAGTAGTGCAGGCTCAGCGCGTTCATGTTTTTGGCCGCGCCGGCCATCAGGGTTTCGGTCCAGCCGTAGTCGTCGGCGTTGGGGCCGCTGGCCACCTTCACGGTGCTGGTTCCGGACGGGACCCGCACGAACTCGGCGAAGTTGCGATAGAGGTTGGTGTAGTGGGCCGCCGTCATCTGGCCGCCGCAGCCCCAGTTCTCGTTGCCGACACCGAAGTAGTCGAGCTTCCAGGGTTTGTCGCGGCCGTTGGCGCGGCGCATGTTGGCGATCGTCGACTTGGTCGGCGAGACCATGTACTCGACCCACTCGGCCATTTCCTGCGGCGTGCCGCTGCCGACATTGCCGGCGACATAGGTCTTGGAGCCGATCAGTTCGGCGAAGTCCATGAACTCGTTGGTGCCGAAGCTGTTGGGCTCCTCGACGCCGCCCCACAGCACGTTGACCTTCACGGGGCGCTTGTCGCGCGGACCGACCCCCTCGCGCCAGTGATAGTCGTCGGCGAAGCAGCCGCCGGGCCAACGGATCACGGGCACGTGGATCTGCTTCAGCGCGGCGACCACGTCGTTGCGATAGCCCTTGGTGTTGGGGATCTTGCTGTCTTCCCCGACCCAGACGCCCTCGTAGATGCCCCGACCCAGATGCTCGGCGAACTGGCCGTAGATCTCCGGCTGGATCACCGCGCCGGGCTGATCGGCCCGCAGGGTGGCGGTCACGGTGGTCTGGGCGACGGCGGCCCCGGCCGTCGCCAGCGTGGCGAAGGCAAGGCCCGCGACGAGCGCGTGCTTCAGCGTGGTCAGCTTCACGATATTCTCCCTAGGGTCGCCGTTTGTCGGCGTTGTCTTCGGTGGTTGGATCAGTGGTTGTCGCGCGGCAGGCCCTTGGTCTGGGCGATGCGCTGATACTTCACGGCCGGCTCCAGCACGGCCCCGGTCTCCATCTGGCCGACGATGGCCCGCTGGATCTCCTGCCAAGGGGTCTGGCTTTCCGGATACTGGTAGCCGCCGGCCGCCTCCAGCGCCTTGCGCCGCGCGACGATCTCTTCCGGCGTGACCAGCACGTCGACCCGCGACTTGCGCAGGTCGACCCGCACCCGGTCGCCGGTCTTCAGCAGGGCCAGGCCGCCGCCGGCCGCCGCCTCGGGCGAGGCGTTGAGGATCGAGGGCGAGCCGGAGGTGCCCGACTGACGCCCGTCGCCGATGCACGGCAGCTGGTGGATCCCCTTCTTGATCAGGTAATCTGGGGCCCGCATGTTCACGACCTCGGCCGCGCCGGGATAGCCGATCGGCCCGGCCCCGCGCATGAACAGCACGCTGCGCTCGGTGATGCCCAGGGCCGGATCGTCGATCCGGTGATGGTAGTCCTCGGGCCCGTCGAACACCACGGCCTCGCCCTCGAAGGCGTCCGGGTCGTCGGGGTCGGACAGGTAGCGGTCGCGGAATTCGGCGGTGACCACGCTGGTCTTCATGATCGCCGAATTGAACAGGTTGCCGCGCATGACCACGAAGCCGGCGCGCTCGACCAAGGGCTTGTCGAACGGACGGATCACCGCCTCGTCCTCGATGGTCGCGTTGCGGCAGGCCTCGCCGATGGTCTTGCCCGAGACAGTCAGGGCGTCCTCGCGGATCAGGCCCTGGCCCATCAGCTGGTTGACCACGGCGGGCACGCCGCCGGCATGGTAATAGTCCTCGCCGAGATATTCGCCGGCCGGCTGCAGGTTGACCAGCAGCGGCACCGCCTCGCCATAGGTCTGCCAGTCGTCGACGCTCAGCTCGACGCCCATGTGCCGGGCCAGGCCGTTCAGGTGGATCGGGGCGTTGGTCGAGCCGCCGATCGCCGAATTGACGACGATGGCGTTCAGGAACGCTTCGCGGGTCAGGATGTCGGACGGCTTGATGTCCTGCTCCACCAGCTCAACGATCCGCAGGCCGGTCTCGTAGGCGTTCTGCTGACGGTCGCGGTAGGGGGCCGGGATGGCGGCCGAACCGGTCAGCGACATGCCCAGCGCCTCGGTCAGCGAGTTCATGGTCGTGGCCGTGCCCATGGTGTTGCAATAGCCGGTCGACGGGGCCGAGCTGGCCACCAGCTTGATGAAGCCGGCGCGGTCGATCTCGCCGGCCGCCAGCATCTCCCGGGCCTTCCAGACGATCGTGCCCGAGCCGGTGCGCTGGCCCTTGTGCCAGCCGTTCAGCATCGGGCCCACCGACAGGGCGATGGCCGGGATGTTGACCGTCGCGGCGGCCATCAGGCAGGCGGGGGTGGTCTTGTCGCAGCCGATGGTCAGCACCACGCCGTCGATCGGATAGCCGTACAGGGTCTCGACCAGGCCCAGATACGACAGGTTGCGGTCCAGGCCCGCGGTCGGGCGCTTGCCGGTTTCCTGAATCGGGTGGACCGGGAACTCCAAAGCGATGCCGCCGGCGGTGCGGATGCCTTCGCGGATCCGCTCGGCCAGCACCAGGTGGTGACGGTTGCAGGGCGACAGGTCGCTGCCGGTCTGGGCGATGCCAATGATCGGCTTGCCCGACTGCAGTTCCTCCAGCGACAGGCCGAAATTCAGGTAGCGCTCCAGGTAGAGCGCCGTCATGTCCGCGTTGTCGGGGTTGTCGAACCAGGCGCGCGAGCGAAGGGCGCGAGGCGGAACGGCGGCAGAGCTCATGACAGTCCTTGATAAGGCGGCCCTTGATAGAAGAGGGGGCCTTGGGTCGGCGACGGCGGGAGGGCTTGGCGGGACATCAGGAGGATTGTCCGCCATCCGGGCGGAGCGATCGACGTCCCGCTCGTTTCACTCCTGTTCATTTGTCTGACTATACCGCCCGCAACGCGGCGTCAACGTGAGAGCTGCGCCGTTCGACGGGCGCGACAAGCCGCGCTTTCCGTTTGAACGGATAAGGAAATCATTCACCCGCAGTTGTCGGACGATAGGCTGCGCAGCTGGCGGCGATGGACTCGAAAAATCCACGCGTCGTGCGCCAATTGCGCCGTACGCCGGGCTTGCGGGGATCGCCCGCAATGCTGATTCTCTCGCTTTCCGCCCCGAGGCCAGGGCCGGGGCGAGCCCGGACGGACGCCCTTCAGCTGACGATGAAGGTCGCGCTGGCACTGCCGGCGGCGCCCTCGGCGGGCCCGACCACGATCGCCCCGTCCTGGTGGCGCAGATAGCCCCCGCCCGGCGCCGCGAACGAGACCCCGCGTCCGCCGGCCAGTCCAGGAACCCGGCGCAAGCCGCTCCGCGCGGGATCGTCGGTCGCGCCGGCCAGCACCACCGCGCCGCCCGCCGAGTGCAACACCTGGCCGGGCTTCAGGATCGGCTCCAGGACCACGGCGCCGGCCGCTCCGGGCTTCTGGCGGAACTGGGTGGTCGCCAGGGGGCCGTCGCCGACCGCCAGCCGCGCGCCGTCCAGGCGAAGATAGGCGCCCGGCCGGTCCAGCGGCGCGAAGCGGTCGGGGATCTCGCCGGCCCCGACGGGCACGCCGAAGTCGGGTGTTCCGTCCGGATGGTAATAGAGCCGCTGAACCCGGGTGTGCCGGTTCGGATCGAACAGCGGATCGCCCTGGATGGTCTTGTAGTCGCGGCCATGGAAGACCAGCACGTCGCGGCCCTGCTCGTCGACGGTGAACGAGTTGTGGCCCGGCCCGTAGACGCCGGTCTCTTCCGACGAGACGAAGACCGGGGCCTGGGACTTGCTCCAGGCGGCCGCCGACATCAGGTCGGCGCCGGCGTCCGCGGTCAGCAGGCCCAGGCAGTAGCGGGCGTCGGTGGCGCTGGCGGAATAGGCGATGAACAGGCGGCCGTTGCGGGACAGGACGGCCGGGGCCTCGTTGACCTTGAAGCCCTCGATCTCCCACGGAAGGGTCGGGATGCTCAGGCGGACCGGCGGTCGGGCCAGGGTGAGCGGCGTCGCCAGCGGGGCCAGGTAGAGGTTGCTGTTGGTCGCGATCCCCGGCTCCTGCTGCGCCCAGCACAGATAGCGCATGCCGCGATGGCTGAAGACGGTAGAGTCCAGCGTGAAGGTGTCCCACGGCGTCTGCAGCTGGCCCAGCACCTCCCAGCGGCCGGTCAGGGCGTCGCGGTCCAGGCAGCGCAGGACGTAGGTGCGGATGTGGAACGGCTCGCCCGCGTCGCCGGCCGCGAAGTACATGTGCCAGCGCCCGTCGATCCGGTGCAGTTCGGGCGCCCAGATATAGCCGCCGAGCTTGCCTTGGCCTGGACGTCGCCAGATCACCGCTTCCGGCGCGGTCGCCAAGCCCGCCAGGGTGGAGGCGCGACGCAGGACCAGCCGGTCGTACTCGGGGACCGAGGCGGTCATGTAGTAGTCGCCGTCGTCGTGGCGGAACACCTGGGCGTCGGCCCGCTGCCGCACCAGCGGATTGCGCGCGCCGCCGCCGGGGGCCTTGGCCTCGGCCCCGATCGGCGCCGCGGCGGCCAGCACGGTCGCGCCGGCGCCGGCCATCACGGCGCGCCGCGACGGCGGAAAATCGAAACGCATCGCGGAATCTCCGGCTCAGTCCTTCGGGTCGATCGCCGCCCGGGTGTCTTCCAGGGCCAGGCCGACCAGCTTCTCCATCGCCTGCCGCGCCTGGTCGGGCCTGGCGGCTGCGATGGCGTCGAACACCTTCCAGTGGTCGGGCATGGGGTCGCGCGGCAGCTCGCGCTTGCGCTGCTTGAAGATCGTGGTCCAGCGAACCGCCGCGCCGATGCTGCTGGACAGGGTGAACAGCGGCGCATTGCCGGTGGCCTCCAGCACGGTGTCGTGGAAGTCGCGGTCGGCGGCCTGGCCGGCGTCGGTGGCCAGGGTCTGGCTCTCCATCTGGATCAGCGCCTTGCGCATGCGCTCCAGCTGGCCGTCGTCGCGGCGCTCGGCGGCCAGAGCCGCGGCGGCCGGCTCGACGATCATCCGCAGTTCGTACAGGCCCTTGAGAAACTCCTCGCTGGGCTCGGATTCGAAGAACCAGGCCAGGACCTCGGGGTCCAGCAGGCTCCATCGACTGCGCTCGGTGACCCGGGTGCCGGTCTTGGGACGGCTCTCGACCAGCCCCTTGGCGGCCAGGATGCGGATGGCCTCGCGATAGGCGCTGCGCGAGACCTGCAGCTGTTCGCTGGAATCGATCTCGTTGTTGAGGATGTCGCCCGGCGCGTATTGGCCCGAGACGATGGCCACGCCGAGCGTGCGGGCGATCGAGCCGTGGATCCGGCTGTTGGCCACCCCCTCCCGCGCGAAGTCCCCGTCCCCGGCCTTGTCCTTCTTCTTCCGCACGCGCGCTTCGCTCCCTGCCCGGTCGATGGATGGAACCCCGTCCGTCCGCCGCTCCGGCGCAGCGCGACACTAGCGAGACAGTTTATGCGCCGACAAGGGATTTCGCAGCCGGCGCCCGATCGCGGCGTCAAATTCCGCCGCCAAAAGTACGATGATTGCCAAACCCCGGCGCGGCGCGGGTTTGCGCCGGTTCCCGTGCTGTCACGGCGTCCGGCCTGGCGATGGCCCTGGCCGCGCCGCGTCGATCCGGGTTTGACACCGCCCAGTAGATCGCTATTTGTCCGACTAAATAGCCAAACCCGCTGGGAGGTCGCGACAGCCATGGTGCTGCGGTTCGTGCAACTGAAGGAAAAGGACGGGGCGCGAATCCTCGCGGCGGTCAACGATTCGGGCCTGGCCCGCAAGGTCGAGGTGGCCGACACCCTGCTGGCCCTGGCGGAGGCGGCCCTGGCGGCCGGCGCCACCCTGGCCGAGGCCGCCCAGGCCCACCCGCTCGGGGCCGAGGTCGACATCCCGGCGGCGCTCGCCGAGGGCCGGGTGCTGGCCCCGATCGACCATCCCGATCCCGCCCACCTGGTGCTGACCGGCACCGGCCTGACCCACCTGGGCTCGGCCGAGGGCCGCGACAAGATGCACAAGGCCGCCCAGGCCGGCGAGCAACTGACCGATTCCATGCGGATGTTCCTGATGGGCGTCGAGGGCGGCAAGCCCGCCGACGGCCAGGTCGGCGCCCAGCCGGAGTGGTTCTACAAGGGCGACGGCTCGCACGTGGTCGGCCACGGCGCCGCCCTGACCTCGCCCGCCTTCGCCAAGGACGGCGGCGAGGAGCCCGAGATCGCCGGCGTCTACCTGATCGGCCCGGACGGGACGCCCCATCGCCTGGGCTTCTGCCTGGCCAACGAGTTCTCGGACCATGTGATCGAGCGCGGCAACTATCTGTGGCTGGCCCACTCCAAGCTGCGCCAGGCGGCCCTGGGCCCCGAACTGCTGACCGGCGAACTGCCGGCCGACGTGCGCGGCGCCAGCAAGATCCTGCGTGACGGCCAGGTGGTCTGGGAGAAGCCCTTCCTGTCGGGCGAGGCGAACATGTCCCACACGATCGCCAACCTCGAGCACCACCACTTCAAGTACGACATCTTCCGCAAGCCGGGCGACGTTCACGTGCACTTCTTCGGCACGGCCACCCTGTCGTTCTCGGAGGGCTTCCAGACCCAGGTCGGCGACGTATTCGAGATCGGCGCCGCGCCGTTCCTCTATCCGACCCACAACGCCCTGGCCCAGGCCGAGGACAAGCCGGTGACGGTGCGCAGCCTGTGAGCAAGATCCGCCTGGCTCTCGTTGGCCTGGGCAAGATCGCCCGCGACCAGCACCTGCCCGCCATCGCCGCCGACGACCGCTTCGAGCTGGTCGCCATCGTCAGCCGCAACGCCGACCTCGACGGCATCGCCCACTTCACGACCCTGGCCGATCTGCTGGCCAGCGACGTGGCGGTCGACGCGGTATCGTTGTGCACCCCGCCCCAGCCGCGCCACGCCCTGGCTCACCTGGCCCTGGCGGCCGGCAAGCACGTGATGCTGGAGAAGCCGCCCGGCGCGACGCTGAGCGAGGTCGAGGACCTGCGCCTGGCCGCCGCCGAGCGCGGCCTGACCCTGCAGACCACCTGGCACTCGCGCTACGCCCAGGGCGTGGCGCCCGCCCGCGCCTGGCTGGCCGACAAGGCCATCAAGGCCGTGCGCATCGACTGGCGCGAGGACGTGCGCGTCTGGCACCCGGGCCAGACCTGGATCTGGGAGGCCGGCGGCCTGGGCGTGTTCGACCCTGGGATCAACGCCCTGTCGATCGCCACCGCCATCCTGCCCCGGCCATTCTTCCTGACCGGCGCGGTGCTGCACGTGCCGGAGAACTGCCAGTCGCCGATCCAGGCCGAGCTGGACTTCGTCGACGCCGCCGGCGCCCCGGTCCGGGCCGAGTTCGACTTTCTGCAGACGGGTCCCCAGAGCTGGGACATCGCCGTCGAGACCGACGCCGGCGTGTTGAAGCTGTCGCATGGCGGCGCCAAGCTGTTCATCGACGGCGAACTGCTCCATGAGGGCCCGGACGCCGAATATGCCGGCCTCTACGACGCCTTCGCGCGCCTGGTGGCCGGCGCCGCCAGCGACGTCGACGTCAGCCCGCTGCGTCACGTCGCCGACGCCTTCCTGCTGGGTCGACGGGTCGTCGCTCCAGCGTTCATCGAATAGAGCGAGACAGCTAATGGCCGAAGCCGCCCTGCGGGCCCTGAACCCCGCCACCAACGAACACTTCGGCCCCAGCTTCCCAGAGCCCAGCGCCGCCCAGATCGAGGCGGCCTGCGCCGCCGCCGCCGCCGCGTTCGACACCTATCGCGAGACGGATCTGGAAACCCGGGCCGCTTTCCTCGAGGCGATCGCCGCCGAGATCGAGGCGCTGGGCGACGAACTGATCCAGACGGCCATGGCCGAGACGGGCCTGCCCCAGGCCCGCATCACCGGCGAGCGCGGCCGCACCTGCGGCCAGCTGCGGCTGTTCGCCCAGGTCGTGCGGCGCGGCGACTGGATCGGCGCGCGGATCGACCCGGCCATGCCCGAGCGCGCGCCCCTGCCCCGCGCCGACCTGCGCCAGCGCTTCATCCCGCTGGGCCCGGTCGTGGTGTTCGGCGCCAGCAACTTCCCCCTGGCCTTCTCGACCGGCGGCGGCGACACCGCCTCGGCCCTGGCGGCCGGCTGCCCGGTGATCGTCAAGGGCCACTCGGCCCATCCCAACACCGGCGCGATGGTCGGGAGCGCGATCGACAAGGCGATCAAGACGGCCGGCCTGCCCGCCGGGGTGTTCTCCATCCTGATCGGCCAGCAGCGCACCCTGGGCGCCGGCCTGGTCGCCGATCCGCGCATCAAGGCCGTGGGCTTCACCGGCTCGCGGGCCGGCGGCGTGGCCTTCATGCGGATCGCCGCCGAGCGCCGCGAGCCGATCCCGGTCTTCGCCGAGATGAGCAGCATCAATCCGGTGGTGCTGATGCCCGCCGCCCTGGCCGCCCGGGCCGAGGCGCTGGGCGCGGCCTTCATCGGCTCGCTGACCATGGGCGCGGGCCAGTTCTGCACCAATCCCGGCCTTATCTTCGCGCTCGACGGCCCCGACCTCGACCGCTTCGAGGCCGCCGCCATCGCCGCCCTGACCGCCGCCCAGCCGCAGGTCATGCTGACGCCCGGCATCTTCGGCGCCTACGAGCAGGGCGTGAACCAGCTGCTGGACCGCGACGGGGTCAAGCTGCTGGCGCGTGGCTGCGTCGGCGACGGCGTCAACCAGGCGGTCGGCGCGCTGTTCTCGGTCGACGCCGAGACCTTCCAGCGCGACGCGGTGCTGAGCCACGAGGTGTTCGGCTCGTCGTCGCTGATCGTGCGCGTCAAGGACGCCGCCCAGCTGGCGTCGGCGCTGGAGGGGCTGGAGGGCCAGCTGACCGCCACCCTGCAGATGGATCCCGCCGACGTCGAGGCCGCCCGACCCTTGCTGCCGATCCTGGAGCGCAAGGCCGGCCGCGTCCTGGCCAACGGCTGGCCCACCGGCGTGGAGGTCTCGAACGCCATGGTCCACGGCGGCCCGTTCCCGGCCACCTCCGACCCGCGCGGCACCTCGGTCGGCACGCGCGCCATCGAGCGCTTCCTGCGGCCGGTCTGCTACCAGGACATCCCCGACGCCCTGCTGCCGGCCGCGCTGAAGGCCGACAACCCGCTGGGCGTGCGGCGAGCCATCGACGGGGTGCTGTAGAGCGCCGGCTTTGTAAGTTGGGGACAGGCGCATGCGCCTGTCCCCGTCAGCTGACAAACACACCACTCCATCTCGCGCGAACGATATAGTCTGACAATTCTAAGCCTCCGGATTTTCGCCCGAGGGCCGTCTTCATGGCTCTTCCGGCCGTAATTTTTTGGCTTGCACCGCCAAAGATTTAACGTCATCCTCATTTTGTCTGAGTAAATAGCCCAAACAAACCAGCCCTCCACCAAGGTGGGCGGAAACAAAGGCGCTCAGCGCCGCGCGATCGGGAGGAAACGACGGCTTCACGCCGCCCTTCCGTCTTGCGCGCCGCCGGGCCGTCCGGGGAGTGGATGCGTGGCGCGCGTGCGGCTTGACCATCTGAGCAAGAGCTTCGGTTCCGTCGCCGTGCTCGACGACATCCGCCTCGACATCGCTTCCGGCGAGTTCATCGCCTTCCTCGGCCCGTCGGGCTGCGGCAAGTCCACCCTGCTGCGGATGATCGCCGGGCTGGAAACCGTCGAGACGGGCGAGATCCACATCGGCGAGCGGCGCGTCGATTCGCTGCCGCCGGGCGACCGCGGCGTGGCCATGGTGTTCCAGCACTACGCCCTCTACCCGCACATGACGATCTTCGAGAACATGGCGTTCGGGCTGCGCAACGCGAAGGTCGCCAAGGCCGAGATCGAGGCGCGCGTGGCCGAGGCGGCCCGGATCCTGGAGATCGAGCGCTTCCTGCGCTCCAAGCCCGGCCAGCTGTCGGGCGGCCAGCGCCAGCGCGTCGCCATCGGCCGGGCCATCGTCAAGAAGCCCGACCTGTTCCTGTTCGACGAGCCGCTGTCCAACCTCGACGCCGCCCTGCGCATGCGCACGCGGCTGGAGCTGGCCCAGCTGCGCCGCCGGGTCCAGGCGACGATGATCCTGGTCACCCACGACCAGGTCGAGGCCATGACCCTGGCCGACCGCATCGTGGTGATGAGCGACCGCCGCATCCAACAGGTCGGGACGCCGATGGAGATCTACGCCCGGCCCGCCAACCGCTTCGTGGCCACCTTCGTCGGCTCGCCGCCGATGAGCTTCCTGGACGCGACGCTGGGCGAGGGTCCCAACGGCCTGGCCCGCGTGACCCTGCCAGGCGGCGCGAGCCTCGACACCGAGGTCCCCCTCGCCGCCCTGCCCGCCAGCGCCGCCTGGCGCCTGGGCCTGCGGGCCGAGGCCGTGAAGGTCGTCGCGCCGGACGCCGGACAGGTCGACGCCAGGGTGGAGTTCGTCGAGCGGCTGGGCGACCGCACCCTGGTCTATCTGCGCCTGGCCGACGGCGCGGCGATCACGGCCGAGGACGCCGGGACCAGCCGCGCGGCGATGGGCGACCTGGTCGGCCTGGTCCTGGACGGCGCCACGCACCTGTTCGACGCCGACGACCGCGCCCACCACGGCCCGGCCCGCCCATGACCGCCGCTTCGCCCCGCAAGCGTTCCTGGACCAACGGCCTGTTCGTCACGCCGTACCTGGTGGTCTACCTGGCCCTGCTGCTCTACCCGCTGCTGGCTGGCGTGTGGCTGAGCCTGCACAAGGCCGACCTGTTCGGCGGCGAGGCGTTCGTCGGGCTCGAGAACTTCGGCCGGCTGCTGCGCGACACGGTGTTCCTGCAGGCGGTGCGCAACACCTTCTGGTTCGTGCTGCTGACCGTGCCGCCGCTGGCGGTGATCGCCCTGGGCCTGGCCATCGCCCTGAACCGCCCCACCCGCGCGGCCGCCTTCTTCCGAGGCGTGTTCTTCAGCTCGTCGGTGCTGTCGGTGACCATCGTCACCCTGATCTGGCGGCTGGTGCTGATCCCCGACGGCGGGTTGATCGCCAACCTGCTGCACGCGGCCGGCCGGCCGCCGATCCCGCTGCTCAGCCATCCCGACCTGGTGCTGCCCGCCATCGCCCTGACCACCGTCTGGTGGTGCCTGGGCCTGCCGATGATGCTGTACCTGGCCGCCCTGCAGCAGGTGCCAGCCGAGCTCTACGAAGCCGCCGCCCTCGACCGGGCCGGGCCGTGGAAGACCCTGACCCGCATCACCCTGCCCTCGATCCGCCGGACCCTGGTCCTGGTGGTGATCATCCAGTGCGTGCTGCAGTTCCAGCTGTTCGGCCAGGCCCAGCTGCTGACCCAGGGCGGCCCCAACGGCGCCTCGCGGCCGATCGTGCTGTTCATCTACGAGGTCGGCTTCCGGCGCTGGGACATCGGCTACGCGGCCGCTGCGTCCGAGATCCTGTTCGGCCTGATCCTGGTGGCCACCGTGCTGCAGTACGTGACCACGCGTGAAAAGGCGGCGGTCCGATGAGCGCGCTGGACCGGGCCGCCGGGCGCAATCCCTGGATCGACCGCCTGGGCTGGACCGCCCTGACCCTGGCCGCCGTGGTCATGGTCCTGCCGCTGGCGTGGACCGTGGGCCTGTCGCTGAAGTCGAACGGCGAGCTGCTGCGCGACACGGCCTCGGTGTTCCGCGCGCCCTACACCCTGGAGAACTACGGCTCGATCCTGGCCCGGGCGACGGTGTTCCGCTGGCTGGCCAACAGTCTGCTGGTGTCGCTATGCACCACCGCCGGCGTGCTGGCCCTGTCGTCCCTGGCCGGCTACGGCTTCGCAAGGCTGGAGTTCCCGGGCCGCAAGTGGCTGTTCGCCCTGGTGCTGTTCGGCCTGGCCGTGCCCGAGCAGTCGGTGATCATCACCCGCCACCAGCTGTTTTCCGCCCTGCACCTGCACAACACCTATCCCGGCCTGATCCTGCCGGGCCTGGCCGCGCCGTTCGGGGTGTTCCTGATGACCCAGTACTTCAAGGCCATCCCGGTCGAGCTGGACGAGGCGGCGATGCTGGACGGCGCCAGCCGCCGGCAGGTGTTCTGGAAAGTCCTGCTGCCCCTGACCCTGCCCGCCCAGGCGACCCTGGGCATCTTCACCTTCCTGTCGTCGTGGAACGACTACTGGTGGCCGCTGATCTCGGCGACGCGGTCCGAGATGTTCACCCTGACCGTCGGCGTGGCCAGTTCGCAGATCAACTTCGCCCAGACCAGCGGCCTGGGCTTCCTGATGGCCCAGGCGGTGTTCGCCAGCGCGCCGATCCTGGTGGTCTACGTGTTCTTCCAGAAGTACATCGTGCGGGCCGTGTCGGGAGCGGCGGTGCGATGAGCCGCCTGCCCCGCCTCTTCATGATCGCCGCCGCCGCCCTCAGCCTGTTCGGCTGCGCCAAGCCCGACGACGTCACCCGGATCACCGTCCAGCGGATCTTCGGCGAGTGCCGCTCCGCGGGGGCCGGGGCGCGCAATCCCGACGGCGAGTGCGAGATCATCACCGGCCTGCTGGACCAGTTCCAGCGCGAGAACCCGGACATCCGGCTGAAGGTCAATATCGCCGCCTGGCCCGGCTACGATCAGTTGTCGGCCCAGTTCGCGGCCGGCGACCCGCCGGACCTGGTGACCATGCACATGTCGGCGATCTCGGACTACCAGTCGCGCGGCCTGATCGAGCCGATGGGGCCGGGGCTGGAAGGCGTCGGGGTCGATCCCGCCGCCTTCACCCGCGCCGCCCGCGAGGGGGTGACCAAGAACGGCCAGGTCTGGGGCCTGCCCTTCGACAACTGGGCGCCGCTCTGGCACATCAACCTGAACCAGTTCCGCCAGGCGGGGCTGGTCAGGGACGGCCAGCCGGTCCTGCCGACCAGCGCCGACGAACTGCTGGCCCAGGCCCGCCAGTTCAAGGCCGCCACCGGCAAGCCCTACCTGGTCCAGGCCATGGCCAACGAGACGGCCAGCTACACGCGCAACCTCTACACCTGGCTGATGACCCAGGACGCGGTGTTCTTCCCCGATCCCAAACACATCAAGCTGACGACGCCGGAAGCCCATCGGATCGTGGCGCTGTTCAAGCAGATGTACGAAGAGAACCTGACGACCAAGGACCAGGACTATTCGGCCGCCACCAGCGGCTTCATGAACGGCGACGGCGGGGTCTATCTGGTCGGCACCTGGATGATCGGCACGTTCGAGGCGGAGTCGCATACGCCCGGCCGGCCGTTGGCGAACGGCTACGCGGTCGCGCCCTATCCCCGGATTTTCGGGAGCAAGGACGCGGCCTATGTCGACGGTCACGCCTGGGTCGTGCCGCATCGCGACCGGACGCCCGAGCAGCGCGCCGCGGTCTACCGCCTGGTGAAGTTCCTGGCCGACCACGACTACGACTGGTCGCGGACCGGCCACCTGCCGGCCATGCAGGCGGTGATCGACAGCCCACGCTTCAAGGCCCTGCCCCACCGCCAGGCCATCGCCCCGCTGGCGACGATCGGCCAGACCCTGCCGCCTCAGGTCCAGCGCCAGTTCGCCATCCAGGACATCATCGGCGACGAGATGGCCAGCGCCATCACCGGCCGCAAACCGATCAACACCGCCCTCGCCGACGCCGAGCGACGCGTCAACGACCTGCTGTTCCACCTTCTCTAGATCCGCGAGCTTTCCATGCTAACCGCCAAGATCATCGCCGACGCCGACTTCGTGGTGGCCCCGCTGGACCGCCGGATCTTCGGCACCTTCGTCGAGCATATGGGCCGCTGCGTCTACGGCGGCATCTACGAGCCCGGCCATCCTACCGCCACGCCGGAGGGCTTCCGCCAGGACGTGCTGGACCTGACCCGGGAGTTGGGCGTCACGCTCGTCCGCTATCCGGGGGGCAATTTCCTGTCCGGCTACAACTGGGAGGACGGCGTCGGGCCCAAGGAGGATCGTCCCGTCCGCCTGGACCTCGCCTGGCACTCGACCGAGACTAACCAGTTCGGGACCAACGAGTTCATCACCTGGTGCCGCAAGGCGCAGCTGGAGCCGATGTTCGCGGTCAACGTCGGCACGCGCGGCGCCGACGAGGCCCGCCACTTCCTAGAATACTGCAACCACCCGGGCGGGACCTACTATTCCGACCTGCGCCGGTCGCACGGCCACGAGCAACCGCACGGGGTCAAGTTCTGGTGCATCGGCAACGAGATGGATGGTCCCTGGCAGATCTGCGCCAAGACCTCGGCCGAGTACGGCCGCATCGCCCAGGAGACCGGCAAGGTGATGAAGTGGGTCGACCCCACCATCGAGCTGACGGCCTGCGGCTCGTCCCAGCGCGCCATGCCCACCTACGGCAAGTGGGAATATGAGGTGCTGGACCAGTGCTTCGACCAGGTCGACTACATCTCGCTGCACCACTACTGCCGCAACGACGCCGACGACATCCACGAGTTCCTGGCCACGATCGACGACCTGGACCACTTCATCCGCGAGGTGGCGTCGATCGCCGACGCCGTGGCGGCCAAGCGCCGCTCCAAGAAGCGGATCATGCTGTCGCTGGACGAATGGAACGTCTGGTACAAGGCCAGCGGCCCCGGCGACCTGAAGAAGCCCGGCTGGCCGGAAGCCCCGCCGCTGATCGAGGAGGTCTATAACCACGAGGACGCCCTGGTGGTGGGCGGCTGCCTGATCGTGATGATGAACAACGCCGACCGGGTGAAGGCCGGCTGCCTGGCCCAGCTGGTCAACGTGATCGGCCCGATCATGACCGAGACCGGCGGCCCGGCCTGGCGCCAGACCATCTTCCACCCGTTCGCCGACTGCGCCCGCCACGGCCGCGGCGAGGTGCTGAGGCTGAAGGTCGAGACCGGCACGTTCCCGACCAAGGCCCACGGCGAGGTCCCCAGCCTGCTGGCCACGATCGTCCGCGATCCCGACACCGGCGCGGCCGCCCTGTTCGCCCTGAACCGTAGCGTCACCGACGACATGGACCTGTCCGTCGACCTGCGGGGCGTGGCCGACGACCTGGTGATCGCCAGCGCGACCCAGCTGCACGATCCGGACCTGAAGAGAACCAACACCAAGGCCGCGCCCGACGCCGTCTCGCCGGTCGCCAATCCGACCGCCAAGCTGGAAGGCGGCCGCCTGACGGCGACGCTGAAGCGCCAGTCCTGGAACGTCGTCAGCCTGGCGCGGGGGTGATCCGCGCCGCGGCGGCGGCCGCATCCGGGACCGCCGCCGTTCGCGCCCTGGGCCGCGCCTTCCGGCCATGCCAATTTCATCTATTTGTCTGACCAACATTGGGGACTTTTCGGAGCTTGAACGCCGGCCGTCCTTGCGCCGCTTTCAGGCCTTGGCGCCAACGCCAGAGATCAGACACCGGCCGATAAGGCTTTGAAAAACGGATTATCCCGGCATTTATCATAACAATGCCGCTGGCCTTTCCGGCCGCACCACGCCCTGCACGGGCCATAGAACGGCGTTCATCCTTCAAGCCATGCCTGCGCAACACCCTTGCGTTCCGGTTATTTGTCGGACAAGATAAGGCTCATCGAGAACCGCCCCGCGCAGATGGGGAGACGATGAAACCTGGGAGGGAGATCCAATGACAACCGGCGCCCAAATGCCGTTTCGATCCGCCGCGCGCGCCGCGCGTCGGGCCTTGCTGATTTCGGCCGCCTCGGCCATGGCCCTGCTGGCCGCCGCCCCGGCCCTGGCCCAGGCGACCGCGACGAAGGACGACCAGACGGTCGAGGAGATCGTCGTCACCGGCCAGCGCCAGGCCGCCCAAAGCGCCCAGCAGATCAAGAAGAACAACGACCTGGTGGTCGACTCCATCGTCGCCGAGGACGTGGGCAAGCTGCCCGACAACAACGTCGCCGACGCCCTGGCGCGGGTCACCGGCATCCAGGTCCGCCGCGATTCGGGCGAGGCCAACTCGGTGCTGATCCGCGGCCTGCCCAATCTGGTGACCTTGCTGAACGGCCGCGAGGTGTTCACCACCACCGGCCGCTACATCGCCCTGGCCGACATACCGGCCAACATGCTGCAGCGGGTCGATGTCTATAAGAGCGCCGCCGCCGACCAGATCGAAGGCGGCATCGCCGGCGCGATCGACGTCCGCACCCGCCGGCCGTTCGACTTCTCCGGCGCCCAGTTCAACGCCTTCGGGCATGGCGTCTATTCGGACAAGGCCAAGGCCTGGAATCCGGACTTCGGGGCCACCGCCTCGAACCGCTGGGACACCAGCGCCGGCGAGTTCGGCGCCCTGCTGGGCGTGTCTTTCGTCGACCGCGACTACCACGAGGAACGCGCGTTCAACGTTCGCTCCGACGATCACACGGGCTCGTTCAGCCCGGCCCACCCGCTGCCGGCGGGGATCACCTCGATCAACGGCCCGTTCGTAATGGGCTACATCCCGATCGCCGGGGAGCGCAAGCGCAAGGCCGCCAACTTCGCCCTGCAATGGCGGCCCGACGACACCAGCGAGCTGTACTTCGAAGGCTTCGTCACCGACTACAAGAACGTGTTCGAGCTCGACTTCCTGGTCGGCCTGCCCTGGCTGGGCGACGGCAACCTGTCGGCCACGGTCTTCCCGGGCACCAACCAACTGAAGACGCTGACCAACCACAACGTCTTCACCATCATGTCGACCCAGGCCAACGACCAGCACTCCAACACCAACCAGTTCTCGGCCGGCGGCTACAAGGAGCTGGGCAGCTTCAAGCTGTCGACCGACCTGTCGGTGACCAACTCGTTCTTCCGATATGAGAACCCGATCATGGACACCTCCACGATCGTGCCGCTGGTGCGGGTCGACACCAGCCACGACGGCACCGCTCAGCTGAACTACAACAGCCCGGGCTACGACATCACCAACCCGGCCGCCTATACGATCGAGAACTGGTTCGACAACTACGGCAAGCAGACGGGCACGTCGGTCGACTGGCGCGCCGACGTCGTCTACACCGCCCCGTCCGACGAGTTCATCCGCGAGATCAGCGCCGGCGTCCGCTACGCTGACCGCAGCGCCGAATCCAACCAGTCCTACGGCGGCGCGGCCTATCCGTTCACCCACACCTCGGTCAGCACCCTGCCGGGCCTGAACGGCGTGTCCGAGAAGATGGCCAGCGGCGGTCCGGACTACGTCACCACCCAGTGGTACACGCCCAGCGCCTCCTACCTGCTGAACAACACCGACAAGGTCCGGGCCCAGACGGCGCTGCTCTATGATCGGGGCGCCACCAGCGCGGCCCTCTTCGCCCTGCGCAACGACCCCGTCACCGGCAAGCGCCGCATCGACCCCGGCATGTTCTTCTCCGATGTCGAGAAGACCTATGCCGGCTACGTGCAGTCCAAGATCGGCGGCGACCTGGGCAGCGTGCCATGGAGCGGCGTGGTCGGCCTGCGCCTGGTCCGCACCGAACAGACCCTGGGCGGCAACAACGTCGACACCGCCAGTCCCATCCTGGCCTACACGCCGACCAGCAAGAAGAACTCGTCGGTCGACCTGCTGCCCAGCGCCAACCTGAAGTTCAACCTGCGACCGGACCTGATCGGCCGCATCTCGCTGGGACGCACGGTCACCCGTCCGGACTTCGCCCAGCTCAATCCGGGCGTCTCGCTGTCGACCGTGGCGTCCAACACCACCTTCCTTTCGGGTTCGGGCGGCAACCCCAACCTCAAGCCGGTGACCTCCGACAGCCTCGACACCTCGCTGGAATGGTACTTCGCCGCCGACGGCTTCCTGACGCTGGCCTATTTCCACCGCAACATCGACGGCTATGTCGAGACCACCTCGGCCAACGAGGTGATCAACGGCACCACCTACATCATGACCCGACCCAGCAACTCGGGGAAGGACAAGCTGGACGGCGTCGAGCTGGGCTACCAGCAGTTCTACGACTTCCTGCCCGGCCTGCTCGGCGGCCTGGGCCTGCAGGCCAACGCCACCTTCATGGACGGGTCGATGAAGAACGCCGTCACCGGCGTGAAGACCGAGTTCCGCGGCCTGTCGAAGTGGTCCTACAACGTGGCGGTCCTCTACGAGAAAGGCCCGATCTCCGGTCGCTTGGCCTATAACTGGCGCCAGCACTTCCTCGACACGCCCAACTTCGAGAACAGCGGCTTCGACCTGATCGCCGACAACACCGCCCAGATGGACGGCAGCATCTCCTACAAGGTGGGCGACAAGCTGACCCTGACCCTGGAAGGCGTCAACCTGCTCGACACCGAGTTCAAGGACTACTTCACCGACAAGCATCTGTATCCGCGCGACACCCGTCGCTACGATCGCCAGGTCCTGGTCGGCTTCCGCTGGAAGATGTGATCCGCGCGCCCGGCCGCCCACGGCCGGGCGTCCTTCTTCTGGCCCTGGAGTTCGCGATGCTGACCCGCAGACACGCCGTGGCCGGCGGCCTCTGTACGGCGAGCCTGGCTCGTCCGGCCATCGCCGCCAGCCTCAACGACCGGATGACCGGCGACCTGTCGCCCGTCCACGACCCCTGCATCATCCGGCAGGGCGCGACCTATCACCTGTTCTGCACCAGCCAGGCCAACCAGAAGCCCGGCCTGATCCACTGGCGCACCTCGCCCGACCTTGTGAACTGGACCCTGGTCGGTGCGGTCATGCCCGCCCTGCCCGACTGGGCGCTGGAAAAGGTCCCCGGCGTGCGCGGGGCCTGGGCGCCCGACATCAGCCTGATCAACGGCCGCTACCACCTCTATTACGCCCTCTCGACGTTCGGGAAGAACCGTTCGGTCATCGCCCTGCAGACCACCGCGACCCTGGACCGGGCCGACCCGGCCTTCGGCTGGCGCGACGAGGGCGTGGTCTTCGCGTCCGGACCGGGCGACGACTTCAACGCCATCGACCCCAACATCATCGCCACGGGCGACGGCCGGGTCTGGATGAGCTTCGGCAGCTTCTGGTCGGGCCTGAAACTGCTCGAGATCGACCCGGCGACCGGCAAGCCCAGGCCCGGCGCGGCCCTGGCCGCGATCGCCGCCCGCCCCCGGCCCAGCGCGATCGAGGCGCCCTGCATCGTCGAGCGCGACGGCTGGTTCTACCTGTTCGCCTCGTTCGATTTCTGCTGCCGGGGCGCCGACAGCACCTACTACACCGTGGTCGGCCGCTCGAAGGCCGTGGCGGGCCCCTATGTCGACCGCGACGGCAAGGCGATGATGAAGGGGGGCGGCTTCATCGTGCTGCACGCCGACCTGGATCCGGCCAAGCGCTTCAAGGGGCCGGGCCACGTGGCCGTGCTGCGCGACGACGCCCGCGACCACATCGTCTACCACGCCTATGACGCCCGGAAGGGCGGCGTCCCCACCCTGCGCATCCAGCCCCTGGGCTGGACCGACGACGGGTGGCCCTTGGCGCTCTGAATCCTTCTCCCGCATGGGCTTGGCCTGATCTGGGACGGGCGTTCGCCTTTCCGTCGGGCTTCGATTGCACAGGCTCCAATTGTCGGACTATATGATCGCCAAGCGCCATCCAGAGCCGCTCGCGATCGTTGGAACGAGGAACCCCATGAAGACTTCAGGCCGCAAACTGACCGGCGCCCTCCTGGCCGCCACCGCCATCGCCCTTCCGGCGGGAGCCTTCGCGGCCGACTACGCCCGCGCCCCGTTCGGCAAGACGCCCGACGGCGTCGAGGTCGAGGCCATAACCCTGACCAATGGCAAGGGCGTCAGCGCCACGGTGATCACCTACGGCGCCACCCTGCAGTCGCTGGTCGCCCCCGGCCGCGACGGGACCAAGGCCGACATCGCCCTGGGGTTCAAGGACGCCGAGGCCTACGCCAAGAACGCCAGCTATTTCGGGGCCTCGGTCGGCCGGTTCGCCAACCGCATCGGCAAGGGCAAGTTCACGCTGGACGGCAAGACCTACCAGCTGGCGCTGAACAACAACGGCGTCGCCGCCCTGCACGGCGGGCTCAAGGGCTTCGACAAGCAGGTCTGGAAGGTCGCCGACGTCAAGCGCGGCCCGGTCGCCTCGGTCACCTTCACCTATGTCAGCCCCGACGGCGAGGAAGGCTATCCCGGAACCCTGACCGCCACGGCGACCTACGCCCTGGACGAAGCGAACCAGCTGACGATCACCTACGGCGCCACCACCGACAAGCCGACCATCGTCAACCTGACCAACCACGCCCTGTTCAACGTCGCCGGCGAAGGTTCGGCCGACGGGGCGATGGGCAATGTCCTGACCCTGGCGTCCGACGGCTACACGCCGGTCGACGCCGAGCTGATCCCGACGGGCCAGATCACGCCCGTGGCCGGCACGCCGTTCGACTTCCGCAAGCCCCATGTCGTGGGCGAGCGCTTGCGGGACGCCCGCGATCCGCAAATGGTCATCGGCCGCGGCTACGACCACAACATGGTGCTGACCGGCAAGGCCGGCGGCGCCCCCCGCCTGGCCGCGCGCCTGGCCGACCCCAAGAGCGGCCGGGTGCTGGAGATCCTCAGCGACCAGCCGGGCATCCAGTTCTACAGCGGCAACTTCATCGACGGCACCACGGTCAGCAAGAGCGGCAAGATCTATCGTCAGGGCGACGGCATCGCCCTGGAGCCGCAGCACTTCCCCGACGCGCCCAACAAGCCGGCCTTCGCGCCGGTGCGGCTGGACCCGGGCCAGAAGTACAGCAACGTCATGGTGTTCAAGCTGACGACCGACAAGAGATAGAGCGGCCTTGCCGGACGGCGGAGAAGTCTGTTCCCATCCCCGCATGGCGACAGGCTTCTCCATCCGCCCCGTCCGCGCCGCCGGCGACCTGGCGGCGGTCGTCGCGCTGTTCGAGACCTACGTCGCCACCCTGACCGTCGACCTGGGCTACCAGGACTTCAGCCGTGAACTGGCCGGCCTGCCCGGCCAGTACGCCCCGCCGAAGGGCGAGCTGCTGCTGGCGCGCGACGCCGCCGGCGCGCCGCTGGGCTGCGTGGGCCTGCGCCCGATCCCGCCCGACGGCTGCTGCGAGATGAAGCGCCTCTATCTTTCGCCGGCCGCGCGCGGCCTGGGCCTGGGCAAGGCCATGGCCCAGGCGGTGGTCCAGACGGCCCGCGCCCTCGGCTACGAGGAGCTGCGGCTGGACACCCTGCCCAGCATGACCACCGCCCTGCGGCTCTACGACGCCCTGGGCTTCGAGCGCACCGGCCCCTACTACGCGCCGACGCCGGATGGCACGGTGTTCATGCGGCTGAGGCTGCGCCTCCCGGGAAGGACGCTGGACTGATCCCGGGAAAGCGGCGCCCAGGCCGGGTGCGCCGGTTGGGCCTTCGAAATAAATCGCATCCGATTTAATCGGCCGACTTGACGGCATGGGTGAGCGCAACTAAATACATCGCATCCGATCGAAGCGGATGCGATCAACATGACCTCGAAAGGAAGTTTCCCATGACCGCCAAGGTTCTCTTCACCGGCAAGACCCACATCACGGCCGGCCGCGACGGCGCGGCGCGCAGCAGCGACGGCTTCCTGGACGTCAAGCTGGCGCAACCTCACCCCGCCGCCGAAAACCTGTTCGGCGCCGCCTGGTCGGCCTGCTACATCGGCGCCCTCCAGCTGGCCGCCGGCCAACAGAAGGTGACGCTGCCGGTCGAGCCCTCGGTCGACGCCGAGATCGACCTGGTCAACGACGCCGGCGCCTTCTTCCTGCGCGCCCGCCTCGACGTCAGCCTGCCGGGCGTCGACCGCGAGGCGGCCCAACGCCTGATCGAGGCGGCGCACGGGATCTGCCCCTATTCCAAGGCGGTCCACGGCAATATCGACGTCACCACCACCCTGGCTTGACCGAAGCGACTGGGCCTGTCCCCGCGACCGGGGCAGGCCCAGCCTCCCAGGCGTGCTTTTCAAGCGCGCTTCTTCGGCGCCTTCCGCGTCGAGACGTTCAGCGCCACGGCGGCGCGGATCAGCGCCTTGAACGCCGCCTCGTCGATCGCCTCGCCCTGGCGGAAATCGATCGCCCGGCGGGTGGCGCCTTCCAGACTGGAGTTGAAGAGGCTGGAGGGATCCTCCACCGACGCGCCCTTGGCGAACGTCGTCTTCACGGCGGCCTTGTAGGTCTCGCCGGTGCAGACGATGCCGTCGTGGGACCACACGGGGATACCCCATTTCCACTCCTCGACCACGTCGGGATCGGCTTCGTGAATCAGCTCGCGGATCCGGGCCAGGGTCTCGCCCCGCCAGTCGTCCAGCGCCGCGATGGCCTTGTCGATCAGTTCGGAAGGCGGCCCTTCCGGCGTCCCGCCCATGGTCTTCTTCATGGCTGTCTCACCTCGTACTGGCGGCTCACATGCGTTCGCCGGGCAATTGGCTGGCCTGTCTCACCCAGTCCGTGAACCGGGCCTCGTCGATCGTGTCGTCCTCGTGGATGTGGAAATAGCGCACGTCCTTCTGCTTGGAGGCGACCGGCGGCGGGGGCTCGAGCGCCGCGCCCCGAAAGAAGGCCACCTTGACGTAGTTCGCGTAGCAATGGACGGCGAGGAACCAGCTCTTCTCCTCGACGCCGTAGAACGGCGAGTTCCATTTCACCGCCTTGCGCACCCCGGGAACAGCCCCTTCGATCAGGGCGTCGAGCTTGCGTCCGACCTGGCTTTTCCAGCCTGGCATGGCCGCGATATAGGCCTGCACCGGCGCGTCGCCGTGGCCCTTGGCGATCTGGGGATTGCCGCCCGACAGCAGTTTCGGCTCGGACCGCTCCTCGGTCATGGCGCGTCCTCCTACCCGTTCGCCCGTCCGCGCCCCTTGGCGACATAGGGCAGCACGAACATGTACAGGCCGCTGACCAGCAGCAGGATCAGCGGAACCAGGGCGAACAGACCAACCCAGTATGGAGGCTGGCCCTGGGTCATGACGATCATGTAGCCGATGACGCCGGCCGTGAAGAGGATGGACAGCCAGCGGTGGACCTGGCGGACGAGGGCGTTCAAGGGACTCTCCTTTTTGAAGATGGGCCTTTTGAAGATGGGACGGGACGCCGTGGCTCAGTCCAGCCGGTCCAGAACCTGGTCCAGGGCGCCCAGGAACGACTTCCAGCCGGCGTGGGCCCCGCCGTAGGCCTGCTTCTGGTCGGGATGGAAACCTGCCTGCTCTACGCGCAAGTGCGTGCCGGTGCTGGTCGGGGTCAGGGTGAAGGTCACCACGCTCTGCAGGTTGTAGGCCGCGTCCTCGTGCGCGTGGTTCCAGGTGTAGGACAGGGTCTTGTGAGGCTCGACGGCCAGGACCTCGCAGTCCAGCACCCCGCCCCACTCGCCGCGCAGTTGGAAGCCGTGGCCCACCACGGGCTTGAAGTCGTTCTTCATCAGCCATTCCTCCATCAGGTGCGGCTGGGTCAGGGCGCGCCAGAGTTTTTCCGGCGGATGAGCGATATCGCGTTCAACGATGACGGAACGCGTCTGCGTCGCGGTGCTGGTCATTGGTCCATCCTGTTGAGCAGGTCTTCGAGGTTGTCGAACCGGGTTTCCCAGAACCCGGCCATGCGGCTTGTCCAGTCGACCAACGGGGCCAGGGCGTTCAGCTGGGCGCTGTAGTGCGTCTGGCGGCCTTCATGACGATCGCTGACCAGGCCGGCCTGCTTGAGCACCCCCAGATGCTTGGAGACCGCCGGCTGCGAGACCCCCGCGACGGCCGTCAGGGCCCCGACGGTCTGCTCGCCGTCGCGGCACAGCCGCTCGAAGATCCCGCGCCGGGTGGGATCGGCGAGCGTCCTGAAGAGCAGGTCGTGGGCGTTGGTCATGGAAATTGATAACCCGTTGGCTATGAATTACTCATAACTACGGAGTTATGGGTTGGTCAAGATCGCGCGTGAAAAATTTCGAAGTCGGCGGGCGATCGACGCCATCGGCTTGACGTCGATGGGAGCGGTATCATCTAAGACCCCTTCAACGACGACACGAAGGATCGCGCCATGACCATCACCGGAGAACTTCTGATCGACGGCGGCGCCCGCGCTGGAGCCGGCGGCGCGATCCATGCGGTCGATCCCAGCACCGGCAACACGCTGGACGTGACCTTCGGCGGCGCGACCAAGGCCGACCTGGACGAGGCCACCGCCCTGGCGGCGGCGGCCTTCGGCCCGTACCGCGCCACCTCGCCCGAACAGCGCGCGGCGTTCCTGGAAACCATCGCGGCCAAGATCGAGGCGATCGGCGACGCCCTGATCGTCCGCGCCATGGCCGAGACCGGCCTGCCCCGCGCGCGCCTGGAAGGCGAGCGCGGCCGCACCATGGGCCAGCTGAAGATGTTCGCGGGCGTGCTGCGCGACGGCGGCTGGCTGGAAGCCCGCATCGATCCGGCCCAGCCGGACCGCGCGCCGCTGCCGCGTCTCGACCTGCGCCTGCGCAACGTGCCACTGGGCCCGGTGGCGGTGTTCGGCGCGTCGAACTTCCCCCTGGCCTTCTCGGTGGCCGGCGGCGACACCGCCTCGGCCCTGGCGGCCGGCTGTCCCGTGGTGGTCAAGGCCCACCCAGCCCATCCGGGCACCTCCGAACTGGTCGGCCGCGCCGTCCAGGAGGCCGTCAAGGCCTGCGGCCTGCCGTCAGGCGTCTTCGCCCTGCTGCACGACGCCGGCATCGAGATCTCGCAAGGCCTGGTCGCCGACGCCCGCATCAAGGCCGCCGGCTTCACCGGCTCGCGCCGGGCCGGCCTGGCCCTGCTGGCCATCGCCCAGGGCCGCCCCGAGCCGATCCCGTTCTACGCCGAGATGAGCAGCATCAACCCGGTTCTGCTGCTGCCCGCCGCCCTGAAGGCCCGCGGCCCGGCCATCGCCCCCGACTTCGTCGCCGCCCTGACCCAGGGCGCCGGCCAGTTCTGCACCAATCCCGGCCTGATCCTGGGCATCGACGGTCCCGAACTGGACGCCTTCCTGGCGGCCACCGCGGAGGTCATCGCCAAGGCCCCGGCCGGCCAGATGCTGACCCCCGGCATCTGCAAGGCCTATACCGGCGGCGTGAAGGCCCTGGCCGAGACCGCGGGCGTCATCGAGGTGGCCCACGGCCTGGAGGGGGGTCACGGCCAGGGCCGCGCGACCCTGTTCTCGGTGGACGCCGCGACCTTCCTGGCCACCCCGCACCTGCAGGACGAGGTGTTCGGCGCCGCCTCGCTGGTGGTCCGCGCCAGGGACCTGGCCCAGCTGACCCAGGTCCTGGCCGCCCTGGAGGGCCAGCTGACCATCGCCGTACACATGGACGAGGCCGACACGGACCTGGCCCGCGCCCTGCTGCCGACCCTGGAGCTGAAGGCCGGCCGCGTGCTGATCAACGGCTTCGGCACCGGCGTCGAGGTCGGCCACGCCATGGTCCACGGCGGCCCGTTCCCGTCGACCTCCGACAGCCGCACCACCTCGGTCGGTTCGCTGGCGATCTTCCGCTTCCTGCGCCCGGTCAGCTACCAGAACCTGCCGGCGGCCCTGCTGCCGGCCGAGCTGCAGGACGCCAATCCGCTGGGCATCGCGCGCCGGGTGGATGGGAAGGTGGTGCTGGCCTAGCTCATGCTCGGTTGGGGACAGGCACATGTGCCTGTCCCCAGTCGCTCTAAGGCCTAAGCCGCGCCGTAGCCCCCGCCTCCCGGCGTCTCGATCACGATCGAATCCCCCGCAGCGACCTCGACCGCATCGGTCGCGCCCAGCACCCGCACCGAGCCGTCCGCCCGCTCGACCCGACCCGCGCCCGGCATCCCGACACCGCCACCGTGCAGCCCGAACGGCGCCACGCGCCGCCGGTTGGACAGCAGGGTCGCCGTCATCGGCTCGCGGAACCCGATCCGCCGCACCACCCCGTCCCCGCCGCGATGCGCGCCCGCCCCGCCGGAGCCGCGCCGGATCGAGAACGCCTCGACCAGCACCGGATAGCGGCTCTCCAGCACCTCGGGATCGGTCAGGCGGCTATTGGTCATGTGGGTCTGGACCGCGTCGGCCCCGTCGAAGCCGGGCCCCGCCCCGGCCCCGCCGCAGATGGTCTCGTAGTACTGCCGCCGGTCGTCGCCGAAGGTGAAGTTGTTCATGGTGCCTTGCGCCGCCGCCATCACGCCCAGCGCGCCGTAGAGGGCGTCGACCACCACCTGGCTGGTCTCGACATTGCCGGCCACCACCGCCGCCGGATAGCGCGGCCGCAACATCGAGCCTTCGGGAATCACCAGCTCGACCGGCCGCAGGCAGCCGTCGTTCATCGGGATCTCGTCATCGACCAGGGTGCGGAACACATAGAGCGCCGCCGCCCGGCAGATCGAGGCCGGGGCGTTGAAATTGGTCGGGACCTGGTCGCTGGTCCCCGTGAAGTCGACCCGCGCCGTACGTGTCGCGCGGTCGACGGTGATCGCCACCCTGACCACCGAGCCGTCGTCCAGTTCGTAGGCGAAGTCGCCGTCCGCCAGGGTCGCCAGCACCCGCCGCACGGCCTCCTCGGCGTTGTCCTGCACGTGGGCCATGTAGGCCTCGACCACGTCCTGGCCGAACTCGGCGACGAGGCCGGTCAGGCTCTCGGCCCCGCGTGCGCAAGCCGCCACCTGGGCCTTGAGGTCGCCGATGTTCTGGTCGGGATTGCGGGCCGGCCACCGGCCCGAGGCCAGCAGGGCCCGGACCTCGGCCTCGCGCAACCGCCCGCCCTCGACCAGCAGGAAGTTCTCGATCAGCACGCCCTCCTCCTCGACCGAGCGGCTGCCCGGCGGCATCGAGCCGGGCGTGATCCCGCCGATGTCGCCCTGGTGGCCGCGGGCGGCGACGTAGAAGGTCAGAACGCCGGCCGCATCGAACACCGGCATCACCACCGTCACGTCCGGCAGGTGGGTGCCGCCGTTATAGGGGGCGTTGAGCATGTAGACGTCGCCGGGCTTCAGCCCCCGGCCGTCGTGCAGGCGCCCGTCGCGGATCGCCCGCACGCTGTCGCCCATCGAACCCAGGTGCACGGGCATGTGCGGGGCGTTGGCGATCAGGTTCCCGTCGCGGTCGAACAGGGCGCAGGAGAAGTCGAGCCGCTCCTTGATGTTGACCGAATAGGCGGTGTTCTGCAGGGCGAAGCCCATCTCCTCGGCCACGGCCATGAACAGGTTGTTGAACACCTCCAGCATCACCGGATCGGCCCCGGTCCCGGCCGCCTGGCGCGGGGCCAGGGCGGCGACGCGGTCGACGATCAGGTTCAGGTGGCGGTCGACGGTCGCCCGCCAGCCCGGCTCGATCACCGTGGTGCCGGTCTCCTCGCGCACAATGGCCGGCCCGGCCACCTCGCCGCCGATCGGCAGGGCGGCGCGGTCGAAGACCGGCGCCGCGTGCTCGGCGCCGGCCATGCGGACGGGCAGGATCGCCAGCGGCTCGGGCTTGGACTCCGCGCCGAGGCCCAGGTCGGGCGCATCGCCGGCGTCGGCGTGCCCGATGGCCTCCACGGCCAGGGCCTCGACGACCAGCGCTGTGCCCGGCGAAACGAAGCCGAACCGTCGCTGATGAAGGGCCTCGAACGCCGCGCGCACGGCGGCCGCGTCGCCCAATGGCACGCGCAGCGGGGTGTCGGTCCCGGCGTACTTGACCATCAGGCTGGCGATCGTCTCGACGCGGACCAGCGGCGCGTCCTGGGCGCGTAGCGCGGTCTCGGCCTCGTCGGCCAAGGTGGCGGCGCGCGCGGCGAGGCCGTCGGCGGCCTGGGCCAGCGGCTGCTCCACCGTTGTTTCGCGCAGCGTCCGCAGATCGGCCAGGCCCATCCCGTAAGCGCTCAGCACCCCGGCGAACGGGTGGATCATCACCTCGCTCATGCCCAGGGCGTCGGCCACCAGGCAGGCGTGCTGGCCGCCCGCCCCGCCGAAACAGGCCAGGACATAGCGGGTCACGTCGTAGCCGCGCTGGATCGAGATCTGCCGCACGGCCTTGGCCATGTTCTCCACGGCGATGGTCACGAAGCCCTCGGCGACCTCGACCGGAGTCATGGCCTTGCCGGTGGCCGCCAGGATCTCGGCCGCCAGCGCCTCGAACTTGGCCACGACGACGTCGCGGTCCAGCGGCTGGTCGGCGTTCGGGCCGAACACCGCCGGGAAGAAGTCCGGCGACAGCTTGCCCAGCATGACGTTGCAGTCGGTCACCGTCAGCGGACCGCCGCGCCGGTAGCAGGCCGGGCCGGGATTGGCGCCGGCAGACGCCGGCCCGACCCTGAACCGCGCGCCGTCGAACGCACAGATCGAACCGCCGCCGGCCGCCACGGTATGGATGTTCATCATCGGCGCGCGCATCCGCACGCCGGCCACCACGGTCTCGTAGGCCCGCTCGTACTCGCCGGCGAAATGGCAGACGTCGGTCGAGGTGCCGCCCATGTCGAAGCCGATCACCCGATCGAAACCGGCCTGGGCCGCCGTCCTGGCCATGCCGACCACCCCGCCGGCCGGACCGGAAAGGATCGCGTCCTTGCCCCGGAAGGCGTGGGCGTCGGTCAGCCCGCCGTTGGACTGCATGAACAGCAGCCGGGTCTCGCGCCCCAGCGCCCCGGCCACCTTGTCGACATAGCGCCGCAGGATCGGCGACAGGTAGGCGTCGACCACGGTGGTGTCGCCCCGCCCGACCAGCTTCATCAGCGGGCTGACCTCATGGCTGACCGAGACCTGGGTGAAACCCACCGCGCGGGCGATCGCCGCGACCCGCGCCTCGTGGTCGGTGAAGCGGAAGCCGTGCATCAACACGATGGCCACCGCCCGGAAGCCGTCGTCGAAGGCGGCTTGCAGGCCGGCCCGAGCGGCGGCCTCGTCCAGCGGACGCAGCACCGAGCCCTCGACGCTGATCCGTTCGTCGATCTCGACCACGCGGGTGTAGAGGGCCTCGGGCTTGACGATATGGCAGTCGAACAGCCTGGGCCGCGCCTGATAGCCGATGCGCAGGGCGTCGGCGTGGCCCTTCGTGATGGCCAGCACCGCGGGTTCGCCCTGGCGCTCGAGCAGGGCGTTGGTGGCCACCGTGGTGCCCATCTTGACCGCATCGATGGCGCCCGCGCCGCCGAGCAGGGCCCGCACCCCGGCCACGGCCGCGTCGTCATACTGCTCGGGATTTTCCGACAGCAGCTTGTGGGTCAGCAGGGATCCGTCCGGGCGTCGCGCGACGATGTCGGTGAACGTGCCGCCGCGGTCGATCCAGAACTCCCAGCCGCGGTCGGTCATCAAGGTCCCCTTTGCCGGCGACTGTTTTGGCGGCGTTGCGCAGCCGCATCAAGCGCCAGGCTCCCTAGCGCCTGAAAGCCTCGATCCCGGCCCAGACGCCCAGGCCCAGGAAGATCAGCGCCGCCCCCAGGCGCACGTACCTCAGCGGCACGATCCTGGTCGCCGCCTCGCCCAGATACACGGCGGGGATGTTGGCGGCCATCATGCCCAAGGTGGTGCCGGCCGCGACCCAGAGCACGTCGTGGAAGCGCGCGCCCAGGGCCACCGTGGCGATCTGGGTCTTGTCGCCCATCTCGACGAGGAAGAAGGCGATGGTGGTGGTCAGGAACACGCCGTAGCGACCCGCGCCGCCGGGCATATCGTCATCGGCCTTGTCCGGAATGAGAGCCCAGGCGGCCATGGCGACGAACGAGACCGCGATGGCCCACTTGAACCAGGCGCCCTCGAACAGGCCCGAGACCAGCGAGCCGGCCAGGGCCGCCAGGGCGTGGTTGGCCAGGGTGGCGACCAGTATGCCCAGGATGATCGGCACGGGCTTCTTGAAGCGGGTGGCCAGGATGATGGCCAGCAGCTGGGTCTTGTCGCCGATCTCGGCGATGGCCACGACGAGGGTCGAAACGAGCAGGGATTCCATGGATCAAGAACCGTCCGGGCCGAGCGCATGCCAATAGCGTCGGAGACCCCGCCCAGCCCGGAACGGAAACCGACGCCATTGGTCTCGCCGCGGAAGCTGCTGCTTCCTTCACCCGCGCCATGCCCCTTCCACTCAAGAAAGAAAGGCAAGTGTGTTGACGACGGGCCCCGCTGATAGACGCGGGCGGCTACTCCCCAAAGGTGCAGGGTTGGTAGCGAGGATGGCGTTTGGGGTCAAGGCGGCGGAAGGGCGCGGGCTGGGGACAGGCGCATGCGCCTGTCCCCGTCCGGAGATCAGACGCTGGCCGGCGGATCGAACCGCATCGCGTGGATCGACACCCGCACCTTGCCGCCGGTAAAGGCGCCGCCGGCCGCCGTGATCACCACCGGCGTGTCGGCATAGTAGGCCGTCGGGCCGATCACCCCGACATTGCTGGCGTTCTTGGCCACGCCCAGGGACGCGCCGAACTTGCCCGCCTCGCCGGCCATGCCGCAGCTGTAGGACGCCGCCCCGGTGATCGCCGCGCTGGTGCGGGTCGAGACGCCCAGCACGATGGCGCGAGCCGGGATCATCACGGTGGTGGCCACCGAGGCGCCGGACAGGGTCACCTCCTGCTCGAGGATCTCGAACCGCGTCGCGGCCAGGAACGGCGAGCGGGCGGCCGTCAGGGCCTTGAAGGTCGAGGACAGCGGGGTCCAGTTCTCGCCGTCGTGGATCAGGGCCAAGCCCTCGTCGATGATCCAGGCCAGCCACCCGGCCTTGGGCGTCAGGGCTTCCCAGGCGCCGTCGACATAGTGGGCCAGCAGGCCGGCGGCCTTGTCGAACCAGGAGGCGCCGGTCGCGCCGGTCGGCAGGATATGCATCGCCCCGTCGGCGGGGGAAGCCGGCTGGGCGGCGGTCGTGCGGCTCTGGACCGCCAGCTGGACCAGCCCGTCCAGCTTGCCGAGGGCCTCGTTGACGGTGATGTGCTTCTGGGCCTGGCCGGCCGCCACGAAGGGCAGCGACAGGCGGGGCGTGGTGGTGTTGGACATGGGAACTCCTGGAGGGTTTCAACGCCCCCAGTGTCGCCTCGCCGCGAGTCCCGGAGGACCGACCGCCGTCGATCCCCCTGCCCATCCCCGCCTACTGCGCCGCGAAAGCCAGGCGGTTTCCCGAAGTCAGCGCGGTCTTGGCCGCCAGTTCCGCCTTGGCGTCCTCGTACTGCTCCGCGAACTTGGCGATCAGTTCGCCGGCCGACAGCACCGCCTCGATGGCGCCGACGCCCTGGCCCGAGCCCCAGATGTCGCGCCAGGCCTTGGCCTCCTGGTTGCCGCCCGAGCCGAAGTTCATGGCCGAGGGGTCGCTGACCGGCAGGTTCTCCGGGTCCAGTCCCGCCCGGACGATCGACTGGCGCAGATAGTTGCCGTGCACGCCGGTGAACAGGTTCGAATAGACGATGTCGTTGGCGCGGGCCTCGACGATGGTGTCCTTGTAGCCCTGGGGCGCGTTGGCTTCCTTGGTCGCGATGAAGGCCGAGCCCACATAGGCCAGGTCCGCGCCCATGGCCTGGGCGGCCAGGATCGAGCGGCCCGAGGCGATCGAGCCCGACAGCGCCACCGGCCCGTCGAACCATTGGCGGATCTCCTGGACCAGGGCGAACGGCGACAAGGTTCCGGCATGGCCGCCGGCCCCAGCCGCAACCGGGATCAGGCCGTCGGCGCCCTTCTCGATGGCCTTGTGGGCGTGCTTGTCGTTGATCACGTCGTGCAGGGTGATCCCGCCGTAGCTGTGGATCGCGGCGTTCAGGTCCTCGCGCGCGCCCAGCGAGGTGATGACCACCGGCACCTTGTACTTCACGCAGAGCTCGACATCCTCCTGGAGCCGGTTGTTGCTCTTGTGGACGATCTGGTTGACCGCGAACGGGGCCGAGGGCGCGTCGGGATTGGCCTTGTCGTGGGCCGCCAGCTCCTC
>Ga0209758_1000824_pt1 | contig 43428 bp, 36 predicted proteins | sample AraplaMF_Col_mMF_FD_184258 | JGI IMG/M metagenome (GOLD analysis project Ga0209758, IMG submission 184258) | Arabidopsis root microbial communities from the University of North Carolina, USA - plate scrape MF_Col_mMF (SPAdes) (version 2) | ecosystem: Host-associated > Plants > Roots > Endosphere... | reverse complement strand
CGCCTCGACCGAGACCTTCACCCTGCAGGCCTTCCTGACCCACCTGGTGCCGGTCTCGATCTTCGACGCCATGGCCAAGAACGAGATCCTGCAGATCGTGGTGTTCAGCCTGTTCGTCGGCACCGCCGTCGCCTCGCTCGACAACAAGGCCCCGCACATCCTGGAGCTGGCCGAGCAAGGCGCCCAGATCATGCTGAAGGTCACCGGCTTCGTGATGAAGCTGGCCCCGCTGGCCATCTTCTGCGCCCTGGCCTCGACCATCGCCGCCCAGGGCCTGTCGATGCTGGTGGTCTACGGCAAGTTCGTGCTCGGCTTCTACGCCACCATGGGCACGCTGTGGCTGCTGCTGTTCATCGCCGCCTTCGTGGTGCTGGGCAAGCGCGCCATCCCGCTGTTCGGGACCATCCGCGAGCCGGCTCTGCTGGCCTTCTCGACGGCCAGCTCTGAAGCCGCCTATCCGCGCATCCTCGACGCCCTGCCCAAGCTGGGCATCCGTCGCCGCATCGTCTCGTTCGTCCTGCCGCTGGGCTATTCGTTCAACCTCGACGGCTCGATGCTGTACTGCACCTTCGCCACAGTGTTCATCCTCCAGGCCCATGGCGTGCACCTGACGATCCAGCAGCAGATCTTCATGCTGCTGCTGCTGATGGTGACCTCCAAGGGCATCGCCGGCGTGCCGCGCGCCTCGCTGGTGGTGATCATGGCCACCCTGACCTATTTCGGCCTGCCCGAGACCTGGATCGCCCTGGTGCTGGGCGTCGACCACCTGCTGGACATGGGCCGCAGCGCCACCAACGTGGTCGGCAACTCGGTCGCCGCCGCCGTGGTCGCCAAGTGGGAGGGTGAACTGGACGATCCGGAGGCGGTCGTCGAGGCCGCCAAGGCCTGAACACACCACAGGTTGACTCCTTGACGGCAAGGTTCACTGTAAGCGGACCTGACCGTCAAGGAGCTGACGATGACCGGCAAGACCGCCTTTCGCGCCCTTTCGATTTGCGCCGCCACCCTGGCCTGCGCCCTGGCCTCAACCGCCTTCGCCGCCGAAGCCGCACCCCGCGACTGCTTCGACGGGACCCGGGTGGTCGACTGGACGACCGCCGGCGACCAGACGGTCTTCCTGAAGACGCAGTCGTCGGACTATTACCGCCTCGACCTGGCCAATCCGATCCGGCAGCTGCATTCGCCCACGGCGCGCCTGACCGTCACCTCGAACGCCAGGACGGTCTGCAGCGCCAAGGACCTGAGCGTGGACCTGTTCCTGACCTCCTCCATGAACATGCCCCTCGGCGTTTCCAAGCTCACCAAGCTGTCGGCCGAGGAAATCGCGGCGGCCGGACCGGAAAACCTGCCGGGACGACGCTATCGCGGCAACCGCTGAGCCGCCTGCCGCTCACCTCTACGGTTCGATGATTTCACCAAGGAGTACTGCCATGAATCTCCTCTCCAAAGTTGGCGCCGCCCTGCTGACGACGGCGCTTCTGGGCGCCTCTGCGCCAGCCTTCGCCGACCAGATTTCACGCGACGCCTGTTTCGAAGGCGCCCAGGTGGCCGACTGGGTCGTCGCCGGCGACAACGCCATCTTCCTGCGGACGCGCACGCAGGACTATTATCGCATCGACCTGGCCGGTAAGGCCCGGCTGCGTTCGCCCGGGGCGAACGTGGTCGTCACCTCGAACAGCAAGACGGTCTGCACCGGCGCGGACATCAGGGTCGTGCAATCCCGCCTGGGACCGTTGGGCGTGTCGAACATCGTCAAGCTGTCGGACGAAGAGGTGTCGGCGGCCGGGCTGCAGGCCCTGCCAGGACGGCGCTATCGCGGGAACTGAGCCCGAGTCAGGCCCATTGCGTGCAGGCGCGCGCATTGACTTCTCCCGGGCGAAGACCAATCTCTGCCATCGAGGGATTTCGCCTGGGAGACCGCCATGAACGTCAAATCCATGATCCGGGCCGGCCTGCTGACGACGGCGCTCCTGGCCGCCTCGGCGCCGGCCCTGGCCGCCAACGCGCCCGACGACGCCGCCCCCGCGACCAAGCCGGCCCGCAGCTGCTTCTACCTGTCGGACTGGAGCGGCTGGAGCGCGCCGGACAAGAACACGCTGTACCTGAAGGTGCGCAATCGCGACGTCTATCGCGTGGACCTGTCGCACGGCACCAACCAGCTGACGTCGCCGGGCGTGCACCTGGTGTCGATCGTCCGTGGCGCCGATTCGATCTGCGCGCCGCTCGACCTGGACCTGCGGGTGTCCGACGGCTTCGGCTTCGCCATGCCGATCCGGGCCAAGACCATCACCAAGCTGTCGACCGAAGAGATCGCGGCGATCCCGAAGAAGGACCGGCCCTGACGCCGGCGGGGCCAGCGTCGCTCAGCGCTGGCTGACCCGCACCCAGTCCACCTCGAACACGGCCGGCAGGGCCGTCTCGTCCACGCCCTTGGCGTTGGCGCCTTCCGGCCAGCCGCCACCGAAGGCCAGGTTGAGGATCAGGTGGAACGGCTGGTCGAACGGTTTCGCCGCGCCCGCCGGCGACCAGTCCGCCGCCTTGGCCCGCGCATAGGTCCGGCCGTCCACCGACCAGGCGATCGCCTCGGGCGACCACTCGACCGCGTAGACGTGGAAGCCGTCTGCGGTGGGCGACGGAACCGTTTGGCCGCCCTTCTGGCCATGGACGCCCGCCGCGTCGACGAAGTGCAGCGTGCCGAAGATCCGATTCTCGCGGCCGCCGTCGCAGCTTTCGCAGGGCGCGCCCAGATTGACCGTCTCCAGGATGTCGATCTCGCCCGAGCGCGGCCAGCCGCCGTAGGCGTCGCCCTCCGGCATCATCCAGATCGCCGGCCACACGCCTTGCCCGCCCGGCGTCCGGGCTCGCGCCTCGACCCGGCCATAGCGCCACGACGCCTTGCCCCGGGAGAGAATCTTGCCAGAGCTGTAGTCCAGGGTTCGCGTGGCCTTGGAACCGTCCCAGGGATTGGCGATCCCGGTCGCCGCCTGACGCCGGGCGGTCAGCCGCAGGACGCCGCCCTTGACCGAGACGCTGTCCGGCGAGGCCGTGTAGCACTGCCGCTCGTTGTTGCCGCCCCCGCCGCAGTCCTCCGCATAGGACCATTTGGACAGGTCCAGCGCCGGGCCGTCGAACTCGTCGGCCCAGACCTGTTTCCAGTCCCGGGCCGCGGCGGGCATGGCGAAAGCCAGGCCGGCGGCCAGGACCAGAGGCGCGGCGTGTTTCATGGCGTGTCCTCCGGGGAGGGCTTCGGCGACGGCCGAACGCCCTTCGTGCGAAGAGGATAGGCATGATCGACCCGCCCGCACAGCGGGGAGAGCGCCTAGCCCGCCGCCGCCTCCAGCAGCGCCACCACCATTGCATTGACCGGCGTGGCGATCCCATGCCGGGCGCCCAGCCGGACGATGACGCCGTTGCGGGCGTCCAGCTCCATCGGCCGGCCGGCGGCGCGGTCGGCGTGCAGGGAGTTGATCCCGTCGGCCGGCCCCGAGCGGTAGCCCTCGACCACGGCCTGCGGCAGGTCGGACGGCAGGTCCGCCCCCTCGGCCCGGCCCACCGCCACGCACTCGCCGACCAGGGCGCGCATGACCTCGGCGATCGGCTCGCGCCGCGCCACGCCCGCCGGCTTCAGGGTCAGGGCGTTGACCGCGCCGGCGCAGTTGAGCGCCAGCTTCCGCCACGCGGCGGTCCTGAAGTCCGGCGTGGTCGAGACGCCGACCGGCGTGTGGGCGAACAGGCCGGCGAAGGCCTCGCCCGCCGCCCCGTCCGGAACCAGGATCGTGCCGTCGCGCCGCTGGCGCACGCGCCCGGGCGCGCTGCGCTCGGCCGGGATGTCGACCACCGCCGGGGTGATCCGGGCCGCCTCGACATAGGGGGTGAAGCGCTCGACATGCTCGACGCCGTTCTGCAGCACCGCCACGCGGGTCCGCGGCCCCACCAGCCTCGCAAGCCAGTCGCCGGTGGCGGCCGCATCATAGGTCTTGGTCGTGACGATCGCCCAATCGACCGGAGAAGCCTGGTTCGGCGCGGTCAGCACGCGCGGCGTCGCCGTCAGCGCACCGCCGGGCGTCTCGACTTCCAGCCGGTCGAACCCGGTGCGCACGCAGACCTCGACCGCCAGGCCGGGATCCTGGGCCAGCCAGGCGGCGACCACGCCGCCCACCGCCCCTGGACCGATCACCGCTATCCGCGTCATCTCGCAACTCCAGGCAAGAAAACGCCGCCCCCTTTCGAGGGCGGCGGCATGTTATCCCCGTTTGTCCCTGCTTCTTCTGGCCTGTCTCATTCGGCCGGCAGGGTGTTCTCCGAGCGCTTCTGCAGCATGGTGTCGAAGCTCGACCACACGCCCTCCGCGCCGTGCCATTGGCCCCGGGTGGCCGCCTTGGAATATTCGGTGGCCCGGGCCTCGAAGAAGTTGGCGTGCTCCACGCCCGACAGCAGCGACTGCAGCCAGGGCAGCGGGTTTTCCTTCACGCCGTAGACCTCCGGCAGGGCCAGCTGGCGCAGGCGCCAGTCGGCGATGAACCGGATGTATTGCTTGATGTCGTCCGGGGTCATGCCCTGCACGTCGCCCTGCTCGAAGGCCAGGTCGATGAAGGCGTCCTCCATCGTCACCACGGTCTTGCAGCAGTCGACGATGTCGTCGGCCACGGCCTTGGTGACCGCGCCGGTCTCCTTGTTGAACGTGTGGTACAGCTTGATGATGCCTTCGCAGTGCAGGCTCTCGTCGCGGATCGACCACGAGACGATCTGGCCCATGCCCTTCATCTTGTTGAAGCGCGGGAAGTTCATCAGCATCGCGAAGCTGGCGAACAGCTGCAGGCCCTCGGTGAAGCCGCCGAACATGGCCAGGGTGCGGGCGATGTCGGCGTTGGAGTCGACGCCGAACTTCTGCATGAAGTCGTGCTTGTCGCGCATGGCCTGGTATTCCATGAACGCGCCGAACTCGCTTTCCGGCATGCCGATGGTTTCCAGCAGCAGGGCGTAGGCCGCGATATGGATGGTCTCCATATTGGCGAACGACGACAGCATCATCTTCACTTCGGTGGGTTTGAACACCCGGCCGTAGCGCTCCATGTAGTTGTCGGCGACCTCGACGTCGCTCTGGGTGAAGAAGCGGAAGATCTGCGTCAGCAGGTTCCGTTCCTTGTCGTTCAGCTTGACGGCCCAGTCCTTGAGGTCCTCGCCCAGCGGCACTTCCTCGGGCATCCAGTGGACCTGCTGCTGCTTCTTCCAGAAGTCGTGGGCCCATGGGTAGCGGAAGGGCTTGTAGGCGCCGGAGGGGGTCAGCAGGCCGGGCGTGGTGATCAGCTTGGCGGACATCGAGGACGGCTCCAGGGCAGGCGGACGCGAATCGGACGGGCGGTTACAGTCTTTTGGTACCGAGGCTCCGCGAGCGCATCTAGTGGCCAGATGGTCGCAGCACACAACATGTTGTGGGTAGATTGGGTAACGAAAGATGAATCAAGCTTACACCATCTATGGCGCGCTTGGCTCGGGGTCCGTGCCCGTCGAAGCGACTTTGACTCTCCTGGGGCAGCCCTACGCCGCCGTCGAGGCGCCGACCTGGGAAGGCGCCGCCCAGCGGGACAAGGTGGCCGGCGTCAATCCCCTGCGCCAGATCCCGGCCCTGGTCACGCCCGACGGCGAGACGATCACCGAGAGCGCCGCCATCCTGGTCTGGCTGGCCGACCGCCATCCCGAGGCGCGGCTGGCCCCGCCGCTCGATTCGCCCCTGCGCGGCCAGTTCCTGCGCTGGATGGTGTTCGTGCCGGCGGCGATCTATTCGCTGTTCTGGGTGCGCGATGATCCCTCGCGCCTGGGCGGGCCCGACCCCGAGGTCCAGGCCCGGATCAAGGCCGCGACCGCCGAGCGCATCGCCGACTGCTGGGGGATGATGGAGCAGCAGCTGACGCCGGGGCAGTATCTGCTGGGCGAGGACCTGACCGTGCTCGACCTCTATGTCGCCGTGGTCAGCCGCTGGGGCCCGCGGCGCCAGCGGTTCTACGAGGCAGCGCCGAGGATGAGCGAGGTGGTGCGCCGCGTGGACGCCGATCCGCGGCTGGCGGCGTTCTGGGAGGCGCGGTTTCCGTTCGTGGACGGGTGGGAGAGTCGCGGAGCGGCGGGGTAGACGGACCTGTGTGAACGGGAGCCCAAGAAACCCGCTCCCCACGCAGAAGCTCAGCACGCTTGGTGTCTACGTTGCCGCTTCGGCGCGTCTCGGCAGCCACTCAGCCAATGGGTTCTCCGGCAAACCTGGTATCTCGAAGCCAGCCGGACGCCTGCCGTGCTGGGCTCGGAACTCTGCTAGATCATGCGCCCAAGCGAAAGACACAGCCAACAACTCAGCGGCGGTCGACCTTAAGCTTTCGGGTGTTAGAATTGGAATTTTCTCATATTCCATCATCTCGATGAATCTTAGGATATCACCGTGGCAGACATCGTGTCGAAGCTGAACGATAAAAACATTATCCTTCGTTTCCATCTTTTGCTGGAAATCGTCTTCTCCAGGCCAAGCAAGATTTTGCACGGGAACTCCGAGGTCTCGCGCCTTTCGCAAAAGCGTGTTGCTTAGCGTCTGATACGGTGAAAGTGCCAGATCACCATCATATCCCGGATCGAGTTGGGCAATCGTCACTCGCAAGCTAGCTTCGATACCGTTTAGTAAAGAAGAAACACCTGGAATGTATAACTCCTGCTGGAGCGCTTGCTGCCCCTGTGTAAAAAACCAATGAAAAGCAGGATTCATTAGCGCCGTGGCAAAATACGTCATCTGCGCATGCCTGGCTTTAACGTTAGCGAGAAAATTCTCTCGCAAATCGTCATCGTCATCGATCATCCGAGCTCACCTTCGGCAACCTGAACCCATCCGCCCCGTCGGATGCGGCCACGCCTTAAAGCCTTGGTGGATGGGAGCTCCCGGGACTGACCGAGTCAAGGACGGCGCGGCGCGCCGCCGCGACGCGGCCGCCGGAGGCGGTCCTTGACTCGGTCAGTCCCGGGAGCACGCTGGCAGCCAAGGTTTCAAGGCGCGGCCTCGCCGCTGCGGGCGGATCCATCACTTCCGTATCGACCGTCATTCCCGCCCTTGTGGCGGGAACCCCTGGTTCAGCTGACGGTGAGGCGCCTTGGCGCGCCGGCGCGCCACCGTCCCGCACCTGCGGCGGATAGCGGGGTTCCCGCCACAAGGGCGGGAATGACGGCGGAAATAAGGGGTTGGGGACCTCTCCACCCCGCATCGTGAAGCTGCTACCACCCTCCCATGCTGACCGATCCCCTGTTCTACGCCGTCGCCATCCCCGCCGTGATCCTGCTGGGCCTGGCCAAGGGCGGGTTCGCCGGGATCGGGGTGGTGGCGGTGCCGCTGATGGCCCTGGTGATCTCGCCGGTGCTGGCCGCGGCGATCACCCTGCCGATCCTGCTGGCCCAGGACGTGGTCAGCGTCTGGAGCTTCCGCAGGACCTGGGACAGGGGCCTGCTGGTCCTGATGCTGCCGGCGGCGGCGGTCGGGATCTTCGTCGGCTGGCTGCTGGCGGCCCGGGTGTCGGTGGCGGCGGTCGAGCTGTCGATCGGCCTGATCTCGATCGCCTTCTCGCTGCAGCGGCTGTGGGCCGAGCGGGCGGTCAAGGCGGCCGAGGCGGTAGAGGCCGGGCCGGGCAAGCCCTGGCTGGGCGTCCTGTGCGGCGCGGCGGCGGGCTTCACCAGCCAGGTCGCCCACGCCGGCGGCCCGCCGTTCCAGATCTACGTCCTGCCCCGCCGCCTGCCGCGCGACGTGTTCATCGGCACCAGCGCCATCTTCTTCGCGACGGTCAACTGGATGAAGGTGCCGGCCTATGTCGCCCTGGGCCAGTTCACGCCCCAGGTGCTGACCACGGCGGCCGTGCTGCTGCCCCTGGCCCTGGCCTCGACCTGGGCCGGCGTCTGGCTGGTGCGCCGCGTGCCGGCCGAGGGCTTCTACAAGGTCATCTACGTCCTGCTGATCGCCGTCGGGGCCAAGCTGGCCTGGGACGGAGCGCACGGGCTGCTGGGCTGAGGTTCGGCCTGAGGCGTCACCCCGGAAGCGCGCGGCGCTGTCCGGCGCCCAGGTGAACCGCAAGGCCTTCGCCCAGTCCCCTAGGGCCCGGACAGCCTCTGCGAGGCTTCCGGGATGACAACGAATTTTGCCCTCGCCCGGGCGCCCTATCCCAGCCACGATGATCGGCGTTTATATGTCACCGATTGAGCGTAGAGTGGGGGCCATGAGCGAGACGACCAGCATACTTCCGGCCACGGCTCCGGCGCAGGTTCCGGCGATCGTTCCGGCCACGCACTATCCGACGCCGGGCGCCAAGTACGCCGACCTGGTGGTGCACCTGGCCGGGCTGGCCTGCGCCCTGCTGGGCGGGGGGATCATGCTGGGCCTGGCCTTCGGCCTGGGCTCGCTGAGCCAGGTCGCGGCCATCGCCGTCTACACCGTCGGCCTGATCACCATGCTGTCGCTGTCGACCGCCTACAATTTCTCCACCGCCCGCTGGCGGCCGCTGCTGCGCCGCTTCGACCACGCCGGCATCTTCGTGATGATCGCCGCGTCCTACACCCCGTTCACCACCCAGAACCTGCACGGCTGGTGGGCGATCGGCATGACCACGGCGGTCTGGTCCGTGGCCGGGATCGGCGTCGCCGCCAAGCTGTTCCTGCCGGGCCTGGACAAGCGCTTCTGGGTCGGCCTGTATCTGGCCCTGGGCTGGCTGGTGCTGGTGGCCATCAAGCCGATGATCGCCGGCATGGGCTGGGTGGCCCTGCTGCTCCTGGCCATCGGCGGCGTGATCTATTCCACCGGTACGGTGTTCTACCTGATGAAGCGGCTGAAGTTCCGGCGGGCGATCTGGCACGGTCACGTGATCGGCGGCGCCGGCCTGCACTACGCCGCGGTGCTGGTCGGGGTGGTCCTGGCCTCGAGCGGTCATCCCTGAGTCAGCCTTGAGCACGCCGTCCGACCCCAAGAATCCCGTCCAGACCTTTTTCCGGGAGCGCGCGGCGAACGCCCAGAGGGGCAAGCGGGCCCCCGCGCCCCTCGGCCACGCCGACAACACGATCGAGGCCGTCGGCTTCCCCGGGGTGCGGCTCAGCATCGACGAGGCCGACGAGGCCCTGCGCAGGGTCGCCGACCGCCTGGCCCCGCTGCGGCCGCTACTGGGCCGCGACGACTTCAACATCCTGGCCCTGTCCGGCGGCGCGGCCGGCGGCGCCTTCGGGGCCGGCGCCCTGGTGGGCCTGACCAAGGCCGGGACGCGGCCGGAATTCGCCATCGTCACCGGCGTCAGCACCGGCGCCCTGATCGCGCCCTTCGCCTTCCTCGGCCCGGCCTGGGACGACCGCCTGGCCGACGCCTATGTCGGCGGACACGCCTCCGAGCTGCTCAGCCTCAAGCGCCTGGGCCCGACCCTGGGTCCCAGCCTGTTCCGCGGCGACTCGCTGGACGGGCTGGTCGCGCCGTTCGTCGACCTGGAGCTGATCCAGGCCGTGGCCGGCGAGCACGCCCGCGGCCGCCGCCTGCTGATCGCCACCACCAATCTCGACAGCCAGAAGGCGACGATCTGGGACATGGGCGAGATCGCCACCCGGGGCGGCGAGGACGCCGTGCGGCTGTTCCGCGACGTGCTGGTGGCCTCCGCCACCCTGCCCGGCCTGTTCCCGCCCAAGCTGATCGACGTCGAGGTTCCCGACGGCGAAGGCGGCGCCACCCGCTATCAGGAAATGCACGCCGACGGCGGCATCGCCGCGCCGCTGTTCCTGATGCCCGACGCCCTGCTGCGCTGGCGCGAGCTGGGCCAGCGCCTGCGGCGCGGGCGGGTCTATGTGATCTTCAACACCGTGCTCGATCCCTCGCCCCTCACCACCCCGCCGGGCGTGACCTCGATCATGGGGCGCAGTTTCGAGACCATGCTGCGGTTCTCGTATCGCCAGGCGCTGAGCGTGGCCGCCGGCTTCTGCGCCCGCCACAACCTGCCGCTCTGGTCCGCCTCGATCCCGGCCAGCTTCTCGCACTTCAACATGATGAAGTTCGAGACCGCGGTCATGCGGCAGACCTTCGACGACGCCGAGGCCCTGGCGATCAGCGGCCGGCTGTGGTCCAGCGCCGTGCCGACCCCGGAACCGCTGTGGCGCGGCCTGTTCAAGCGCCAGCCGTCGACGCGGGAACGGACCGTCAAGGATCCCATCCTCGTGCCGGCGACCGACCTGACGCCCACGGGCGAAGCGTCCGTCGACCTGGCGCCTCGCCGGGGGCCCGACCTGGAAGAGCCTATTTCTTGAGGTAGCGGGCGCGCAGCTTGTCGACGTTCGGCGGCACGGCGCGGAAGTCCGAAGCCAGGCCCAGGCGAGCGTTGCACGACGGACAGCGCACCGACTCCTCGTCGGCCAGCGCGGCCGGCGGGTCGAAGCGCGTACCGCAGGGCTTGCACTTGAAGTCGCCGGTGGGCGGCGGCGGCGCGGGCGGCGGCGGCTCGGGGGCCATCACCACGACGCGCTTGGCGCCGGCCGGCCGGGGGAGGCGCTCGAGCGGCGGCGGGCCGCCCGGCGCGGCGACGCCGCTTTTCAGGCTCAGGATCTTGCGGCGAGGCGGCTCGCTATCGCTCATGATGCTTGATGGCTCGACTGGAGGCCCGGCTGAAGGCGCGGTGAAGGACGGGCGCTAGCTGCATGATCTGGGCCCGAAACTCAAGCGCCGAAGCACATCGCGCCGGCGCGGCTGTCCTACCAGTGCGGCCTCAGGCTGAACGAAAAGGCGACCATCTCGTCCTTCTGGGTGGCCATGCCCATGATCTGGTCCTTGGCCCTGATCTTGCGGTGCACATAGCCGAACGAGGCCTGCATCGGCCCTTTGCGCCAGGCCAGGCCGGCCTGGCCGTCGCCGACCAGCTTGCTGCTGGCGTCGGTGGTGACCCCGGCCCGGCTCCAGTCGCCGTCGCCGCTGCGCAGCATGTTCAGGCCCACGGCCTGGCCGCTGGCGGCGGCGAACATGTACCAGCGGCCGCGCTGGCCGAACTGGCGGCCGTCCTCGACGCCCAGCGAATTGACGACCTGGTCGCCCATCTTCTTGCCGAAGCGGACCGTCGCCCCGGCCTCGGCCGAGCCGCCGGCCCCGCCGAAGCCCAGGCCGGCGTGCGGCGTGACGTCCAGGGCGTACTTGCCCGCGCCCACCGACACCGCGGCGGGCCAGCCGCGGGTCACGGTGACGTCGACGTCGCGGTCCTCGAAGCTGTCCTGTTCGGGGCGCACCAGGGCCAGGGGCCGGGTCTGGCCCTGCGCCGCGACGCTGGCCACCGACACGCGCACCGAGTCGACCGCGTGGGCGCCCTCGCCGACCACGAAGGCGTTGGACCGCCAGGTGACCGGGCCGCGGCCCTCGTAATAGCGGTTGGCGTCCAGCAGGCCGGCGTCGCCATAGGCGCCGGCCGGCGACAGCGCGAAGCTGGGGTCGCTGGCGCGCCCGGTCTTGGTGGCCGGCGCTTCGGCGAAGCCGACGGCGGCGCCGGCGGGCCGCACATTGCGCACGCCCAGGTCCATGGCGGCGCCGGGACGCAGGTCGACGATGAAACTGGGTGAAGCCGTCTTGCGAGCGGCGCTGGACGCCCTATCTGAAGGCCTGGACGCCTTGGCGGACCCAGTCGGGGCGGACCTCGTCGGATGGGCCTGGGCGGTGGCGACAGCCAGCGCGCTTACCCCCAAGATCGCGACAAATGCCGTGCAAGCACGCATTCAGGTCCCCAGAACCCTTTTCCCCTCTGGAAGCCTACTCGGAATTCGAATGGCGTCCATGGGACAAATCCCCACGTCATCAACATTTCTTGCAGGCTAAGGTTCCCGACGCGAAAACGGCGTCGCGGGGGTCCGCGACGCCGTCGATCTCGAGGGCCCCGGAAGGCCCGTTCCCGGCCCGCCTACTGGCAGGCCAGGCATTCCTCGTAGTCGGTCTTGGACGGCGCGTCGAAGCCGTTGGCGGGCCCCGCCACCGCGACGTCGGACCCGGCGTAGGACGCCCGCTGCACCGACTTGGAGCGCAGGTAGTACAGCGACTTCACGCCGCGCTCCCAGGCCTGCCAGTGCAGCATGTGCAGGTCCCACTTGTCGACGTCGCCGGGCAGGAAGATGTTGACCGACTGGCTCTGGCAGATTTCCGGCGTCCGGTCGGCGGCCAGTTCGACCACCCAGCGCTGGTCCAGCTCGAAGGCGGTCTTGTAGACGTCCTTGTCGTCCTGGCTGAGGAAGTCCAGGTGCTGGACCGAGCCCTCGTTCTCCAGGATCGAACCCCAGACCGCGTCGGTGTTCTGGCCCTTCTCCTCGAGCAGCTTCTCCAGATAGGGGTTCTTCACCGCGAACGAGCCCGACAGGGTCTTGTGGGTGTAGATGTTGGCCGGGATCGGCTCGATGCCGGCCGAGGTGCCGCCGCAGATGATCGAGATCGAGGCGGTCGGGGCGATGGCCAGCTTGTGCGAGAAGCGCTCCATCGAGCCGCGCTCGGCGGCGTCCGGGCACGGGCCCTTCTCCTCGCCGATCGCGATCGACGCCTTGTCGGCCTCGCGGCGCAGGTGCTTGAACATCCGCATGTTCCAGCTCTTGGCCAGGGCGCTCTCGAACGGCACGTTCTGGCTTTGCAGGAAGCTGTGGAAGCCCATCAGGCCCAGGCCCACCGAACGCTCGCGCAGGGCGGCGTAGGCGGCGGCCTTGGCGGCGTCCGGGGCGCGGTCGATGAAGTCCTGCAGGACGTTGTCGAGGAACCGCATGATGTCCTCGATGAACATCGGGTGGTCGCGCCACTCCAGGAACGTCTCGGCGTTGACCGACGACAGGCAGCAGACCGCCGTGCGGTCGTTGCCCAGGTGGTCGAGGCCGGTGTGCAGCATGATCTCGCTGCACAGGTTCGACTGGCGGACCTTCAGGCCCAGCTCCCGCTGATGCTGGGGCATGGCCCGGTTCACGGTGTCGGAGAAGATCAGGTAGGGCTCGCCGGTCTGCAGGCGCAGCTCCAGCACCTTCTGCCACAGGGCGCGGGCGTCGACCTCGCGCAGGACCTCGTTGGTCTTGGGCGAGCGCAGGCCGAACTTGTGGCCGTCGCGGACGGCGTGCATGAACTCGTCGGTGATCGAGATGCCGTGGTGCAGGTTCAGGGACTTGCGGTTGAAGTCGCCCGACGCCTTGCGGATCTCCAGGAACTCCTCGATTTCCGGGTGGTGGATGTCGAGATAGACGGCCGCCGAGCCGCGGCGCAGCGAGCCTTGGCTGATCGCCAGGGTCAGGCTGTCCATCACGCGGATGAAGGGGATGATGCCGCTGGTCTGGCCCTGGCCCTTGACCTTCTCGCCGATCGACCGGACGCCGCCCCAGTAGGTGCCGATGCCGCCGCCGTTGGCCGCCAGCCAGACGTTCTCGTTCCAGACGCCCAGGATGCCGTCCAGGCTGTCGTTGACGGCGTTCAGGAAGCAGCTGATCGGCAGGCCGCGCTCGGCGCCGCCGTTGCTGAGCACGGGGGTCGACGGCATGAACCACAGCCTGCTCATGTAGTCGTAGACGCGCTGGGCATGGTCGGCGTCGTCGGCGAAGGCCGTCGACACGCGGGCGAACATGTCCTGGTAGGACTCGCCCGGCAGCAGGTAGCGATCTTCCAGCGTGGTCTTGCCGAAATCGGTCAGCAGGGCGTCGCGCGCGCGGTCGACCTCGACCTTGCGCACCAGCGCCAGTTTCGGGCGTTCGGAAGTCCGCAGGCCTTCGGTGCGGGCCTGGGGCGTCGCCGTCGTCTTCGCCGCTTCACTGCTCATGATCAAAAATCCATAATCAATCAGCGAGTTCCGGAGAAGGGAACGCCCCGTCCAGCCGCTATATCTTGTGGCCGAGGAGCCCCCTCAGCCCACATATGGGGCCACAGTGGCTAATGACTCGTCAACGACGAGATGCGCCCCGCGGGCGAGTTTTTTCTTAACAAGCTGTGAACGAACGGCGGTGTCCGGGAAGATGCTGGGTAGGATCAAGGGGTTGCACGGCCAAGGCAAACGCCCCTGCGACGCGCTGTCGCGGGCCACAAAGAAGTGATCCGGTCGCGGAGCGGATTCCACGAAAAGGCGCTTGCCTCGACGACGCTCCCGCCCGCCGGGCGATCCGACGTCCACGGCGCATCTTTCGCCGCCTGTTCCGCCCTCCTCCGCGCCCCCGGCGCGACGGCGCGTCGCCAAAAGAAAAGGGCCCGGCGTCGCCGCCGGGCCCTCAACCTAAGTCGCGATCTTGATCTTAGAAGTTGATCGAGATCGTGGAACGGCGGTTCAGCGGTTCCTTCACACCATCGCCGGTGGCGACGGCGGGGGCGCTTTCGCCCTTCCAGTCCACGGCCAGGGTGTCGGCGGCGACACCGGCGCCGACCAGGGCGTCAGCCACGGCCTTCGCACGACGCTCCGAGAGCTTGGCGTTGTACTTCGGCGAACCCGAGGTGTCGGTGTGACCGACCACCACCAGCTTGGTGGCGTGACCCGAGGTCGCGTAGTTCGCGGCTTCCGAAACCACCGACTGGGCTTCCGGCGTCAGCACGTACTGATCGAACGGGAAGTAGACGATGAATTCGCGCGCTTCGTACTGCACCGGCGGCGGAGGCGGCGGGGGCGGAGGAGGCGGCGGAGGCGGAGGCGGCGGGGGCGGGGGCGGCGGCGGGGGCGGCGGCGGGGGCGGCGGGGAAGCGAAGGAATAGCGCAGACCGACGGTCAGCGACTGATCCTTGTACTGGCCCGAGAAGTTGCCCGGCTGCAGCGCCGCGGCCGAACCGGTCGTCTGCCAGGTGTGATCCTGGGTCGCGAACCAGCGATAGGTCACGTCGACCTTCAGCTTGTCGGTCGCCTTGATCGAGGCGCCGGCGATGGCCTGCCACGCGACGGCGATGTCGTCGTCGTCGGCGGTCAGGTTCTGGATGGCCGGGTTGGCCGCGGTGACCGGGCCGACGCCGCTGAATTGACCCAGCGCGCTGACGTCCAGGCGGTTGATGCCGACACCGGCGCCCAGGAAGGGGTTGATCCACGAGTCCGGCGCGAAATCGTACAGGACGTTGACCATCAGCGACCAGGAGTCGATCGAGCCCGACGGGCTGCCGCAGGTCGGAGCGGCCGCGGTGCGGGTCACGCCGGGGGTGCAGAGCGCGATCGGCTGCTGACGGACCGGGTTGCCACGGACGCTGGTCAGGTCGCCGGGGCGATAGCCGCCCTCGACTTCGGCGCGCCAGTTCGGGTTGAACTGGTAGCCCAGGCGGACGAAGCCGGCCCAGTCGTTATCGGTCGACCAGGTCCAGTGCGCCGGAGCGCCGTCCCGCAGGTTCAGTTCCGATTCGGTGGTGATGCCCTCGGGCCAGTGGTAGCCAAGATCGACCGCGCCGTACCAGCCGGTCTCTTGGGCCGAAGCGGCGCCAGCGGCGAACACCGCGGCCAGAGCCACTCCCGCCAGGAGTTGGAGTTTCATATCAAGAGCCCTCTATTGCCCTGCACCGGCCGAGACCGACCGAGCATTGTTATACCAAGGCGCGCGATCCGCGAAAGTGTCAGCAGAGCAACACCCGCCAGGTTTCGGCGCCTCCTGGAAGAAGACGCCGCGAACACCTGACCGCCCCCACAGAATCAACTTCCGAGCGTTTCGGCTGACTGTCTCGGAAAAAGCGCCAGCGTGGTACCGGTTCGCACGTGAATCCGCGCAGCGCAAGGCCTTGAGCACGTTTTGCCCTTCATGGAGGTGTAAAAACCTTGCATCCGGACACGAATTCCGCTGCGGCGCACAAGGGGCGCCGGCTACCTCAGTCCAGGGTTCGGCGATAGCGCGACATGGCGGCGGCGGTGATCGCCACCACAAATACCGCCAGGGCGGCAAGACTTGTCCACAGGTCTGGAAGACCCAATCCTTTAAGTAAAGACCCGCGCACGACCCGCAGGAAATGGGTCACCGGGATCACGCTGCCCAGGGCCTGGGCCCAGGCCGGCATGCCGCGGAACGGGAACATGAAGCCCGACAGCAGGATCGACGGCAGAATGTAAAAGAATGACATCTGCACGGCCTGGAGCTGGTTGCGGGCCACCGTCGAGATCAGGAAGCCCAGCGACAGCGACCCGAGAATGAACAGCACCACGCCCAGGGCCAGGGCGTACCAGCCCTCCAGACCGCCCGCGCCCATCGGCACCGAGAACAGCACCCGCGCCAGGACCAGGATCACCACCGTCTGGATCAGCCCGACCACCACATAGGGCGACAGCTTGCCGATCATCACCTCGATCGGCCTGGCCGGGGTGGCCAGCAGGCTTTCCATGGTGCCGCGCTCGTATTCGCGGGTCATGCCCAGCGAGGTCATCATCACCAGGGTCAGGGACAGCACCACGCCCAGCAGGCCGGGGACGATGTTGTAGGCGGTGATGGCCTCGGGATTGTAGCGCCGGTGGATCACCACCTCGAACGGATCCTGGTCGGGCCCCATGCCGGAAGCCGGGGCGACCGGCCCGACCAGGTCGCGGGACAGCGCCGTGCGCGGAAGATTGGCCAGGGCGGCGATGGCCCCGCCGGTGGCGGCGGGATCGGAGGCGTCGGCCTCGACCAGGATCTGGGCGTCGTCGCCGCGCACCACGCGCCGGGTGAAGTCGGCGGGGATGGTCAGGGCGAACTGCACCTCGCCGCGGGCGATGGCCCGGTCCAGTTCCTCGGGCGAGGCCGCCTCGCGGACGATCTTGAAATAGCCGTTGTGGGCCAGGGCCGAGAGCGTCGAGCGGGCCATCGGCCCGTGGTCCTGCACCAGCACCGCCGTGGGCAGGTCGCGCGGGTCGCTGTTGATGGCGTAGCCGAACAGCATCAGCTGGATGATCGGCATGACCAGGATCATCGCATAGGTCAGCCGGTCGCGCGTCAGCTGGATGAACTCCTTGGTCAGCACCGCCAGGATGCGGTTCAGGGACAGGCCGCGATCGGCTGGAGCCCCCGGATCGGAAGACCGGGCGCTCATTGGAAATTGTCCCGCGACGCGGCCATCAGCTGGATGAACACGTCCTCCAGGGTGGGCGACACCTCGGTCCAGGCCAGCGGCGGCTTGCGATAGGGGGCGATGGCGGCCTCCAGCGCCGCGCGGTCGCGACCGCTGACATGCAGGGCGGCGCCGAACGGGGCGGCCATGGCCACGCCCGGCGCCTTGGCCAGCTCGCGGCCCAGGCGGTCGGCCCCGGGCCCTTCGGCGCGGAAGGTCGTCAGGCCCGACTGGTCGATCACCTCGGCCAGGGTCCCCCGCGCCATCAGCTTGCCGTAGGCGATGTAGGCGATGTCGTGGCAGCGCTCGGCCTCGTCCATGTAGTGGGTCGAGACCATGACGGTCAGGCCCTCGGCCGACAGGGCGTGGATCTCGTCCCAGAACTCTCTTCGCGCTTGGGGATCAACGCCCGCCGTGGGTTCGTCCAGCAGCAGCAGGCGCGGCGCGTGCAGCACGCAAGCGGCCAGGGCCAGGCGCTGCTTCCAGCCGCCAGACAGGCTGCCGGCCAGCTGCCCGGCGCGCTGGGTCAGGCCTAGGCGGTCCAGGGCCTCGTCGACCCGAGCCCGCCGGCGGTCCAGGCCGTAGATCCGGGCCGTGAAGTCCAGGTTCTCGCGGATCGACAGGTCCTCGTAGAGCGAGAACTTCTGGGTCATGTAGCCGGTCTGGCGCTTGATCGCCTCGGCCCGCCGCCGGAAATCCAGGCCCAGCACCGTCCCCTCGCCGCCGTCCGGGGTCAGCAGGCCGCACAGCATGCGCAGGGTGGTGGTCTTGCCCGAGCCGTTGGGGCCCAGGAAGCCGGTGATCTTGCCCGCCCCCACCTGGATGGTCAGGTCCTGGACCACGTGCTTGTCGCCGTACGACTTGTCCAGGCCGCGGACATCGACGGCGAGGTCGCCGCCCGGCTCGTCCTGGGCCAGGCCGGCGACGCTCACCGGCCCGCCGCCTTCAGCGGGACCACGTCGACCGGCAGGCCGGGCGGCAGGTCGGCCGGATGGTCCGGCAGGGCCTCGACCAGGAACACCAGCCGGTCGCGGGCGTCGCGGCTGTAGATCACCGGCGGGGTGAACTCTGCCCGTGGGCTGACGAAATTGATCCGGGCGCCCAAACCGGGCTTGCAGCCGTCGCAGGCGAAGGCGATCCGCGTCCCCGGCCTGTAGAGCGCGACCTCGGCCTGGGGCACGTAGAAGCGCAGGCGCACCCGGTCGTCGGCCAGCAGGGCCACCACCGGCTGGTTGGCCGCCACCCACTCGCCGGGCTGGTAGAAGACGTCCTGCACCCGGGCCGCCGCCGGGGCCCTGGGGCTGATCTGGTCCAGGCGGCTCTGGGCGGCCGCCAACTGGCCGCGGGCCGCGGCGGCCTGGCTTTCGGCGGCGCGGACGGCGTCGGGACGCGCGCCCAGCGTGCCGACCCGGCGTTGCTGCTCGACAGTGCGGACATTGGCCTGGGCGGTCTTCAGGGCGGCCCGCGCCTGGTCCAGGCGAGCCGGCGCGTAGATGCCCCTGGCCGCCAGCGGCGCGACCCGGTTGTAGTCGGCCTGGGCCTCGGCCAGGGCGGCGGCGGCGGCGGCGCGCTGGGCGTCGTAGACCGCCAACTCGTCGGGCCGCTGGCCCTTGGCGGCGTCCAGCGCCTGGGACTGGGCGGCGGCGGCTTGCGAGGCGGCCTGGTCGCGGGCGGCCACCAGCTGGGCGGCGTCCAGGGCGAACAGCGGCTGGCCGGCGGCCACGCGCTGGCCTCGCTGGACCGATACCGTGCTGACCGGCCCGGCCGCCGACGCCCCGACATACAGGGTCTCGCCCTCGACATAGCCCGACAGCCGCCGGGGATGGGCCGCGCCCGGCCCCCAGATCCGCCAGGCGACGAAGCCGACCAGGCCGACGGCGGCCACGGCCAGGACGATGCGAACCGGCGGCTTCATGCGCGCCCCTCCCCTGGCCGGACCAGCATGCCTTGCAGGACCACCTCGGCGTGCTGGGCCAGCAGGGCCTTCAGGTCGATCGGCTTGACCCCCACCGGCGCGAACACCTCGCGCCACAGCACGCCCAGCAGCAGGGGCCCGGCCAGGCTGAACACGTAGAGCTGGGGGTCGCCGGGCCGCACCTCGCCGCGCGCCTGGGCGGCGGCCACCGCCCCGCCCATGGCCCCCAGCATCACCGAGACCACGTCCTCGTGCCAGACCTTGGCCAGTTCCGGGAAATTGCGCGACTCGCCGATCACCATCTTGGCCACCGCGCCCAGCCGGCCCTCGGTGATCACCTCGGCGACGCGGGCGAAGGCCAGGCGGATCAGGTCGCCGAACGGCAGCGGGCTCTGGGCCACGAAGCCGGCGACGGTCGCCAGGTTCGGGACGATCGTCTCGCGCACCACCGCCCGGAACAGGTCCTGCTTGGTCTCGAAATAGAGATAGAGCGCGCCCTTGGAGACCCCGGCCCGGGCGGCGATGTCGTCCAGCCGCGCGGCGGCGAAGCCCTTCTCGGAAAACACCTCCAGCGCCGCGGCGAGGATCTCCCCGGGCCGCGCCTCGCTGCGTCGTCGCCACCTGGGTTGGCCGGGCTGCATGATGGGGCTCTATATAACTGACGGGTCAGTTATATACGAAACGGCGACGATCGCAAGCTTCGACAGGTGGAGCCTGCGCACGTGAACTGGATGTCACTTGTCGAGGGGCGTGACGCCCATAAGCTGCACGGCAATGCAGGGTGGCGCCGCCGGATGGCCTCTTCCTCGCGCCACCCGCCAGCAGGACCTCGCCCGATGGACTCGACCGCCCCGACATCCTCCACGCCGCGTTCGACGGGGATGGCCCGCCGCGAGCTGCTGGCCCTGGCGCCGGCGATTCCGCTGGCGTTTTCGGGGGCGGCGAACGCCGCCGCGGCGGCCGATCCCGTCGGCGCGCTGGTCGCGGACTTCGTTCGCGCGGGCCGGGTCGACGGCCTCTCCGTCGCCGTCGTCCGCGGCGGGCGCACGCGCTTCCACAACGCCGGCGTCATCGCCCGCGACACCCGCATCCCGGCGACCGAACGCAGCGTCTACGAGATCGGCTCGATCTCCAAGACGTTCACCGGCCTGCTGCTGGCCCACGCGATCGGCGAGGGAAAGGCCGCCGCGCCCGACGACGTGCGCCGCTACCTGCCGCCAGGCTACGACAACCTCGAGCGCGACGGCCGCCCCGTGCGGCTGATCGACCTGGTCGACACCACCTCGGCCCTGCCCGACAGCCTGCCCGACTGGCGCCAGGCCGTCGGCGACGCCAAGCCTGCGGAAATCCCGTTCATCGCCGCCAAGCTGCTCGACGGCTATACGTCGCAAACGCTGATGGCCGACCTGCGCGCGGCCAGCCTGGTCGACAGGCCCGGCGCGGCGCCCCGCCACTCCAACGTCGCCTCGCAACTGGTCGGCATCCTGCTCGAGCGCCTGTACGGACGCCCCTACGAGGCGCTGCTGGCGCAGTACATCGAAAAGCCGCTGGGCATGGGCTCGGGCGTGGCCGCGCCGCCGGCCGCCTTGCTCGCGCTGGGCTACGATCCCGCCGGCCCCGCGACGCCGGCCCTCACCGCGCCCGTCGTCCGCGCGGCCGGCGGATTGCGCTATTCGGCGGCGGACATGGCGCGCTACCTCGCCGCCCAGCTGGCCGCGCGCGACCCGGCCATCGCCCTGACGCACCAGCCGGCCTGGGGCACGGCGGACAATGGGGCGATCGGTTTCCACTGGATGATCGCAAAGACCGCCGACAGCCAGGTCTACCTGCGCCACAGCGGCGGCACCTTCGGCTTCTCCAGCTATTGCGATTTCTATCCGGGCCAGGGCTACGGCATCGTCCTGCTCGCCAATCGCGCGGGCCTGCAGGACGCGCTGCAGTCGACCGCCGACGCCGCGCACGAGGCGCTGTTCGGCCGGCCGCGCGGCCTGGCGGCGCTGGAGGCCGCGCTCGAGCGGAGCCGCTACGCCGATGTCGCCGCCTCGGTCGCCGACGCGCGCCGCCGCTTCCCGGAACTTCACCTCGGCGAAGGCTACGTCAACGCCTGGGGCTATCGCCTGTTGTTCGCGCCCCGCCCGGCGGAGGCCAAGGCGCTGTTCGCCTACAATGTCGCCCAGCACCCCGACAGCGCGAACGCCCATGACAGCTATGCCGAGTCGCTGGCGACCACGGGCGACAAGGCCCAGGCCATCGCGGAGTACCGCCGCTCGCTGGCGCTCGACCCGGCCAACGACAACGCCCAGAAGATGATCGCGAAGATCTCGGCCGACAAATAGGCGCTCGCGCCTAGCTCCTTCCTGCGTCCCTGAGCCGCTTGCGCTTGCCGCCCAGCGCGTCCGGCCGGTTCAGCACCTTGCGGTACTCGTCGCGGCGTTCGTGGATCGAGGCGATGACCAGGCCCATGGGCACGCCGATGTCGACCAGCACGGCTTCCGACAGCTGCAGCGAGGCCTCGATGGTCTCGGGCACGGCGTCGGTGGCGCCCAGGTCGTAGAGGCGGGCGGCGTGGCGGGCGTCGCGGGCCCGGGCGACGATGGTCAGGTCGGGGCGATGGCCGCGGGCGGTGGCGACCACCGCCTCGGCGGCTTCGGGCGAGTCCATGGTCACCACCACCGCCCGGGCGTAGTCCAGGCCGCAGCGCTCCAGCAGCTCCACCCGCGAGGCGTCGCCGTAATAGACCTGGTGGCCATTGCGGCGGCCCTGCTGGACGAAGCCGGGGTCGCGGTCGATGGCGATCCAGGGCAGGTCGTGGCGGTCCAGCATGTCGCCGACCAGCCGGCCGACCCGGCCGTAGCCGACCACCAGCACCTGGCCGACGGGCTCCTCGCCCTGGTGCTCGGGGACCTCGGGCGCCTCGCTGACCGGGGCCGGGGCGCGCCTGGCCAGCCGCCCGCCGATCCCCGACAGCAGCGGGATCAGGAACATGGTCAGGGTCGCGGCCACCAGCACCGCCTGGCCGACCTGGCCCGAGACCACGCCGGCGGCCATGGCGTTGTCCAGGATCACGAAGGCGAACTCGCCGCCGGCCGCCAGGGTCAGGGCGGCCTCGATCGCCGCGCGGCCCGACAGGCCCAACAGCCGGCCCAGCCCGACGACCATCACGCCCTTGACGGCCACGAGGCCCAGGGCGACGGCCAGCACGAAGACCGGCGAGGCGACCAGCAGCGACAGGTCCAGGCGGATGCCCAGCGACACGAAGAACAGGCTGAGCAGCAGGCCCTTGAACGGCTCGATCTTGACCTCGACCTCGTGGCGGTACTCGGTCTCGGCCAGCAGGATCCCGGCCACGAAGGCGCCCAGGGCCATCGACAGGCCCGACAGCGAGGCCACCAAGCCCGCGCCGATGATCACCAGCAGGCAGGCGGCCATGAACATCTCTTCGCTCTTGGCCTTGGCCACCGAGCGCATCATCGGCCGCAGGGCCAGGCGGCCGAACAGCACGATCACCCCCAGGCCGACCACCGCCGGGCCCAGGGCCAGCAGGTCGCTCAGGCCGAAGGTCCCGTCGCCCCGGCCGAGGATGGCCAGGGTGATCAGGATCGGCGCCACCGCCAGGTCCTGGAACAGCAGCACCGAGAAGGTCGCCCGGCCGCCTTCGGCGTGCAGCCGCTTGCGCTCGACCAGCACCGGCACGGCGATGGCGGTGGACGACAGGGCCAGGGCCGCGCCGATCGCCAGGGCCGCCACCGGCGGCTGGCCCAGGGCCATGGCGATCAGCCCCAGGGCCAGCGAGCAGCCGATCATCTGCAGGGCGCCCAGGCCGAACACCAGCTTGCGCATCAGCCGCAGGCGCTCCCACGACAGCTCCAGCCCGATCATGAACAGCAGGAACACCACGCCGAACTCGGCCAGCTGGGCGATTTCCTGGGGATTGTCGACGGTGACGTAGTCCAGCCAGGGGAAGGTGTGGCTCAGCGCGCCCAGGCCGAACGGCCCCAGGATCACCCCGGCGATCAGGAAGCCGAGGATGGGGTTCAGCTTCAGCCGCTTGAACAGCGGCGCGACGATGCCCGCCGTGGCCAGGAACAGCACCAGGTCCTTGTAGTCCGCCGGCGACATCGCATGGTTCACGTGGTGGAGCCCCCTAACGCACCGACTTCAGCCGTCCGCCAGTTCGTCGCCTTTCACGGGCGCATTGCCCGCCCCGGCCTTCTTGAGAATGGCGAGCGCTTTCGGCAGGTCGGCTCGGGCGGCTCGCTCGGCAAAATAGGTCTCGGTTCGCAGCGCCGACAGTTTTTCGGCGACCGCGACATTGATCAGTTGATTCAGGGCGACACCCTCGGATTCCGCAAGCTTGCGGGCTTCATCAAGCAGCGACGGCTGGAGTCGCAGTGCGAAATTGCTCTTCCTCATTGTTCCGTCTCCAATCTCTTCATCGCGTCACCGGGCGACCAAACCCCAACGCCGAACCTTTCGGCCACCGCCGCGAGGTCGCGCCTATTGAACGTCACGATCGCGTCCGCCTGGCTATAGTCGCCTGCTCAATCAGCGGGCCGATCTCAACCTCACGCCCGCCCCCGCTTCGCCCCCCGGGTCATTTCCGGGCGCGATCAGCGCGACGCCGCCGGCTTCCAGCGCGTCGATCAGCAGGCGTTCGGTGCTATGGTGCAGGGCGTGCCGCTCTGTCTCGAAATCCTTGACCGTGCTGCGCGAGACCCCGGCCCGGTCGGCCAGCTCGCCCTGCGACCAGCTGAGCAGGCCGCGCGCGCCCCGGCACTGGGCCGGCAGGAGAATTTTTGCATGGGGCATCTGGCGCTCCCGGGCATCGTCACCCATATTGGTTGAGTACGCCCGAAAACGTTGACCGTCAAGGAGCGCCTTTGCACCACACCTCGCTGATCGCCACCATCGTCGCCGGCCTGGGCCTGGCCTTCGTGTTCGGCGCCATCGCCAACCGCCTGAAGCTGCCCGTGCTGGTCGGCTACCTGGTGGCGGGCGTGGTCGTCGGCCCGTTCACCCCCGGCTACGTGGCCGACCAGGAGCTGGCCCCGCAGCTGGCCGAGATCGGGGTGATCCTGCTGATGTTCGGGGTGGGGCTGCACTTCTCGGTCAAGGACCTGCTGGCGGTGCGCAAGATCGCCATCCCCGGCGCGGTGGCGCAGATCCTGGCCGCCACCGCGATGGGCATCGGCCTGGCCCACCTGCTGGGCTGGACCCTGGGGGCGGGGATCGTGTTCGGCCTGGCCCTGTCGGTGGCCTCGACCGTGGTGCTGCTGCGCGCCCTGCAGGAGCGGCGGCTGATCGAGACCGACCGCGGCCGCATCGCCGTCGGCTGGCTGATCGTCGAGGACCTGGCCATGGTGCTGGCCCTGGTGCTGCTGCCGGCCCTGTCGGGAATCCTGGGCGGCGAGGCCCCGCCGCCCGGCCCGGGCGGCGTCGCGGGCGCCTTCGCCATGACCCTGGGCAAGGTCGCCGCGTTCGTGGCCCTGATGCTGGTGGTCGGCCGCCGGGTGATCCCTTGGATCCTGCACCGCATCGCCCACACCGGCTCGCGCGAGCTGTTCCGCCTGGCGGTGCTGGCCATCGCCCTGGGCGTCGCGTTCGGCTCGGCCGCGCTGTTCGGCGTCTCCTTCGCCCTGGGCGCCTTCTTCGCCGGCATGATCATGGCCGAAAGCGAACTCAGCCAGCAGGCCGCCAACGAGACCCTGCCGCTGCGCGACGCCTTCGCGGTGCTGTTCTTCGTGTCGATCGGCATGCTGTTCAACTGGTCGGTAGTCCTGCGCGAGCCCCTGGCCGTGCTGGCCACCCTGGCGATCATCGTCATCGGCAAGTCGGTCGCCGCCTACCTGATCGTGCTGGCCTTCAAGCGCCCGCAGAGCGTGGCCCTGACCATCTCGGCCAGCCTGGCCCAGATCGGCGAGTTCTCGTTCATCCTGGCCGGGCTGGGCGTGTCGCTGAAGCTGCTGCCCAAGGAGGGCCAGGACCTGATCCTGGCCGGGGCCATCCTGTCGATCCTGCTCAACCCGTTGCTGTTCGCCCTGCTGGACAAGCTCTTGCCGAAGCTGGCCGGCCGGGCCGGCGAACCGGCCGCTCCCGCCGCGGCGGCCCGGCCGCACGGCGTGCTGGTCGGCTACGGCCGGGTCGGCAAGGCCGTGGCCGAGGGGCTGAAGGGCCGCATGCCGCTGGTGGTGGTCGAGGACGAGGGCGAGCGGGCCGACGCGCTGCGGGCCGGCGGCTTCGAGGTGATCCAGGGCAACGCCGTCAGACCCGAGGTGCTGCTGCGGGCCGGCCTGGCCCAGGCCACCCACCTGTTCGTCGCCGTGCCCAGCCCGTTCGAGGCCGCCCGGATCATCGAACAGGCCCGCGCCGCCAATCCGGCGGTCAAGATCATCGCCCGGGCCTATACCGACAACGACGTCGACCTGCTGACCCAGATGGGCGCGACCCACGCCCTGATCGGCGAGCAGGAGATCGCCCGCGGCATGCTGGCCCTGGCGCCGAAGCGACCGCCGCCGGCGGCGTCCGTGCATTAGGGAAGGACTGTTCGCCCTCCTACAAGGCCTCTGAAACAGGGAGACCGACGATGGCCAGACTCGTGTTTGGAATGATGCAGTCGCTCGACGGCTATGTCGCCGGTCCGCCGGGCGGGCCGGAGCTGCCGGCGCCCGGCCCGGCGCTTCACCGCCACTTCAACGACCACGTCCGCGGCCTGGCCGGCTGCCTCTACGGCCGCCGCCTGTACGAGATGATGCGGTACTGGGACGAGGAGCGGCCGGAGTGGGACGCGATCGCACGCGACTACGCCGAAGCGTGGCGGGCGCGGCCGAAATGGGTCGTGTCCGGCTCGCTGACGTCGGTCGGCCCCAATGCGACACTGATTTCCCAGGACGTCGAGGCCTTCGTCCGGCGGCTGAAGGCCGAGGTCGACGGCGACATCGACGTGGCGGGACCGGAACTGGCGGCGAGCCTGACCGAGCTTGGCCTGATCGACGAATATCACCTCTACCTGCGTCCGTTCGTGCTGGGCGGCGGAAAGCCCTACTTCGCCGGGGCGCGACCGCCCCTGCGCCTGGTCGCCAGCGACCTCGTCCCGGAGGACGCCGTCAGGCTGGCCTTCGTCCCCGCCTGAACGACGGGCCTGAACGGCGGGATCGGACATCACCGGCTGCGATCGCCCCGGGATCGGCTATAAGGACACGCCATGACCCGCCTCGCCCTCGCCGCCTTCGCCGCCCTCGCCATCCCCGCCTTCGCGGCCCCCGCCCAGGCCGCCGACTATCGCGTCGGCGGGATCGAGATCCGCCATCCGTGGACCCGTCCCGCCCAGGCCGGCATGAACGGGGTCGGCTACGTGACCCTGGTCAATGTCGGGGCCAAGCCGGTCAGGCTGCTAATGGTCCAGAGCCCCGCCGCCCGCGCGGTGACCCTGCACCAGACCAGCGTGGCGGGCGGGGTGTCGTCGATGCGGGAGGTGACCGGCGGGCTGAGGATCGCGCCCGGCGCCCGCGTCGCCTTCGCGCCCGGCGGCTATCACCTGATGCTGATGGGCCTGACCCGCGCCCAGGTTCCGGGCGGCAAGGTTCCGCTGACCCTGGTGTTCGACGGCGGCCGGCGGATCCGCATCGAACTGGCGGTGGAATCGGGCGCCCCGAAAGCCGGCGCCGCCCCCACAGCGGCCGATCCGATGGCCGGCATGCATCACGACCACTGAAACATGACAAAAAAGTAAGGGACGAAACGCCCCGGTTGATGGCCAAGTCGCGGTTCGGATTTTCAACGGATCGCCTCTTCATGAAACGAAACTGGTTCGCCGCCGCCGCCCTGGCCGCGCTGTCCCTGTCGGCCTTCGGCGCGAACGCCCGCGAAGACCATGACCACGCCTGCCTGAACGACGCCTGCACCGTGCAATCGCTGTTCGTCGCCGCCGACACGCCGGCCGCCGGCCCGGCGACGATGTCGCTGGAGTCGCCGCGCTACGGCGCCTGGGGCTTCGACGTCGCGGGCATGGACCGCTCGGCCCGGCCGGGCGACGACTTCTACAAGTTCGCCAACGGGACCTGGGACGCCAACACCGCCATCCCCAGCGACCGCACCCGCTACGGCAATTTCGACAAGCTGGCCGAGCTGTCGGAAGCCCGCACCAAGGCGATCATCACCGAGGCCGCCTCGGCCAAGTCGCCCGACGCCGACACGGTCAAGATCGGCGCCGCCTACAAGGCCTTCATGGACGAGGCCCTGGCCGAAAAGCTGGACGCCAAGCCGATCGCCCCGGAACTGGCCGACATCCGCAAGGTCGGGACCAAGGACGACTTCACCGCCCTGATGGGCAGGAACCCCACCACCGGCTTCTCGGCGATCCTGGGCCTGGGCATCAGCCCCGACGCCAAGAACCCGACGCGCTACGCCGTCTACGCCACGACCGGCGGCCTCAGCCTGCCCGACCGCGACTATTATCTCGACGCCAAGTTCGCCGAGAAGAAGGCCGCCTACGAGGCCTATGTCGCCCAGATGCTGACCCTGGTCGGCTGGGACAAGCCGGCCGAGAACGCCAAGGCCGTGGTCGCCTTCGAGACCCAGCTGGCCGAGGCGTCGTGGACCCGCGCCGAGCGCCGCGACCGCGACAAGACCTACAACCCCATGACCCTGGCCCAGCTGCAGGACCTGACCCCGGGCTTCGCCTGGAACCGCTACCTGGTCGGGACCGAGCTGCCGGCGGTCGACCGCGTGGTGGTGACCACCAACACCGCCTTCCCCAAGTTCGCCAAGATCTACGCCGACACCCCGCTGGACACCCTGAAGGCCTGGCAGGCGTTCAAGGTCGCCGACGGCGCCGCGCCGCTGCTGTCCAAGCGCTTCGTCGACGCCAGCTTCGCGTTCCGCAACAAGACCCTGGCCGGCCAGCCCGAGCAGAAGCCCCGCTGGAAGCGCGCCGTGGCCTCGGTCAACGACCAGCTGGGCGAGGCGGTCGGCCGGGTCTACGTGGCCCGCTACTTCCCGCCGGACTCCAAGGCCAAGATGGTCGACCTGGTCGGCAACATCCGCGGCGTCCTGAAGGCCCGCCTGGAGACGCTGGACTGGATGTCGCCCGAGACCAAGGCCCAGGCCGAGGACAAGCTGGCCCAGTTCACCGTCAAGATCGGCTATCCCGACAAGTGGCGCGACTATTCCAAGCTGGCGATCAAGCCCGACGACGTCTACGGCAACGCCCTGCGCTCCGGCGCCTTCGAGTGGCGCCACGACGTCGAGCGCCTGAACCAGCCGGTCGACAAGACCGAGTGGGGCATGACCCCGCAGACGGTCAACGCCTACTACAACTCGGTCAATAACGAGATCGTCTTCCCGGCCGCCATCCTGCAGGCCCCGTTCTTCCATCCGGACGCCGACCCGGCCGTCAACTACGGCGGCATCGGCGGGGTGATCGGCCACGAGATCAGCCACGGCTTCGACGACCAGGGCCGCAAGTCGGACGGCAAGGGCGTGCTGCGCGACTGGTGGACCGCCGAGGACGCCGCCAAGTTCAAGGCCCAGGCCGACAAGCTGGGCGCCCAGTACGGCGCGTTCGAGCCCCTGCCCGGCGCCAAGGTCAACGGCGCCCTGACCATGGGCGAGAACATCGGCGACATGGGCGGCCTGGCCTTCGCCCTGCAGGCCTATCACGCCTCGCTGGGCGGCAAGCCGGCCCCGGTGATCGACGGCTTCACGGGCGACCAGCGCGTCTATCTGGGCTGGGCCCAGGTCTGGCGCGCCAAGATCCGCGACGACGCGCTGCGCCAGCAGGTTGTCAGCGACCCGCACTCGCCGGCCTATTACCGCGTCAACGGCACCATCCGGAACCAGGACGGCTGGTACGGCGCCTTCGACGTCAAGCCGGGCGACAAGCTGTACGTCGCGCCGGAGGACCGCGTCCGGATCTGGTGATGCGTCGGGGACATGCCCTCGCGGCGTGTCCCCACCCCACGCACGGCCGCCGGACGGCTGGCGTGATCTGATGCTGATGGGGACACGCGCAAGCGCATGTCCCCCAGCCCGGAAATGCAAAAACGGCGGCCCGCCCTGCGGAGCCGCCGTTTTTATCGCTTGCGTCAAAAACCCGAAACCAGGGCCCAGAAACACCAAACCCGTCGCGGGGGATAATCGCGACGGGTCCAGCTATTTCTCGATCATTCGATCTAGGTGGGCGTTTCCTCCCCGAAACGCCGAAGGAAGGGAGCTCTCTTTGGGCTCGTTTCTTCCTTGCAAGGGTTAGAAACGGCAAATCCGAGATGGTGTCAACGGCAACGATCCGGATTCCGTAAGGGGAAACGAAAATTTTTGACACAAAACCGTTAGATTGGACCGTCGGGTCAAACTTACCGTCGTTCTCTCATGATATTTTTGACAACTCAGTCAAAACTTACCGATTCAGCGTCTCCCGGAGCTTGACCAGGACGGCCGAGCGCGACTCGAAGACATAGTCGGGACGCGAGACCGTCACCGGCTCGACTCCGGCCGCGCCCAGGGCGGCGGCGGCGTCGAACAGGTCGGCGGCGGCCAGCAGGGCGCCGTTGGCCCGCCGGGCGCCCTGGCCGACGAACGGGGCCACGGCCGCCTGGCCCGCCGCGTCCTGCTCGGCCGGCCACACCAGGGTGGCCATGTTGCGCGCCCGGCCCTTGGCCTCGACCACCGACAGCAGCCGGGCCAGCGACTCCAGCTGGTCGGCCGTCCACGGCGTGATCAGCGAGGCGGTCAGCTGGGCCTGGCTTTTGAGGATCACCCCGTCGCTCAGCACCTTCAGGCCGTTGGCCGCCAGGGTCGCCCCCGTGGTGGTGATGTCGACCACCAGCTCGGCCGCCCCGGCCGCGGGGGCCCCCTCGGTGGCGCCGCTGCTCTCGACGATCCGGTAGTCGGCCACGCCGTGGCGGGCGAAGAAGGCCCGGGTCTGGGTGACGTACTTGGTGGCCACCCGCAGGCGACGGCCGGTCTTGGCGAGATGGGCGTGACCCACCTCGTCGATGTCGGCCATGGTGTCGACGTCCAGCCAGCTCTTGGGGGCGGTCACCACCAGGTCGGCGCGGCCGAAGCCCAGGGCCCGCAGCAGCATGACCCGGGCGTCCATGTCGTCGCCGCGCTCGCGCAGCAGGTCCTCGCCGGTGACGCCCAGGTGCAGCTCGCCGCTGTCCAGACCCGCGGCGATGTCGCCGGCCGACAGCAGCCGCACCGACACGCCGGGCAGGCCCGACAGCTCCGCCGAATAGCCCCGCGAGCCGCCCGACATCTCCAGCCGGAAGCCGCACTCGGCCAGCCAGGCCTCGACCTGCTCCTTCAGCCGGCCTTTTGACGGGATGGCGAAGATCATTTGAGCGCTCATTCGCCGCCCCCCGCATAGGCTCGCGCCGGGCGCACCATGCAGCCCACGGCGCCGGTCTTGGTCTCGGCCCCCAGCCGGGCCGGCAGGCCGTCGTAGCGGCCGCCGGCGGCCACCGGGCGTTCTTCGTCCAGGGCGGCGCTGCGCACTTCGAACAGGAAGCCGTCGTAATAGCCGAAGGCCCGTCCGAAGGCGGCGGCCAGGGTCATGCGGTCCTCGGGCACGCCGCGCGCGACCAGGCCCGCCAGGCGCTTGCGCCAGCCGTCCAGGGCCGCGTCCAACGCGCCGCGCTCGCGCCCGCCCAGGGCCGAGATGGCGTCCAGGGCCGCGCCCGGACGGTCGCCGACCGCCAGGAAGGCCCGCACGGCGTCGGCCTCGCCGGCCGACAGCGACCCGGCCTTGGCGGCCTGGGCCCGCTCGACTAGGCGATGGGCGATCTCGGCGGGACGGCGGCCGCCCACCGGCTCGATGCCGGCCAGGCTCCACAGCTCCTGCAGCACCGCCGAGGCCTCGGCCTCTGGCAGGCCCGCCAGCAGCGCCGCGATCCGGCTTCCCTCTTCGCCCATTGCTTGTCCGAGGGCCGACGATCCGCCCTCCAGCTCGATCCTCAGCTGGCGCGGCTTGGCGAAGGCCCGCTTCAGCCGCGCGCCCAGGGGCGGGGTCAGGCCCAGGCTGTCGATGAAGGCCCCGAACAGGCTGACGTCGCCCAGCAGCAGGGTCAGGTCGCCCCGTCCTCCGGCCACGGACGAAGCCCAGGCCAGGGCGGCGATCTCGGCGTCGGCGGCCACGGGATCGCCGGCCTCGAAGGCCTCGATCCCGATCTGCAGGAACTCCTCGGCGCGGTCCGAGCCGCGCGGCGCGACGCGGAACGCCTTGCCCTCGTAGAAATATCGTCCGGCCCCGTCACCCGCCGCCAGGTGCTGGCGCGCCACGGCCACGGTGAAGTCCGGCCGCAGGCAGGCCTCCTCGCCCGCGTCGCCGGACACCACGAACAGCCGCGAGCGCATGGCCTCGCCGGCCAGGTCCAGCAGCAGGCCCAGGGGCTGCAGCACCGGCGCGTCGGTCGGCCTGGCGTTCGCCAACAGGAAAGGTGCGCGGATGGCGTCGAGCGCCTCCGCCGGGATGGAACGCTCGAGTCTCATGACCTAGCCCCCGATGATCTTGCGGACCGCCGCGACCAGCTCGCCGCGCGGGATGGTCTGCTGGCCCGGCCGCTCGGCCTTCCAGGCGGCGTTGTCCGCCACGCCCGACGCCAGTTCGCGGCCCAGGTCCAGGTCCTTGATGGTGACCGTGCCGGCCGCGATCTCGTCGCCGCCCAGCATGATCGCCGCCGGCGACAGCCGCCGGTCGGCATATTTCATCTGCGGCCGCATGCCCGAGGTCCCGAGATACACCTCGGCTGGGATGCCCGCCGCGCGCAGCTCGCCGGCCACGGCGAAATATTCGCCCATGTGGGCCTGGTCGAAGGCGATGATCACCACCGGGCCTCGTGCGACCCCTCCGGGTTCGCGTCCTGCCGCCCGCAGCGCGGCCGCCAGGCGCGAGACCCCGAACGAGAAGCCCGTGGCCGGGGTCTGCTGGCCGGTGAACCGCGCCACCAGGTCGTCATAGCGCCCGCCGCCGCCGATCGAGCCGAAGCTGACCTTGTTCCCCTTGTCGTCCGTGGTCGACAGCAGCAGCTCGGCCTCGAACACCGCGCCCGTATAGTACTCGAGCCCCCGGACAATCGACGGCTCAAAGAGCGCCTGGTCGTCGGCCACGCCCAGGCTCTTCAGGGCCGCGTCGATCTTGGCCAGCTCGTCCAGCCCCTCGTCGCCCTCGGCCGAACCGCCGATGACATTGGCGATCTTCGCCAGCGTGTCCGAGCGCCCGCCGCTCCCCGCCTGGACGAAGTCCAGCACCGAGTCGACCGCCTTGCCCACCAGGCCCGCGCCCTTGGTGAAGGCGCCGCTCTCGTCCAGCCGGCCCTCGCCCAGCAGCAGGCGCACGCCTTCCACGCCCAGGCGGTCCAGCTTGTCGACCGCGCGCAGCACGGCCAGCTTCTGGCCGTTGGTCTCGACCCCGGCCGCGGTCAGCAGGCCGTTCAGGAGCTTGCGGTTGTTGATCTTCAGCACCGCCGCGCCGCGCGGCAGGCCGGCGGCCTGCAGGCCCTCGACGGCCATGGCGATGATCTCGGCGTCGGCCTCGGGACGGGCCGAGCCGACGGTGTCGGCGTCGCACTGGATGAACTCGCGGAACCGCCCCGGACCCGGCTTCTCGTTGCGCCACACCGGCCCGAAGGCGTAGCGGCGGAACGGCTTGGGCAGGATCTCCCAGTTCTGGGCCGCGAACCGCGCCAGGGGCGCGGTCAGGTCGTAGCGCAGCGCCATCCACTGGTCGTCGTCGTCCTGCAGGGCGAACACGCCCTCGTTGGGACGGTCGCTGTCGGGCAGGAACTTGCCCAGGGCGTCGGCGTATTCGAACGCCCCCGTATCGAGCGCCTCGAAGCCGTAGCGCTCATAGACGGCCGACACCGCCTCCAGGATCGCCCGCTCGGCCCGCAGGTCGCGGGCGCGCTTGTCGGCGAACCCGCGCGGATTGCGGGCCTCGGGGCGGAAGGTGTTGTCGCTGGTCTCGTCGGTCATGGCGCGCGTCGGATCCTTAGAACTTCAAGGTCTCGACGGATGGCGCTCGTGCTCAAGCCCCATCCGCCTTGGGCGGGGCTCGGGCTGGGCGGTCGCTTTAGAGCGAACGGACCCGGCCGATCCCGCGAGGCGAGGTCGGATGGTGGTGGTGGCCGTGATGGTGCGGCGTGCGGGTCATTGCGGTGGGGCTTGTAGCGGATAGGGCGGGGCGGGGGAAGGGGTGAGGAGGATATGACCGTCCTTGTCGTAGGCAACTCCTAGGTAGGGTTTTCGCATTAAGGTTAAGCCATGGCTGAGACCTCTATCGAATGGACCGATGCGACCTGGAACCCGGTAGCCGGGTGCAGCATCCTCTCGGCTGGGTGCACGAATTGCTACGCCATGAGGATGGCGGCCAGACTCCAGGCCATGGGTGTGCCGAAATATGCGGACCTCGCCCGAAAAAGCGGCGACCGCTATGTATGGACCGGAGCTGTTACCCTTGATCAATCCGCGCTCGACATTCCGAAGAAATGGCGGAAACCGCGCCTTATCTTCGTAAATAGCATGTCGGATCTATTCCAGGATCCCGTTCCATTTGATTTTATCCGACGTGTCTGGGCGACGATGGCGACGACGCCGCACCATACTTATCAAATTCTCACTAAGCGCCCAGAACGCATGGCTGAGTTGACCCGCGATCTACCTGTGCTTCCAAACGTGTGGCTGGGCACTAGTGTGGAGAACATGGCAGTCCTCGACAGGATTGACCATCTGAGGTCAACGCGCGCAGCGGTGCGCTTCGTTTCCTTCGAACCACTCATCGGCTCCGTTGCTTGCCCAGATTTAACCGACATTCATTGGGCTATTGTCGGAGGCGAGTCGGGCCCTCGCGCTCGTCCGATGCAAGAAGCCTGGGTTGACGAAATCTACGACGCCTGTGCGCAAGCACGCGCAGCCTTTTTCTTTAAGCAGTGGGGCGGCCGAAATAAGAAAGCCAACGGTCGCAAGTTTCGCGGGCGGCATTGGGATTATCTTCCCGAACCCAGAATATGACGTGCAATAGGTGCAGCTACCTTCCGCGCCGATGTTGCCGGATTAGAGATCGCGAAATATAGCGAGAACATGGGGGCCCCTCGGTCGTTGTGAAGGCGCTTAGGGCCAAGCACCGTAGGGAACAACGCTTCCAGTCGGCGACCGACATAGCTTTCAATGCGATTGAGATCGGCCGTTCGCTCCGCTCCTCCAGACAACTCGGGGAAAAGACCTGCAGTTGATGTGTCCTCGTACCAGGCCTGTTCCCATCCATCCGTCCCAAGCATTCGAGTAATTGCGGCTCGCTTTTTCTCGTCGAGCTTCGACACGCGACGCGTTGCCTGACGGTACAGACCGGACAAAGACACCAAATACCAGAGGTCTACTGCTTTCGTTGCTTGGATAGCCTCTAAAGTGGCCCAATCCACTCCCATGCCGTAGGGGTCCAAAAACATGGCGGCACGCACATTTCGCCATCCATTCCATCGCCCGGCGCGCTGGAGGGCGGCATTAGCGTCTTCACGCAAAATCGTAATTTGGTTGGGTTGGTATAGCCCGCGACCGACATATTCAGCTTTGAGCTCTTCGAGAGCGCGAACGTGTCGCTTCTTCGTTTCAAAAAAGAAAAGTCGACTGAAACGCGGCTCGGTGTCTAGAGCAATGCGCGCTGATCCTCGCCGACGCTCCACCTTTTCTTCAATGGGGGCTTCGAAAAGGCCCCCGTCTTGTCCGGCAAGTTTTACTGTACGCTCACCAGTTCCCGCAAAGGCGTCAATGTACCAACGTTCGAAGTACGGGCGGTTCGATAGTGCGGTGGTGAACGCTCGCAAATAGTCACCGACCATCGATAGTTTCAGGTCGGTCAGCCCGCTTCCGAAATAATGGTCAGCGCTCATTCAATTGGCACCTCCATATTTTTGAGGATCACAACCTCTGCGATTCTTGCCCAACATTCCACCATTAAGCTGAGCTTTGAACGTACGGCTTCGGCATGTGCCAGAGCTCTCCTTACATCTCACGGCGAGACGATCGCAGGACGGGACGGGTTGCTCAAGGACCGCCCTCCGGGCGGCCGCCCCGCGGCGGCGCGCAGCACCGTCCTTGACCAACCCGTCCCGTCCTGCACGCTGCAGCCTCCAAGAGATGTAAGGATCGGCCCGACCTGGGGAGGTCGGGCGCGGCAGGGGGTCTCCTTTTATCACCGTCATCCCGGGCCTTGTGCCCGGGACCCCTGGTTCAGCTCGCACGTGAAGCGCTTTGGCGCGCCGGCGCGCCACTCCTCCGCACCTGCGGCGGATAGAGGCGTCCGGGCACAAGGCCCGGAATGACGGTTGAAAGGTGAGTGGATGCAGGTGGGCGACGGGGACAGACCCGCGTCCATCCTTGGGCGATCCACCCCAAACCCCAACCCAATCAACGCCCTAAAAAATCTCGACCCAAATCGATCCTCGGCGTCCGCGCCGCCCGCATACTAACCCTCGCCCCACCACCGGGGAGGCCGTCCAGCTGGCGACCTGGCGGGTGGCGGGGGCGGTCGAGCGGGTAGCGGTCGTCGGGGTCCTTCGGGGCGCCTTCGCGGCGGTCCCGGGCAGGTTCCTCCCAAGCGGAGGACGAAGCCCGGGCGGCGGAGGATCGGCGGGCGCGGCAGGCGCGGGCTGAAATCGCCCGCGCGGTCCGGACGGGGTTTCGTCGCCCCTCCGCCCGTCGGGGGCCTCTCTCGGGAGCGGGTTAAAACCCCGCACCTCGAAGGCTCACCGGATAACGGCCGCGCGGAGCGTCCAGACCCTGTCGAAACGGTACACTCCAACACTCATCACCGGGCACGGCCCGGACGCTCCGCCGCCTCCCCACCCGCCGGGTTTCCCGGTCGGGGGCATGCGCTCGCGCGTGTCCCCAGCAGACGCAGTGCGAGATTTGGGGACACGCCCAAGGGCATGTCCCCGGCCGGGCGCGCCCGCCCCAACCCAGTCCAGCCCTTCACGGAGACTTCCATGACCAAGTACACACCGCCCGCCAACGATGACCTGGCCGCCTTCCGGGCGGAAAGCGACTTCGACAGCCTCACCGACGCGGAGATCGAGGCCCGGATCGAGGCCGGCCGCAAGGCGCTGGGGCGGGAACTCCAGCTGAGGATCCTGCACCTCCACGAGCGCGCGCTGTCCCGGCCCCCCGCCCAGGCGGCGGGCAAGCCGGGCAAGAGCCGTCATTGAGTGTTTGGGGACACGCCGCGAGGGCGTGTCCCCGGCCGCGCTTCAGTGTTTTCCAGATCCGCTAAAGTCTTAATGACGTCTTTACTGATTTATCCACAGCCACCTCACAGTCCACGAACATGAACACCGTGTAATGTGACACCGAAGTAACCCACCTTTCCGGCTTGTAACTTGAGATGAAGGACCGGGGTCGGCAGTTATCGCCTCATCTGAGGGGATGACACGATGACCAAGACCATGCTGCTGGCGACCGCCGCCGCGCTGCTGACCACCGCCGCCGCCGGGACCGCGTTCGCCGCCGATACGCCGCAGGCCGCCCAGGCCCCGATCCCGACCGGCCCGACCGCGACGGCGCCGCTGGACGACTCGGCCCAGAAGGGCGTGCTGGTCTTCACCCCCGACTTCTTCGCCGCCCAGCGCCCGAACACGGCGCTGGACATGGTGGACCGGGTGCCGGGCTTCACCGCCGACGACGGGGCCGGGACGCGCGGCTTCGAGGGCTCGGTCGGCAACATCCTGATCAACAACAACCGCCCGGCCTCGAAGAACGACCAGGGCACCGACGTGCTGGAGCGCACGCCCGCCAGCCAGGTGGACCGCATCGAGCTGATCCGCGGCGGGGCGCCCGGCATCGACATGCAGGGCTATTCGGTGGTGGTGAACGTGATCCTGAAGACGGCCGCCAGCCGCCAGTCGATCGTCACCTGGAACGCCTATCTGTTCGACGGCGGCCACGACGTCCAGGGCGGCAGCTACCAGTTCACCGCCAAGAACGGCGACCGCAGCTGGAGCGTGCTGCTGAGCGACGGCACTTCGACCAGCGACTCCAACGGCTCGGGCCGCGACATCATCCGCGACGCCTCGGGGGCGGTGAAGTCCGACCTGCCGTTCGCCAACGACGGCTGGGGCGGCGGCGACTCGATCCGCCTGAACTATGCGGGCCCGGCGGCCGGCGGCAAGCTGGAGGCCACGGCCCAGTACGGGATCCACGACTGGCAGGAATGGCAGGAGATCGGGGTGACCGGCGGCCCGGACCGCTCGTACAGCGACTATGCCGAGGACACCAAGTCGGGCGAGCTGGGCCTGACCTATATCCGCCCGCTGGCGCCGAAGTGGACGCTGGAGACCCGGCTGATCCACCAGTTCGAGAGCTTCGACGAGGTGGCGACCGGCAGCGGCGCGGCCGGCGGCGTGGCCGAGCCCGACGCCCGGTTCACGGCCAAGGGCGACTCCTCGGAATCGATCGTCCGCGCCCTGGTGCGCCACGAGCGCAGCGCGGCCCTGACCATCGAGGCCGGCGGCGAGGTGGCCTACAACATGCTCGACACCCAGCAGGCCTACAGCGAGGGCGGGGTGGCGATCGACCTGCCCAGCGCCTCGGTCAAGGTGGAGGAGCTGCGCGGCGAGGCCTTCGTCAAGGGCGCCTGGCGGGTGAACCCGCGCCTGACCCTGGAGGGCGGGCTGCGGCTGGAGACCTCGACGATCAAGCAGTCGGGCGACGCCTCGGCCAAGGAGAGCTTCTTCTATCCCAAGCCGCGCTTCCAGGTGACCTGGACGCCCAAGGCCAACCACCAGGTGCGGTTCCGCTTCGAGCGCGAGCTGGGCCAGCTGGACTTCGGCGACTTCGTGGCCTCGTCCGACTTCGACGACGGCAACGTGCACGGCGGCAATGTGGACCTCAAGCCCGAGCAGCGCTGGATCTCGGAAGTGACCTTCGAGCGGCGGTTCTGGGGCGAGGGCATCGTCTCGATCGGCTACCGCCACGACGAGATCATCGACGTGATCGACCGGCTGCCGCTGGACGGCGGCCTGTCGGCGACGGGCAACATCGGCAACGGCACGCTGGACAAGCTGTCGGTCAACATCGTGGTGCCCACCGACAAGTGGGGGATCAAGGGCGGCCGGTTCACCTTCAAGAACGACTGGAACGAGACCCACGTCACCGACCCGACCACCCACCAGGACCGCCCGATCTCGGACGTGCGCCCGACCCAGGCCAATATCGGCTTCCAGCAGGACATCACCGCCTGGAAGACCCAGTGGGGGATCAACTGGCTGCCGAAGCTGGGCCTGGAGACCTTCGATCCGGACCAGACCAGCGGCTGGCGTGGGGCGGGCTATCTGGAGGGCTTCGTCGAGTACAAGCCCACCCCGACCCTGTCGCTGCGCGCCCAGCTGAACATCTGGGACGACTTCGTGATCCGCCGCACGGTCTATGCCGACCGCGCCCCGCCGCGACCGGTGGCCTTCACCGAGGAGCGCGACATCAACCCCAACACCTTCGTGACCCTGAAGCTGCGGAAGACGTTCTAGCCGCCTGGACCTGATTGGAGCGCCTCATCTCAAGTTGTCATCCCGGAAGCCTCGAAGAGGCGGTCCGGGACCCAGGGGCCGCCGCACTGCACCGGCCCCTGGGTCCCGGCTCTTCGCTTCGCTACGGCCGGGATGACAACGGATGGACGCTACTGGGGCGGCCCGCCCGGCCCCTGGAAGTCGAAGGCGGCGTCCTTGCGCTTGCCGGCCCCGAAGGTCCAGGCCAGGCTCACGCGGAGCATCCGGGCGTCGACGTCGCGGACCACCAGGCTCTTCAGGGCCGGCGTATCGATCACCTCCTTGTTGCGGTAGAGGCCCAGGAAGTCCTGGACCGTGACCACCAGCGACAGGCGATCGTCGATCTTGCGGCGATAGCCCAGGTCGATCCCGGTCGAGGACATCGTGTAGCCCTGGGCGGTCAGGCGCTTGCCGTTGACGAAGCCGTTGACCTGCAGCAGGTCCTTGGCCGTGGCCTGCCAGCTGAGGCTGGCCCGGCCCGAGGCGGCGGTCATCGAGCGCTTGTCGGCGAAGCCCAGATTGGCCGCGTCGATCTCGGACCAGAACAGGTTGGAGCTCAGATTGTAGGTCAGGGTCTTGGAGAGCTTGCCGTTCAGCACCAGCTCCAGCCCGCCGTTGCGGCTCTGGGCGACGTTGGCCTTGGTGGTGACGAACACCCCGCCGCCCACATCGGCGACCACGTCGCTCATCACCTTGTCGTTCAGGCGGTAGTACAGGGTGGCCATCGCCAGCAGCGGGGCCTTGCGGTACTGCCAGCCCAGCTCGAACGATCGCGTCTCCTGGGGCTTCAGGTTCGGATTGCCGATCCGGTAGTTGAGCGGGTCCAGCATGAACGGGACGGGGCTCAGGTCGAACGGGCCGGGGCGCTGCAGGCGTTCGCTGTAGCTGGCGGTCAGCTTCTGGCGCTCGCCCAGCGGGTAGGACAGGTGCAGGCTGGGCAGCCAGTCGGCCGTATCGTTCTCGTCCCGGCGGTCGGGCGTGGCCAGGTCCAGCTGGGACTTCTCGTAGCGCAGGCCGGCCAGCACGGTCAGCGCGCCCACCGGCCGCTCGTAGGTGGCGTAGGCCTGGCTCAGGGTCTGCTCGTACAGGAAGATGCTGGTCAGCAGCGGGTCGGGGACCAGCGCGTCGAGGGCCGCGCCCCGGAAGCCCCGGTTGGTGTAGCCGTTGTCATCGAACTGCAGGTCGAACCCCAGCTTCAGCGTCCGCCCCTCGCCCACCGGCCGGACATAGTCGCCCTTCAGGTCGGTCTGGCGGACGTCGTAGCCCAGGCGCTGCTGGTCGAAGGCGCTGGAGGCCGCCGGCAAGGTGTTGACGGTATGGCCGGTCCGGACCCGGTTATCGTCCGTCACGTCATAGCTGAGCTTCAGGGTCAGCTCGTGGCCGTCGCCGTCGAACTTGCGGCGCAGGTTGCCGCTGACCGAGGCGTTGTCGCGCCGCTGGCGGACGGTCAGGTCGCGGTCATAGGCCTGGGTCGGATCGCCGGCGCCGTCCTGGCGGTCCGTGCTGGACCGGGTGTCGACCGCCAGGTCGAAGCGCGACAGCCGCGCCTCGCCGCCCAGCCGCAGCGTGTCGGTCAGATCGTAGTCGACCGAGCCCTGGCCGGTGACGCTCTCGAAGTCGAGCTGGCTCGTCCCGCGCGTCTCGCTGTCGAGATCGGCCTGCCGGCGATGCTCGTATTCGACCTGGTCGGTGGCGTCGCGGCGATAGCCCAGGTCGCCCGAGGCCGACAGCTTGCCGCCGTTGTAGCCGACATTGCCGCTGATCCCGCCGCGTCCGGAATCGCCGGTGGTCAGGCGCAGCCCGCTGGTGCGGCCGGCCCCCTTGGCCTTCTTGGTGATCAGGTTGATGACCCCGCCCGTGCCGTCGCCCCTGAACTCGGCCGAGGGGTTGGTGCTGACCTCGACCCGGTCGACGCGGTCGGCGGACATCTGCTGCAGCGCCTGGCCGCGCCCTTCGCCCTGGAACAGGCTCGAGGGCTTGCCGTCGATCAGGATGGTCACCGACGAGTCGCCGCGCAGGCTGACATTGCCCTGCAGGTCGACCTCGACCGACGGGATGTTGCGCAGGGCGTCGGCCACCGTGCCGGCCTGGCTGGAGAGATCGCTGGAGACGCTGTAGCTGCGCCGGTCGATCGAGGTGCGGACCTGGGGCGCGTCGGCCTTGACCTCCACGGCGCTGACGCCCGTCGCCGCCTCGGCGGGCTTCGGCGGCGCCGCGACGGGCGTGGACGCGGGAGTCGCCGCCGGAGCGGCTTGAGCGGCGGCGAGCGCCGCCCAGACGAGGCCGATATGCACGTGAAGATCCCCCTGGGAAAGCCGCTGACGGGCGCGGCGGAATGGCTTATGATACAGCTGTACTTTCGACTAGAATACAAATGTACTTTCGGTAATGGAGGCGGCACGTGCGGATTTCGGGCGCGGAGAGCCAGGTGATGGAAGCGCTGTGGCGATGCGGACCGCTGACGCCGGACGGCGTGGTGGCGGAGGTGGGCGAGGCCCACGACTGGGCGCCGGGCACGGTCAAGACCCTGGTCACCCGCCTGCTGCGCAAGGGCGCCATCGCCGGGTCGCGCGAGGCGGGCGGCTATCTCTATCGCCCCCTGATCACGCGCGACGACTATGTGCAGTCCGAAAGCCAGGGCCTGGTCGACCGGCTGTTCGGCGGCGAGGTGGCCCCGCTGGTCGCCCATTTCGCCCAGCACCAGGCGCTGACGGCCAAGGACGTCCAGCTGCTGAAGGACCTGATCGCGGAGATCGAGGACGATGGCTGACCTGCCGGAGCTCGGAGAGATCCTGCTGCGCGCCAACCTGGCCCTGGCCGTCGCGGTGGCCGGGGTGATGGTCCTGCGCCTGCCCATCCGGCGGCTGTTCGGCGCGCGGATCGCCTACGGCCTGTGGATCCTGCCGCCGCTGGCCGTCCTGGCCATGCTGGTTCCGGCGCGGCTGGTGACGGTGCGCCTGGCCGCCGCCGCGATGGAGGCCACGGAGACGGCGCTTCCCTCGGCGGGGACGGTTCCCGGCGCCGCGCCGTTCGACCCCCTACCGTGGCTGGTCGGGCTGTGGCTGGCCGGCGTGGCCGCCTGCCTGGCCTGGCAGACCTGGCGCCAGCTGCGGTTCGCCCGCGCGGCTCGGGCCGGACGGGCCGGGCCTGCTGTGGTGGGCCTGCTGCGGCCGCGCGTCGTGACCCCGGCGGACTTCGCCCAGCGCTACACCCCGGCCGAGCGCGAGGTCGTGCTGGCCCACGAGCAGGTCCACCTGGAGCGCGGCGATCCGGCGATCAACGCCGGCCTGGCCCTGCTGACCTGCGTGAACTGGTTCAATCCGGCGGCCCACGCCATGTCGCACTGGCTGAAGATCGACCAGGAGCTGGCCTGCGACGCCCGGGTCGTCGCCGCTCATCCCAAGGCCCGCAAGGCCTACGCCCAGGCCATGCTGAAGACCCAGCTGGCCGCTCGCCCCATACCGCTGGGCTGCCACTGGTCCAGCCACCCCCTGGCCGAGCGCGTGCGGTTGCTGACCCGCCCCGCGCCCAGCTGCGCGCGCCGCCTGGTCGGGGCCGGCCTGACCGTGACCCTGGCCCTGGCCGGCGCCGTGGGGGCCTGGGCCGCGCGCCCGGCCCGGCTGGCCCTGGTCTACGAGACCCCGGCGGCGTCCGCCCCGGAAGGCGCGGCGATCCGGCGCGCGGCCTATTCGCCGTCGGCTCCGCGCGCGCCGTCGCCGCCCGCCCGGCCCGCCAAGCCGCGCGGACCGGCGGCCCGGACCGAGGCGAAGGCGACCGCCGAACCCCTGGTCGCGGCCGCCGCGCCCGCCCTCGAGCCGATCCGCCCGCCGGGCCTTCAGCGCCCGGCGCGCATCATCCAGGCGGTGGCCGACCGCTCGCTGGTCCAGCCCGGCTCGGCGGTGCGGGTCGTGGCCAGCGGCCTGGCGCCGGACGGGATCGCGCTGTGGTCGGACTTCACCGCCTTCGGCTCGCAGCGGCTCTATCGCAAGGGCGCCTACGAGCGGGGCGGCAGCCGCTATTCGGTGTTCACCAGCGTGGTCCAGGAGGGCGAGCGCCTGCGGGTCACGGTCAGCCTGGGCCGGGCCTTCCGGCCGGAACTGACCGGCTCGATCGATCTCCTGCCTGGCCAGACGGGCATCGTCCGCATGCCGACCGGCCAGGCCATGGTCGTCACCGCCACCGTCCGCCCCGAGACGCCGGAGGAGGTCGAGGAAGGCCGCCGGATGATCGAGCACGGGGACGCGGGTTGGGGGTGACTTCCAACCCGCTCATCCCGGCGAATGCCGGGACCCAGATGGAATGGCGGTGAGGCTGACGCCAAGAGCGCCGAGCTCTTCCAATCAGTCACCCCGTTTTAGGATCTGGGTCCCGGCATTCGCCGGGATGAGCGGATCGTGTGGGGACTGATCCCTACTTCTTCAGCCGCGAGATCAGCGCCGTCGTCGACGGATCGTGGCTCCCCACGGCCCCGCTCTCCAGCTCCGGCAGGATGCGGCCGGCCATCACCTTGCCCAGCTCCACGCCCCACTGGTCGAAGCTGTTGATGCCCCAGATCACGCCCTCGACGAAGGTCTTGTGCTCATAGAGGGCGATCAGGGCGCCGAACGCCTGGGGCGTCAGGCGGTCCATCAGCACCAGGGTCGAGGGCCGGTTGCCGGCGAAGGTGCGCTGCGGGGCCAGGGTCGCGATCTCGGCCTGGGAGACGCCCTTGGCGGTCAGCTCGGCGACGACGTCCTGCGTGGTCCGGCCCACCATGAAGGCCTCGGCCTGGGCCAGCAGGTTGGACAGCAGCTTCTCGTGCATGCCGGCCGGGCCCTCGTCGGACTTTGCCACGCCGATCAGCTCCATCGGGGTGATGTCGGTCCCCTGGTGCATGCACTGGAAGTAGGCGTGCTGGACGTTGGTGCCCTCGTCGCCGAACACCACCGTGGCGGTGCCGCGCTTGACCGGCTTGCCGTCCGGACCGACCGACTTGCCGTTGCTCT
>Ga0209758_1000822_pt1 | contig 43449 bp, 37 predicted proteins | sample AraplaMF_Col_mMF_FD_184258 | JGI IMG/M metagenome (GOLD analysis project Ga0209758, IMG submission 184258) | Arabidopsis root microbial communities from the University of North Carolina, USA - plate scrape MF_Col_mMF (SPAdes) (version 2) | ecosystem: Host-associated > Plants > Roots > Endosphere... | reverse complement strand
GTAATCCGGCAGGCTGCGGTCGATCACCTTGCCGCGGCGAAGCACGACGCGGTCAGACTGCGGACGGGAAAGGAATTCGCTCCAGCGCCGGGCGCTGAAAAGCACGAGATCGGCGGGATTGCCGACGGCAATACGGCTCATCTGCGGTCTGCCGGCAATCGTTGCCGGCGAGGTCGTGACGACACGCGCCGCGGTGTCGAGCGGATGATCGAGATGCAGGATGCGCACCGCCTCGCGGAACACCTCGACCGGATCGAGATCGCCATAGGCATAGAAGGGATCGCGCGTATTGTCGGAGGCGACCGCCGTCTCGACACCGGCAGCCGCCAGTTCCTTGAAGAGCGTAACCCCGCGCCAGCGTGGCGTCCGGTCCTGATAGCGATCCTGCAGATACATGTTGCACATCGGCAGCGAGATGATCGAGATGCCCGCCCGATGAACCAGCTCCACCGTCCGTTGCACGGTACCGTCATCCTGCCGGGCGAGCGAGCAGCAATGGCCTGCAGTTACCCTGCCTTCGAACCGGTTGCGCAGAACGGCCTCGGCGATCGCCTTCAATGTCTCCGCGCCCGGATCGTCGGTCTCGTCGACATGCAGATCGACATCGAGACCGTTCTCCTCTGCCGCACGCAAAAGCGTATCGAGCTGCCAGTCAAGTGACGGTCCCATCCTGGTGACACCGCCGAGCAGGCCGCCCTTGTCCTTCACGACAGCGACGAGATCGGCAAAGAATGCTTCGTCGACCATATTGTCGAGCGGGAAAAGGGCAACCCCCTGCAGGGCGATCTTGTCCTTCCACTCGTCGCGTATTTCGGCAAAGACCTCAAAGGAAATGCGGTGTTGCGGGGCAAGCGAATCCAGATGCGTGCGGATCAGGCCGGTGCCATGCGCATAGGCCGAACGCAGCGAGAATTCCATGCGCTTGCGCACATCGGCCGCCGACCAGTTTGCCTCGCGGTCCCTGCCGACCGCCTCCAGCGCACCCATGAAGGTTCCGTCCGGATTGGGCTTGCGCGGCCAGATATGGCCCTTGTCCAGATGCGTATGGACATCGGCAAAGCACGGCCAGACCATGCCCTCTTTCATATCGGACTTGGCGAATTCTGCCGGTGCTGTTCCGGAGGGCAGGACTGCCGAGATGAGACCGTCGGCAATCACGATATCGGCCTTGACGAGGCCCTCATTAGAGGCAGCAGCAAAGTCGCTGATAGCGACGGCCGGAAGCGTCGCATTGGCAAGCACGAAGCGGCCCGCATTGGGAGGAGACATGAAGGAATAGGTCATCAATTTTCCCGCTTCAGGCTGCTCTCATGCCAGCGATGCAGGCTGAGCCATGAAATGAAGGAGGTAATGGCAAAGATCGCGACGCCGAGCATGGAGAGCATGAGGAGCGCGGCAAAAAGGCGGGGAATGTTCATGCGGTATTGCGCTTCAAGGAGCCGGAAGGCGAGGCCGGAGCCTGCACCCGCCGAACCGGCCGCAAACTCGGCCACGACCGCCGCAATCAGCGCCAGCCCGCCGCCGATGCGAAGCCCGGTCATGAAATAGGGCTGGGCCGCGGGCAGCTTCAGATAAAGCAGCGTCTGCCAGCGCGAGGCGCCGTAGAGCTCGAAGAGATTGATGAGGTTGTGATCGACGCTCTTCAATCCTTGTACCATGTTCGACAGGATCGGGAAGAAAGCGACGAGAAAAGCGCAGATCAGCAACGCCACCTGCGTGGACGGCGCATAGATCAGGATCAGTGGCGAGATCGCCACGATCGGGGTCACCTGCAGGATGACGGCGAGCGGATAGAATGCGATCTCGATCCAGCGCGACTGCACCAGGAAGATCGCAAAACCGACGCCGCCGATCAGGGCGAGCGCCAGCGACATGAAGGTGATCTTGGTCGTAACCCAGAGCGCCGGTGAAAGGGTGCCCCAATCACTGACGAGCGCTCCGGCAACCGCAAATGGGCTCGGAAGGATATAGGGCGGCACACCCGAAACCTTGACATAGGTCGCCCAGATCGCAATCAGCACGATGATGGCGAGAAAAGGCACGGTAATGCGGAGCGCCAGATCCCGGCGCTTCGCATTGAGCGGATTGGGCACGGCCGGCACGGTGTTTTCGACGGTCTCGACGCTCATCAGTCTTCCTTTGCGGCGTTGATCGCGCCAATCAGCGAATATGAAACGGTCTCGCAGGCCTGCCGGTATTCCTCGGAAGTCCGGTAGTGCGCGTCACGATCGAGGCTCGTGGTCAGCGGAATATCGGCATGGACGCGGCCGGGCCGCGCCTTCATCACCACGATCCGATTGGAAAGATAGGCGGACTCAAAGACGGAATGCGTGACGAAAATCACCGTGATGCCGGTCGCCTTCCACAACCGCAAAACGTCGTCATTGAGCTTCTGGCGCGTAATCTCGTCGAGGGCGGCGAAAGGTTCGTCCATCAGAAGCAGTTTCGGTTTGGTCACCAATGCGCGGGCGATCGACACACGCATTTTCATGCCGCCGGAGAGTTCGCGCGGATAGGCATCGGCGAAATCCTGCAGGCCGACAGTCGCGAGCGCTTGCATGATCCGGTCGCTCGCCTCCGACTTGGAAACACCGCGCAGTTTCAGCGGCAGGTAGACATTGCCGAAAACGGTCTTCCAGGGCATCAGCGTCGGCTCCTGGAAGACGAAGCCGATATCGCCTTCCGGCAGGCCCTTTGAATTGATGCGCGAACTTGGCCAGTCGATCTTGCCCGACGTGACGTCGCCAAGACCGGCGATGATGCGCAGTGCCGTGGATTTGCCGCAGCCCGAAGGGCCGAGAAGGCTGATGAACTCGCCGCTTTCGACTGTCAGGGACATGCCCGAAAGCGCAATCGTGCCGCTGGAAAAGACCTTCGAAACCGACTGCATGACGACCAGCGGCCGCTTGCGTATTTCCTTCGAAGGCGCGGCCTTGGTTTCGGCTAGGGACATTCTCTCGCTCTTTTATCGAAGGGGATGCGGCCCGCCGCCTGAGAGCGACGGGCCTGCCTTGGGAGGCTTATTTCTTCAGCGACGCACCGACGCTCTTGCAGACGAATTTCGTCGTAAAGGCCTTGGTGTAGTCGGTGTCGGTCTTGAAGACCTTGATCGCCACCATTTCATCGAAGAATTTCTTGTAGTGAGCGTCAGTGATGCAGCCGATGCCCTTGTCCAGACCGTCGCCGGATTCGATGATGCCGTATTCCTTCATCTTGGCGATCGAATAAGCGATCTGACCATCCGTCATTTCCGGATTGTCCTTCTTGATCAGTTCGTTGGCCTTGCTGTTGTCGCCGTAGAGATAGTTGTACCAGCCCTCGATCGAGGCATCGACGAAGCGCTGCACGACGTCAGGCTTGGTATCGACCATCTGCTGGGTTGTGGTGATCATCGTCGAATAGGGCGAATAGCCGTTATCGGCGAGCAGGAAGACTTTCGGCTCCCAGCCGGTCTGCTTCTGGATTTCGTAGGGCTCCGAGGTCAGGTAACCCTGCTGGGCGGATTGCTTGTCGGCAAGGAAGGGACCTGGGTTGAAGTTGTAAGGCTTATACTGCTCGTCCTTGAAGCCCGGAAAGTTTGCCTTCATCCACTCGAAATAGGTGAGGTAACCGTCCTTGCTGAGGAACAGCGCCTTCAGCTTGGCAAGGTCCTCGAACTTGTCGACGCCGACATCGGGATGAGCGATCAGGATCTGCGGATCCTTCTGAAAGATCGCGGCGACGTCGACGAGCGGAATGCCCTGCTCGACAGCGGAGATTTCGCCCTGCGGCCCGCCCATATAGAAATCGATCTTTCCCGAGATCAGCAGCGCATTGTTGGCGGCATTCGGCCCGCCCTGCACGATGGAAACGTCGAGGCCGTATTTGGCATAGGTTCCGTCGGCGACCGCCTGATAGAAGCCGCCATGTTCGGCCTGCGCCAGCCAGTTGGTGCCATAGCTGACCTTGTCGAGCGCATAGCCGGGTACGCTGGCAGCAAGCATGCCGCCAAGCCCAAGAACTGCAGAAAATGCGGATGTTTTCAATCTGTTGGACATGGCGGCATTCCCCTTCTGGTGCCCTGGAAGCTCGTTTTCGGCCCCCGATTTTCTTCATTTGAGCGATTGCTTCGCTCTTTGAAAAGCAGCAAAATTCGTGCGCAGTGATGCCTTTTTGGCATCCCACTGGATATCTGTGCCTAAATTGGGCGCTGTGCTTAAAAACGATGCAACGAGGTCGCGATGCTGCACTCCAGAAAGCTTCTCTACATCAACGAGATCGCCCGCACGGGCTCGATCCGGAAGGCCGCAGCGCGCCTCAACGTCGCCTCTTCGGCGATCAACCGGCAGATATTGGCACTGGAAGAGGAGATGGGTGCTCCGCTCTTCGAGCGCCTGCCGCGCGGTTTGCGGCTGACGGCCGCCGGCGAACTCTGCATCGAGCATATTCGCGAGGTTCTGAAGAACTACGAGCGGCTGGAAGGGCGCATTAAAAGCCTGAAGATGCAGCAGGCCGGCAAGGTGCGGCTGGTGACGACGGTCGGTCTTGCCGCAGGCCCACTGCCGGAAATCATCGCCCGCTTCCAGTCCGAGCATCCGCGTGTCTTCATCCAGCTGCGCAATGATGCCGGGACGATGACAGTCAATCCGGTGCTGTCGGGTGAGGTGGATATCGGCCTCGGCTTCAATATTCCGGCGACACCCGGCATCCGCACGCTCGGCAATTTCGATATTCCGATCGGCGTCATCCTGCCGCCCGGCCATCCCCTGATCGGACCCGGACCGATCAGCCTTGCCGATGTCGTGCAGGAGCGGCTGGTTCTTGCCCAGCAGGGTACCAGCCTGCGTGACGTCATCAACCTCGCGATGGCGAGGCTCGATATCCCTGTCGAGCCGGTTCTGGAGACCAACGCTTCGGAAATGCTGAAGAAACTGGTCAAATGCGGGGCAGGGCTATCCATGCTGAACCCGCTCGATGTCATCACCGAATGCCGCCAGGGCGAGCTGGTTTTCCGCCCTCTTGCCGAGCCGCACAGCCGCCATCAGCCGATGAAGCTTTTCGCCCGTGCCCGTGCGCCGCTCGATTCCGCGACCAGCCTTTTCGTAGAATATCTGCTGGCCGAGCTTGCGGGCCTCGTTCAGGAGCTGCAGGCCAAGGGACACATCCCGCTGGAGCGGCCTGTCGTTGCGTGATTATTGCGAATAAAGGTTGGAGAGCGGGTAGCGCTTTAGGTCATGTAGAAGTTCGATGAAGCCTTTCACTTGATGGCGGCAGATCGCTTCGCCCTTTTCGGCTGTGCCCTTCGAGGCATCGCCGACCACGCCGTTCGGATTGAGATCGTGGGCGATCCAGGCCAGCGAATGCGGCGGTAGCGGCTGGATATAGCGGGATTGCTCGCGCATCCATTCGGCCTTTGACACGAAATTTTGAGCCTTCTCCATCCGCACCAGTTCCGGCCGGAGATGCAGCATCAGCGACGTCTCCACTTCGCCGCCATGAATGCCGTAACGCGTCTCATGCTCGCTGATCATGCCGTCAGGATTGCCGAACCGGCCCCATTGCGTCGAAACGACGGCCATCTGGTAGCGTACGCGCAACTCGCGTGCGACGATGCTCATGATATCGACATTGCCGCCATGCGAATTGACGATGACGAGCTTGCGCACACCGGCTTCGGCCACCTTCGCGCCGATCGCCGTCCAGACGGAGATCAGCAGCTCGGCGCTGAGGGAAAGCGTACCCGGACCATAGACATGCTCGTTGGCCTTGCCGATTTCTTGGGTCGGCAGAACGAGGATATCGAGGTCATTGGGCCGTTGCCGGCGCAGTTCCGCCAGCATGCCGTTGGCGATCGCCACATCGGTTGCGACGGGCAGATGCGGACCGTGTTGCTCTGTCGAGGCGATCGGCAGGATGGCGATGGTCGTGTCGGCAGAGAGAGCGGCAAAATCATAAGTGTTCAGTTCATTCCAGTAGAATGGTGTCGCCATCGCCGCTTCCTTTGTCAGTCCTCGACAGTGAGTAGGGAATAATGCGGCATGCGAAAAGCATCGATTTGCGCGCGCGCCGCTGCCTTTTTGCGCGCATGGCCTCACTCGGCCTGATGTCATGGTATCTTTGCCCTGGGAAATAATATTCCGCCGCCGCCCTTTTCTGGGAAGGCTTTGGTTTGACCTCGGTAAGCGCAGGTCTGTAGATAGTCACCAGCATGCAGGCACGCCTGCAAGTGTTCAGAATAACCGATTGGCAACAGGAGGGCCGACCATGAGCTTGCGTATCAACGATATCGCTCCCGATTTCACCGCCGACACCACCCAGGGACCCGTTCAGTTCCATGACTGGATCGGCAACGGCTGGGCCGTCCTCTTCTCGCATCCGAAGAACTTCACGCCGGTCTGCACGACCGAGCTCGGCACCATGGCCGGCCTCGAAGGCGAGTTCAAGAAGCGCGGCGTCAAGATCATCGGCATTTCCGTCGATCCGGTCGAAAGCCACGCCAAATGGAAAAATGACATCAGGACGGCGACCGGCTTCGATGTCGAATATCCGCTGATCGGCGACAAGGACCTCAAGGTCGCCAAGCTCTACGACATGCTGCCCGCCGGCGCCGGCGAGAGCTCCGAAGGCCGCACGCCCGCCGATAACGCCACCGTGCGCTCGGTCTTCGTCATCGGCCCGGACAAGAAGATCAAGCTGATCCTCACCTACCCGATGACGACGGGGCGCAATTTCAACGAAATCCTGCGCGCCATCGATTCCATCCAGCTGACCGCCAAGCACCAGGTCGCAACGCCGGCCAACTGGAACCAGGGCGACGACGTCATCATCACTGCTGCCGTTTCCAACGAAGACGCCATCGCCCGCTTCGGCTCCTTCGATACGGTTCTGCCTTATCTGCGCAAGACCAAGCAGCCGTCAGCGTGAGTTAGCTGCAGCTGCACTGATATTGTGGTTGAATCAAAAGACGCCTCGTTTTCCTGGCGTCTTTATTTTTCCTGCAATTGAAGCTTCAGTCGGCGCCGGATCCAAACTAGCCCCCTTTTTGCTGCTCACTTGCTGGAGGTCATGCTCGCGAAAGCGAGGCCGGCTGCGAAAAGAGCAAATGTTGCGACCACGCCGGCTACGATGATGATGGTGTCTGTAGGCATCGAATCTCCGTTGATGTTCAGCGGAGATTACGTCTGCTTCTGCCGGAAACGTTTGAGCGAGATCAAAGCCAGCGGACATACGATCCGGGGGCAATTACCCTGAAAAGGCATGGTTGACGTCCTCGATTTTTCGATCAAGCTCCCCTTGGGATAGGGACGAGTCTTAGTGGAAACTATTGCTACATTTTCGGGGGATAAGTCGACCTTAAGGCTATTTGGCCAGCTTGAACCGGAGATCTTCACATTGTTCTCTGGGGGTAATCGTGTGCTCTACGAACGGGCGATCCTAGCTGTATATAAGAGTCTTTACCGATCCGATTTGCTTTTTCCCACTCAAGCAGAGGTTGTGAGTGTGATCTACGATTGCCTCAGCCGCGAGCCTGGTCTGTGGGCGGAGGAGGAGGTCGCCGTCGATCTCGATCGGCTCGTCGTGCGAACGGGAAGGCGGGTGCGGCGTCGTAGGGTCGAGGGGGTGAATGAGGAGGCTACCGGGATCGCCATCAGCCGTAGCCGGCACATTTACAACAGGATGCTTCAGACCGGATGGCTGGATGAGGCGACTTACGGACTGAAGACGACAGTGGAGATGCCATCCGGCGCCATGCGGCTGGCAGAGTTCCTGTGCTCGCTCAAAGAGGGCGCAGCAGAGCAATTGGGTGGGCTTGTGGTTGAGGTCCGCAATGCCATACGCGCCGTCGAGGAAAAACCGGCGGAGAATGCGCTGGGCTTGAACAAGGCAGCACGTGACGCGGCAGCTTTCGGGCGGTATCTTCGCAGTGTGCTTTCGGCGTTGAGAGACATAGACCGTCAGGTTCTCTCCTCCGAAACGCTCGCCGACCGCCTGCGGCACTATTTCGAGGACTTCGTAGAGCAGGTGCTTCTGCGCGACTACACCGCAATTACGACCACCGCTCATCCTTATCGCCATCGCCGTACAATCCTTACCGCATTGGACAGGCTCGAGGACTCCAGCATTGATACGGCAGCGATCGCGGACGCCTATCTTGAGGCAAAACTGGTACCGACAGTGGCTGCTGCTCGCGATCTGGTCTATGAGGACATTTCAAGCATCCGTCGCGTCTTCGAGCGCATCGAGGAGGCTTTCGAGGCCATTCAACGGCATCGCGCGAGACTTGAAACAAGGCTGCGCAATGTAGTCCGATATGCCGGGCGACGTACGAGTTTTCTGCAGCGCAGTGAACATCTCATCAGAAGCTTGGATGGCGTAATGGCGGGGCATATCACGCAAGTGACGATCCACGGGCTGATCGAGCCTCGCATTCCTGTTCTGGCGCCTTCTCTGCTGGCGAAACCGCGCGGGTCGCGTCCAGCCGTATCCGAAGCTGATCTTTCGATACCGCTGCCGGATCCAATCCTGGAACTACGCCGCAGGCTGGAAAGAGCATATCTCGATCGCCTCATCATTTCACCCGCCAAGATCAGCCGATTTCTGGAGCGGCGCGTGCCCCTGCGCGGCGAAATACAGGGAGCGTACCTGACCATTGAGACGATGGACGATTTCCTTGCATTCGAGGCGTTGCGGCTGCTGGTGGCCGGCGGTCTTGCCATGGACGACAAATCGGCGGTGGCTACGGCATTGCGGGGCCGCTTCGAGTTCATTCGCGATGGCGCCCAAGAGATCTCAAACGATTGGTTGGACTGTCCGGGATTTATCGTGCGGCGCCTCGACAACAATACTGCATTGGAGATCGACCATGCTTAATGAATTCGCCGCGCTTGACGAAAGCAATCCTCGCGACTTTCAGCGGGTCACGCAGCTCATCGCACATCTGATGCGCGACCAGTTCGTCCATACCGAGGATCGCGGGTCAGCCACACTCCTGGACACACTCTATCGCCCGAAACTGAAGTCACTGATCGAAGCGTATTTCGACGTGGCGGGCTATCGTCTGATCCACCGCGAAAGCGAAGGATGGGCGGGAATATTGCCGGATCCGGAACGGATATCGCTACCGCGGATGCGTACCGACGAAACGGTGGTGCTGCTGGTGATGCGCCGCCTCTGGGAGGAGGCGTTGCAACTGGGCGAAATCGAAGACAAGGGTACGGTGCGGACGAGCTTGAACGAGGCCTATGCTGCCTATCAGGAAATCGTTGCAGGCGCGCGCCGTGCAAGTTTGAGCCCGGTAGCCTTCCGTGAAGTGCTCGAAATGCTGGAAAAGCGCGCGCTGGTAAGGCTGGGTAGGCTCGACGTGGAGGTGCAGGACATGGACCTCGATATCCGCGCTCTTGTCGCAGTGGTCGCGGGAGATGATTTCGTCGCTTCGCTTGAAGCGCTTCTTTCGAGCGCTGTCGTGCTTCCCCAGGAGGGCAAAGAGCAGGCGATCGTGGAGGCCGCATCGTGATCGAGCTTAGACGGATAGTCCTTCTCAACTGGCATCTTATGACGCGCGCCGATCTCGATCTCGCCGGCGATGCTGCAATTCTGGGGAAGAACGCGGCGGGAAAATCAACGATCATCGACTTGATCCAGGCTGTCATGGCAGGCGGATCATACCGGTTCTACCGTTTCAACCGGTCGGCGGGCGAGAGTGGTCAGCGGTCGGAACGTACCCTCGCCGGATATTGCCTCGGGCAACTTAACGACGATACGTTTCTTCGACCCGATGCGCGCAGCTATATTGTACTGGTCTTCGATGACCCCGACGGATTGCGGCGGCCGGTCACAATCGGATTGGCAATCGAAGTGATGCATGGTCAGGCGGCGGATGTCGTGGGGCGCTTCGTCGCCGATGGCGTCCGGCTGGATACCGGAATGCTTGTCGACGAAAAGGATGGGGCGTTACGGCCGGCAGAATGGCGTGCGGTGAGGCGGCGGCTGGAGCAGGCCTGCCATTCCTGTGACGGCCATCTTCACACACAGGACGATGCGAGAACGTTTATCCGCGAATATATGCGCGTGCTTTTTACGAATAAACTTCGTGGTGATCCCGAACGGTTCATTCGCACTTTCGTTGCGGCGCTCTCTTTCACCGACATGTCGTCGGTCGAGCAATTCGTCAAAAAGCATCTTCTCGAACCAAGTCCGATCAACATAGCGGAACTGCGGGACTCGATTCAGCGCTATCAGGAAATCAGGAAGACGATCATTAGTCTGGAGGAGCGTCTGGCAGCACTGCGGGCAATCAGCCTCCAGATCGAGAAATTCATAAGGCTTCAGGATGAGGAAGCAACTTTTCGCGCTGTTGAAAAGACCGCTTTGCTTGTGGAGGCGCTGGGCGCTCTCCTTGGCAACATCAGGGACAAGCGGCTGAAACTGGACAAGCTGAGCATGGCGGAAGCCGAACTCGGTCGGGTCAAGGACGAACTGGAACGGGCAGAACAGACGCGGGAAGCAATACGGCAGCAACTGGCGGCGAGCGGGGTGCAGGCTCAGCGCGCCGAGGTCGAGAGGCATATAAAGGACCTAGAACGAGACAGTGCGGTCGTCATGGAGAGGCTTAACCGAAGACATCGGGCTGCCGCTAGGGCCGTGCAGTTGCTTACGTTGCGTGACCGGCTCGCCATCATCAATCCGGGCGAGTTGATCCGCGCGCTGGGACGGGTCGAGGAAGCCAGCCGGGGGCAGGTGCCGCCTGAATGGCCCCGCGATCCTGCTGGCATGGAGATATTGCTTGCTGCCGTCGCCGAGACAGCCAGTTCGCGCGTGGAAAAAGTCACGCAGCAGCGCGACGAGGCGATCCACCAAAGAGAGATAGTCGTCGGCGAAATAAAACGAGACAGCGAGCAGCTCGAAGCCGCACGGCGAGGCGCAGTTCCTCTTGATTCCGCGACCGTGAGGTTCATGGATGCTCTCCGCCGAGAGGGAATGCAGCCGCGAACGCTTTGCGAGATTGCGGAAGTGGTCAATGAGCATTGGCGCGATGCGGTTGAGGCACTGCTCGGTCGCGACCGGGAGACGGTCATCGTCGATCCAGATCATGCGTATCGCGCAACCGAGATTCTGAGACGCGGGAGGGGCGACTATCCAGGTTGCCGGGTTGCCAACACCCGTAAGCTCCAGTCCCGTTCGACCGTGCCCGAGCCCAGAACACTGGCATCGATGATCCACAGCGACGATCCTCTGGCAATGGCATTCGTCGTCTTCAGGATTGGAAACGTCAGTCTTGCCGAGACCCAGGTCGAACTTCTTTCCGGAGGCCGGGCCGTCATGGCCGACGGATCCTATCATGACGGTCTGGTTACAGAGGTGCGGCACGCTCAAGTGGCGAAGATTGGTCGCGCTGCAGCGCCGCTGATGATCGAGGCGCTGCAAAAGCAAATCAACGAGCGTACCGGCCTGCTGCAAATCCATCGTGAGAAGGAGCGCTTTTTCGAAGACGTCCTAGGCCGGCTTAAACAATGCGCCGAGCCGGTCGAGGAGGAGGACAGGCTGGAAACCATCACGTCCGCCCATACCGATTTAGCCGAGAGGCGTGCCGAAGCCCGCCAGCGTCTCGACAGGATCGCAGCGCAGGTCGATCCGCAACTTTTAGAGGCCGAACAACGGGCGATACGGACGATCAAGAGCCTCAATGACGATCGAGACAATCTTCTGACCAGTTGCGCGTCGTTAAGGACAGAGATCGGACAGATCGAGCTAAAGCTGGAAGGAGGCGAGGCGCTACCCGGCGCCAGGCGCGCATTGGCGCAACGCCGCCGACAATTCAAGATGGAAGTGCGTTCGGTATTTCATTTCCAATCGATACGAAAGCGTTATTCCGCATTCAGCTCGCGCTCGCCTACCAAAATTGCAGCCGATATGGACAAGCGCGCCAGCGAGACGCGAGAGGAGCATCGGGAGCTGGAGCGCGACATCCGGGCAGCTCTTGGCCGCTATGCCATGAATTTTCCGGACCCGTTGGAAGGCTATGCTCAGGCCTTGATCACAGGCGCCGTCAAGCGCTGGGTTACGGAAGGGATTACCACGCTCGAAGGCAATGAGCTCATCCGTTACCGGGAGCAGGCAGAGGAAGCGGCGGGCCGCATCACACTGCTTTTTAAGACGACGTTCATTCATGAGTTGAATAGCCGCTTCGGGCAAATGGAAGCGGAGATGGACAGGCTCGCAAAAGCGCTCCGGTCCCGCCCGTTTAACGGCGAAACCTACAGTCTTAAAACCTCTGTCAAGCAGGAGTTCGAGGATCTTCATCGCCTCGTGCGCGACAGCGAAACCGACGACAGCGTGCTCGACGCTTTGTTTGGGCGAGCCCAGCCTCGGGATGAGCGGCATGGCAGGGCCATTCGGCAGGTGGAGCAATTGCTGGCGGACGATACCTTCGATTTCACAATTTTCCAAGACTATCAGAACTATTTCACCTATGATCTGAGAATTCACCATGTAGCAACCAATCGCACTACCAGCTTTGACCGGCGTCGTGGCGTTGCAAGCGGCGCAGAACGGCAGGTGCCGTTCTATGTGGTGATAGGCGCAGCACTTGCCGGCGCTTATCATGGTACGCGCCATTCGGAAGATCATCCCGGTATCGGCATGGGACTCGCCGTCTTTGACGAGGCATTCAGCAAGATGGATGGCCCGAACCAACGGACATTGCTGGATTTTTACCATGACATTGGACTTCAGGTCGTGATTGCCGCGCCGACCGAGAAGCGCGCCGTCGTCTATGAAAATCTGAACTATATCATCGATGTTTTCCGCAGCGGCGATGTCTCCACGGCGGAATCCATCAAGATAAAAGATCGGGTTCGTCGGGAGATGCGAGCAGCCAATCCGCAGCATGTGACCGACGAGGAGTTGGTGGCGCGCCTGAGCACAGAGAGCCAAGCTGCTGAATGAGTCGTCGTGGCTTCTCCGATATTTCATCCCTAATCGGTTACCTGCTTGACCGATATGAGCAGAATCCCGACGCGAGCCGGTGGATGGTGTCCATCGACCAGGATGGCTTAAACGTCAATGCGAGCGACGCATTTGAAGAGGAGCTTAAGTTTCTCGAGAAGGAGGGTGGAGTCAGCATCGTTCGGAGCGGGCCGAAGTGGGAACGCATGATAAAGAGCGTGAAGCTGAGAGACCCTGGAGTGCTTTATCGACATACTGCACGACGGCCGGCTCCCGAATATGCAGCTCAATCTCTAGCAACACTTCGTCAGTGCGACGATCTGCCAGAAGGAGCGGCGCGGCTGATCGATGAAGCCACTTCCGCTTGGGGCCGTAAGATTTCATATATGGGCATCGCTCCAGGAGAGGAAAGGACGCTCGGTCAAGTACTCCGTCTGGCCGGGTCGGTATATGGACGCCTCGCTAACCCGCCGGGAAACGAAGTGGATTTTCGCACGTTCTCAAGGCTGTCGTCAGGTGACAGCAAAGCGCTTGAACGTAATCTCGCCTCGGTTGCATCGGCGATCTCGCGGCTCTACCCGATGGGGCGAGCACAAGCTGCGCTGGATGCTGAAGAATTTCTCGCCAGCGTGGGCATCAAACGCCTTCCTCAGCCTGTGCTTATCCATGGTTCCATCGCGCTGGATGACCGGCCATTCCCGAAAATGCCTTTTGTGGGGGTGCCTGCCGAAAGCGCGGGACGTATCAACCTGCACGAAAGGCCGGCTTATCTTCTTACGATCGAGAATTTCGCCTCCTTTGTGCGCTATGTCAGGGAGGTCGGGCAGGGTGAACGCGGATTGGTCATCTACTCGGGTGGCTTCCCGTCGCGGCCCGTGCTGGAGACGATTGCGAGGCTCGCCCGACAGGCTGGCGCACCGGCCTACCATTGGGGAGACATGGACGCGGGTGGTGTTCGCATCTTCCGCCACATCGAACAACATCTTGCATCTGTCGGAGTGAATTTGCGCCCACACATGATGGGTGCGGAACTTCTTCGGCAGACCGGTTCGAAAGCGCAGGGTGCAAATCGCATCGGGAGCGACATGACCAAAAGCGCAATTGCAGAACTTGCCTTGGCTATTGACCAGACGGGCCTTGTGCATGAGCAGGAGGAGTTCGATCCGCAAAGTCCGCTTGCAGCTTTGGCGCCAGTTCGATTGTAGTACTTTTTATGATGATAGCTGCGGCGAACGGCGCCAATTGATAGTGGCCGTATGGTGGCGTCCCTACACCACTTCGAACACCGATTGCGCGCTAGAAGCGCCGGGACTACGACAAAGTCCGATCAGCCATCGTAGATTAAGGGATTCAAACGACTAGAGCGCGCCTTTGGCGCGCTCTAGTGAGAAACTGGCTCCCCGGGCCGGATTCGAACCGGCGACCTGTCGATTAACAGTCGAATGCTCTACCGCTGAGCTACCAGGGATCACCGCTTGGCCGCGGCGTGAGCGGGGTAATACAAATGCTTTCCCGATTTGCCAAGCAGTTTTTTCAAAAAAATGAAATCAGCTTGTATTCGCGGCGCTTGAGCCCATCTTTTGTGGATGACTAGCAGGAAAAATGGGCCGAAAAAGGCCGGAGAAAAACGTTTCGGGATCGATCACAGGGATGGCAAGCTGGTTCTCGGCTCGTTGCGCGTGCCTATGCCGCGCTCGCGTATCGCACGCATGACGACCGGAGCTCTGCTCATTTTCGGCGGCGTCTTGGGCTTTTTGCCTGTTCTCGGGTTCTGGATGCTGCCGCTGGGCTTCCTCGTCTTATCCCACGACCTGCCGATAGCACGCAGATGGCGGCGACGCATTGCAGTCTGGTGGCATCGCCGAAAGCGCCCTGTGTAAAGTCGCCAAGGAAGCCATAAGCGGCCATGTCGACGACGGGCTGATTGAACTGCCTGCCGGCAATCGGCGGCGCACTGCGGGTTGCGTGGTGGCGGGCTCCGTCACTGCGGAGAGACGGCGGGCCTTTCGCCAGAGGCTGGAGAGGTCGCGCCCGACTCTGTGATCTCCGACAGGTGGATTGGCAGCTCGCCATTTTCCTCAAGCGCCGTCGCCGTGATCACGAGTGCGCCGACGAGAATTATCAGCAGCTTCACCGCATTGGAACTGAGGTTGGCTTTCCGCCACCAGCCGGTCTGGATACGCGAAGGCTCCAGATAATATTTGTAATAAAATTCCGGATCGCTGGTTTCGACGAGATTGTCATAGATATGCGGTGGCACCCCGACATGCCGAACTGGGCGGCCGCCGGCGAATTTGGCAAAAAGAACCTGGGTTTCTGGATCGTAGGATACGGCGCGGATCTGTTTGGAATTCAACGGCACCCAATTCATCTCTGCTCCTGTCTCTCCCGTAGGCAGCATGGAATGACGATTCTGAAAGTCAAGTTAAGAATTTGTTACTAATGTTTGAGGATATATTTCGGGATCTCTAATATAAAGAAAGTGAAGGCATTGTCGCGATCGCAGACCACACCTCCTGGGATGACTATAACTGATAGGCTAAAGTCGTTGAGATATGCGTATTGTGCAATTCAGATAGCCTGGAGGCCTGTCTGAGCAGCTGTTAGCTCAATTGTTGTTCAACCGAGCGCGAATTTCCAGCAGAATGGGCCTTTTATCATCAGCTATGCGTGCGGCCGTCGCGGCGCCCTTCGAGACTGGATCGGTCCTTGTTCTATATGCGCCGGATGTGGCCGGAATTTGAAATTGCAGGAAATGTTTTTGGAAAGCCCTCTTGCGATTTCCTTACGATCATTCTAAACGCTCGCCACGGCTAACATGACAGCCTGTGAGGCCTCGTGGCGGAGTGGTGACGCAGAGGACTGCAAATCCACGGTACTCCCAATAAAATCAACGAACATTCTCAATAAGTGCTCTCAATTCAGGCACTTTTCTCGTTTTTATCGACATTGATTTCATTGAGATGTTTCGGCTATTCAGAATGGCCAAAACGCTTTTTCTTGGCCTCCAAGCTAGTTATACCCTCGCTCGTTCGACTATTCGAGGCCACCTACGCGCTTTGGCGGCAAACCCGTAAAAATCCCCGCCGCGGCGGATGCGGGAATCAGAGTCGAGAGTTGGCCTTCTTCGTACCTGATGCGGCCACGGGCACTTGCCCATCTGAAGGCCGGCGCAAGAACCTCGTTAGGGTGCTGGCGACGCGCTGGAGGCGTCGGCGTGACGCGTCATTTCGCCATGGAGCTTTCTATCAGTCCCATCATTGAAAGGAAGCCCCGCGGGGGCAAGCGGGGCTTGAGTTGAGGGATATATGGAAAGCGGCAGGAGGGAGCGAGCGGAACTCCGGGAAACTTTCATCAATTCCGTGACGCGGAATCGCTCTTTAGTTCCGCCGAACTGGGTCACTGCATCGGGATAGTTACTGCGCCACGACCGCCGGCGGTCGCCAAGTGCCCTTTCCAGCCGGCAGGATTGATGGCGCTTCGGTTTTTGGCCAGTACAGGCGCATCACCAAATAGATCGTGTCATCCGGCGCAGGCAGCCAATTTGTTTCCTTGTCAGGACCGGGACTGTCTTTCTGGATGTAGAGGGTGAGCGAACCATCCTCGTTCTTCTTCATGCCGGGCAACATTGGCGAGTTGATCAGGTACCGATTGATCGGGTTCTTTATCAGGAGCTGGCTCTTGCCGTCGTACATGGTCACCGACCAGAAGGAGTTCACCGGTGGGAGTTGCTCTGCCGGGAAGGTGATCGTGTAGTTGTGTTTGCTTCCATCGAGCGTCCGACCATCGCTATCCACGCGCGTGTACGGATAGGTCGCTTCCGCTGGATCATTGCCGTAAATGCCCGCTTGAGCGGCGACGGCACGCTTTAACCAGTTGCCGTTGTAGTGGGCGCTATCTCCGGGAAGACCGCTAACCCGCCAGCCATTAATCGCCTTACCAGCATCGGCGACAGCCTTGTCGACTTTCCGCTGGCCCAACTTCATGCCAAGGCCCATCTCCAGCTTATGCTTCACTGGTAGGTCTCTGAAGTTGAAAGTCTTGCCAGGACCAACACCGATGCGCGCCAGCTTGGCGCGGATCTCCTTCTCATTGCTCTGCGCCGGCGCGAATTGCAGAGCGAAATCGAGATAATCGAAGAAGTTGGTCTTCACGAGGTCCTTGTCGATCTTGGGGAAGTCGACGGTTGACGCGCCCGGCGGCGGCGTCTGCTTCAGATAGGCCGATAGCATTTGCACCTTATAGCCAGCCTGCACCTTCTTGACGTTATCGAGATCATCCGGGCCAAAAAGCTGGGTGCGATAGCCCGCGAGGGAAAACTCTGTGCTCGAACGGAACACCTGCTTGATGCCCGCCGGGGTGTCGCCCTGCCAGCCAGGCCCAACCACCATGTAATCGCCCGCATCGCTCCCTGTGGCTCGGGTGCCGATATAACCGTAGTTGTAGGTATTGCCGTCACAGAGCATGACCGAGTAGTAGCGCTTGGGGTCGATCACCGGCACCGACAGTACCACCGGCTCTGCCCGCAAATCCATCCAGATGAAGGAATAGGGCGTGTCACTGTTCGGTGTGACGATTGCTGTATCTTTGTAGGTGTAAACGTTGGGCTCGTTCTTGATTTGGTTGAACGGCGCTTTGAACTGCCCTGAATTCCGATCTACCGCGTACTCGTACATGATGGCGTAGTTCATCACCAGCGGCAGGCCGTAGATGAAGCCCTGCTCGGCTATATCCTTCGCCTCCAGCAGGTCGGGCCATTCGGTTTTGTTTTTCGCACTGACAGGAGTGAAACTGGCTGTTGTGGCGGCGATTCCTGCCATCGCGGCAGAGGTAAGCAGATCACGCTTCGTAAGCATCGGAACATCTCCCTTTCGTTTCTCACCGCTCGTGTAAGTAGCAGGAAAGGTCGATGATCCTCGCAACCTTGGGAATAACAAGTAATTTACTGTAACATACTAGTAGGACGAGCCTCCGGTGATATTTCCGACTTAGGTGCCATGGCATGTCATATTTAATAGACCGCTAACATTGCCGGCCCGTAAGCTCTCAACGGATAAGTTAGCGCCGGGGCAGGTAGCTGCCTCGACAACACCGCTAGCTTAGCGGCCCGACGTGAGGGGTGAGCGTCGGGCCGCACCATCCCCATATAGCGCATGACCGGCTCATTCTCTCGGCGTCTCGTTACTCGCTCGGCACAGCTCCAGAACGCAGTTGGCCAATACCGGATCTTTCGAGAGATGCAGTTGAAACTCTTCCTCGTCGATTTGTCCTGAACGAAATGCCTCGATCATTGATTGCTGATCTTCGGTCGGATCACCGGTGTCGCGCCAGATAGCGTCTAGTTCAGCGAGCTTGTTCTTCAGGGTGCTAGGGCTGCTATCGGTGTTTTCCGTCGACACGGTTCTCCTTTGAGCAGAAAACCAATCACCCCCCCCCCCCCCCGGGTTCCGGAAGGCTCCGAGGGGTTTAGCAGGCATCGCCTTGTGCCGTAGCGGGCGAGGGCGTCCGCGGCGGCCATTGATCCGCTGCGCTGGCATTTGTTGCAGAAATAGCGGATCTCGTGACCGATGAAGTCTGACGGGTAGTAAGCCATGCGCATAGCGCCTCTCCTTGAAGAGGTTGCCGACAGCCGCATGATGTCGAGGGATTGTGGATCTCGCTCCCGCCCGAGCTGCGAGTCAGATGGCGAGACTTGGCAGCAGCGTCAAGACTACGGTCATTGCATTTTCAAAAATCTGTGGCTCACTTGAGGGATGGCAAAATCTCCGCGTCCCAAGCCCCTTCTTGCTGAAGAAAAGCCGCTTCGCAGTCGACCGCGAAAGCCGCGAGATCCTTCCCAGCCGCGACTTCCTTTCGTCCGATGCCTGACCGCGTCGAGCCCTGTCTCGCGCTCCTTGTCAAGCGAATCGAGGAATTGACCCCCTTGCCGAATTGAAGAACTGACCCCCTCATCGGTTTGCGGTTTCGTTGGTTTCAAGCGGCGCATCGTTTTCCAGGGATCGAGGATGCGGCCAAGCGCCTCGGCGTCGGTACCGCCATCCTTGACGGGGAAGCGGTAGTGCTCGACGAGGAAGGGCGACCTGATTTCGGCAGGCTGCAGAACTCGCTTGGTGGCCGCGGTGGCAAACTGCCGGCCGGCAACGCGATCATGTTCGCCTTCGATCTTCTCTACTTCGACGGGCACGACATCCGGAGCATGGAGCTCGCCGCTACTTCCTTCGTTCGTTGCTAGAGCACGAAGACGGCGCCATCCGATTTTCGGAAGAGATCGAGGGCGATGGCCGCGTGATTTTCGCCGCTGCCTGCGAACATGGCCTCGAAGGCATAATCGCCAAATACAAGGATAGCCCGTACCGATCAGGCCGACTTGGCGAGTGGGTGAAGGTGAAGTGGCGCGATCCGACAGCTTCATCGTCGTGGGCTACGAACATTCACTGGTGGCGCGATCGGGGATCGGCAGTCTCCTGCCGGCAGCCCGGAAGGCGATGACTGGGTTTACGTTGGATCTGTCGGGACCGGCTTCAACGAGCGCAGCGCCGAGTATCTCAGGAAGACGCTCGATCGGATCAAGCGCAAGACGCCGCCGGTAAAGTACGTAGGGCGACGCAAGAACCTTGTTTGGGTGCAGCCGACGCTAATTGCCGAGATCGAGTACCGTGCCTCAAATGAGCTATATCCCGCCTATGACAGATCGCTTGACGGTGATCTCGGGACGAGAGGACAGTTTAGATCCAAGCCCAGTCAGAACTTGGAGTGGGCGCCTGCCTGGGAGCGGACGTCAGAAGTGCTTTGAAAGAAGGCTCCAACCGCGATGCCGGTGGTAACATGCTCTTTGGCAAAATCGACTGCGGCTTCAAATACATCAACTATATGAAACGCAGGCTTCAGTAGGTCCGCACACCGCCATTAGAAAGACTCTTAACCCAATCACGAAATATGCATGACGTGTCGTGGCTTGGCAGGAGTAATTCAAGGTTGAGCGTGATTTCCACTGCTGCAACCAATCGGCGTGCCCAAAAGCAAAGAAAAAGGCCGACACCTCCATCGGAGTCGACCTTCCTCAATCTGTCTCAACAACAACCGCCGGTACATCCGTGGTCGGGTCGCTGGAGACACGATGAGGTGAAGCTAGGGCTTTCAAGGGAACCGTCAAGCACTGCGGCCGATGAGGCGGGAGGCTCGGTCATCTTTTCTTCGTCACTTTGGCTGCTGCCAGGCGAGCTTCGAACGGAGCAGAAAAGTCCGACCCGACGCTCCGGCGGGCTCTGGTGCGCACTGTCTTCATCTGCGGCGAATCATTCACCCGCTCCGCATTTCTCTTGATAAAGCTCTCGAGCTCATCTGCATGCTACCGCATCAGGGGTTCGAGCCTACAGCTCGTGAGGCCGTATCCGGCCGACCGGCGTCTCCCCATCCCATCCTTGGAAATCTTGCAGCGGTTTGCCGTCTAGCCCGCTCTCGCCTGGCCAAGTCGGCTTCCAGAGATATTTCGGTTTGTACTCTTCCGTCATGCCTCTTGATCCATCCTCAGGCGCCCTTACGTCAAGCCTGTGGAAGAACGTTCTGGAAACGGCTATTCAGAATGAAAAAAGGATCATATTCAGAATGACCCCTCTTGCGATTTCTTTAGGATGGCTCTAAACGACCGCCACGGTTCGATAATTTGAACCAGTGAGGCCTCGTGGCGGAGTGGTGACGCAGAGGACTGCAAATCCTTGTACCCCGGTTCAATTCCGGGCGAGGCCTCCAAAAAATTTTCACCGACATAGAAATCCGATCCGCCTCATAAATGAGGCGCGGCATCGATTCGGCAGTTCCGCATCACCAGATGCAAGGAACCTGGGCGAAATCGAATTGGGCTGGCTTGATGCCGGTGAGGGAATAAAGCGCCCGCAATCCGCCGCTGCGCAGGCTCGCCAGATAGTCGGCGTCATCTTCTGCCGTTTGGTTCTCTATCTGCACATCGGGGCCGAGCAGTCGCTGCAGCGACTGCGCCGAGATCCGCGTGAAATTGCAGATGGCGCCGCCTTTGAACTTCACAAGCAGCAGCCGCGCTTCCGGATTGTAGTGAAGCGCTTCGATATCTGGCGATTGAATGGCGAATGTTTGCATGCGGCCAAACTATCGAAAGCCGCGATTGGCGCAACAATATGGTTGATATAGAGTTAATGGCGCAATCGACTGTGCCGGCTTGATCCGACTGGACGCCGAAATCTATTTCTCCGGCGCGCCGAGCAAGCGGCCAAGAATCTTTTACTGGGAGCGCACGATCTGTTCAGTTCGTCTCGTGGTCCAGCAGCCCGCAGCAGAATATGCCTACGAGAGCTGCGCCGATGAAAAAGTCGAACAGCGTGAAATATTGCAGAATGGCAGACATGGCCTGCTCCTCCTCATTTCCTCCGGTCACAATAATACCATGGAATCGCCATTTGTTCCACGCAGAAGTTGCAGCTGTCGCTTTTCACCTGTTGCATGCGGCGAGGGGTTTCCGGGATTCTTCAAACGCGCCTCCGGCAAGCCTTGAAAGCATTCGTGCCGGAGATTAAGAGACGGAAGACAGAACCGCTTTCATCGGCGAGAGGATATCATGGATTTCGAAGCAGCACGCGTAAAGATGGTCGACAACCAGGTCCGCACCACGGACGTTACCTCGCATTCGGTGCTGACGGCCTTCCTCACCGTCCCGCGCGAAGCATTCGTGCCGGAAAAGGCGAAGGTGCTGGCCTATATCGACAATGATATCGAAATTGCTCCGGCGGCTGCCGGCAATCCCGGCCGTTTCCTCATGGAGGCGTCGCCGCTCGCCAAGCTGCTGCAACTCGCAGCCATCACCAAGGATGATGCCGTTCTCGAAGTCGGCGCCGGCACGGGTTATACCTCCGCGCTGCTGTCGCTGATCGCAGGCTCTGTAGTGGCGCTCGAATCGGACGAGACCCTTGCTGCTGAAGCCAAGGCAAATCTCGCCGGTTATGCAAATGTGCAGGTGGCAACTGGCCCGCTTGAGAAGGGCAATGCCGCCGGCGCTCCTTATGATCTGATCTTCATCAACGGTTCGGTGGAAGAAGTTCCAGCTGCACTTCTCGGCCAGTTGCAGGATGGCGGCCGTCTCGTTGCCGTGCAGGGTTATGGCAATGCCGCCCGCGCGAAGGTCTTCGTCAGCGAGCGCGGCGCTGTTTCCGAAAACGTCTTCTTCAATGCGTCCGTCAAACCGCTGCCCGGTTTCGCCAAGGCTCGCGAGTTCGTATTCTAAGGCGTTTCTGCCGCCGATTTTTTGAGCGGGCGCCATAGGCGCCCGTTTTCGTTTCGGCTGTCAAAAAAGCCTTCACAGACTTCGCTTACACTTGGGTAACAAAACTGTGCACGGCTGCATTTGTTTGATTCGCGCTGATTTTTTTCCCCTTTGGGGTATTCTAAGGTCATGGTGATTCGGATGCATGCTCCACGCCGTCCGATCGTTGTTTAAGGGATAACGGGGATAGATATGGCTCAGCCAGGTGTAGTGCGTGAACCGTCCATGGAAGAGATCCTGGCCTCCATTCGCCAGATCATCGAAAGCAATGAGCCAGGCGCCGGAAAGGCGATTTCCGCCTCGCTTCCCCCCGTTTACGGTGCGGAAGAGGAAAACGACTCCGAAATCCATCTGACGGTTGACGATACCTATGCTGGCGTCGAGTTCCCGGAGCCTCCAGCGCTGCGTGGCGATCCGCGTTTCGTCGCTGCAAATTCCGCTGGTACCGCTCCGGAGCCGGAAATGCCCGCTCGCGCCATGTCGCTTGCCGATGTCGCAGCCCGCGTCCGCGCCGCTTCCGAGCGCAGTGCCGTTCAGGCCGGCCAGGCTCTCCGTGACATGCCGCGTGATATGCCTCAGCCGTTCCATGAGCCGCAGCCGCAATTCGAGCCGCAGCCGGCCTACGAAGCGCCGCGCACCGCTGCCGCTCTGCGTCCGGTCGACCCGGCTCCGGCTCCCCATGCTGCCCCGATTGTTCCCGTCGCCCAATATGCAGCGGAGCCTGCACCCGTCTTTGCCGCGCCGCGCCTGCCCGAGATTCCGCAGCCTGCAACCGTCGAGGAGGCGCCCCTGCTTCCCGCGGCCGAACTGCGCGTCGAGCCGGTAGCCTTCCAACCCGCCGAGCTTGCATCTGCGCGTGTCGCAGAAGAAGCTCAGCCGTCACTTCTGTCCCAGAATACCGGCCTGCAGGTTGCCCGCTCCTTCGAAGAGCTTGCCGCTGCCATCGATGGTGCCGCCGAGCGCCGCTCGCTCGATGAGATCGCCGAAGACATGCTGCGTCCTATGCTGCGCGAGTGGCTGGACGATAATCTGCCAACGCTCGTCGAACGCCTCGTGCGCGAAGAGATCGAACGCGTGGCGCGCGGCCCGCGCCGCTGATCGGAACCGCTTTTTCCAGACAAGAGCCGCTCCGGTCTCCGGGGCGGCTTTTTTATTGACTTGGCCGTAGCCATCCTATTTACAAAACGCCCATCCTCGAACCTCGAATTGGTCAGAAAATGCTCGAAAAGACCTACGATTCCACCGCCGTCGAACCGAAAATCGCTGCGAAATGGGATGAGGCCGATGCCTTCCGCGCTGGCGCCAATGCAAAGCCGGGTGCCGACAGCTTCACCATCGTCATCCCGCCGCCGAATGTCACCGGCTCGCTGCACATGGGGCATGCGTTGAACAACACGCTGCAGGACGTCATGGTGCGGTTCGAGCGCATGCGCGGCAAGGATGTTCTCTGGCAGCCGGGTATGGACCATGCCGGCATCGCCACGCAGATGGTTGTCGAGCGCAAGCTGATGGAACAGCAGCTTCCCGGCCGCCGCGATATGGGCCGCGACGCCTTCATCGAAAAGGTCTGGGAGTGGAAGGGTGAATCGGGCGGCCTGATCTTCAACCAGCTGAAGCGCCTCGGCGCCTCCTGCGATTGGTCGCGCGAGCGCTTCACCATGGATGAGGGCCTGTCGCAGGCCGTTCTCGAAGTCTTCGTCACGCTCTATAAGGAAGGCCTGATCTATCGCGACAAGCGTCTGGTCAACTGGGATCCGAAGCTGCTGACGGCAATTTCCGACATCGAGGTGGAGCAGCACGAAATCAAAGGCAATCTCTGGTACCTGCGTTATCCGCTGGAGCCGGGCGTCACCTATCAGCATCCAGTTGCTTTCGATGAAGAGGGCAAACCGACAGAATGGGAAGCCCGCGATTATCTGGTTGTCGCTACCACGCGTCCGGAGACGATGCTCGGCGATACCGGCGTCGCCGTCAATCCGGAGGACGAACGCTATAAGGCGATTGTCGGCAAGCATGTCATCCTGCCGATCGTTGGCCGGCGCATCCCGATCGTTGCCGACAGCTATGCCGATCCGACCGCCGGCAGCGGCGCGGTCAAGGTTACACCGGCGCATGACTTCAACGACTTCGATGTCGGCAAGCGGACGGGCCTGCGTGTTATCAACATCATGAATGTCGACGGCACGATCACCATCAAGGACAACGAGGATTTCCTCGAAGGGCTCGATTATCCGGCCGCCCTGCACGGCGCCTGGGATCGCCTCGAAGGGCAGGACCGTTTCTATGCCCGCAAGATCATCGTCGAGATCTTCGAAGAGGCAGGCCTGCTCGACAAGGTCGAGCCGCACAAGCATATGGTTCCGCATGGCGACCGCGGTGGTGTGCCGATCGAGCCGCGCCTGACCGAGCAGTGGTATGTCGATGCCAAGACGCTCGCCGAGCCGGCGATCGCCTCCGTTCGCGAAGGCCGCACCAATTTCGTGCCGAAGAACTGGGAAAAGACCTATTACGAGTGGATGGAAAACATCCAGCCCTGGTGCGTCTCGCGCCAGCTCTGGTGGGGCCATCAGATCCCGGCCTGGTACGGTCCTGACGGTCAGGTCTTCGTCGAGAAGACTGAAGAAGAGGCGCTTCAGGCCGCCATCCAGCATTACCTCTCGCATGAAGGCCCGATGAAGGCTTTCGTTCAGGACAAGCTGGAGAACTTCCAGCCCGGCGAGATTCTGACGCGCGACGAAGACGTGCTCGATACCTGGTTCTCTTCTGCCCTCTGGCCGTTCTCCACGCTCGGCTGGCCGGACAAGACGCCGGAGCTCGAGCTCTACTATCCGACCAGCGTTCTCGTCACCGGCTTCGATATCATCTTCTTCTGGGTCGCCCGTATGATGATGATGTCGTTGCACTTCATGAAGGATGACGACGACAATCCGATCGAGCCGTTCCACACCGTTTATGTCCACGCCCTGGTGCGCGACAAGAACGGTCAGAAGATGTCGAAGTCCAAGGGCAATGTCATCGATCCGCTCGAGCTGATCGACGAATATGGTGCGGACGCGCTGCGCTTCACGCTGGCGATCATGGCCGCCCAGGGCCGCGACGTGAAGCTCGACCCGGCCCGCATCGCCGGCTACCGCAATTTCGGCACCAAGCTCTGGAACGCCACGCGTTTTGCGGAAATGAACGGCGTGAAGAGCGATCCGCATTTTGTGCCGGAAGCCGCCGAACTGACGATCAATCGCTGGATCCTGACGGAACTTGCCCGTACGGAACGTGACGTTACAGAAGCTCTTGAATCCTATCGCTTCAACGATGCCGCCGGTGCGCTCTATCGTTTCGTCTGGAACCAGTTCTGCGATTGGTATCTCGAGCTTCTGAAGCCGGTTTTCAGTGGCGAAGATCAGGGCGCAAAGGCCGAAGCTCAGGCCTGCAGCGCCTATGTTCTGGAAGAGATCTACAAGCTGCTGCATCCCTTCATGCCCTTCATGACCGAGGAGTTGTGGGCGCATACGGCGGGTGAGGGCGCCGAACGCGACGGTCTGCTTTGCCATGCCGAATGGCCGGCGCCGGCTTACGCCGACGATGCTGCGGCCGATGAAATCAACTGGCTGATCGACCTCGTTTCCGGCATCCGCTCGGTCCGCTCGGAAATGAACGTCCCGCCGTCGGCAACTGCGCCGCTCGTTGTCGTCGGTGCCAACAGCCTGACGCGCGAACGGCTGTTCCGTCACGATGCAGCCATCAAGCGCCTTGCGCGCGTCGAGGCCATTTCGCTGGCTGAAGCTGCACCGAAGGGTGCCGCTCAGATCATCGTCGCAGAAGCGACCGCCTGCCTGCCGCTCGGCAATCTGATCGATCTTGCGGCGGAAAAGAGCCGCCTTGAAAAGGCGATTGCAAAGGCCGATGGCGAAATCGCGCGCATCGACGGCAAGCTCTCGAATGAGAAGTTCGTCGCCAATGCCAATCCGGAAGTGGTGGAAGCCGAGCGCGAACGCCACGCTGAGTTGACGGGCCAGATCGAGAGCCTGAGGACTGCTCTGGCGCGAGTTAGCGAAGCGGGATAATCGCGGCTAACGAGTATAATATTCCTGAAGGCGCGTTCCCCCGGGGCGCGCCTTTTGCGTTTTAAAAATATGATGATTCGAGAAAAACGTGTTGTTTTGACCCTTCGGCCTGTGGATATCACCCGTTTGGGGGATGCTGAATGTGAAAACTGCCACTGTTGTCAGTTTGATACAGCTCTTACCCTTCGTGGAATGAAAATCTAATGGACCCCTAAAAACAGACAGAAAGAAGAATAGAATTTTATTCATCTGATTTTTTGACGTGCCCGTCAATCAGTTACGTAAATTAGTCATAACGCAACTTCGCGTCGCAGCGGAGCGTCTCGTTGCGATTTATTAAGTTCACTAGCACAGTGTGATTACTTCAATTGCTTGAGTGGGGGAGACACAATGGCAGCGCGTATGTTTTCCACGGGCGTAACATCGCTCATCATTGTTTCGGCACTCGCTTCATCGTCCTTTGCGGGCGGTCTGGAGCGCGGTGGTTACAATATCGATCAGTTGTTCGATACGTCGCCTTTTTCGTTTCAGTCGGGCATTATCTACGTCACGCCTCAGCGCAAGCTAAAGGACGTACGCGACACGGATACGTCAATTGGTGGCGGCGGCAATCTGAACAACCGTCCGAGTACTGCAGACGATACGGCGAATTACACCGTTCCTTATATTGGCTTCAAGGCTGGTTTCGGCGATGCGATCGACTGCCTTGTCGACTATTCTGAGCCATTCGGCGGGCATTCCAATCCCGGTTTGAACTGGGCTGGCGCCAACAACAATATCGAGACGGAGATTAAAACCCGCAATTATAGCGGCACCTGCTCCTATCGCTTCGATGTCGGTCCGGGACAGCTTCGCTTCATCGGCGGCGCCTTCTATCAGGAAGTCGAGGGCTTCAAGGAGCGTCTGGTTTCGACGCTTCCGAGTCTGCTCGGTACAGGTAACGGCATCGGTCGTCTCGATCTCGAAGACAATGGCTGGGGGTGGCGCGCCGGTCTCGCTTATGAGATCCCGGAATATGCGATGCGCGCAAGCCTGGTCTATAACAGCCGCGTCAAGTACGATAACCTGACCGGGACTGTTGATCTCCGTCAGGTTCCAGTTGTGCCGATATTCGGTGGCAAAATCACACCCGTTTTCGGTTCCGCCGAAGCGCCGGATTCGTTGGAATTGAAGCTGCAGAGCGGTATCGCCCCGGATTGGCTCGCTTTCGGTTCGGTCAAGTGGACGAACTGGAGCGTCCTGCAGTCCGTGCCCTTCTGCCCGACGTCGATGAAGGGCCTGGTCGCCTGCACCTCCGGCGGGGCGACGGAACTGACCTCGCTCGACCTTCTCTATCGTGACGGCTGGACCGTCACGGGTGGTGTCGGCCACAAGTTCAATGACCAATGGGCAGGCGCTGTCAGCCTGACCTGGGACCGTGGCACCAGCCAGGGCTACGGCTCTCAGACCGATAGCTGGACGCTCGGCGTTGGTGCTGCATACACGCCGACCGAGCATATCGAGTGGCGCGTCGCTGGTGCCGTTGGCGTGCTGACAAGCGGTTCGTCTGGCGTTGTGACCCAGGACGGCGTCACGTTTGGAGATGATGTCTCCTATTCCTTTGGCAACGATCTGGTTGCCGCGCTGTCGACCAGTATAAAGGTCAAGTTTTAATTCCTGATTTGAAGAATTGAGGAGCCCGGCACTGCCGGGCTCTTCTTTTGTTTGCCGCCGTTAATCATCCCATTTTCTCGTCTCGTTTTGTGACGATTCAGCAACACTTTTTTACGATGGTTCGCGTATGGTGTCGGCGGGGCGAATTTGTCCATTTCCCGCCACAAAGAGGGCGCAGCGATATTGGCGGGCGAGGAGATGGCAAGCGTAGGGTATGCGTAAGCAGTAGCATGGTTCGAATTTTTTCCGGTAAAGCCAGACAGTGCGATAGCAGCAGCGAGAAGCCAGCGGCAGCAGCCGTTTTGCTTTCCGCCAAAGGCATTTCCGGCCGGAAATCCGCACCTTCGGCAGTGTTGCAGATTCACGTCTTTCCATCATTTTCGGTCCCCCGGCATGAAGCTTCGTTCCCCAGGGAAGGGTGCGATACCGGTTTGGTCACATTTGCTGTTTACGAAGATGATGAAGGCGGACGGGCGGGGACCTGGATCGCAGAGGAAGTACCGCAGGCATCACATGCGGGCCGTGCCGGAAGCCGGATGGTTTGCAAGGATGTGCTGGTTTTGAAAGAGGGGCATGGGGCTGGAAGCGACGCGGGTAAAGGGGTCTTGGAGCCCGCCGCGGGATCGCTCGCCTGGAAGGAATGCATCCGCGCGGGCAGAACGGCGAACAAGGCCGCCGCCAGGCGTCTGGGATGAACGAAAGAAACCGGTAAAGATGGTAACGTCCGAGTTCAGATTGTTCAAATTCATGCTGGTCAGCATGTCGATGGCCGTTTCCCTAGCTTTAGCCTGTCCGGTCCTGGCATTCGACATCAAGACGGGCGTTACGAAAGAATCAGGCCCCTTCGATCTCTTCAAATTCGGGTTCAAGGCATACAAGAACGGTCAGAAGGAAGAAGCGGTCGAGGCTTATAAATACGCCGCCGAAAAGGGCCACACCGGTTCGCGCTGGGCGCTCGCCAACATGTATGCCGACGGCGACGGCGTGGCGCAGGATGATTTCGAAGCCTTCAAGATCTATAGCGAGATCGCGCAGCAGGGCGTGGAGCCTGGCTCGGAAGATACCGGCTTCTTCATCAATGCGCTGCTGTCGCTTGCCAGCTATTACAAGCACGGCATTGCCGGCAGCCCGGTGAAGATCGATCTCAATCAGGCCCGCCAGCTCTATTTCCAGGTCGCTTCCACCTTCGGTGTTCCCGAAGCGCAGTTCCAGCTTGCGCAGATGATGCTGGCAGGCGAGGGCGGCAGCGCCAATATCAATCAGGCCAAGAAATGGCTCAATCAGGCCCGCAAGAGCGGCCACCCCGGCGCCATGTCGGTCTTCGGCAACATCCTTTTCGATGAAGGCCAGTCTGCCCGCGGTCTGGCGCTGATGACGGCGGCTCTCGACCGTTGCAAGCCGAAGGATTGCAGCTGGATGCAGTCGCTGCAGGAAGATGCCTTCTCGGTCGCCAGCGAAGCGGATCGGCGCGCCGCCGTATCCCTGTCGCATTCGATTGCGACCGGCTCGGACGATTAAGTTTCAGACCTTTAAATCTCAGGCAGCGAAATCGAAGTAAGCGACGACGGGTACGTGGTCCGAGGGCTTTTCCCAGGCGCGCACATGCTTTTCGATCGCCGCTGACGTCATGCGGTCGGCTGCTTCCGGCGACAGCATCAAATGGTCGATACGGATGCCGTTGTTCTTCGGCCAGGCGCCTGCCTGATAATCCCAGAAGGAATAGAGCGCCGTCGCATCGGTTGTAGAACGAACCGCGTCGACGAGCCCGAGATTTTCCAGCCGGCGGAAGGATTCGCGCGTTTGCGGCAGGAAAAGCGCATCGCTCGCCCAGACCTTCGGGTCAAAGCAGTCGTGTGGCTCGGGAATGACATTGTAGTCGCCTGCGAGAATGAAGATCTCCTCGAATTCCAGGCGTTCGGCCGCGAACTTGCGCAGACGCTCCATCCAGGCGAGCTTGTAAGGATATTTTTCCGTTTCCGGCGGGTTGCCATTCGGCAGGTAGAGGCAGCAGACGCGTGCCACCTTGTTGTCGGGCAGCGAAAAGACCGCTTCGAGGAATCGCGCCTGTTCATCGAGCGGATCACCCGGCAGGCCGCGATTGACTTCGGAAGGCGAAGTCTTGGAAAGAATGGCAACGCCGTTGAAGCCCTTCTGCCCATGAGTTTCCACATGGTAGCCGAGCGCTTCGATTTCGAGCCGCGGAAAGCCGTCGTCGACCGTTTTGATTTCCTGCAGGCAGACGATATCAGGACCGGAATCCTTCAGCCATTGCGTGAGGTTGTCGATACGCGCCTTGACGCCATTGATGTTCCAAGTCGCGATCTTCATGGCTTCATCCTGCTCACTGTCCTGAACGCTCTTCTATCGCGCTCCGGCGTCGGCGGACAAGACAAGAAACCGGCCGGAAGAAAATCTTCGGCCGGTTATCAATGGAAAGTCGTTCTTGGATCAGATCGCGAAGCTGGTCCCGCAGCCGCAGCTTGCCACCGCATTCGGGTTCTTGATCTGGAAGGACTGGCCGAGCAGGTTGTCGACGAAATCGATTTCGGAGCCCGCCATATAAACCAGCGAGAGACTGTCGATCAGCACTTTGGCATTGTTCTTCTCGACGACGATGTCGTCGTCAGCGGCAGCATCCACAAGATCGAACTTGTAGGAAAAGCCCGAACAGCCGCCACCTTCGACGGAGACGCGCAGCGCGCTTTTGCCGGGATCGCTGCCGACGATGGCGGCAATACGCTTTGCCGCAGCATCGGAAAGGGTTACATTTGCTTCAGTCATTATTCCTCCTGCCGGGGTCAAGATCCGGAGAGAACCCATTTTAGACGTTTGATGTTCAAACGCATGATATCAAAGAAACTTATCATGATCCTCCCATAAAGGACAGGATCTGGCGAAGCGATCGACAAAGTGCTTCTTTGCCGTTTCTGTAAGCTATAGGTATGAAGAGCGGAAAGCGGCGTCAATGGGCAAGGCCGCAACGCGTTAGTGACGGTGAAGAATGAGCTTCGACACGCATGCATTGGGTTTCGGCTATGGTGAACGGGCGGTCTATGCGGCAGATCCATGGAACTCGCGCGGGCGTCTCTATCATGAGAGCGGCAGCCCGACGCGTTCCGATTTCCAGCGAGACCGCGACCGCATCATCCATACGACCGCCTTCCGCCGGCTGAAGCACAAGACGCAGGTTTTCATTGCTCAGGACGGAGACCATTACCGCACACGCCTGACGCACACGATCGAGGTGGCGCAGATCGCCCGCGCGCTTGCCCGCGCCCTGAAGGCCGATGAGGACTTGGCCGAGGGCGTCGCGCTCGTCCACGATTTCGGCCACACGCCGTTCGGCCATACTGGTGAGGATGCGCTGCATGAAGAATTGCTGCCCTATGGCGGCTTCGACCACAATGCCCAATCCTTGCGCATCGTCACCAAACTCGAGCGGCGTTATGCCGAATTCGACGGCATCAACCTGACCTGGGAAAGTCTCGAGGGCCTCGTCAAGCATAACGGCCCGTTGCTGACGACCGACGGTGTTGGCACGCGCGGACCGGTGCCGCAGCCGATTCTCGACTATTGCGAGTTGCACGATCTGGAGCTTGCGAGCTATGCAAGCCTCGAAGCCCAGGTCGCCGCCATCGCCGATGACATCGCCTACAACACGCATGACATCGATGACGGCCTGCGCTCGGGTTATCTGAGTTTCGAGATGCTGGAGGAAATTCCGTTCCTCGCCGGGCTGATGGCCGAGGTGAGAGAGCGCTACCCGCATCTGGAGCCGAGCCGCTTCACGCATGAAATCATGCGCCGTCAGATCACGCGCATGGTTGAGGACGTCATCGGCGTCGCGCAGAAGCGCCTTACAGAGCTGGAACCGCAGAGTGCTGACGATATCCGCAGGGCGGATCACGTGATCGCAACGTTTTCGGACGAGATGGCCGAAACCGACAGGCAGATCAAGGCGATGCTCTTCAAGCGCATCTACCGGAATCCGGACATCATGCGCATCCGCGCCGGTGCTGCCCAGATCGTCAAGGATCTCTTCGGCGCCTACATGGCCAATCCCAAGGAGATGCAGAGCCATTATTGGGTAGACCACATCGCCGGTCTCTCCGATGCGCCGAAAGCCCGCCATGTCGGCGATTATCTTGCCGGCATGACGGACACTTATGCCATCAGTGCCCATAGGCGATTGTTTGACCACACTCCGGATTTGCGATAGGCAGCGGGCGCCCGGCAGCCGCCGGCAACCTTATTGGCACAGCCTGTGCATGGAAGAGTGCGATGAACCTTTTTACCGATTTTGAAGCCAGGATTAAAAACGCCCTTGAACAGCTCGATCTGGTCAAGGAAAAGCGATCCGAGCTCGATTTCGGTCGCATTGCCGTTGAGCCGCCGCGTGACGCGAGCCACGGCGATGTGGCGACCAACGCCGCAATGGTGCTTGCCAAGCCGCTGGGCACCAATCCGCGTGCACTGGCTGAAATCATCATCGCCAAGCTGCAGGAAGATGCTGACGTCGCCGAAGTTTCGGTCGCCGGTCCGGGCTTTATCAACCTCAGGCTTTCAGTCGGCTACTGGCAGCGCCTGCTTGGCGCGATGATCCGGTCGGGCACCAAGTACGGCCGTTCCGGTCTGGGGCAGGGCCGCAAGGTCAATGTCGAATATGTCTCGGCCAATCCGACCGGTCCGATGCATGTCGGCCATTGCCGCGGCGCCGTCGTCGGCGATGCGCTGGCAAACCTGCTCGCCTTTGCTGGCTATGATGTCGTCAAGGAATATTACATCAACGACGCGGGCTCGCAGATCGATGTGCTCGCGCGTTCCGTCTTCCTGCGCTACCGCGAGGCGCTCGGTGAGAAGATCGGCGAGATTCCGTCCGGTCTCTATCCGGGAGACTATCTGGTCCCGGTCGGAGAATCGCTGGCCGCCGAATATGGCGTGCGTCTGCACAATATGCCGGAAGAGCAGTGGATGCCGATCGTCAAGGATCGCGCCATCGAGATGATGATGGCGATGATCCGCGAGGACCTCGCAGCGCTCAACGTTCATCACGACATCTTCTTCTCGGAGCGCACGTTGCATGCCAATGGTGCGGCGGCAATCCGCACCGCCATCAACGACCTGACCTTCAAGGGCTATGTCTACAAGGGCACGCTGCCGCCGCCGAAGGGCCAGTTGCCTGAGGATTGGGAAGACCGCGAACAGACGCTCTTCCGCTCGACCGAGGTCGGTGACGATATCGACCGTGCGCTCATCAAGTCGGACGGCTCCTATACCTATTTCGCCGCCGACCTCGCCTACTTCAAGAACAAGTTCGACCGCGGCTTTGACGAGATGATCTATGTGCTCGGCGCCGATCATGGCGGCTACGTGAAGCGTCTCGAGGCGGTCGCACGCGGCGTTTCGGACGGCAAGGCGAAACTGACGGTGCTGCTCTGCCAGCTCGTGAAGCTGTTCCGCGACGGCGAGCCGGTTAAGATGTCCAAGCGCTCGGGCGATTTTGTCACATTGCGCGATGTGGTTGAGGAAGTCGGACGTGATTCGGTCCGCTTCATGATGCTTTACCGCAAAAACTCGGAGCCGTTGGACTTCGATTTTGCCAAAGTAACGGAGCAATCCAAAGATAATCCGGTCTTTTACGTGCAGTATGCGCATGCCCGTTGCATGTCCGTCTTCCGGCAGGCGAAGGAAACCTTCCCGGATCTTGCTCCGACGCCGGAGCTTTTGGCGCAATCCGTTGCGGGCATTAGCGATTCCGCAGAATTGCAGCTGATTGCCAAGGCCGCGGAATTCCCGCGAATCGTTGAAAGTGCAGCCCAGTCTCAAGAGCCGCATCGCATCGCTTTTTACCTCTATGATCTAGCCAGCGCCTTCCACGCGCACTGGAACAAAGGTAAAGATCAGACTGAATTACGATTTGTTAACGATAAGAACCGAGAATCAAGTATTGCCAGACTTGGGCTGGTGTACGCCGTCGCGTCGGTTTTGAAGTCGGGACTTGCCATTACAGGCACTGCCGCACCGGACGAAATGCGATAACGTCACCATTTCCCCACAATGCGCTGGCATTGAACTGTTTGCGTTTTTGAGTGGGATGGGCATGGCTGATAAACGACTTGCGTATGACACGCGCGGTAAAGACGATATGTTTGCCGACGACGATCCGTTGGCCGAACTTGCTCGTATCGTCGGCTTTGAACCCCGAATTGCGGCTAACACTGTAGACGAACCTCAGCGGCGGGAGCCGGTTCTCGATCTCGAGGACGAGCTTCTCCGCGAGTTCGAGAGCTATGATGCGCCGCGTCCCCTGGCTGCCTCCGATCATCGGGTGGAGCCAGTCGCTCAACAACAAGTCGATGCCTACGACTATGTCGAGCCGGTTCAGGAGGACGTCCCCTCGATCGGTGAGGAACTTGTTCCGACGGTCGTGTTCGATTTCGAGACGCCTGTGGTCGAGCCGGAGCTCCCGGAAGCAACTGCCGTTGCTCCTGAAGTGGCTGCTCCCGAACCAGTGGCGGTCAATTGGGACGCACCTGTCGCCGACGATCGGGTTCCTGTTCCGACGAAGCCCGTTGCCGTTTCTGCCGAGCCTCCGGCCACGTTTACGGCATATGGCGGCGCCCGTGATCTGATCGAAGAGTTGGAACTTTCCATCGGCGGCGCTCTTCCTGCAGCGCCGTCCATTCAGCCGCCGGCGAAGGCGCCGCAATGGTCGGCCGCCAGCATTCGTCTGCCGATCGCCAATTTCCACGCGCCGCGCCGCGAGGAGCCGGTTCTCACTGAACTAGCCATCGAGGCGCCCGTTGTTGAGCCGGCTCCGGTGGAAGCCTTCGCTGCCGAACCTGAATTTGCTGCCGAACCGGAGTTCACGGTCGAACCCGAAGTGGCTGTGCCTGATGTCGCCGAAGAGTCTCTGCCGGTCGCTGCAGTTGAAGTTGCGGATTTCGAGCCGGTTGCCGCATCCTTCGGTTTTCCGGCAGAGATCGATCGCCACGAAGAAGTTGCCCTTCCTGAAGAGCCAGTCGCAGCGTTCAAAGACGTCGAAGAGCCCGTTGAGCCCGCTAACTCCGGTTTCGACCTGATCGCGGCTGCAGCCGAAGGCGACGTCCATCCCGATGCTGCGCTCACCGAAGCGTTGCCGGAGCCCGCCTTCGATGTGGAAACCTTCGATCTCGACGATCTGCTGGCGGATGTCTCCCGTTATCCGGTACCGCAGCGCGCTGCATCGTCCGTTGCGTCCGAGCCCGTCGCTACTGCATCCGAGCCTATCGTTGCGCCGCTGGCATCGCAACCCGCGCCGGTTCCTGCTGTTCCTGTTTTCGAGGCGCGCGTCTTCGAAGCTCCAGTGTTCGATACCCCCTTCTTCGAAGCGGCCGTTGCTCGCACATCCGTGCAGCCAACGGTGATTGCACCTGTGCCGATGAGCCGTGCGACGCCCGTTCTTCGTCAGCCCGAAGCGCCGAAGCCGGTCGTTCGGGCTCCGGTGGAGCCGGTCTCGCAGCCTATCGCGCCCGCGCCTGACGCCGCGCGCCAGCCGGAACTGGAGGCTGAAGATCCCTTTGCCGGCCACGATTTCGAGTTGGATCTCGCCGGTATCGAACTGGAGCTTGCCGATCTCGACTTCGCCGAGCCGCAGGCTCCGCAGTCGAAACCCGAGCGCGAACCCGTACGAGTTGCGCCTGTCGTCGCAGCACAGCCTGCGCCGCGTCCGCAGCCGGCCCCGGTTTTCGTGCCGGAGCCACAGCCTGCTCCGGTCAGCTATGCCAAGCCGGCACCGGCAAGCGAATCCACCGAGGATCTGCCCTTCGATCCGTCGATGATCTCCGATCCGGAAGATCGTCCCGAGACGGTCGAGGACATGCATGTTCCGACGCTGCCGCCTGTCGAGCATCCGGAACCGGTTGCCAAGACCGCCGACTTCGATTTCGATCTCGATGCCGAGATCGCAAGCTTCTTCGAGCCCGCCAAGCGGCAGGAGAAAGCATCGGTTGCCCCACCTTGGGCATCCCCGGTCACTGCTGCAACGGCCGCTGCTGTGGCCAAGCCCGCGAGCTCCGTCTTTGCCGACGGGCTTGATGATTTCGAACGCGCGCTGGAAGAGGATTTCCGCCGCAGTGTGCGCGAGCCGGTCGAGCGCCGCGAGAATGTTTCCGAAGTCCATATCGAATCCGCAAGCCAGACCGCGGATTTCAACCGTGCCCGCTCCATGCGCCGCCTGCTGGCCGCAGCCGCCATGCTGGTCGTTTTTGCCGGCGGCGCTTACGGCGTCTATACTTGGGTTTCCAACGGTTTCGGCCTCAGCATCGTCAGTTCCGGCGAGCCGCGCGTGATAACCGCCGACAAGGATCCGGTGAAGGTCGTTCCCGAAAATCCGGGCGGCAAGACCGTGCCGAACCAGGACAAGGCTGTCTATGACCGGGTCGCAGGTGCTGCCGAAGAGCCGAAGCAGAAGGCGCTTGTCTCCTCCGATGAGGCGCCGGTTGATGTCGTCCAGCGCACGCTGACGCCGGAAGTCTCGCCCGATGACAATGAAGGCAGTGCCGATCAGGTCATGCCGACTGCCGTCGGCGAAACGCAGGATCCGCGCCTGCTGCCCGATCACGACAACACTGCGGATGCCTCCGCTTCCGATGACGATGCGGCACCGTCCGTTTCGCCTCGCAAGGTCCGCACGATGATCGTCAAGCCGGACGGCACGCTCGTCGCCCGCGAAGAGCTCGCACCTGCCGAGCAATCCGCACCGGCCAATGACGTGGCGTCGGCAACCCCTGCAGCCCAACCGGCTACGACGCCATCTGCTGCAAGTTTCCCGGCAAGCACCGACAATCAGGTCGCTTCCGCAGCAATTCCGCCTGTCGGAACTTCGCCTGCTGTTCAGGCGACGGCCAAGATGGCTGAGGTGAATGCCGCCAACGCAAATCAGGTTGATCCGCCGGTCCGCGCAGTGAAGACGACGCCGATCGCCGACGCTGCCTCTGCCGGGGCGACCGATACGGCGCCTGTCCCGACCGCCCGCCCGCCCGAGCAGCCGGTTAATGTCGTCGGCACGGTAACCGAGAACGGCAATGTTCGCCCGACGGCTCAGCAGAAGCCGACACAGGTCGCTTCTGCACCGGCAGCAGCCGCTGCCCAGCCGGCACAGCAGGCTCCGGCCGCCGCAGGTGGTGGCTACGGCATCCAGATCGCATCGCTGCCGTCAGAGGATGAGGCGAAGAAGTCCTACGCCAGCCTGTCGAAGAAGTTCGCCGGTGTGCTGGGTGGCCGCGCCTACGAAATCCGTAAGGCAGATATCGCCGGCAAAGGTACTTTCTACCGCGTCCGCATCCCGGCCGGCTCGAAGGACGAAGCTGCCGCTCTCTGCGAGCAGTACAGGTCTGCCGGTGGAAGCTGCCTCATTTCGCGCTAGAGCGCCGTGCGTCCGTTCGGACGCACTAAGGACGCTCTAACTCCTTGAATCTACGCATCAGCCCGAAAATCGATTCCAATTTTCGGGCTGATGCGTAGGCTTTTTGGATATTCCGATCGGAGCGGCGGGCTTGTCCCGCCGCTCTTTTTTGTGGGATCGTGCTTGACCTCGCTCGCAATTCGCGAGGCCGCCCTTATGATTCGGGTATGACCGAATCAAAAGCAATGATCCTCGGCTGCAGCGGCCTTAAGCTGACCGACGAAGAAAAGACCTTCTACAGGGCAGAGCGCCCTTGGGGCTTCATCCTTTTCGGGCGAAATATTTCCGAAGCGCAGCAGATCACTGATCTCGTCGCCGATCTGCGTGAGTGCGTCGGCTGGCATGCGCCTGTCCTGATCGACCAGGAAGGAGGACGCGTCCAGCGCATCCGCCCGCCGATCCTGCAGCACTATCCACCGGGGCAGGCGCTCGGCGATCTCTATCGCCGCGACCGGGCGCTTGGGCTACGCGCCGCATGGCTGATGTCGCGCCTGCATGCCTTCGATCTCCAAAGGTTCGGCATCAATGTCGATTGCCTGCCGGTGCTGGACGTGCCCATCGAAGGCAGCAGCAACGTCATCGGCAACAGAGCCTATGGCGGCGATCCCGTCGCTGTCACGGAGATGGGGCGGGCGGCGGGCGAAGGGCTGAAAGCCGGCGGCCTGCTGCCGGTCATGAAGCATATGCCGGGACATGGGCGCGGTTTTGCGGATTCGCATCTGGAACTGCCCGTTGTGACGGTGTCGCGCCAGGAGCTTGCAGCCCACGACTTCCCGCCCTTCGTTGCCATGAAGGACGAGTTGATGGCGATGACCTGTCATGTCGTCTTCACGGCAATCGACCCGGACAATCCGGCGACCACCTCCCGCAAGGTGATCGATGAGGTGATCCGCACCGAGATCGGCTTCAAGGGGCTGCTGCTCTCTGACGATACCTCAATGAACGCTCTTTCGGGCACGATCGGCGAGCGGGCCGCGAATATCATTGCGGGTGGCTGTGATATCGTGTTGCACTGCAACGGTCATATGGACGAGATGCAGCAAGTCGTGGCAAATGTTCCGCCACTGGCAGGTCTCGCGCGTGAGCGGGCAAGAGCGGTGGAGGAAGGGTTTCCAACGCCCGACGCTGCGGACGAGACGGCACTAAGGGCGGAATTCGACGCTATATTTGCAACTGCCTGAAGGGTGAATTAGGTGAGCACGATCAAGGGCACGGACCGGTCTCAGGCGGCGTCTACGCCGATGGACAAGCTGTGGCAGGAGAGTGACGCCGAGCGCGCCAGCCATGAGCCCGCCCTCGTGATCGATGTCGCCGGCTTCGAAGGTCCGCTAGATCTCCTGCTCTATCTGGCTCGCAATCAGAAGGTCGACCTATCGCGTATTTCCGTTCTGGCGCTCGCCGAACAATATCTGCAGTTCATCGAGCGCGCGCGGCGCATCCGCATCGAGCTTGCCGCCGATTATCTGGTCATGGCGGCCTGGCTCGCCTATTTGAAATCCAGGCTGCTCATTCCGCAGCAGGTGAAGGACGATGGTCCCTCCGGCGAGGAGATGGCCGCAACGCTCGCCTTCCGCCTGAAGCGGCTGGAAGCGATGCGTCAGGTTGCCGATGGTCTCGTCAACCGCAACCGGCTCGGTCGCGATATCTTCGCCCGCGGCGCGCCGGAACATATCCCGGATCGCCAGCAGTCCGCCTACGACGCCAATCTCTACGACCTTTTGAGTGCCTATGCGGCCTTGCGTCAGCGCCATGCGATCACTCAGGTAACGATCGAGCGCCGCACTGTCTGGTCGTTGACCGATGCCCGTGAGCTGTTGACCCAGATGATCGGCGATATCGTCGACTGGACGGCGCTCGAACAATATCTGCTGCGCTACCTCGCAAGTCCCGCCGAGCGCGTCACTGCCGTCGCCAGTGCCTTTGCCGCCTCGCTGGAGCTGGTGCGCGAGGGCAAGCTCGAAATACGCCAGGACGGCGCTTTCCAGCCGATCTACATGCGCCGCGGCCCGAAACATGCCACTCTGCAGGTGGTCGAACAGGAGCAGTCCGATTGATCGACGCGGAAGACGATGACATGGAAGGCGAGGGCGCTTCCCGCGATCTGCAGGCCGAGATTGAAGCGGAGCGCATAGCCGAAGCGTTGGTTTTCGCATCCGCCCAACCGGTATCCGAAGGTTTCATCATCGAACGCCTGCCGAAGGGATTTAATGCGCACGAGATCATGCTACGCCTGAAGGAGCAGTATGCGCCGCGCGGCGTCAATCTTGTGCAGGTCGACAGCGCCTGGGCCTTCCGCACGGCGGCTGATCTTTCCTTCGTCATCCGCCGCGACGAGAACGAGGTCAAGAAACTCTCTCGCGCAGCACTCGAAGTGCTCGCGATCATTGCTTATCACCAGCCGGTGACGCGCGCCGAGATCGAAGACATCAGAGGCGTTCAAACCTCCCGCGGCACGCTCGACGTGCTGATGGAGGCGGGTTGGGTGCGTTTCCGTGGCCGCCGCCGCACGCCGGGCCGGCCGGTTACGCTCGGCACGACGCGAGACTTTCTCGACCATTTCGGCCTTGAGGAGTTGCGCGACCTGCCGGGCCTTGAAGAGCTGAAGGGTGCCGGCCTCCTGTCCGGCCGCATCCCCGCCAATTTCAATATTCCTTCGCCCCTCATGAACGACGAATTGACCGAGGATGAGGATCCCATCACCCAGATGGATCTCGAGGAACTCGGACTGCTGGCCCCCGGCGGCGCATCCGAGGAATAACGAAGCTTGGTCTTGCTTTTGCCACGCCCGCGCAAAACAATGTCAATCACGACTTTTCGATGGATGAATGACTTGTCACAAAGGCCGATACCGTGACATTAAGCTCAATCCAGAAGGATTGATGTTGGAAACCGTATTGGAAATTCTTACATCGAGGGAACATCGCAACAGGGAGTATGGGTAATGGGTTCTTTTAGCATGTGGCACTGGCTGATCGTTCTGGCCATCGTGCTTTTGTTGTTCGGTCGCGGCAAGATCCCGGAACTGATGGGCGACGTTGCCAAGGGCATCAAGAGCTTCAAGAAGGGCATGACGGACGAAGACGCGCCGGAAACAGCAAAGACCGTCGATCACAAGGCCGACGAAACGAAGTAATCACGTACGGGAAAGGGCGCTGCCCCCGCGCCGCCCGTTCAGGAGCCTTGCATGTTCGATATTGGCTGGACCGAACTTTTGGTTATCGCGGTCGTTCTGATCGTGGTTGTCGGTCCCAAGGATCTGCCACCGATGCTGCGCGCTTTCGGCAAGATGACGGCCCGTGCCCGTAAGGTCGCGGGTGAGTTTCGTGCCCAGTTCGACGAAGCGCTGCGCGAAGCCGAGCTTGACGACGTGCGTAGCACGATCAGCGACGCCCAGAAGCTCAACCCGGTCAACAGCCTGCGCGAGGCGATGAACCCGCTGCGCCAGATGGGCAACGAGATCAAGGCCGACCTGCAGAATTCGACGAAGGTCGAGAAGCCGGCAGAACAGCGCCCGCTAGAGCAGGGCGCCGATACTGCGACGGAAGTGCCGCCTGCGGAATTTTCCGCGCCCGCGCCGTCCATGAGCCTGCCGGAAACACCACCGGTCGTTCCTGCGCCGCAGCCGGTTGCTGCCGCCACCGTTGCTCCGGTCGCCGTGGCCGAAAAGCCGAAGGCCGTGCGCAAGCCGCGCGTGAAGGCTGCAGACAAGGCTGATGCCGTTGCATTAGTCGCGGCACCGGTCGAGAAGCCGAAGCGCGCTGCCGCTACAAAGAAGCCGGTCGCTGTCGCAAAGCCGGCCTCCAAAAAGAAGAAGGATGAGGCATGAGCGGTGATACACAAGACAAGCCGCAGCCGTTGATCGAGCACCTGATGGAGCTGCGCACGCGGCTGATCTGGTCGATTGCCGCCTTCTTCATCGCCTTCATCGCGTGCTTCATTTTCGCCAAGCACATCTTCAATTACCTCGTCTATCCCTACAAGCTCGCCGTCAGCTGGGCTCATCTCGATGTCGAGAAGGCGCAGCTGATCTATACGGCGCCGCAGGAATTCTTCTTCACACAGGTCAAGGTCGCCATGTTCGGCGGTCTTGTGATCGCCTTCCCGATCATCGCCGCGCAGATCTACAAGTTCGTCGCTCCCGGCCTCTACAAGAACGAACGCCAGGCTTTCCTGCCGTTCCTGATCGCATCGCCGATCCTGTTCCTCATGGGTGGCGCGCTGGTCTATTTCTTCTTCACGCCGATGGTCATGTGGTTCTTTCTGTCGATGCAGCAGGCGCCGGGCCATGACGAAGTGGCGATCTCGCTCCTGCCGAAGGTCTCGGAATATCTGAGCCTCATCATGACGCTGGTCTTCTCCTTCGGCCTTGTCTTCCAGCTTCCCGTCATCACCACGCTTCTCGCCCGCGTCGGTCTTCTCACCTCGCAATGGCTCGCTGAGAAGCGCAAGTTCGCGATCGTGCTTGCCTTCGTCGTGGCCGCGGTCCTGACGCCGCCCGATCCCATGTCCCAGATCGGCCTTGCGCTGCCGACGATCCTTCTCTACGAGATTTCCATCTACGCGGCACGACTCGTGGAGCGTCAGCGTTCCAAACAGGCGCTTGAAGAGGCCAGTGAATCCTCCGATGTCGCCAAGACGGACAGCGTCTGAGCGCATCAGGACATTTCTCTGAGTTCTGCCGTTTTCCATCCGGTCGGGGTTTCCTCCGACCGGTTCATTTCTGTTGAAACGATCTGGAACGACGATGCTCGATATCAAATGGATCCGTGAGAATCCCGAGGCTCTCGATGCTGCCCTTGCCAAGCGCAGCGCGGAACCTCTGTCGCAATCTCTCATCGCCCTTGACGAAAAGCGCCGCTCCGCCGTGCAGAAGGCGCAGAATCTGCTCTCCCGCCGCAACGCCGCCTCCAAGGAGATCGGTGCGGCCATGGCGCAGAAGAACGCCGAGCTTGCCGACAAGCTGAAGGCCGAGGTTGCCGAAATCAAGGAAACGCTGCCCGCAGCCGAAGAGGAGGAGCGCGCGCTTTCTGCCGAGCTCGCCGATCAGCTCTCGCGTATCCCGAACGTGCCGCTCGATGAAGTGCCTGTCGGCAAGGACGAGCACGACAATGTCGTGACCCGTATCGTCGGCGAAAAGCCACGCTGGAACCATACGCCGAAGGAGCATTTCGAAATCGGCGAAGCCCTCGGCTATATGGATTTCGAACGTGCCGCCAAGCTCTCCGGTTCGCGTTTCACGGTGCTGACCGGCCCGCTCGCCAAGCTGGAACGCGCGCTCGGCCAGTTCATGATCGACCTCCACACGACCGAACACGGCTACACCGAAGTGTCTTCGCCGTTGATGGTACGCAACGAGGCACTGTTCGGCACCGGCAACCTGCCGAAGTTCGAGGAAGATCTCTTCAAGACGACGGATGGTCGTTACCTCATCCCGACCGCGGAAGTGACGCTGACCAACCTGGTTCGTGAAGAAATCCTCGATCAGGAAAAGCTGCCGCTGCGCTTCACCGCGCTCACGCCGTCCTTCCGTTCGGAGGCGGGATCTGCCGGCCGCGATACCCGCGGCATGCTGCGCCAGCATCAGTTCTGGAAGTGCGAGCTTGTCTCGATCACCGACGCCGAGAGCTCGCTCGCCGAACATGAGCGCATGACGGCCTGCGCCGAAGAAGTGTTGAAGCGCCTCGGCCTGCATTTCCGCACGATGACGCTCTGCACGGGCGACATGGGCTTCGGCTCGCGCAAGACCTATGACCTGGAAGTCTGGCTGCCGGGACAGAATACCTTCCGCGAAATCTCGTCCTGCTCCGTCTGCGGCGATTTCCAGGCACGGCGCATGAACGCTCGCTATCGCGGCAAGGACGACAAGGCGACGAAGTTCGTCCACACGCTGAACGGCTCCGGCACGGCAGTCGGGCGCTGCTTGATTGCGGTTCTCGAAAATTATCTGAATGAGGATGGCTCGGTCACGATTCCGGACGTTTTGCTGCCCTATATGGGCGGTCTGACGAAGATCGAACGGGCGGCTTGAGACAATGCGCATCCTGCTGACGAATGACGACGGTATCCATGCCGAAGGC
>Ga0209758_1000818_pt1 | contig 43757 bp, 44 predicted proteins | sample AraplaMF_Col_mMF_FD_184258 | JGI IMG/M metagenome (GOLD analysis project Ga0209758, IMG submission 184258) | Arabidopsis root microbial communities from the University of North Carolina, USA - plate scrape MF_Col_mMF (SPAdes) (version 2) | ecosystem: Host-associated > Plants > Roots > Endosphere... | reverse complement strand
GCAATCAGTTCGAGCTGACGCAGCGCAAGGAAGAGCAGCTGCTGCAGCTCGGCCCCGTGCTCGAAAACGTCTTCGGCGATCAGCTCGGCCCGACCATCGACCGCACCTTCGATATTCTGGCGGCCCGTGACGAGCTGCCCCCGCCCCCGCCGGAGCTGCAGGGCACGGAACTGAAGGTGGAATATATCTCCACGCTCGCGCAGGCGCAGCAGGCGGTCGCCACCGGCGCGATCGAGCGCGGCGTCGCCTTCATGGGCCAGGTCTCGGCGGTCAAGCCGGAAGCACTCGACAAGCTCGATGTCGACGAGGCGATCGATCTCTATTTCGATGCGATCGGCGCGCCGCCCTCGATGATCCTCGCCGACGACAAGGTGGAGGATATGCGCGCCCAGAGGGCGCAGCAGATGCAGGCGGCACAGACGGCGCAGATGGCCTCGCAGGTCGCACCCGCCCTCAATCAGGGCGCCAAGGCCGCACAGGTGCTGGCCGATGCCAATGACAACCCGAACGGCGCAGCACTTCTGCGCCAGCTGGGGCTCGCCTGATGGATCATTTTAAGGATCAACCATCCATCCCCCAAACCATTCAGCGAGACGAAATCACCACGGCGTTTCGCGAGGTCTTCGCGACCGCCTCCGGCAAGCGCGTGCTGTTCTGGATGCTGGAACAATGCGCCGTCTACCAGGAGGCCTATGCGGGAGAGCTTGGCAACGCGACGCATTACACGCTCGGAAAACAGGGCGTCGGCCGCCGGCTGATCGCCGAGCTCGATCGCATCGATCCGACGCTCTATCCGCGCCTGCTGCTCGCCATCGCGGATCTCAAGGCAAGTGACAAGGCAGCGGCGGCAAGCCGCGCCGAACAAGAGGAAGGCGAAGACCATGACATCGATGCATAGCAGGAGCTTCTTTCCGGCCGTTCTGCGCAGTGCCGAGGGAACCGGCAGCGGTGGCGGCGATGCCGGCGACAGTGCGGCGCCGGAGACCATTCTCTTTCCCGACGACGCGCTATCACCAGATGGTGACAGCGGTAGCGATGATCGCGCCGACGCTGCCGATCATGACACCGGCAAGCCCGACGATGCAGCCGGCGACGACCCGGCAGATCGCGTCCCCGACGATGGCCGCTATTCCCTCACCATGCCCGAGGGCATCGAAGTGGATCAGGAACTGCTCGACGCGCTCGGCCCCGATTTCCACAATCTCGGCCTGACCAACCGGCAGGCACAGCAGCTGGCCGACCGCTTCATCGAGATCCAGGGCCGCCGCGGCAAGGCCGCGTCCGAAGCCTGGGCCGGCCGCGTTCAGGGCTGGGCGGACGAGGCGCGCAGGGACCGCGAGATCGGCGGGGCGAAATGGAGCGGCACCGTGGGCTCCGCCCAGCGCGCGCTCTCCCGTCTCGGCACGCCGGCGCTGCGCGAGTACCTGAATTCCAGCGGCGGCGGCAACCACCCCGAAATGATCAGAATTTTCGCAAAGGTCGGATCGATGATCCAGGAGGACAACCCACCGAACGGCGGCGCGGGCGGAAACGGCAGGAAAGCCGAAACCGCGCACCTGATGTTTCCCAAAGACGCACCGAAGGGCTGATAAGACATGGCCACCATTGGCAGCTACTACCCCAATCTCGTTGACGCATTCAAAGGCTCTGCCGAAGGCGCCGTCATCGAGCTTCTCTCCCAGCAGAACCCGATCCTCGACGACGCGATGGCCGTCGAATGCAACATGGATGCCGTGCACCGCCATATGGTGCGCACCGGCCTGCCCTCCGTCTCCTGGGGCCGGCTCTACCAGGGCATCAAGCAGTCCAAGGCCACCATGCAGCAGGTGGACGATACGACGGGCTTCGTGCATGCCCGCTCCGAAATCGACATGCGCCTGCTCGATCTGGCACCCGACAAGGCGAAAGCGCGTCTCGTCGACACCATGCCCTTCATCGAGTCGCTGAGCCAGGAAATGGCCTCGGGCCTCTTCTACCATGACACCGCGACGACGCCGGAAAAGTTCAAGGGCCTCTCTGCCCGCTACGCCGCCTATAACCCCAACCTGCCGAACGTGGCGCAGCCGAACATCGCCAACCAGGTGGTCAATGGCGGCGGCACCGGCGCCGACAACACCTCTATCTGGTTCGTCACCTGGGGCGACCATGCCACCCACCTGCTCTATCCCAAGGGCACCAAGGCCGGCGTGAAGATCGACGACAAGGGCGAGCAGCGCGTGCTCGATGCCAATGGCGATCCCTACTATGCCAAGGAAACGCTCTATACCTGGCATATCGGTGCCGCCGTGAAGGACTGGCGCTACAATGCCCGCGTCGCCAATATCGACGTCTCCGACATGATGGCCGGCAGCGTCGATCTCTGGGCGCTGATGCGCAAGGGCTACTATCGCCTGCAGTCGCGCCGGCTGAATGCCAAGGCAAGCCGCATCGCCATCTACATGAACAAGGACGTGCTCGAAGTGCTCGACGTGCAGTCGTCAGACCGCGCGCTGACCTCCGACCGGCAGAACACGGTGCACCTGACCACGCAGTTCGTCGAGGGCCAGGAAGTGAAGTTCTATCGCGGCATCCCGATCCGCGAGACGGACGCCATCCTCAACACCGAAGCCGCCGTTCCGGCGCTCGCCTGATCGTCTCCACCCAGTCCCGCCGTCTTCGGACGGCGGGCGATCCTCTCTTGAATAAGTCCCGCCGTCATCGGACGGCGGGCGACCCTCTCTTGAATAAGTCCAGCCGTCTTGAGGCGGCGGGCGACCCTCCTTTAACGAAAGGCACATCCCATGATTTTCGACCGGCAGACGCTGCTTTCGGACGCACAGGCGATCACCGCAACCGGCCCCAGCACCAATGTCATCAATCTCGGCCCGATCAAGCAGGGCCTGACCCGTGATATCGGCAAGGGCGAACCGATCCCCTTCCTGATGCAGGTGGTGGAGAGCTTCAACAACCTCACCTCGCTTGCCGTCACCATCCAGACCGACGACAACGAGGCCTTCCCCTCGCCGAAGGCGGTCATCACCACCACGCTCAACCTCGTCGATCTCAAGGCCGGCAAGATCATCCCGCCGAGCCATATTCCGCGCGGCACGGACGAGCTCTACCTGCGCCTGCTCTACACCGTGACCGGCACGGCCCCCACCACGGGCAAGATCACCGCCGGCTTCACCGCAGGGGTTCCCTCGCATGGTTGATGTCGTCGCCACCGAGCGTGGCTATTTCGGCGGCATCAGACGCGACCCCGGCGAGCGCTTCGGCCTGCCGGACGCGCTCTGGAAAGACGAAAAGCGCCGCCCGAAATGGGTGCGTCTTGCCCGATCCGGTGACAAATCCACTGGCAAGGCGGAAGCGGAGCCGGCCGATAAAAAGCCATCCGCGAAGACCGCCAAGCCCACCACGCCTCCCGAGCCAATCGGCAACGGCGTGCAGGAGGCGCTTGGCGGCCCCGCCCCGGACTGGACGCCACCGGAAATCCACAACTCCTCCCAGCCTGGCGATTGACACCCCTCATCGACAGGCCACCTCGGGCGGCTTCGGCCGCTCTTTTTTCTCTTCGAGCGAAGGCAGAGCGCCGATGGCGAAACTCTATAATATGCAGCGCGTCCAGGGCGTGGTGATCGTTCCGGACGGCACGCGCATGTTCAACAACCGCCCTGTCATCGGCATCCGCGATGTGGGCGACACCACCCTGTTCGTCGATAACAGACCTGTCCTCGGCGTCGAGATCGTCACCGATGGCGCGACCGTCTATAACGACCTGCCCGTGCTCGGCGCCGTCAGGATATCGGATGGGCGCAGCCTCTATGGCAATGCGCCGGTCATTCCGGTCAAGGGCGGCGGCGCGCCAAGTTCGCTCTCGGATGTTTTCCTGACCGGGACGCCGATGAATACGCTTGTCATCACCGTCCAGCCCGCCACCTATAATTTCGCCCCGACGAATGTCAGCCGGCAGATGCAGGTTTCCGATGACGGATCGACCGGGTGGACGGATATCGGGAGTCCGTTCAGTGGAACAACGTTCACTTTGGGAACGCTGACGGGGAAATACCTGCGGGTGATCGAGACCGCGATGGCGGACACCACACCCGTCGAGACCACGAGCGCGGCAATCGGCCCCGTCGTGGCATTTGTTGCCCTGCCAAGCATGCCACTTGCCGCAGGCGAGCTGCTGGGCGCTATCGGCGACAGCTACGTCGCCTGCAACAACATTGATTTCAACCCCAACATCCCCGACACCACAGCCGGTCGCGCCGGCTTCAGCATCGGTATCGGCTTGATCGAATGGGCAAAACGTCTCGATCCGCGTTTCCGTGTCGATCAGTGGTTTGATACGACGTCGCCGCTGGGGCTGAACACCTCGGGGTTCAACAACGCGAAAGCGGGCGATCATCTCGCCTTTTCAGGCGCTGGCTATCTGGGCGGTATTGTCGCCCGTCTTGATGCCTTTCTGCTTGGCGATTTCAAGGCCATGATCTTCGAAGGCGGCTCGAATACCATATCATCGGGCGATGACAGCCAGTTCTCCCTGACCTATCTGATCACGAAGTTCGACGAGGGCCTGTCGAAGATCCGCAAGGCCGGCAAACTCGCCATTGTCGTAAAGGTGCCATACCGCGGTGATTGGCCTGCAGGCGACGACCGCCATGCCAAGCGGATCGCGTTCAACGCCTGGATCGCCGCGCAGGCCACCCGCGACGGCATCGTGGCAATCCTCGATCTCGACACGGTGCTTGCGCCTGGTGGCGTCCCTGATACGAGCATGTATCTGGACGACAAGGTGCACCAGAGCCCGAAGGCTGCGCGCGCGATCGGCGAAGATATCCTTCTTCCGGTCATTCAGAGCCTCTTCTCCGCCGGCACCTTCATCGACCTCAACCCGGCCAACAACAACCTTGCTCCGACCGGCATATCGCAGCTCAACGGCGGCACTGCCGGGACATGGGCGGGTACCAATGCAAACCGCACCGGTACCGGACAGGTTGCCACAGGGGTTGCGATCAACATTCCACGCAATGTTTCTGCTGTCGCGTCGTTGGTGGATATCGGTGGCGGAGCCAAAGCTCAGCGCATCGATTACACTCCGCTTCAGGTCGATAGCGGTGCTTATTTTGAATTTAACGCGCAGTCCATTTCCGTTCCGTTCACCCTCGACCAGACGAAATGGTATCGCGCCATGTGCGAGGTCCAGACCTTCGACGGCACGCCGGCTTTCATCGAATTGCGCTACATAACCCGCCAGGGCACGACAAACCGCTCAAGCGGCTTCAGCGGCTATCGCCTCTCCTCCGACACCTTCGTTCTCGGTATGGGACGCTCGGGAACCTACAAGCTCATTTCCGAGCCGTTCCGATGGGATCCGGCCTGGGGAACCGCCGACCGCGTCGGGATCGAGATCCGCATCACCGGCGACCGCAGCGCGCCGCCATCAGCCGTTCAGTTTTCGAAGATCAAGGTCATGGAAGACGTTGACCCTGTGGCATTGTGGGGGTTCGGCGCGTAGCACTCACCGATGATCGTCTCCTGAACGGAAATAGGCCTCGCTGATGCGCGAGGCCCCCAATCCGGGCAGAATACTGATAGGCAGCACCAGCGCTCCCGCCCTTCATCGAGCTGTTACGTTACGGCCAAACCATCGCCACCATTGCATCCAATGCTGCATCCGGTAGCCTTGTCGCTGATATCTCGGGGCTGACGACCGGCTCGATCACACCTGATGACGGAAGGCTCGCATTGGACATTACACGCCGCAACCTGATCGTCGGCCTTTCGGCGATATCCGTCGGCAGCATTGCCGCCGCTTTGACGGCGGGCGCCCGGCCGGCGCTCGCAATGCAGATGACTGCCAGGAATGGTGAAGGGCAGAGAGTGCGCCGCGCCGTCGCCTACGGCACGAATGCGGGTTATCAGAAGGATACATCCGGTTCGACCCAGATGGCCTTCGTTCGGCGCAAGGAGTATTTCCTGCCCTATGACATCAAAGCGGGCGAGCTGATCGAGTTTTCCTTTCCGCTTTGGACGCTCGAGCGTCCGCCGCGCAGCCCGGTTCTCGAGGTCGATCTCGCCGAAGCCTATGATTTCATGCTGTCGATGGAATATCCGTTCAACGACAGTTCGACATCCTCGCCTGATCTTGCCAGTCGCCATCGCTGCCTGAACACCAGGGATAACAAGGCGATCTATTCATACGTTCCGGGCCAGCTGGAACGCATGATGGTCTTCACGGTGACAGCCCCGGCCGACATTCCGGCCTTTACGGCAATCGGCGGCATCCTGCTGCATGAATGCGTCGCCGGACGCTCCGGCTCCGTGAAGAACAAGGCCATCAACAGCGTCGTCAATGCCTCGACCTTCATCGGCCGCCGGGACGGTTCGTTTAATTCGACGACCTCACTGGTGTCCTCCGACCCGACGATGACGCAGACGAAGTTTCACGCCGCCAACGGCAGCCAGACCGGCAATCCCGGAACCATGCTGGTCGGCGCCATCAGGGTCGCCGTTCCCGCAAACGCCGTTGCCATCATGTCGATGGGCAACTCGAAGCTTCAGGGTGCCAACGAGGGCATGGCCGGTTCGGGCACCTTCGGTGACGGCGGCGGCGATCGCTACGGCAATACCGGTTGGGGAACGCGTCTGGCATACAAGCTTGGCCTCGGTTGCGCCCAGATGTCCAGAGGCGCCGACAGCTATAACTATCAGCTCATCTCCGGAATCGACCGCCGCATGGAATTCGCAGCCTGGTGCAATCCGACGCACCTCCTTCCCTGCGATCCTCATAACGATACGACGCAGACCTCGACCCCGGACTGGTCGCAAAAGACCTGGGCAGCCGACGACACCTGCAGGGCGAACGGCAACGCTTATATCGCCGATACCGGCGGCGCCTCCGGTTCCCTTGCGCCGAGCGGCACGGGCAAGGATATCGTCGACGGCGACGTCCGCTGGACCTATATCGGGCCTGACGACATGGCCTCGACCGCCGGCATGTCCCTTGTCGGCAAGATGCGCAAGCTCTTCAGGCAGTACAGGGCTGCCATGCCGCATGTGAAGATCATTCCGCCGACGCTCACGCCCGACACGACGTCGAACGTCAAAGCTTCGGATTATATCTATGACAGTGGTACCGGTGATCTCACCCTGACCATCCCCGACGTTTCAAAACTCGTTGTCGGAAGCAATGTCGGAGTGGCCGGCCTCATTCCGAAGGCCTTCAACACGAGTTGGAAAAATTACGCTCGGATCACGGCGATCGACGGCAACAGGATCACCGTGAATCTGCCCGTTGGCCTTGCCTCTCCCATGGGGAATGCATCGGTCAACCTCACCTGGAGCGATCCGAGTTATCAGGTCCCCAGGCCCGGTTATGCCGCCCATGTCAGCTTCCGCTCCTGGATCAACCGGTTCCTTCGGACAAACCCGAACGGAGCGCTCGACATGGTCATCTGCGCGGATGCAGGCAAATGGGGCGAGGCCGGCAACCCGACGACGCCGGCAGCAGAAACCGGGGCATGGGCTGCCCTTCCCGTCGACCACGTCTCTCTCGGCGGCGCTTTCACCTCGGATGGCACGCACGAGACATCCTGGGGCAATGACTACATCGCCACGCAGCTCGCGGCCGATCCGGCTCTGGTGCCAGTGTTGCAGAAGGCCGATTAGCGCCTCGAACTCCGAGCCACAGCGTCCTTTGCGCGTCTGAAAAGACGCGCGGCGCTGTCGTGTGACGCCCGTTATATCTTCTGACGGCTCGCCGGATTAGGTAATGGACGAAGAACAAGGTTCGAACTACAGTTCTTCCCCTGCCGAGTTTGCAGCACCGGCAGGGCGTCAGTGATGATGGACAACAGGAAAGTCCGTCCTGCGCTTACGGACCGCAACCGATTTGAGAAAGCCGCTGCTCAGGTGAAGGCCTCACCTGTCGACAAACTCCATGAAACCACGGCATTATCTATTGATCATCTTCGTCGCACCGCCACTCGTGGCGCTCGTGCTCGGACTTGTTTTCATGATCGTGACATGGCCCAGCGATCAGCGCGCAGATCAGCGCGCAGACCCGCGCCCGACCGGGACGATCGGCGTCAAAAAGGGCGACAGGATCGGCAGCCCCGGCGACAGGTTTGCGCCTCCGCGATCGGGCGGTGACATCAAATAGAGCAATTCCAGCAAAAGCGGGAACCGGTTTTGCGTCGGGAATTGGGTCAAAACAAAAGAGATAGCCGAAAGCGCGAACGCCCCCTCACCCCATCGCCATCAGCGTTGCTTCAGCTCCATCCGGATCCTGTAAAAATTCTGGGCGTCGGCCATCGCCTTCACGTCGCATTGTTTCGTGCCGACTGCCACGGTCGCGATCTCCTTGACATCGGTGGTCAGCCAGATCGGCGCCTCGCGGCTATAGGACCGGCCGGGGAGCGCGCGCCAATTGGCGAAGAAAATGCCGACCTCCTGCCCGGCAGCATTGAGGAAGCTTGCAACGACGCAGACCTGATCGTCATCCTCGGTGTCTTCGTTTCTAAGCGTGATGCGGGATGTGACCGAATTGGTCTTCGGGTCCGAACGGAAGGAAAAGCTGTAATATTGCGGCCGCTTCCAATCCCATTTGTCCTGGACCAGGACGCAATATCCATCCTCGACATCAAGGCATTCCTGCGCGGCGTGGACGCGCCAGACGTAGTTCTGCCAGCCGTCCTCATTGGGAACGGGAGAATGATCACTGGTCAACAGCCCTAAGGCGATGGAAAGCTGCTTGAGAGTCGGCATGCCCAATGCTGTCTAAATCTGCTGCATCGCGCAAGGCATCCACCTGCTCCGATCAGGATTTCCGCGCCAGCGGCGGCAGGGGAATGAAAGGATCTTGGGAGTCGTAGCTCATCTTCGGCTTGCTCCGGCCGACTTTCAGCAATCCCGGCGCGAGATGTCCCTCGGGACCGAAGAGATAAGCGCCTCCCGCGCAGAGATGGGCAAGCGAGCGATAGTCGAAATAGCGGAAAGTGCTGTCGGCAAGGAAGGCAGCTTCGTTATAGGCGTTGCCCTTGATGTCTGCAAAGCGGGTCTCGGTCATGTAGGCGTAGAGCGCTTTCTTGTCGAGCGATGCGCCGCTGCAGAGATTGCTGAGCGTATTTGCGAGCTTCACGACCCTCAAGGTCTGAGCATCAGGGTTTGCAAGCGGCTTCATCGCCTGGGCGAGGTAATAATTCTTCGCCGGATCGCCGGTCATCGATTTCTTCCAGGAGGCCGGCACCTCCTCCGCTGTGCTTGAGCCCGCCGAAACAGTCACGGCAATTGCGGCGAGCAGGCAAGATCTGAAGCTGTGAGCCAAAACATCCCCTCCGGCTGAACAATCCAGACTGCCCTGGATTCGCGATCGGAAGCAAGACCGGCGCATCAGGGGCAGCTTCGGTGCTGCAGCGCAATAAAAGACTTGTATCCGCACCCCAAACTATGGTCAAATTCACTGATTTCTACGAGCAGACAGTGAAATTCCCTAACCCCCAGTAGAGGAATTACGTGTGACGAGTGTTAGCAACGGCGGTCGTGTCGACTGCCTTGACGGATTCCGCGGCCTGGCCGCCCTGTGGGTACTGGTTGGCCATGCTCACTTCTGACGGAGGTCGGTTTTGCACAGGTCCCGACGACTTGGTGGCAATCGTGCCACGCAGGTGCAGCAATCGACGATCTGTCGAAGTTTCCGGTTCCAGCCCAGGTATTCTCCATGTATTTCACAGACAGAGAGCGCCTGAGGATATCAATGGCAAAAAGAGCTGAAATACGCGCGCTGACCGGATTCCGCGGTGTGGCTGCGTTAATTGTTGCCCTGTACCATTTTTCCCGCGGTTTTGGCGGCGAGCCGGTCTTTTCGGTGGGTCCGGGCTATGCTGCCGTCGACGCATTCTTTGTTCTAAGCGGATATGTGCTCGCATATAACTATGCGTCTACATTCTCACGCCGCTTCGACAAGGCAGAGTACTGGGACTTCCTCATAAAGCGTGTCTGCCGGATATATCCGGCTTACATTGCCATCCTGCTTGTTGCGACGGCAAAACTCAGCCTGAACTTCGGTGGCGGAGAACATGCCAGCCTCGATGGGTGGGACGCGTTCTGCAACATATTCATGCTGACCGGCTGGGGATTGCACGCAATTCCCATCATGGGTGTTTCCTGGTCGGTGAGCGCGGAGCTGTTCTGCTATCTGCTGTTTCCGCTGATTGCGCTTCTGACGGCGCGGGAAACCTTCTTCCTCGGCTTTGTCGTCGTCGCCGCTTTGGCTGCGATAGCCGGAATGTCGCTGTTTGGCCTTGGCATCGAAGGGCCGATGGACATCGTCTCGTCGGATCATTCCTTTGCCCTGGCACGAGCGCTGTGCGGCTTCACGCTCGGCGTCGTCGGTTATGCGCTGGCTGAGAAAGCAAAATTCGGCCTGATGACGGTGGTAAATTACAGCTTGCCGGTCGCACTCGCCGCCCTGGCCGCGAGCTGGTATTTGGACGACACGGATCTCGTCAATTACGTGCTGATCGTCCTGGTCGTGTGGCTGATCGCTCAAGGGTCAAAACTCGGCGAAACCGTACTCGGCAACCGCCCGGTCTACTTCCTCGGCGAGATATCCTACTCGCTTTATCTGATCCATCCGCTGCTCGTCCCGTTCTTCGCCAAGCTGGCGAAGCGGCTTTTGCCGACACTGGGCGTCGAGGCCGGATTTGCCGTGGCCTTATGCGCTTACCTGGTGCTGGCGATTGGCCTTTCCTACGGCTCCTATCTTGCCTTCGAGCTTTGGGGCAAGCGCGTCATGCTGCGCGCGCTTCTTCCGAAGCGCCGCGCAGCCGCCTGAATCCCTTCTCCCTGAATCCCCTCTCCGGGGCATCGAACATCGATTGCCCATCCCGGCGGCCAGTTCAGACGCTGCAGGGCCGCGCGGTAAAACGGCCATGTGCGGATAGATCCTACCTACCCTGTACTCCGACCGGAACAGCATTGCCGGGCGCCGCGATTGCGGTTATCGCCAGACGGGCCGTGCCGGAAACCTGCGGCCTTGCGGGCAAAAGCTGCCGCATACCCATTGCGCGACAATGACGGCCGGCAGTTACGGCGCGACCGGAGGTTCGGCTCCGGCCGGGTTTTCGATGATTGCAGCGATTTCCGTCAATGCGGCTGCAGCCGGTACCGGCCGGAAAATGAGCGCTTCCAGGAGCTTTCTGGCCCGAACTTCAAACAGCGAATACGAAACCGCGGCAGCGACCACCGAAAACGCCAGGTAGAGGAGCAGCGTTGAAATATAGGCCGCGGCGTAGCCGATCTTCGGTGTCAGCAGCGGCACGAATTTCACGAAAATGCTGATCAGCAGCGTGTGTATCAGATAGAGCGAATAGGACACTTTACCCAGGAAGTGCGAAACCGGATTTCCGAACAGGGCCTGTGACGCCGCGCTCTGGGTAGCCGTCAGGATCACGGCGGCAGCGATGAAGACATAGACCACGAGATCGCTCGCGCCGAATGCGATCGACGACACCATGCCGATGAGGGCGAGGCTGAGATAGGTGCCGGAGCCCGTATCGGTGACCAGCCCCGTATTGGTCCAGAGATAATAGCCGGCAATGCCGATCGAGAAGCCGCTTACGGCGCGCAGCACCGGATAAAAAGTATCGCCAAAAACCACATCCAGTTCGCCACCCGCGCCATGACCGGAAAGTGCCACGACAATGATGCCGAGCAAGGCGATGACGATGGTCGCAATGGCGCTCGCCCGTGTTCGTGCGATCATTGCGATCATGCCGGGGAAGAGGAAATAGCAGAAGATCTCGACGCAGACGGACCAGGACGGGCCGATGATCGTCTTGGCGTCGATCGCCCAGGTGTTCAGCATCAGGAAATTGGAGACGAAGTCGAGCACGCTGAACTGCGCAAGTGCTCCATCGCCGCTGACATTGACGACGAGCTTGGCGACATAAAGCAGGAGAATGCAGAAATAGGCGGGATAAATTCTCAGGAAACGCTTGAGAAGAAAATTGCGGTAGTGCTTGGCACCGACGCTGCCGGAGAATGATTTCGCATAGCTGAGCGCAAGTACGAATCCGCTCAAAACGAAGAATGCATCTACCGCAAGGTAAGCTCTTTCGACGGAGACGATATGTTCAAGGTTGCCGGCCTTGGTGATTGTAAAGTGATAGGAGGCAATTAATAAAGCTGCAATTCCTCTAATGCCGGTAAGCGGCTTTAGTTCCCGGTTCATGGGGGCATCCCTGTATAAAAAGGTCTACCGGCATCATAACAACAAAATCTATTCGCGGTTCAAGGACTTCTGTTGAACTTATGCAGTATTTTCAGGGGTGTGATTAAATAAACGCGTTAACGGCAAAGTTTTCTTCAGAAGGATCGCCACAACCCCGAATTACGAAAACTCGCTGCGACGGTTGAAAAACAATCGAAATTTCTGTGAGCGTGATCCGGATTCACCCTGGATCGAGCGTGGAAACACATCCCGGATATGGCGCGTATAATACCAGCCAGGCGATGCTGCCGTGATCAGGTTTTCGTAGACGACCGGCGGCACGTTGAAATACCTGCGATTGCCCTTGAGGCGAATCTCGATGTCGAGAACCCCTGTCGACGGGTCGTAGGCAACGGATTTCACGAGCTTTGACGAGAGTTCCATTGTTGCTCCTATGCTGCGTCGCACAATGGAAACATTCCTGATAAAATAGTCAAGCATTTGTAAGGTTTCGGGACACATTACCTCACAAGCCTTGCCTTACGTGAATGCCGCTCTAACAGGATTGATCCGGCAGACCGCCGCTTTGCAGCATTTTGCCACACCAGCCCTTTATCCGCCGATTCCATTTCCCATTGAATCCACCCGAGTTCTCCCGCTATATAGGAGAAAACGCAAAATCTCGGAGAGACTCATGCGACAGGACGATATCGAGGAAACTGTCGCCGAGAGCGGTTACAGGCAGATCAGGGCCGATATCATCTTCGGGCGGCTTGCGCCCGGGCAGAAGCTGAAACTGGAAAATCTCAAAGGCGCTTATGAGACCAGCGTCAGCACCCTGCGCGAAATCCTCAACCGGCTGACCTCGGAAGGGCTTGTTGTCGCCGAAGGGCAGCGCGGCTTTGAGGTGGCGGGGGTTTCCGTCGCGGATCTGCGCGAGATTGCTGCACTTCGCCTGCTCCTGGAAGAACATGCGCTGGAGCAATCCTTCGAACAGGGTGATGTGGAATGGGAGGCGCAGCTCGTCTCGGCCCATTACAAGCTGGCGCGCATGGAAAAGGTGATGGCATCGGGCGATACCAGCCAGGCGGAGGACTGGAAGCGCTATGACTGGGAGTTCCACCAGGCACTGATTGCCGCCTGCGGCTCGCGGCTCCTGATGGAAACGCATTCGGCCGTCTTCGACAAATATCTGCGTTACCAGATGGTGGCGCTCTCCTATCGCGGCGGGGTGGCCGAACTGGAGCATAAGCAGCTGCTGGAAGCGGCCCTGCAGCGCGACAGCAAGACGGCGAAGACGATCCTGCAGCGCCATATCGAGGGCGGTGTCGAACATGCGCTCGGCAAGGGCCTGCTTTCCTCCCCGGCCAAACAGGCGAAATAGACTATGGCTGGCCCGCGCAGGACAGAAAAACCGATGCTCAAGACCACGGCCGAAGCCTCCGAAACCATCAGCGATGTCGTCTTCCGGCAGATCCGGCAGGATATCATCTCTGGGGCGCTGGCGCCGGGCACCAAGATCAAGCTGGAGCAGGCCAAGGAGCATTATTCGATCAGCATCTCCTCGCTGCGCGAGATCCTGAGCCGCCTTGCGATGGAAAACCTCGTTCTCGCCGAAGGCCAGCGCGGCTTCGAGGTGAGCCCGGCTTCGCGCAGGGAGCTCGAGGAGCTTGCCGATCTCAGGACCGTGCTCGAAACCCACGCGATCGGCCTCTCCTTTGCCGCCGGAAACCTGGAATGGGAAGGCCGCATCGTCGCCGCCCATCACAAGCTGGCGGCCGCCGAGAAGAAGCTGCTTGCGGGGGATGCGTCACGGACCGTCGACTGGGTGCGCTATGACTGGGAGTTTCATCAGGCAATCGTCTCGGCCTGCAATTCGGCGACGCTGATGGCGACGCTGTCTTCGGTGTTCGACCGGTTTTTGCGTTATCACATGCTGGCGCAGAGTTTTCGCGGGCAAGCGGTGGTGGATGATCACAAGCTGCTGTTCGAGCTGGCGCTGAAGCGCGATGTGGAAGGTGCACGGGCGGTGATACGGCGGCATGTGCAGAGCGGTGTGGAGCATGTGCTGACGAGTGGGCGGATTGGGTGAATGGGGTTTGTCGTTGGCGTCCTGAGTGTCGCGGGGCACGCCATGGGGGTTATGCCGTGGGGCACCCCCCTCTGCCCTGCCGGGCATCTCCCCCACAAGGAGGGAGATCGACCCGCGGCCTGACCTCCGCACATCGCTGACGTCGTGCAGTTCTGCAACGTTGGTTATTTGGGGAAACCGCCGCTCCAAGCCAATCTCCCCCCTTGTGGGGGAGATGCCCGGCAGGGCAGAGGGGGGTGCCGCGAACGCCTTTTATTTCATTGAGTTAAGACAACGCCTCACCCCGCATCCTTCGGAATCCCCTCCGGCCGCATCTGCTTCTTCAGCGCCGCAATCCGGAAGATCGCGTTCGGCGCCCCGTATCCGCGATAAGCGCGGCGCTCCACCACCTCGAAGAAAAAACCCTCCCCGTAAGTCCCGCTGTAGAGCTGGAAATATTCCCCCTCCCCATCGCGGTCATAGAGAATGTTCTCCGCCTTCAGCCGCTCCGTCAGCTCCGGGTCCAGCCCGAAGCGGGCTTCCACATCGTCGTAGTAATTGGGCGAGATCGGCAGCGGCTTGAAGCCTTTGGCGCGCAGACGTTCGGCGGTCGAGAAAATATCGTCAGTCGAAAAGGCCAGATGCTGGATGCCCGAGCCGAATTTTTCGGCGATGAAATGGCCGGCGAGCGTGCGGCGGTTTTCGGCGCCGTTCATGGTGATGCGCAGCGTGCCCGCCTCGTTTTCGATCACCTGGCTGCGCACCACGCCGGAGGGATCGATGATATCGACCATGGGGGTTTTGCGGGTTTCGAAGATCGAGGTGTAGAAGAGCAGCCAGGTCAGCATCTCGTCATAGGCCACGGTCTGGGCGATGTGATCGATCTGCAGGAGGCCCGCATCCGGGGCCGTGTCCGCTGCCGCCACCGGCTCGAAATCAATCTCGGAGAAACGGCCGAGCGGGCTCTTCTCGTCGATGAGATAGATCAGCCCGCCGCCGACGCCGCGGATGGCCGGCAGCTGCAGCTCGCCCTCGGCGACGGCCTGGGCGAAGGGTTCAGCATCGAGCGCGAGCGCGCGGGCATAGGCCTGCGCGGCATCATCCACCACCAGCGCCATCGCATAGGCGAAGGTGCCGTGCACCGCATAGGCGGCATTGGCAAAACCCGCGGGATCGACATTGATCAGGATGCGGATATCGCCCTGCTGGAACAGCGTCACCTTCTTGGAGCGATGCACCGCGACCTTGCGGAAACCGAGCGCTTCAAGGATGCCGACGAGCTCCACCGCCTCCTCATTGTCAGTCGCGAACTCGATGAAGCCGACGCCCTTGACGGCGGCTCGATCAGGCATCTCCACGCCGATCGGGGTGTCGACTTTCCGGCGGATCTGGTCGGCGAGATAGATCAGCGAGCGGTGGCCGTCTGCGGCGATCGCCCGGGTCGAGCCGCCGCGGAACTGGTCGTTGAAGATCTCCAGCGAGAAGAAGCCGTCATAACCTGTCGAGGCCACCGCCTCGGTAAACGCGGTGACGGGCAGATCGCCCTCGCCCGGCATGTTGCGGAAATGCCTGGACCAGTAGAGCAGGTCCATATCGATCAGCGGCGCATCGGCGAGCTGCACGATGAAAATCTTTTCCTTGGGGATCGAGCGGATGGAATTGATGTCGATCTTTCGCGACAGCGAATGGAAACTGTCGAGGATCAGCCCGACATTCTCATGGTCGGCGCGGCGCACGATCTCCCAGGCATCGCGATGGTCGTTGACATAGCGGCCCCAGGCCAGCGCCTCATAGCCCACTTTCAGCCCGCGTTTGGCGGCCCTCTCCCCCAGCTCGCGAAAATCGGCCGCCGCCCGGTCGATGCCGCCAAGGGCTGCCTGCGAGACATTGGAGCAGACGAGCACCATGTCTGTACCGAGCTCCTGCATGATGTCGAACTTGCGTTCGGCGCGGTCGAAGGTACGCCCGCGCAAACTGTCCGGCATGCCCTCGAAATCGCGGAAGGGCTGGAAGAGCGTGATGGTGAGGCCGAGATCCCGCGCCATCTTCCCCACATCGGCGGGGCTCCCATCGAAGGCCAGGAAGTCGTTTTCGAAAATCTCCACGCCGTCAAAGCCGGCCCGCGCAATCGCTTCCAGCTTTTCCGGCAGCTCGCCCGAGATCGTCACAGTCGCAATCGAGGTCTTCATATCAGGCAATCCTCCTCGTTCGGGCCGCTACTGGCTGAGGCCAACGACCCTCCTGATGGCATTATGACGAATGTCGTTAGGATTTCAATTCAATTGACCAAATGAAAAGTCTCATATGATTTTCAAAAACTATGTTGATTTATGGGTCCCCCTCTGGCAAACATGATGCGAACAGTCGGGAGAGGATGACTGTGGGGCCGTTTCGACGGCCATGCAAAAAGGAGGAGAATTCCAATGCTGAAGTCTTTGCTGACGCGGCGTGGCGCCATGCTGGGTGCTGCCGCTCTCGTGGCCGCCATCGGGCTTGCAAACCCGGCTGCCGCCGTCACTCCGGAAGAAATCAAGGCCCGCGGCAAGCTGATCGTCGGCATCCAGGGCGATAACCCGCCATGGGGCTTCGTCACCAGCGCCGGCAAGCAGGATGGCCTGGATGCCGATATCGCGACACTCTATGCCAAGGAGCTCGGCGTCGACGTGGAATTCGTGCCGCTGGAAGTGAACAACCGCATTCCGGCGCTGACCACCGGCCGCGTCGACGTGCTCTTCGCCACCATGGCCATGCTGCCGGATCGCGCCAAGGCCGTGCAGTTTTCCAAGCCTTATGTCGCCAATGCCATCGTGCTGATCGGCGCCAAATCCGCCTCGATCAAGACCAATGAGGATATGGCGAACCTGACGATCGGCGTCGCCAAGGGTGCGGCGCAGGATACGCAGGTGACGAAGAACGCGCCGCCCACCGCCACGATCCGCCGTTTCGATGGCGATGCGGCAAGCGTCCAGGCGCTCGCCTCCGGCCAGGTGCAGGCGCTCGGCGGCAACATCTTCTACATGGACCGCGTCGAAAAGGCCCGCCCCGGCGAATTCGAAAACAAGCTGGAATTCCAGAAACTTTATAACGGCGCCTGCACGCGGCTCGGCGAAAAGGAAATCAATGCCTCGATCAATACGTACATCGACAAGATCAAGGCCAATGGCGAGCTGAAGAAGATCTACGACAAGTGGATGAAGGTGCCGGTTCCGGAATTCCCGGAAAAGCTGGAAGGCATTCCCTTTACGGCGGGGTAATGCGGACACCGGAGGTGGGACAAATCCTCCTCCGTCTCCTCCGTCATCCTCGGGCTTGTCCCGAGGATCTGCCAAAGGGCAATGCACGACGGACGTGAGAGGCTAGATCGCTGACAGCGCTCTTCTCCGTCGCAACCGGGCCTAACCCCCACCACTCGCCGCCGCCTGATTAGATCCTCGGGACAAGCCCGAGGATGACGTCCAGAGAGAGGCGAAGCCCCTCAACACACGAAGACGGGCATTTCGATGCCCGTCCACACCACCCCTATGCCCAAGACCCAGCCCCGTTTGAGGTGCGCGACATGACCAGAACCATCTTCGTCCTCAACGGACCGAACCTGAACCTGCTCGGCGAGCGCGAGCCCACCATCTACGGCTCCACGACGCTTGCCGATATCAGGCAGATGTGCCTCGCGAGAGCAAAGACGCTCGGCTTCGAGATCGACTTCCGCCAGACGAATTTCGAAGGTGAGCTGGTGGAAAGCATCCATCAGGCCCGCAAGGAAGCCTGCGGCATCATCATCAATCCCGCCGCCTACACCTTCACCTCGATTGCCCTGCTCGATGCCCTGAAAACCTTCGATCCGCCGAAGATCGAGCTGCATATTTCCAATGTCCATGCCCGCGAGGAGATCTACCACAAGTCCCTCGTCTCCCGCGTCGCCACCGCCATCATGATCGGTTTTGGCGCCCGCGGATACGAACTGGCGATCGAGGCGATGGCCGGCATGGTGGGAGCAGCGAAAGCATGAACTATCAACTGGATTTCACGCCCGTCATCGACGGGTTGCCGAGCCTGCTGCTCGGCTGTCTCGGCACATTCCTGTTGGCGCTCTGCGGCATGGTGCTTGCCATCGTCATCGGCATCGGCGGCGTGGCGCTGAGGGATTCCCATATCAAGGCGCTGCGCTGGCTGGTGATCGGCTTCGTCGAGCTCATCCGCAACACGCCCTTCCTGGTGCAGATCTTCTTTCTCTTCTTCGCCCTGCCGCTGATCGGCATCCGGCTGGCGCCGACGCCGACGGCGATCATCGCGCTCGGCATCAATGGCGGCGCCTATGCGATCGAGATCATCAGGGGTGGCGTGCAATCCATCCCGAGCGGCCAGATGGAGGCCGGTCTGGCACTCGGCCTCCACAAGGTCCAGGTCTTCCGGCTGATCATCCTGAAGCCGGCGCTGCGGGCGATCTATCCCTCGCTCACCAGCCAGTTCGTACTGCTGACGCTGTCGACCAGCATCTGCTCGGCCATCTCTGCCTATGAGCTGACCTCGGTGGCGCAGCGCATCGAATCCGACAGCTTCCGCAGCTTCGAGGTCTATTTCACCGTCACGATCTTCTACCTCGTCATTTCCTGGCTGATGATGCGCCTCTTCGCGCTCTTCTCGGCCCGCTATTTCACCTATCCGGTCAAGTGAGGGCACCATGGGCAGCGAAGAACTCATCTTCCTTCTGATCGGCCTGAAATGGACCGTGCTTCTGTCTGCCGTCGGCTTCGTCTGCGGCTGCATTGCCGGCCTTGCCGTGGCGCTGGCGCGCACCTCGGGTATCCCGCTTCTGGAGCGGGCGACCTCGGCCTATATCGCAGTCTTCCAGGGCACGCCGCTGCTCATGCAGCTCTTCGTCACCTATTACGGGCTGGCGCTGATCGGCTTCAAGCTCGATGCCTGGGAAGCGGTCGCCATCGGCCTGACGCTGCATGCCAGCGCCTATCTCGGCGAGATCTGGCGCGGCTCCATCGAGGCCGTGCCGCGCGGCCAGACGGAGGCGGCAAAGGCGCTCAGCCTCAAATATGTCTCGCGCATGAAGGATGTGATCCTGCCGCAGGCGATCCGCATCTCGCTGCCGGCGACGATCGGCTTCCTGGTGCAACTCATCAAGGGCACCTCGCTCGCCTCCATCGTCGGCTTCACGGAGCTGACGCGCGCCGGCAACATCATCTCCAACCAGATCTTCCAGCCGCTGACAGTCTTCGGCATCGTCGGCATCCTCTATTTCCTGATGTGCTGCCCGCTGACGATCATCGGCGCGCGCCTGGAGCGGCGCTTCAACGCTGCCCATGCGCGCTGAGCACACTGCGATCGGAAACAACACCATGACCACAGCAACCGCACCCGCTCTCAACGCCGCCACAGGCGAAACCATGATCACCATGAGCCATGTGGAGAAATGGTACGGCGCCTTCCAGGCCCTGCACGACATCAATATCGAGGTCCACAGAGGCGAGCGCATCGTGCTCTGCGGCCCCTCCGGCAGCGGAAAATCGACGCTCATCCGCTGCATCAACCATCTGGAGACCTACGAGAAGGGCGAGATCCGCGTCGGCGGCATCCTGCTCGGCAATCAGGCCAAGGCGATCGACGCCATCAGGCGCGAGGTCGGCATGGTCTTCCAGCAGTTCAACCTCTTCCCGCATCTGACGGTGCTGGAAAACTGCATGCTGGCGCCGATGCGCGCCCTCGGCGTACCCAAAGCCGAAGCCGAAGAGCGCGCCCGCCAGCTTCTCGCCCGCGTCAAGATTTCCGAACAAGCGGCCAAATATCCGGTGCAGCTTTCGGGCGGCCAGCAGCAGCGCGTGGCGATTGCGCGTGCCCTCTGCATGCGCCCCAAGGTGATGCTCTTCGACGAGCCGACCTCGGCACTCGATCCCGAAATGGTCAAGGAAGTGCTGGATACGATGATCGGCCTCGCCGAAGAAGGCATGACGATGATCTGCGTGACCCATGAAATGGGCTTTGCCCGCCAGGTCGCCAACCGGGTGATCTTCATGGCCAGCGGCGCGATCGTGGAAGAAGCCCCGCCGGCGGAATTCTTCACCAATCCGCGCCACGAGCGCACCCGCAAATTCCTCGGCGAAATCCTGCGGAACTAACGGATCGGAAGGACGCTTTCATGCCCGAACCGTCGCGCACACGCCCGCACGAAATTAGCGGCACCACACGGCTGATCGCCCATCTCGGCTACCCGACGGAAAGCTTCAAGGCGCCGCTGATCTACAACCCCTATTTCAAGGAACAGGGCATCGACGCCGTCGTCGTGCCGATGGGCTGCAAGCCCAGGGATTACCCCGATTTCCTGAGGCTGATCTTCCGCCTGTCGAACATCCACGGGGCGCTGATCACCATGCCCCACAAGATCACCACGATGGGCCTCCTGGACGAGATCTCCACCACCGCCCGCGTCGCCGGCTCCTGCAACGCCGTCAAACTCGGCGCCGACGGAAAACTGATCGGCGACATGTTCGACGGCGAGGGCTTCGTGCGCGGCCTCAAGCGCAAGGGCCAGACGATCGAGGGCGCCAGCGCCCTCATGATCGGCGCCGGCGGCGTCGGCTCGGCCATCGCCGCCTCCCTCGCCAGCGCCGGCCTCACCCACCTCGCCCTCCACGACGACAACACGGCGGCGCTGGACGGACTGAAGACCCGCCTCAACACCTACTATCCGGCGTTGCAGGTGACGACAGGCGGGAACGACCCCGAAGGCTTCGACATCGTCATCAACGCCACGCCGCTCGGCATGCGCAAGGATGATCCCTTGCCGCTGGATGTGACGCGATTGTCGCCGGCAACTTTCGTGGGCGAAGTGGTGATGAAGGAGGATATTACGCCGTTTCTGGCGGCGGCGCGGGAGCGAGGATGCCGGTATCAGGTGGGGACGGATATGCTGTTTGAGCAGATACCGGCCTATCTGGAGTTTTTTGGGTTTGCGACGACGACTGCGGAGGAGTTGAGGCGGGTGGCGCGGCTATAGGTGGGACATAACCGCGTCTCAAGCCGCGCCATTTACTCCCTCGACGCTGACTTTACTACAGCGACAGGATAGATAGCTTACCCTGTTGGTGTAGAAGCGGAATCCGATATTTGCTCGAAAAGCCTTCGATCGTTGCGAGAAAATCAGCCCTCGCCTGAGTATCCTCTATTGCAGCCGCCATTAGCTCTTCTGGAATAATACCGCCGTTGAAGAGTGATACCCGCGCATACTGAGAAAAGGCGCCGTAGTCGTCCGGTTCAAGCATATCCAATATGGATTTGGACTTCTCAAGGATCGAAAGGTCGCCCTTCTGAATCTCGTCGTAGAATGCTCGGCAATACCGCATATAAATGCCCTGCACGAGAATATCGCTCTGGTCAATGTAATGTGATGAGACGACATCGTCCTTCAGTTCGGAAGCGATAAATTGCGCCATCTCTGCCTGTGTCTCAGCCGCTGCGCGAAAGGAAGGCCGCCGCTCCATGAACTTCGTGGCGTCGAAGCCTTTATTATTCAAGCGAAAGCAAGCCACGCCTTCCGCACCCAAGTGAGCGACGCAAATAATAGCTTTGTCATCAAACTCATTAGTAAAATAGATTTCGAGGCTACCGGCCCCGGACTTGGGTCCGATGCCTGGAAGGGCCGCTCCGCCCATCACCATTTCTGTAATATTCTCCTGCTCTCCTGCGTAGACTAGACACCGTCCGACATCATTGATCGTGATGAAGGCGTCGAAACTCGCAAGGCAGAGAAGTCTTCGATTGGTCTTGACCAAATCGGATACAACATCGAGTTCGGGAAGCGGAGACGTCTCGCTGAACGACTGATTGATGACGGACAAATGCTCGGCGACAATGTCATCCGCAATATCCGGCCGGAGATCCGGCCAATGCCATGGCTTTTCCGAACCAACTATTTCTTCTAGCCTATCAATGAACTTTTCATCCACATCATGAACAAGGAATTCTAGGAGCGTTTGGAACCTCTTTAGAATCTTGTTGATCGCATCCTCGGACTGAAACGGCTCCCCTGTCCCAAAATGGAAATCCACGTCCGGATCGACAATCAGCCTTGCCAACTCCAGATCGCCAAAGACGACAACCCGGATGACGTACAGAAAAAGATCGCCATCCAAGAGCTTATGCAGACCACGGTTCGAAACCAGATAGTTCCGCAAGTTCTTCACGAAATAGTAGCCGGGAAGATATCCTCCGTCCTTCGTCTCGAACGGCTGACAAAGCAGGTTCTCCTTTCGGGCCAGGACAGTGGTGGACCCACGCGCTCTGAGCAGATTTCGCGTGGCAAGCTCGTTCAGCCGTAGCGACCTGCGATCCTCGTCACTCATCCAATCGCCCCCAAAGAGGATGGCAGCAAGCGTTGTGCTAAGTGCCGTTACTGGCGAAGATCCCGGCAGATAGTCGAACTCCGTGAACAGAGCCATCCCTTCACTCAACGGTCTGAGAAGCTCGGTACACACCGTGTACCGGGTGAACGCTAGGCTAGCTTCGTACTGAGCGTCACGATCGTCCAGAAGTTCAATGTTCTTCGCGTCCAATTCCAGATAGCGCCACGACCGCAGGAAGGCGTCTGCAAGCGCTTCACCGACAGGGGTCGAAAAGCACTCCCAATGGGCGCATTCGTGAAGAAGCGACGACATAAGGTACTGAGGATATTTTCCTGGCTGAAGAATGTAGCCTGCTTGCTGCAAGTGCCCGCCTGTTACGAGAACCGCATTCGATACTTGCTCGACGCTACTCGCAACCGTTCCGGAGGGTATCTTTTCGCTCATTCTTTCAACACATCACGCAGTTGCGAGATTATCTGAGTTTCGATGGGCTCTGTCTTCGATTTGTTTATAGAGAGCGCTACACGGCGTAACCGGCCATCAGATCCCACTTCCTCGACAAGGAGATTGACTTCCTCCGTCTCTCTCTTCCCGAAGTAATACGCCGCGGCAATCGTAAGCAGATGTATACCTCCGAGTATCGCCACCGTGGCAAGCTCGTTATGGCGGCCTCGCTCTTGCTTAGGAGTTTCGATGCTCCAGTCTTCTTCACGCGGTTCCGACGTAATGATCTTGGCGTCCATAAGAGAGACGTCCAGAAGCCGATACTTCCCCATCTGCGGACCTCTGCAGCAACCAACACTTTATTGAAGGGTCTACCCCTTAAAATTGTAACAATCCCGCGGTTACGAGTCCATCGGATTCGATACCGGCACCGGTATCTTTGGTGCGTCACGTATGAGGATGGCGAGGATGGTTGCTAAATCTTACACCCCCTTCAGAACGCGAGGGCTTGTGGCTGATGAGACAAGGACCTTCGAAGCCACACGAAAAGCGCAAGACTGAGAATCACCGCCATCAGATTGTAGATCGTCGCGATCGCAAAGGCGTATCCATAACTCTCCGCAGACGCGAGGGCGGACCCGGGCTTGATGCCGATACCATCAAGGACACTGAAAAACATAATGCCGACGACAGCTATTCCAAAGGCGGCGCCGGCGGTTTGCATGGTGCTATAGGCCCCGGATGCCATGCCGGCTTCGCTATTGGCGACAGTGGAAAGGATCAGGTTCAGGAAAAGCGGAATGACGATGCCTTGACCCAATCCGTTGAGGATCAACGAAGAGCTCAGCATGAAGCTGTCGCCGCCACCTTCAAAACCGACGGCGACTGAAAGAAGCAGGCCGATCGCGTAGACGAGCATGCCAGGAAACAAGGCCCATTGGCCCAATCTCCTTGCGAGTGACTCGGACAGGAGCGAACCGACAAAGAAGGCGATCGTCGACGGGACAAAAATCGTCCCGGCCTCAAGCGCGGTTCGTCCGAGACCCACTTGCAGGAACATCGTCAGGGACAGCGAGAAAGAGCTGATGGTGGAGAAGAAGAGGAAGGCTGTGATGCTCCCCAATGTAAATCCATTCCTTCGGAAGAGCGAAATGTCGATGACTGGAACGCCGCCTCTTTTAGCCAGTTGGATCTCATAGTGGGCAAAATAGGCGAACAGAGGAAGCGCCACCAAAGGTCCGACGATCGCCCACCAGGGCCAATGATGTTCACGCCCGACCATCAGCGGGAACAAGACCAGGATCAGCGCCAGAGCGCCGAGAGCCGCGCCCAAAATGTCCAGTTTGCTCGGCAAAACCTCTTTCGTTTCGACGATCATCCATCGGCCGGCGACCAGCGCTGAAAGCGCCACCGGCAGATTGACCAGGAAGACAAGGCGCCAACCGAGATCAGCGGCGTTGATGGCGATCAGATAGCCGCCGATCAGCTGAGAGGCAGCACCTGCGACACCCTGAACGGCGCCCATGATGGCAAAGGCTCGCCGGCGGGCATCTCCTTCGAAGAGCAGGCGCACCGATGCATAAATCTGCGGCATCATGAGCGCCGCACCGATGCCCTGGATCGCGCGCGAACCGATCAGCAGCCATGAAGATGGCGCGAGGGCACACGAGAGAGAAGCGAGCGCAAAGGTCGCCATGCCGAGCAGGAACAGGCGACGACGCCCGAAGAGATCGCCCAGACGTGCTCCATTGAGAAGCATGGCACCAAAGGGAACATCGTAAGCAACCATGACAAGCTGCAGTTCTGCGTTTGAGGCATGAAGATCGCGCTGAATATCAGGTAGCGCCACGTTGACGATGAAGAGGTCGAGAATAGTCAGAAAACATCCGCTCAGAAGGACAGCAAGAGACGACCACGATCCTGCTTTTCCCGCTTCAACTGCTGCCACACTCATGAGCATTTCCACCATTGCTGTTTGTTTCAGGCACGACCCATCCGGTGGCCGCTGCGTCATGGTGGGCATGATATTTTTTCTTGAATACCGATCAATTGCGCGGCATTTCCTTTCTGAAGGGACAGAAATTCCTCAACGGGAGCGCGGATATGAAAAGCCTCACGAGCATTGCCGCTTTCGTTTACGCCGCTGAGCAGCAAAACTATGTGGCGGTCGCCCGCATCCTCGGCATTTCACCGTCTGCGGTCGCAAAGGCGATCGTGCGCCTGGAAAGCCATCTGGGAGTGCGTCTCTTCAATCGCACGACACGCAGCGTCAGCCTGACTGAGGAGGGCGCGCTTTTCTACGAGCGCTGCAAGCATATCATCAACGACATTGACGATGCCGAAGCCACCATCATTCAAAGCCGGGCGCGCCCAAGAGGGCGCCTGCGTGTCAGCGTTCCGCACATCGTGGGTCACCATCTCCTGATGCCCATCCTGCCGGTCTTCGCCGAGAAATTTCCGGAGATCGAGCTGGATATCGATTTCGAGGATCATGTCGTCGACCTGATCACGGAAGGAATTGATGTCGCTATACGCAGTGGCGATCTAATGGATTCAGGATTGATCGCACGCCCGGTTGGCGAGCAGCATTTCGTCATCTGTGGCAGCCCCGGATATCTCAATCGTCACGGACGGCCCGAGACCCCGCGGGATCTTGCGCAACATGCATGCATCCACTTCAAATATCCATCCAGCGGCCGCATCGCGCCGTGGGCCTTTGCCCAGGCTGACGACCGTTTCATGTTGCCGCGAGGTCTGACGATCAACAATTCGGATGCGGCCTTGCGCGCCGCACTGGACGGCATGGGGCTGGTCCACCTGCCCGTCTATGTGGCGAGACCACGGATCGAAGACGGCAGCCTGGTTCCCGTTCTCACCACCTACATGGCGCAGTTCGGCTCCCTCTCCCTTCTTTGGCCGTCCAACCGTCAGCTTCTGCCAAAGGTTCGCGTCTTTGTGGATACGGTCATAAAGGGTCTTGCATCCAGACCTGACGCCTTTCGCCCGTTCGCAATAAAGAATGGCTAGGCCATCAGCCCGAGGTCTGTCTCTTGCGCCTATGCGCGGACATGGAGCGGCGACGGCCCTGAGACTTCGCCGCCCTCCCACATCCTCACCCTACAGCTTACACCCCTTCGACAGCGCCGCACTCTCCATCGCCGAAACCTTGCCCTTCGACACCGCGACCTCACCTTCCTTGTCCCCGCCGGCTACACTCCCGATCGGCACACCCACCAGGAACACGCCGAAGGCATCCCCATTAGCAGCCGAGATCTGCTGCTTCGACAGGTCGTCGAGCTTCTTCTTTTCCGTGGTGTGGAGCTGAGCAAGCTGCGGGCAGCTGAGATTGGTGTAGGCCTGCATCGGGATGTCGGCCTGGACGATGGCGTCAGGTCTTTTCGCGCAGGAGGTGAGTGCTGCGGCAAGAGCCGCGGCGAGAATGAATTTTTTCATCAGATAACCCCAGTTAGCAGCCGATCTCTAGCATTGCCGCCCGCCCGGCGCGAGTAACGCGCAGGAACAACCACAGGAGAATTCCTGGGCGCGGCCGGCAGCGCCGGGTAGCCTCTTGTTCCGCAATGGCAGGTCCGCGCCACTTGAGCGCCCGGACGGTCGGCCGGCCGGATGACTGACTTGTGCGGCTCCTCAAAAAGCGGTTAGCTGCGAGCGTTGGGGACGCTCATTCCCGCGCGGCCGGAGAGCCCGGATAGACCGGGGCAGATGATACGGCGCCGAAACGCGTCCGCATTTCGAGGGAAAGCGCGTGCACTGGTCCAAACCCCTGAGGGTTCATCTCGGCGTGCTGGTCGTGGCATCGCTGCTCTGCACGTCGACGCCGATCATCTGGATGGCGTTCCGGCAGGGAAGCGATGCTGCGGTGCAGGCCGGCGCCCGGCAGATGCGCGAGATGAGCCAGCTGCTGATCGAGGGATACCGCAATACGCTGCAGGGCGGCGTGGAGGCCGTGGCCTTCGCCTCCGCCCTGCAGCAGCTCACCTCCCCGCCCCCGCAGGATATCAAGGCAAAACAGGAATTCTTCCTGGAAGTCCTGCGCAATGTGCCTGACGCCACGAGCGTCTATGCCGGCTACCCCGATGGCTCCTACCTGCAGTTCATCAACACCGAAAGGCAGGATGTGAGGCGGATCCTCGCCGCACCCGACGGCACGGCTTTCGCCGTCAGGACGATTGCCCGAAGAGACAGGGCCGATGCCATATCGACGCTTCAGTTTCTCGACAGCAGGGCGAGCCTGATCGAGAAGCGGGATGTCGAATATGCCTCCTTCGATCCGCGCGAGCGCCCCTGGTATCAGGCGGCCGTCCAGGATCGCGCGCCGGTTTCCGTCGGCCCCTACATCGCCGGAACGCTTAAGGTTCCGACGCTGACGATCGCAGCCCCCATGCGGGACGATATCAAGGTGATCGTCGGCATCAACATTCACCTGCAGACCGTCAGCCGCCTGCTCGATGCGCGCTCGATCTCGCCGCGCGCCCGCGCCTATATCATCGATGCCGGCGGCGATCTCGTCGCCCATTCCGACCCCGACATCATGAACAGGATCATCGACCTCTGGTCGAGACGCGCCGGCTCCCTTCAGGCGACGGCCAGCGGCTTCGACACGAGCCTTCAAACCGTGGGCAGGCTGCGGCAGGACCCGGCCTTCGCCAATGGCGGCCTTGCCCGCATCGATCTCGATGGCGAGACCCATCTCGTGCAGATCGCCCCAGTCAGCGTCGACGGCCTGTTCAAGGGAAGCGCCGCCGCAATCATCGTGCCGATGGAGGATCTGGTGGCGGAAGCCAACCGGCTGCTCTTGCGCAACCTGCTGGTTGCGAGCGCCTTCCTGATCGCCGGTGTCGCCGCCTCGGTCACACTGTCGCGCATGGTCAGCCGCTCTCTCAATCGGCTTGCCGACGAGGCTCGCCGGATCGGCGATCTCGATTTCCGCGAAAAGCCTGTGGCCCATTCCTGGATCACCGAGATCAATACGCTGGCGACCGCGCTGGCCGCCAGCCGCCACGCCATCAGCCAGTTTGCCCTCTATGTGCCGCGCGAAGTCGTGAGGCGGATCGTCAACCCCGAAGGACGAGCGGTCGCCAAGGCCAAGCGCCAGGACGTGACCGTGCTCTTCACCGATATCAGGGATTTCACCACCATATCCGAGCAGCATTCGCCCGAAGACGTGGTCGATACGCTGTCAGCCTATTTCGAGCTCCTGAACACCATCGCCGAACGCAATGACGGCACAGTCGTGCAATATCTCGGCGACTCCATCTTCGTCATGTGGAACGCCCCCGTTGAAGATCTAGGGCATGCCGAACACGGCTGCCGCTGCGCGCTCGCCATGAAAGCCGCGATCGACGAGCTGAACGAGGAGAACGGCAGAACCGGCCGCCCCGAACTCTTCACCCGCTTCGGCCTCCACACCGGCCCCGCCGTCGTCGGCAGCTTCGGCGCGATCTCGCGCCAGCAATACACGGCCATGGGCGACACGATCAACGTCGCCTCGCGGCTGGAGGGACTGAACAAGGAATACGATACGTCGATCCTGGTGAGTGCCGCCATCCGCGATGCGGTGGGCGAGCGGTTCGAGCTGCGGTCGTTGGGCCTGGTACAACTCAAGGGGCGGGCTGAGAAGGTCGATCTGTGGGAGCTTATTGGGGAGAGTGGTGGGTAGATTGGCCGCCGCAACCGACGTCCATGCTGTCGCGCAACACTCGGCTTGAGCGGAACCTGCCCAAGGACGAAGAAGCCGCCAAGGGGTGTTGGCGGCTGATCAGGAGAAAGGGTTGAAAAGGGTGCTCCGACTCAAGAAAAGACACCCTTTTCACGCTGATCCTGGAGTCATCAGCGGAACAAAAACTAGCGGTCAGATCGCCGCCTTCAATCGGACTAAAGTCCCACCCTCCTGCCTTTTTTTGCCAGCCCATGGACGGTGAGCGACCCGCCGGCGGAAACCGCTCGAACTCGCATGACTGGCCGTAATTCGATTGGCGGCCTAGCGAAAAGCCTGAACGCGTAACAGGTAATCCATAGCGCGACGTCTGCTGTCATAAATCCTCGCCAAGAGCGCCTTCTCCGATTCCGCTGAAAAACAGTTGACCCGGCGCCCTCCGACAATCGCCGTCTGACCGACGAGCTGCCGGGTTATTTTGTCGACTCTGTTTTCGGCGAACTTTAGATTTTTCTTTTGGAAACGGTAATTTTTCATCTGCCTGATTGGCCAGAAAGCCATCTGACTACGGTCATCCATCTGAAAGACCTCCTCCTTTGTTTCGAAGAAAAGGGTTTGAGTTGGCGGCGCGGGCTCCAGGACGCCCAGGTGCCGGAACAGAATCACAGACGGACCACGCACGACTTCAATCACGTCCCGTATACCGGGGGAACGACTTCGGCTGCCCCTCAAAGCCACGACCATAAGCAACGGGCGTTATCGGAGTTGCGAGATCCCGAGTTTGATGACCTTGATCAAATCCGTCATCCGCTCGCCGCGGCTGTTCTGGTATTGTTCCAAGCTCGGGATACTGAGAGTGGCATCGGCGAGCGCAGAAATATGATTGTCTTGCACAACCTTGGCGCCCAGAGCCCAAATCCGGTCAAAGAGCAGCCGGTCTAATTCTTTATCTGACATATGATCCACTGACTGCTCGATCGTGAAGAGGAAGTCGGGCGAGGAGAAAGGTTACGAGGAGCCCAGAGGAACTGAACACGACGAGTTGACTACGCGGCCATTTTGCTCACGGCACGCGATACATCCAATGGTCCTCACCGAAGGCCTGGTCAAATCATAGGTATCGTCACAACAAGGACGCCAATGAGCGCAGCTGTAAGCACCGATGTTTCGATCAGAAAGATTGCGATTTGCCTTCCCGTCAGGCCAGGAAAAAATTGCTGCATGATTTGCCATTTCTTAAAAAATTTATTCTACAAGAGCACCGTATCATTGTTTGGCGCCAAATATTTTTTTATTTTCGCAAATACTAAAGTTTTTAACTTGGTGTAAGCGGCTCCTCCTCACCACTGCGCTGGGCATCAGCCTCGATCATCTCGATGAACTCAGTGCTGATCATGATCCGGGCAGGACCCGCTTTCGGGCGAGCCAGTCGCTGACGACGTCAAAGAGCCGGTCCGGTTGTTCGAAAGGAAGCAAATGTCCCGCATTTTCCAGGACCACGAACTCGGCGTCCCCGAGCCGCGCCGCAATGTCGTCGTTTACGGCTGCGGTCGATAAATGATCGTCACAACCGGTCACCAGAAGTACCGGGAATTTGAAAGCGGCCAGATATTCGGTCGCGTCGGGCCTTGCCGCGAGCGCCCTGTTTTGACGTTCGTGCACCTCTGCTGGGCAATCCTCGACCATCTCTCGAATGCCGGCGACCAAACCCGCGTTTTGCGCGCTTTTGGCGGAGATCACTTTCGGCACCCAACGGGCCGCATAAGCAGCCATGTCTGCGTTTGCCTCGGCGATCCGAGCCTCGCGGTGAAGGGCATCATTTTCGCTTGGCCCGTCGGCATTGGTATTGGAAAGAACCATCGCCCTGATACGGCCGGGTGCCTGCCTGCCCATTTCCATCGCTACGCGGCCACCCATGGAATGGGCCAGGACAACCAGTTCGCCATCTGTCTGGCCGAGGGCACGCGCCGCCATATCCTCAAGCGTCGTATCGCGGCTCGTGTCCGCCACATGGAGAGCCGTTCCCTCTGATTTCAATCGGCCCGCTATCGCCTTCCACGTCCGAGCATCGGACATTATTCCCGGAACGGTGACGATCGTCGTCATTTCCCACCGCCTTGTTCAAAGTGAGCACCCGACACCCGTTTGGACAACGTGGTCCAAGTGCGAGATGCCGGTTTCAAGGGTAGGAGATCGGTCTGCTTCTTGCAAATGCGCCACCGAGCTTTTGTTTCACCACGCTTACAAGGGATGCGCTTCCGCGTCCGCCTCGATGGGCATTTATTGAAGCCCCACAGCCCCCCTCACGACAGCGCAAATATCCTCACTTCCCGCCCGATGCCATGAAGCTCCTCCATTCGCGACACCGAGCTGATGCCGCCGTCGCGCAATATTTCCGAGACCTGCTCGTTGTCGACGACCGCCTCCGTCGTCAGGATCACATGCGGTTCGGCCAGCTCCTGCACGCGGGACGCGATATTGACGGTCTGGCCGAAATAGTCCTGCCGGTCGTTCATATTGACGGCAAGGCATGGTCCCTCATGGATGCCGATCTTCAGGAGGAGATCCTCGCTGCCGCGTTCGGCATTCAGCTGCAGCATCGCTTCGCGCATCCTGAGGGCCGCCGCCACCGCCCGGTCCGGGGTTGGGAAGGTCGCCATCACGGCATCGCCGATGGTCTTGACCACCGCACCGGTCTCGGCCGCGACGATCTCGTGCAGAACCCTAAAATGCGTGCGCACCAGATCGAAGGCCGAGAGATCGCCGACGCGCTCGTAAAGGGCGGTCGAGCCCCTGAGGTCGGTGAAGAGGAATGTCAGGCTGGTGATCTTCAGGCGCTGGTCGACATCGAGCGTATCGGTCCGGTAGATGTCGCGAAAACTCTGGTTCGTCAGCAGCCGCTTGGCCGTCAGGAAAGGTCGCCTGTGGCCCAATATGTCGTGCAGCTCGTCTCCGGCGATGCAGACATTCGGCAGCACCCGGCGATCGGTGTGGTTCTCCAGCGTCAGCCGCAGCGGGCCGGGGCGCAGCGAAATCGTTTCGTTCAGCGCATGCCCGTGGCCGATGACCATCGAGAGGTTCTGGCGTTCGTCCGTCGGCAAGCCCTGCACGTCGATGAACTGCGCCGAATGCGTCACCGCATCGAAGATGATGACGAATTGCGCCGGCAGTTGCAGCGAGACGAGAGCCTTCTCGCCCGGTTCCATCTCGACCTCCTCCAGAAGGACGTGCGCGAACCTTTCTTCGAGATTGTCGGGCAGGTCGACGCCGGTGCTGAAGAAGATCTGGCGGTAATATTCAAGCGAAGGCAACCGGTCGGGGTCATGGGCGGCGATCCTGCGCACCCGCGGGCTGATGGTGAAGGTGACCTCGACCATCTCGTCGAGGGTCGGCTCGTAGCCGGCCGCACAGAGCGCGCAGTGATAGCATTCCCGGTCGACGGTTTTCAGGGTGGCGCCGCTGTCGAGCACGCCGCCGCATCCGGGGCAAAGCACGTTCCAGGTCATCTCGAACGCGCCCATGCGGGCCGCATGGAGAAACGCCGCGATCACCTTCTCCTCGTCGAGACGGTGTGCCCCGGCGAAGGCGAGCACATTGATGCGGTTCAGATCGCGATCGGCGCCGTGCCTGACGACATTTTCGATGCAGTCGACCGTCTCGGGATCGGCCGCCTGTCGCAAGGCTGCAAAAAGCACGTCCATTTCGCTCATCGGACAAGCCTCTGTGGGCGCAACGCCACGTCGGGCGACGCCATCGATAATTATAACACGAGAGTTTCCCGATAGAAATCGTAACGCCGGATGCGGCGCTCAAACTCGGAGGCGCCAATGACATCCGGATAGTCAGGAAGAAATCGATGGCGCACGGCGGGCCGGCTACAGGCCCTGCCCCACCCTGCGTTCGTTCTCGATACGTGTGACGCAACCGACGACCTTCGCCATCAAGAGATCGAAGTCGACCGGCTTGGTAAAATAGGCTTCGGCACCGGCCTGCAGGCCCGACAGCATGTTGTCCCGGATCGTCTGTCGCTCCAGCAGCCTCCGATCGCATCGGATGGCGCTCCGGCGCAGGCCAGGTCGCGGCTGTCGAAGTATGATCGAAGCGGCGGATCTCTTCATTGCGTTGAATCAAGGCCGAAACGACAAGGGTTCGGCAAGCTGAGGATCGGCATTGCGCCGGGAACCGGTGCGACCCACGCCCCGTGTCCTACAGTAACATACGTGGCAGTCGTGCCGGTTCGTGCATAATTGCGGGGGTCTGTCTCGCCGGGTATATCCGGGCGGCGACCGGGCACTACAGCATCGGCCCGAAAATCGGAATCGATTTTCGGAAAGCCTGATGCGTAGATTCAAAGAGTTAGAGCGTCCTTTGTGCGTCCGAATGGACGCACGGCGCTCTAAGGGGGCCGAACATGGGCTGGAACCGGCTGTATAGCCTGAAGAGCTACATCAAGTCGTCGCTGTGGCTGGTGCCGTTCATAGCCCTGCTCTTCTACCTCCTGGCGATCCGCACCGTCTCTCTGCTGGAGCCGTGGCTTGGCTGGATCGAACCTTGGCCCTGGGGCACAGACGGCACCCAGAGGCTGCTCGAGACGATCGTTACGATGACGCTGACATTCGTCGTCTTCACCTTCGGCTCGCTGCTGGTGGCGATCCAGATTGCAGGCGGCCAGCTGACGCCGAGGATCATTGCGACGACATTGCTGAGCGACAACGCCATTCGCTTAACCGTCGGGCTTTTTACATTCACCCTGCTCTTCGCGACAGGCGCACTGATACGGCTGGAAGCCACCGTACCCCAGACCATCGTGGAGATCGCGGCCCTTCTCGGTTTTCTGTCCATCACCGCCTTCCTCTATCTGATCGACTACGCCGCCCGTCTGCTGCGTCCCGTCAGCATCGTCCTGCGCGTCAGCGAGGAAGGCCGCGCGGTAATCGAGGACGTCTATCCCGCGATGGCAAAAGCCGAAGCCGACACGGTCGCCGCGCACCTGCGCCCCGACAACGAGCCTGACAGGGTCATCCTCTACCGGGGGCGGCCCGCCATCGTGCTTGCCGTCAACAAAAGCCGCCTGCTGGCGCAGGCCGAGAAAACCCGCTCGGTCATCGAGCTGGTCCCGCGCATCGGCGATTTCGTCGCCTCCGGCGAGCCCCTCTTCCGGTTGTACGGCATCCTGTCACCGGACGAAGACAAGCTGAAATCGCTGATTGCCTTCGGGCCGGAACGCACCCTCGAACAGGACGCGACATTCGCCTTCCGGATCATCGTCGACATCGCGATCAAGGCGCTTTCGAAAGCGATCAACGATCCGACGACGGCCGTGCTGGCGATCGATCAGCTGCAGCGCCTGCTCTGCTTCGTCGGCAAGCGCGACCTCGGCAAGGAGGAGATCTTCAATCCGGCCGGCGAATTGCGGCTCATCTGCAGGACCCCGGACTGGGAGGATTTCGTGAAGCTGACCTTCAGCGAAATCAGGCTCTACGGCGCCGAGAACTTTCAGATCGCCCGCCGCCTGCGGGCCGTGCTGGAATATGGGCTGCAGGTGCTGCCCGAATTCCGCCGGCCTGCCCTTGAAACGGAAATGGCTCTGCTGGATCGGTCACTCGCCAAGATCTACGAATTTCCGGAGGATCTGGAGCTTGCCAGAACAGCGGATACGCAGGGCCTCGGCGGCTCGAAATCCCTTCCCCCGAAAGCGCAATCCGCAACCGGCTCAGTCACCCCTTTTCGCCCTTTGTAGCGGGCAGGAGCACACACGGAAAAGGCCGAGCCTGAAAGCAGCTTCCAGACCCAGCCTCCCTTTACGCTTTGACGTTTATTGCTGGATATCGGGCTCGACCAGACGGGCAAGGTTGCGCAGCGATTCCTGCCAGCCGAGATAGCAGGCCTCCGGCGGGATGAGATCAGGAATGCCAGCCTGCACCACATGGAGTTCGGTGCCGACGGAAACCTTCGTCAGGGTCACCGTCACGTCCATTTCGCCAGGCAGGTTGGCGTCGTCGAACTTGTCGGTGTAGCGAAGCTTCTGGCCGGGAACGAGTTCCAGATATTCGCCGCCGAAGGAATGGCTGTGGCCGGTGGTGAAATTGCGGAAAGACATCTTGTGTGTGCCTCCCACGATCGGTTCCAGATGGTGGACCGTGCAGACGAAGCCGTTGGGGGGAAGCCATTTGGCAACGGCATCGGCTTCCAGGAAGGCGCGATAGACCTTGTCCGGAGTGGTTGCCAGGACGCGGTGAAGGCGAATTGTGCTCGGCATGATGATTCTCCCTTTGGATTGAACTTTGGCAATGCCTCTAGGACGGGCCTGATCTGGCCGATCCGACACGGCGATCTATTTTTTTGCTTCCGCCCTCTCGCCGCCCACGATGGAGGACCGCATCCCGACCTTCCGCCGCCCCAGAACTGGAATGCCGCTGCAGCGGCCGCCAGGAAGGGCAGTGCCTCTTAGAAACGGGATGGCGGTTCGAGGCGTCCATGTTTCAAGCCTCCGAAGGGAAAAACAGCCGATCGGGCGTGGATGGCTGTCGGTATTGAGGTGCCCCAAACGTTCTTTGTTGGACGAGGCGACACCTTGTCGATTGAACCGATAGTTTGGAGATTGAAAATATGGCGCTCAAGCGGATGGACAATGTCGGAATCGTCGTCGAAGACCTGGACGTGACGATCGATTTCTTTCGCGAACTCGGCCTCAATCTCGAAGGGCGGGCCATGATCGAGGGAGAATGGGCCGGACGCATCACTGGACTCGGCGATCAGCGTGTCGAGATTGCGATGATGCGCACGCCTGACGGACACAGCCGGCTCGAGCTCTCCCGCTTCCTCGCGCCTGACGTCGTCGCGGATCACCGCAACGCCCCGGTCAACGCGCTCGGCTACCTCCGCGTCATGTTCGCCGTTGATGATCTCGACGACACGCTTGAAAGGCTCCGCAATCGCGGCGCTGAGCTCGTCGGCGAAGTCGTGCAGTATCTGGAGGCGTACCGGCTCTGCTACATCCGCGGGCCTGAAGGGATTCTCATCGGGCTCGCCCAGGAGCTCGGCTGAGTACCGTATCGATCGGGGCGCTTCGGTGCCCCGCCCCTTACGCGCCCTTCCCCTTCCCCGCCGCCTTGCCGGCGCTCGCCCGCTTACCCGCCACCTCCACCAGCCGGCGAAAGGTCGGGCATTCCATATGCGAGGGCGCCGGGCATTCGGCCACGTGCCGCAGTGTGTCGCGCAGCGCCGAGAGCTGGCGGATCTGGCGGTCGATCTCATCGGCCTTCTCGTGGAGCGTTGCGCGCGGCAGGTCCGGAGCGCCGGCCCTGCCGAACATGCCGGAGATTTCCGTGAGCGAGAAACCGGCCGTCTTGCCCATCGAAATCAGCGTCAGCTGCAACAGCACCTCGGGCGGAAACTGGCGGCGTAAGCCGTGGCGGAAGACCGAGGTGATGAGCCCGACTTCCTCGTAATAGCGCAGCGCCGAAGGCTTGATTCCGCTTCGTGCGGAGACCTCTCCGATATCCAGAAATTTCATGCTTGACCTCAAGTCGGCTTGAGTTGGTAGCCTGCTCTTGAACGACGTTTCAAGCAAGAGGATATCGATATGCAACAGGCAGAAATGACCGGATCGGAGCGAACGGAAAGACGGGGCGCCACACTGACGCTGTCCCTTTCAATGCTGCTCGCCTCGCTCGGCACCAGCATCGCCAACATCGCCCTGCCCAAGCTCGCGGAGGATTTTTCTGCGCCCTTCAGCCAGGTACAGGGTGTCGTCGTCGCCTATCTCGCGGCCCTGACGATCTCGGTCGTCATCGTCGGCCGGTTCGGCGATCTCTATGGGCTGAAGCGCATGCAGCTTGCGGGCCTCGGCCTGTTTGCCGCCGCCTCGCTGCTTTCGGCCATGGCACCCGATCTGACGCTGCTGATGGCGGCGCGTGCCGCGCAAGGGGTCGGTGCGGCCTTCCTGATGACGCTCTCGATGGCGCTGATGCGCGAGACGGCGAGCGAGGCGCGCATCGGCCGCGCCATGGGCCTGCTCGGCACGGTTTCCGCGCTCGGCACGGCGCTTGGCCCGTCGCTCGGCGGCGCCCTGATCCCGCTTGCCGGCTGGCGCGGCATTTTCTGGGTGCAGGTTCCGCTGGCGGGACTTGCGCTGGTGCTTGCCATCGCGACGCTGCCGGCGGACAGGGCCAGGAGCAAGACGCGCCCGGCGGGCCTGCTTGCCATGCTGGAACGGCGCCTCGTCCCCAATCTCGTCGTCAATATCGTGGTGGCCGCCGTGATGATGGCGACGCTGGTGGTCGGCCCCTTCTATCTCGGCCTTGCGCTCGGTCTGAAAGCTGCTGTCGTCGGCCTCGTCATGTCCGTCGGCCCTGTTATCTCTGTTGTCAGCGGCGTTCCCTCCGGCCGGCTGGTCGATGCCTGGGGCGCGCGACGGGTGCTTTCGATCGGCCTTGCGATGCTCGCCGCCGGCGCCTTCCTGCTGGCGATCCTGCCTGAGCTTTCGGGCGTCGCGGGCTATGTTGCCGCCATCATTGTGCTCACACCCGGCTACCAGCTTTTCCAGGCTGCCAACAATACGGCAGCCCTTGCCGATGTGCCGAAGGACCGTCGCGGCACGGCCTCCGGCCTGCTCGGCCTGTCGCGCAATATCGGCCTGATGTCAGGCGCATCCCTCATGGGCGCCGTCTTCGCCTATGGCGCGGGCACGCAGGATTTCATCCACGCGGCGCCGGCAGCGATTTCAGCCGGCATGCGGCTGACCTTCCTGCTTGCCGGCGGGCTGATGCTGTCGGCCATGGCAATTGTCTTCGCTGGCGCAGCGAATTGGTCATACCTTTTTCGTGAAAAGGTATGACCGGTGGAAATGGCGACTGCGGCCGTATGCGGTCACGCTGGGCAACTCAGGCAAATACGGTGATACAGACGGCCGCCCAGATTAACGCCGTCCCAAGTGCCATCGCTCGCCTGGCGTCGCCGACTTTGTCTGCATCCCCCTCTGCGACAGGTGTGGTCACAATCCAAGGCACGCAACCAAGTGCTGCAAATCCGATGACAGCCACAATCATCACAAGATAATCGATTGCACGCCAGCTCCCCTGTTCATAGACCCCCCAGTAACCCAGAAAGGCCATTCCGACTGCAAACATGGTGGCGGACGCAGAGCAAAGCCCTGTAACGGACCCGGTCGGTGCACGCAGGTTGCTTTTTTCACGTGTCTGCGGGTTCATGACGCAATATCCACGACCGTTGGCTGTCCCTCCCGCAAATATGTCAGGAATTGAGCGCGGCGTGAAGCGCTGGTGCCCCCCTGGGACATCAGCGAATTGCCCGCCTCGGGCGGCGCCACCACCGCCCGAGGCCACCTCTGCTAAAGCAGCCGCACCGACATGCCGCCATCGACGATCATCGGGCTGCCGGTCATGAAGCTCGACTGGTCCGACAGCAGGAAGAGCGCCGCCTGCGCGATCTCCTTGGCAGCGGCCATCCGCTTCATCGGATGCAGGCCCGAGATATAGTCGAGGAAGTCAGGGTTATTCTCCCCGCCGGCGGGCGTGATGGTGCCGCCGGGCAGCAGGCTGTTGATCCTGATGCCATCGGCCGCGTAATCGGCGGCGACCGATTGCACGAGGCCGATCAGACCGGCCTTGGAAGCTGCATAAGCCCCCATGCCCGGCAGGCCGCCATTGCTGTATCCGACGAAGGACGAAGTGAAGACGATCGAGCCGCTGCCCTGCGCTTTCATGACCGGCAGTTGCGCCTTCAGCGCAAAGAACGCGCTCGTCAGGTTGGTGGAGATCACCACCTCCCAATTGGCCGCGCTCATCTCCGAAAACGCCCCCATCTCGCCGACGACGCCGGCATTGTTGAAAGCCCCGTCCAGCCTGCCGAAAGCATCGAGCGCCCGGTCGACCAACGCCTGCGCATAGGTCTCGTCGCGCACGTCACCGGCGAGAGACACGGCCGTGCCGCCCCTTTCATTGATCTCGGAAACCAGCGCCGCGAGGTTCTGTGCCCGCCGGGCACCGAGCACGAGCTTTGCGCCCCTGGCCGCAAACAGCCGGGCGGCGGCAGCTCCAATGCCGCTGCTTGCGCCGGAGATGATGATGATCTTGCCGTCCAGTTCCATGTCCAAACCTCCTGTTTTCATGGTCACGGAGGCGTAGGAAAAATGCGAACCGGCAGCCACCCGATTCCGGATCGGCGGCCACTACAGCGCCGCGCGTCTTTTAAGACGCGCAAAGGACGCTGTAGCACTTTGAGTTTCTGCATAATTTTGTCCTTAAATCGATTCCAATTTAAGGAATTATGCAGTAGCCGGCGGCGCCTGACGAACGGTGCGGCGGCGAAATCTGTTAACTATCTCCCACTCTCTAGGACCATAGTCCGAGGGATGCCGGACCTCGGTCCGATGCACGCTCCGCAATTCGCACCTAACATCGTCGTCACCCTGATGGCCGCCTTCCCGAGTCGGCGATCCCATGACTTTCGATGACTTATCCTGCTAAGGAGAGACCGATGCGTATCGCAACTTTTGCGTCCATAGCTGCACTTTCAATGATCATGGCGTCCAGCCCGCTGACGATGACCGGCTTCGATAGTGCCGCCATGGCAAAGGGCGGCGGAGGCGGCAATGGCGGCGGCAACGGTGGAGGAAATGGCGGCGGCAACGGCGGCGGGCATGGCGGTGGCAATGGCGGCGGCGGACAGAGCGGCAGTCACGAAAATCGCGGCAACCAGGGTGGCAGTTCATTGCACGACGGCTCGAAATCCGGGAGCGCGACAAAGGGCAAATCCGGCGAGACGAAGGGGAAATCTCTGTCAGCGAAAAAGACCCCTGACGATATCAAGCAAAAGAACGTTCACTCCGAGCTTGCGGGTCTGAACTCCCTCAACCGGAGCTATAAGGCCTATATGCACACGTCCGATCCGCGGATGACCGCGATCGCCGCCTATGCCACGGCCTATGCCCAGTTTGAACTCGACAACGGCTTCGCACCCGCAATCGATGACCCGATACTGGGTGACGCGGCACTGGAGGACGCGCTGGAGTCCGCCACGCGCACCGGCCAGCTGAGCCCGGCAGCCTTCGAAGAGGCCAAGACCATCCTCGGCGTCGGAGAAGCCGACGGAAAAATCGACCAGATCCGTGAATCCCTGTCCTACTCCGCCCCGACCTCGACAGGGAATTAACGGCCCCTCGATCCGCCGGGCACCATACCCGGCGGATCGATTGCACCTGCCATGGGTTTTCCCACAGGCAGGATAATCTCTTTCCCCCTTCATTGTGCCATTCGCCGCGCCGGCGTGCGCTGACCTAGAGCGTCCTTTGTGCGTCCATTCGGACGCACAAAGGACGCTCTAACTCTTTGAATCTACGCATCAGGCTTCCGAAAATCGATTCCGATTTTCGGGCCGATGCTGTAGTTTCCGCCGCATCCCCGGCCGCTCTGCAACGGCCGTCAGCCGAAACCGAAAGAACCCGCAAAAACCCGGTATTAGGTAGCAAATGCCACCAGCGGCCGCTCCGGCCAGAAGCCGACACGTAGGCGCGATTTTCCAGGGGCAGCTTCGCGCCCTCATTCCAGTCGTTCAGGAGGCCTTGGCGTGTTCCTGAAAGCTGCCGGTTCATTTAGATCGCAGGTATGTCCGCGACGGGTGGATTCGGGAAAGGCGGGACGCACCCGCTCAGCCCATCGCCGATCCGCTTCTGATAGAATCTCCGGCCACAAGCAGCCAGTTCGCAGTTCGCGAGCATGAGACTGGGGCGGAGACGCTCCAGTCTCATGCTCCATCCCATCAAAGGTCGAGGGCTTGTTTCTTGGGCTCGCCTTGTGCTGCATTCGCAGCATCCTCCCAGGCTTCCCAAACGGCGAGACGCTCGGCAAAGGCAGCCCGCGCCACCGGCAGCCCTTCCGTGCCAAGGAAGATGCGCAGCGGAGGCTCCGCCGAATCCACGACCTTGAACAGAGACGCCGAGGTCGCAGCAGGATCGCCGAATTTCGTGCTTGCGCCGCCGGCGAAGACCTGTGCTCGCGTCTCGGCATAGGCGTCGATGCCCGTGGTGAGCTTCAGCGAGGACTGGCTCGAAAAGTCTGTCGCGTACGGGCCAGGCTCCAGGAGCGTGACCTTGATGCCGAACTGCGCGACTTCCTTCGAAAGACTTTCATGGAGCGCTTCGAATGCCCACTTGGAGGCGTGATAAAACCCGATGATCGGGCCGGCATAGACGCCTGCGACGCTGGAGACGCCGATGATATGACCGCTATGCTGCGCGCGCAGAAGCGGAAGGGCTGCCTGGATAACGGTAAGAGGGCCGAAAACGTTGGTATCGAACTCGGCGCGAACCTCGGCCTCGCTTCCTTCCTCGATCGCGCCGATGAGCGCATAGCCGGCATTGTTCAAGACGATATCCATACGGCCGAAATGCGCGTGCGCCTTCGCGACGACATCGGCAACCTGATCGCGGTTGGTCACGTCCAGCGCCAAAGGCAGGACGGCGTCGCCGAACTCATCGGCAAGGGGCACGATAGCGGCCAGAGATCGCGCGGTTGCGACGACCTTGTCACCCCGCTTGAGGGCGTCTTCAGCCCAGATGCGGCCAAATCCGCGTGAGGCACCCGTGATGAACCAGACTTTTTCCGACATATGATCACCGTTTCCATTTGAAGAGTAAGGTAGGTGCGGCGCAATGCCGCCCAATGAGTGAAATCACGCGGCCGGGAGGCCGGGATCGACCCCCGTCATCGCCACCGAGACCTCCCACAGCCGCCTCGCAAGTGTTGGATCTTCGGCATGCGGCGCGCGCTTTGCCTCGCCGGCTACACCGCGAATTCCGCCGAACCCGGTCGGACCGTAATATCCACCGGGCTTGACCTTGCCGGTCGCAGCCAGAAGTGCCGGCCACGCGCCCTTGTCGGCGCTGTTGAGCAACAGGCCGACGATCGGGCCTACGAGCTGGATCAGCCCCATGTGACGGCCAAGACTTGTGGCGGCGATGCCAGGGTGGACGCCGATCGCCGTGACGGGTGACTTGGCCGCGCGCAGTCGACGATCGAGTTCGAAGAAGAACAGCGCGTTCGCCAGCTTACTGGCGCCGTAGCGATCATTCTTTTGGTAGCTCTTGTCGGCGTTCAGATCATCCCATTCGATCTTCGCCTTCAGATGCGCGACGCTCGAGGTCACGACCACGCGCGCGCCCGGCGTCTCGGCGAGCTTGGGCAACAGCAGACTGGTAAGCGCGAAGACACCGAGATGGTTGACGCCGAATTGCAGTTCGAACCCCTGCTTCGTCCGCATAAGCGGGGGGTTCATCACGCCCGCATTGTTGATCAGCCCATCGAGGCGCGGCTCTTTTCCAGCGATTTCGACTGCCGCTCGCACGGACTCAAGATCGCTGAGATCGAGCGGCAGCCATGCCAGATCGCTGGCGGGCGTGATCTTTCGGATCCGGGCGATCGCGTCTTCCCCTTTTGCCCGATCGCGGCAGCCAAGCAACACACGTGCGCGTCGGGTGGCGAGGACGCGCGCGATCTCGAAACCGACGCCGGCATTGGCGCCCGTAACGATGAAGGTCTTGCCGGACTGATCCGGAACATCGGCTTCGGTGAAACCCTTGCTATCAGACATTTTTATCCTTTGTCTATGAGTGATTACATACTCATTTATCAGTTAAAACTTAGGCTGCGGACCCGTTCCAGAACAGGTCGAACCCGGCCTGTCGGATGGCATCACTTTCCTCGGGTTTGGCGGTGATCGCGTTGATGCTGATATCGGCCAAGTCGAAGAGAATGGTATCAATGTAGAAGGCTATTCTGTCAGGCGCGGCATGGCCGGCAAGACACTCTTCAACCATCGCGCGCGCATCCAACTGCATGGCGTGGCACCGGCCCCGGCTTTCCGCTGTCACGCGATCCGACACCTTCAACTGGCGAAGGGCCTTGCGCGCCGTGCCGTGAGCCAGTCCCCAGTCGATCAGACGGTTCCAAACCGCCAATAGCCGGTCTTTGGTGGGGGCGCCCGCGGGATATGGCGCCAGCATCGTATTCGTGAGGTCGGCCTCGATCTCGAGAAAGAGTTGGTTGAGCAGATCGTCCTTCGTTGGAAAGTAAGTGAACAACGTCCCCTCAGAAACGCCAGCAGCCTTTGCGATCTTCGCCGTGGACGCGCCAGTGCCCAGGCTGGCGACAAAGTCCGCCGCTGCATTGAGCAGTGCCTGTCGCTTTTCTTCACTGAGGGGACGCGCCATATTTCCGCTAGCTGAAAGTGAGTGAGTTGTTACTCATTTATATATTGAATGAGATGAGATTGGTCAAGGAATGCAGTCACCAAATTTGCACTTCCCGCAAACGGAGGCTTTGGGCCGGAATTCCCCGAGCATCACGGCCACCGCGCACGATCGCCGGCTGGTGGCATTTGCTACATAATTCCGCAAAAACCTCTTGAGCCGGACCCAGCGTCATAGCTTAGAAAGGGTTTCGAGAGATCGCGGGAGGCTTAATGGACGCCAAGGGACGGGAAGAGAGCTGGCTGACGGCAGGCGCAATGTGCCGAGCGGATCGGCATCACGGTGCGGGCGCTGAGGCTCTACGAGCAGACCGGCCTCATCCGGCCGCCGTGCGAAAACATGGGTCCCCTGAAGGACATGGTCTTCAAAGGGGTCTCGCCGCAGGGCTGGGACGTCTATGAGGTCAGTTTCGACAAGGGCAATCTGGAATGGAGTTTCATACTGGCCGCCGACGGGAAATTCAGCGGGATCTTTATTCGGCCGACGATGTGATGGGGCGGGCAGCCGCCCCTCGTTACGCAACCGACCCGACAGACAGCGCTCTTCTCACGCCTGCTCCTCGATCGCCACCTGCGCGACATCAGGCGCGCCGCTGTTGATCCACGTCGCGATGAAATGGCCGACAGCCACTGCCCCGATGCAGAGCACGACGGAAGCCGTCACATTGATGCAGGCCCGCACCACGGCACCGGTGCGCAGCAGATCGAGCGTCTGCAGGCTGAAGGAGGAGAAGGTCGTATAGCCGCCGCAGAGGCCGA